>Ga0214917_10001454_pt1 | contig 30225 bp, 23 predicted proteins | sample LL_1208_BB_MetaG_FD_177983 | JGI IMG/M metagenome (GOLD analysis project Ga0214917, IMG submission 177983) | Freshwater microbial communities from Lake Lanier, Atlanta, Georgia, United States - LL_1208_BB | ecosystem: Environmental > Aquatic > Freshwater > Lake | place: USA: Georgia | collected... | reverse complement strand
AGAGAATGCCCCGACCATTCCGATGATGAGCCCGCGGATAACTTTAGAGTCGCTGACAGATCTCCACCCGTGAACGAGTGCGGCAATAACACTTTCTTGTGATTCTTTATCTGCTGCGGCACCGCGTGGAATCTCTTTGAGGTTATAAACGGTAATTGCAGCGAATAAGAAACTGATTGCGTTGATGTAAAGGGCAATATCTACAGAGTTGCCCTCAAATGCTGGGAAGGCAACGGTAATTGCTGACGAAAGTAGTGAGAGCGCGGTAAATAAAATCGCTGCAAGTGGGGCGGTGCCGTATGCGGCGAGTAATGAAACTTGGTTGGCGTTCTCTAATTTTTCACGTGGAACAAGGTTGGGAACGGTTGCCTCTTTGGCTGGTGACCAGAAGAGTGTCAGACATTCGACCAAGATCATCGCCGCGTACAACCAGAAATATGTGCCGACGATTGGAATAGATATGTATAGCGCTGCACGCAAGATATCGACGGTCACCATCAAGCGACGACGATCAAAGCGATCTGCCAATACACCGGCGAGTGGCCCAAGGAATACCGCCGGCAATAAACGTGCGATGAAGACACCAGCGATAGCAAAGTTAGCTGTTGCGTACGATCCACCTGAAAGTTGCTGGGCTAGCGCAGTTGTCGCAAGAAGTCCGAGCCAATCACCCAAGGATGAGAAGACCATCGAGTTCCATAGCTTGCGAAACGGCCTTATGGAAAGAACGCTACGCGTGACATCCTGCGCCGGTGCGGCGGGACGAGGTAGCGATGAGGACATGGGTGTAAGTCTATCGGGGCTGGATTTTGCTGCAGAAAGGGCCTAAAAGAGGCTCTCTACGCTCTCTTTGAGGCTATAGCGCGAGACAAATCCCATCGCAGATTTTGCGAGCGAAACATCGGCACAGAGAAATGCTGGATCACCAGCTCGACGATCAGCATCTACTGGTGTGATCTCTTTACGATCCATTGCATCGATGACAAATTGCACAATCTCGCGCACTGATGCGCCATTTCCGGTTCCGATATTCATTGCTGGTGGTAATGGTTGTGACGCATCGGCGGCAGCTAGATGAGCTGATGCGATATCGCGGACATCAACATAGTCGCGGACACATGTTCCATCGACGGTTGGATAATCATTTCCGTAAATCACTGGTGCTTGGCCACCGTTAATGCGATTAATGACAATTGGTACGAGGTTCTCTACTGAGTTATCAAGTAGTGCGCTGTTGGCGCTACCAACAACGTTAAAGAAGCGAAGAGATGATCCGTGGTTGCCTGGCATTGAAATGAATTCTGTGACCTTGCTTTCGGCTAATAACTTCGAAGATCCGTAAGGTGATATCGGTGCGGTTGGTCCATCTTCGCGACATGGATCCATCGAATCTGGACTTCCATACACCGCGGCAGTTGATGAAAAAATAAATCGTGTAACGCCATGGCGCTTTGCTGCCTCTAATAGTTCAACAGTGGCCGTGTAGTTAACTTCTTGGTACTCGTCCGGCTTTTCCATCGATTCACCAACTGCCTTAAGAGCTGCAGTGTGAATAATACCCGTGAAATTTCCCGCTGCAATCAGCGCATCCACTTTTGCGTAATCACGGATGTCAATTACTTCTAGTGGAATCTCGATCGCGTACTTTGCGCGTAAGTAATCAACACGAGATTCAAGACCTTGATAGAGCGAATCGAGTAGAACTACATCTTTGCCCGATGTGATGAAGAGGTCGGCGATGTGTGTGCCGATATAACCAGCACCGCCTGTAATTAACCACTTCTGCTTACTCACTCTTTTTTGCCTTACCTGTTGCAGCCTTCTTAGCGACCTTCTTCTTCGCAGCTTTTTTAACGGTGTTCTTTGTCAAAGTTGGCGCAGTATCTCCAGCTTTAACTTTGGCTGCTTTCTTACGCGTCTTCTTTGGAGATGGGCCGTTTTCAGCTTCCCACGCACGACGTCCGGCCAATAGTTCGAGTGCACGATCCAGTGTGAGTCCTTCGAGAGTATCTCCACGACGAAGCGTTGCATTTGTCTCGCCATCGGTAACATACATGCCGAAGCGACCATCTTTAACAATGACTTCGCGTTCGCTACCTGGATCTTTACCAAGTTCTTTCAGTGGTGGCTTAGCAACACCGCGACGACGCTCTTTTGGCTTTGAGTAAATCTCAAGTGCCTCATCTAGCGAGAGTGTGAAGAGCTGTTCCTCAGATGTGAGCGTGCGTGAGTCCGCCCCAGCCTTGATGTACGGACCATATCGACCATTTTGAATCGTGATCTCGTCACCTGATGAGTTTGTGCCGAGAATGCGGGGCAATGAGAGCAACTTAAGTGCATCGTCGATGGTGATGGTATCTAGCGACATTGTTGAGAGCAGGGATGCGGTCTTTGGCTTTGGTGCATCTTTCTTCTTGCGCTTCTTCTTTGGCTCGCCTTTGTCGTTAAGTTCGACAGGTTCTTCGGGGAAAATTTCAGTGATGTAAGGACCGAATCGTCCTGACTTTGCAATCACTTCAAATCCTGTGACTGGATCGATTCCGAGTTCGCGTTCACCAGACGGGGCAGCCAAAAGCTCAATTGCTTTTTCAAGAGTGAGTTCATCCGGTGCTAAACCTTCTGGAATATTTGCAAGCTTGCGCTCTTCATCAGGCAAGTTCTGTTGCAGGTATGGGCCGTAGCGTCCGACGCGGATTTCGATATCTGCAGAAAGATTCATAGTGTTTGTGGCGCGTGCATCGATGACGCCAAGGTCTGCCGCTAATACTTCAAGGCCAGGTTGGCCATCATGTCCATAATAGAAATCGCGAAGCCAATCGATACGAGTAGCTTCACCTGCTGCGATCTTGTCGAGATCTTCTTCCATGCTCGCGGTGAATTCGTAATCAACAAGCTTTGTAAAGTGTGTTTCAAGAAGTCCTGTTACAGAAAATGCTAAGAATGTTGGAACAAGTGCGCGACCGCGCTTATAGACATATCCGCGATCTTGAATTGTCTGCAAGATCGATGCAAATGTTGATGGGCGACCGATACCTAGTTCTTCGAGTTTCTTTACAAGTGTTGGCTCGGTGTAACGTGCGGGTGGCTTTGTATCGTGGCCTTCGCATGTGTATTCGCTGACCTTGACTGATTGACCCATAGTCATTGCAGGAAGGCGCTTATCGGTTGACTCTTCATCAACCTTTGCATTCTCATCTGGAATATCGTCATAGGCCGCTAGGAACCCTGGGAATGTGATGACGCTGCCGTTTGCGCGGAAGATTGCATCCTTCTTATCTGCGGTGGTGACATCAAAGTCAACGCGCATCTGCATCTTCTTAGCATCTGCCATTTGTGATGCCACTGTGCGCTTCCAGATAAGGTCGTACAACGCGAATTCATCGCGTGAAAGTTCTGGTGCTAGTTCACCTGGGGTCTTAAATGAATCTCCTGCTGGGCGAATTGCCTCGTGTGCTTCTTGCGCATTCTTTGATTTACCTTGATAGACGCGTGGTTCGGATGCGACATGGTCTGCGCCGTAGAGTGACTTTGCAGCAGCGCGGGCGGCGTTGATAGCTTGTGCTGAAAGATTTACTGAATCGGTACGCATATATGTGATGTAGCCGTTTTCATATAAGCGCTGAGCAATACGCATCGTGATCTGTGCGCCCCACCCAAGGCGTGATCCAGCATCTTGCTGCATTGTTGAAGTTGTAAATGGTGGCTTAGGGCGTTCAGTACGTGGAGATTCCTCCATCGATTTAACAACTAATGGTTGGCCCTTAAGAGATTCAACGAGTGATCGTGCGCCTTTTTCATCGAGCAACAAAATATTTTCAAGAGATTTTTCTTTAACTGCGCCATCTGCGCCGAAGTCGCTAGTAGCCGCTACTTTTTTGCCTTCAACGCTCAGTAAGCGCGCAGTAAATCCGAGATCGCAGGTGGCGTTGAGATCCCACCAAGAGCTTGAGATAAAGGCCATACGTTCGCGTTCTTTTTCAACGATAAGTTTTGTGGCAACAGATTGCACGCGACCAGCAGAGATGCGGGGCATAACTTTCTTCCACAAGACTGGCGATAAGCGATATCCGTAGAGACGATCGAGAACGCGACGTGTCTCTTGGGCATCGATCAAGTGATAATCAAGATCGCGTGTATTTTCTACCGCTTCTTGAATCGCCTCTTTTGTAATTTCATTAAAGACCATGCGCTTAATTGGAATCTTTGGTTGCAAGACTTCAACTAAATGCCAGGCGATTGCTTCACCTTCACGGTCCTCATCCGTTGCCAGAATAAGTTCATCAGCGCCCTTCATCAACTCTTTAAGTTCGGCAACTTTCGCCTTCTTATCTGGGTTAATGACATATAAAGGTGCGAAATCATTTTCGATATCGACGCCCTCTTTAGACCAAGGGAATTTCTTTACCTCTTTAGGAATATCGGCTGCACGTTGTGGCAGATCTCGAATATGGCCGACGCTAGCCTCGACGATGTAGTCATCGCCGAGGTAGCCGCCAATTTTGCGCGCCTTCGCTGGTGATTCAACGATGACGAGCTTTTTAAGATCTTTTGCCATGAGTACCTAAGTGGGGAAGCCGTTTCTAAGGGCTCTTAGTACTCGATAGACGTCGATTGACGACGGTTGCGAATCAGAGCGGCGACGATAAATGCTGTTGCAACAAGTGCAATAACAGTTGATGCCGATGATTGTGTTGGAAGTGCAAATCCAACGATCGCAGGTGTAATCAAGAGACCAACAAGGTTCATTACCTTGATCAATGGGTTAATCGCAGGGCCGGCAGTATCTTTAAATGGATCTCCGACTGTATCTCCGATGATTGTTGCGGCGTGAGCTTCTGAACCCTTTCCACCGTAATTACCATCTTCAACCATCTTCTTTGCGTTATCCCATGCTCCACCTGAGTTAGAGAGGAATACAGCCATAAGTGTTCCGGTTCCGATTGCACCAGCAAGGTATGCACCGAGTGCACCAACACCGAGACCGAAGCCAACAGCGATTGGAGCCATTACGGCGAGAACACCAGGTGTAACAAGTTCACGGAGTGAATCGCGAGTACAGATATCAACAACGCGACCGTACTCAGGCTTTTCAGTTCCGTTCATAATTCCTGGGTGCATCTTGAACTGGTTGCGTACTTCCATCACAACTGCGCCAGCTGCACGTGATACAGCGTTGATTGCAAGTCCTGAGAAGAGGAATACAACAGCTGCGCCGATGATCAAGCCCACAAGGTTGCGTGGGTCTGCAACATCGAGAACGCCTTGGAACTGTGGTGCAACTTCTGTTCCAGCTGCAACTGCATCCTTAACTGCGGTCTTGATTGCATCTGTAAATGCGCCGAAGAGTGCGGTAGCTGCAAGAACTGCGGTTGCAATTGCGATTCCCTTTGTAATTGCCTTTGTTGTATTTCCAACAGCATCAAGGCTTGTAAGAATCTTTGCGCCTTCACCCTTTACATCCCCTGACATTTCAGCAATGCCTTGAGCGTTATCTGAGATAGGACCGAATGTATCCATCGCAACGATCACACCTACAGTTGTAAGAAGACCTGTACCTGCGATTGCGATTGCAAAGAGTGACAAGACGATTGATCCGCCACCGAGCAAGAATGCGCCAAATACTGCTGCAGCGATCAAGATTGCAGAATAAACAGCTGATTCGAAACCTACTGAAATACCAGCCAAAATCACTGTTGCAGCACCTGTCTGTGAAGAAGCTGAAACATCGTTTACTGGACGGCGACCAACTTCAGTGAAGAAGCCGGTAAGCAGCTGGATTGAAGCAGCAAGTGCGATACCGATAAGAACTGCGCCGAATGTAAGAACGCGTGGATTGATATCAGCAGCTTCAGCCACAATATCTTGGTTAGGTGCGATGAGCTCTGTCAGGGATGCTGGTAGGTATGTAAATGTTGCAAGACCTACGAGTACTGCAGAGATGATTGCAGATGTAAAGAATGAGCGGTTGATTGCAGTCATTGCTGACTTATCAGTGCTGCGCATACGTGTAAGGAAGATACCGATAACTGCGGTAACGATTCCGATTGCTGGAACGATCAATGGATAGATCAAACCTTCGACACCGAAAGCTGCCTTACCCAAGATAAGGGCTGCAACAAGTGTTACTGCATATGACTCGAACAAGTCTGCAGCCATACCAGCACAGTCACCGACGTTATCGCCTACGTTATCTGCAATTGTTGCAGCGTTACGTGGGTCATCTTCTGGAATGTTCTTCTCAACTTTACCAACGAGGTCAGCTCCGACATCTGCTGCCTTTGTAAAGATACCGCCGCCAACGCGCATAAACATCGCGAGCATTGCAGCACCGAATCCGAAACCTTCAAGAACTGTTGGTGCATCTGATTTAAAGATAACAACTGCGCCAGCTGCTCCGATAAGTCCGAGACCAACTGTTGTCATACCAACAACGCCACCTGTGCGGAATGCGATCTGAACCGCACCTGTCGCGCTTCCTTGGCGAGCGGCTTCTGCAACGCGAACATTTGCGCGCACTGCCAACCACATGCCGTTGTAACCAACGAGTGCTGAGAACGCTGCACCCATTAGGAAGAAGAGCGAGCGCCCGATCTTGATTGAGATTGACTCAGCAGGGAGAGCGAAGAGTAAAAAGAAAACGATTCCAACAAAGTAGGACAAGGTGGTGAACTGGCGCTTGAGGTAAGCGGCGGCACCTTCCTGAACTGCCTCAGCGATCTCAATCATCTTGGCTGTTCCTTCACTTGCTGCCAAGACCTGGCCACGCAAGAACCAGGCGATGGCAAGGGCTGCCAGCGAGATTCCTAGGACCACGTATGTGATGTTGAGTTCTTTACCTACTACTTCGACTGCATTGGCAGCTGCGGCGGTTGCGGCGTTAAAGCGCATCGGTTCTCCTCCGTTGGAGATTTAGGGCCCGCCTGTATGCGGGCACGAGATGTCGGGAATTGTAGGTGTATACCTATTTATTACGCCAACTCTGCAGCACGTTTACGCTCAAAAAGGTCGGACTGAGACGAGCTCTCTGACTACTTAACGGCCCCTTGGGAGATGCCCGAAATGAACTGCTTCTGCAGGGAGAGGTAGAAAATCACGATGGGAAGCACGGCAAGAACCAGACCGGCCATCGCTTGCCCATACTCAATCGAATATTGACCATAGAAGAGGTAGGTAGAGAGTGGGAGCGTCTGCGTCTCCTCCGTAAGAACAAGACGCGGAAGCAGGAAGTCATTCCAGATCCAGAGAGCGTTGATGATTGCAACCGTTGCAGTAATCGGACGCATCATTGGAAAGATGATCTTCCAGAACGCCACCATGTCGGAGGCACCATCGATTGAAGCTGCCTCATCAATTTCTGTCGGGATAGTTGAAATGAAACCGTGATACAAAAACGTAGATAGCGCTACACCGAAACCAATATAGAAAAATATCAGCGCCGCACGGTTATTCCAAGAAACAAATGGGGCGAATCGCGCCATAAATGGAATCATCAAAGCTTGGAAGGGAACAATCATCGAAGTGACCAGAATCAGGAATATGTACTTGGTTGGTTTTGATTTAACGCGCGCTAAGTAATACGCCAACATAGATGAGAAGACAATAAGTAACGAGACGCTCAAGACCGTAATGATGATTGAGTTGGTGAGCGAACGGAAGAAGTTCATCTTGGTAAGTGCTTGTTGGAAGTTGTCCCACGAAATACTTGTTGGGAGCGCAAGAGGATTCGCGAGAATCTCAGGCTTTAGCTTGACTGAATTGACGAAGACTAATAGAAACGGGGTCACGTAAGCAAAAGCTAAGATCGATCCAACAATAAAGGTGACTCGCTTTGCCATTCGAGCACGTGCACTCATCGTTGCACCTCATATCTCTTAGAGATACTGACTTGGACCAACGCAGCAATGGCAACCATCAAAAACATAATGACCGCCTTCGATTGTCCAGTACCGAAGTTTCCATTGAGGAATGCGTCCTGGAAAATATGCATAGAAATTAACTCAGTGGTTCGGAATGGCCCTCCACCAGTCAATGCAACGTTGACGTCGTAGGCCATAAATCCTGCACGCAATGTGAGGAAGAGTGCAATTGTGAATGCCTGGGCCATTAATGGAACTTTGATGGAAAGCAAAGTGCGCATAGGTGAAGCGCCATCAATTTGCGAGGCTTCGAGTACTTCGGTCTCGATGGATACTAGACCTGTAATGTAAACAATCATCATGTAACCCGAGGATTGCCACACCGTCACAATAATGAGCGCCCAGAAAGCCTTATTGGTGTCTTGCAACCACGATTCCTTAAAGAGCGTCCAATTGTATTTATTGGCGAGGGATACCAGCGCACTGTTGAAGATAAATTGCCAGATAACGCCGAGGATTACACCACCAATAAGGTTGGGCACAAAGAAGAAAGTGCGCAAAATATTTTTGCTGCGAAGCTTAGAAGTGACTATGAGCGCTAATCCAAATGCGACCACATTCACTGCGATCAGCGAGACAACCACAAAGAGTGCGGTAAATCTAAGGGTGCTCCAGAATGTTGGATCTTGGAATGACTTAGTGTAATTAGAGATTCCAACAAATTTTGTTGCTTCGAAGCCATCCCAATCTGTAAAGGTGTAGTAAAAACCATTTATGAAGGGGACAACAAGAACAACAGTAAAGATTGAAAGAGGCACTATCGCGAATTTAAAAAACTTATTTGTAGTTCGCTTAGATCGCAATGTGTCCTCCACTTCATAATTGCTAGGAAAATCCTATTATGAGAAAAATCATCCTGGGGCGAGTTACCTCGCCCCAGGATGATTCTATTTACTCTTTTTTTGACTTGAAAGTGGTTCTAAGAAATTACTTCTTAGCTCCGCGCCATGTCTTTACTGAGCCCTTCCATGCAGCTTGGATCGCCGCTGCAAGGTCAGTTGAACTGATCTTGTCAGTGAAGTACTGCTGCATAGATACCTTTCCAACTGTCTCTTGGAGACCTGCTGGGTAGTAGGTATTGATCCACTCAAGTGTCTTTCCTGCGCCAACATACTTAGCGATTTCACGCGCCATGTTTGTAGCTGGTTCAACCTTGAAGCCACTGTAGACAGGGATGAAGCCCATGCCACCCTTTGAAGCTGGGTTAGCAACAAAGCCTTGTCCGGCTGGTGATGTGTAGAGCCATGTCAGGAAGTCGATAGCTCCATCGCGCTCTGCCTTTGTTGACTGCTTTGCGTCAATCATGAAGTAGCCAGGTACTCCGACAGGAATTGAATCATTTCCATATGCCTTTGCATCTGTGCTGATTGGGACAGGCATGATTCCGAAATCAGTACCAGCTGCGCCCTTGATTAGGTCAGGCTCAGTCCAGTTACCTTGGAACAAGAATCCGTAATCTCCGCTTGCAAGATCTGCAATTGAAGCTGGGTATTCAGTGTCAGTGAGGTTTGTAGCTGAACCGTTGTACTTCTTAAGAAGATCAAATGTTGCAAGCCAGTTCTTGAAGACAGGATCTGTTGCGAGATCCTTCTTTCCATCTGACAATGCATCAAGAGCGGCCAAGCGGCCTTCATGAGTCGTTGCTGCATTTGTGTGGTAAATGTTTGTGAAGTGTGCACCAAGTGACCACCAGATAGCTGAGAAGTGCACTGCCTTCTTGCCCTTTGCCTGAAGTGTCTTGAATGCTGCTTCTAGTTCTGTGCGAGTTGTGATCTTCTTTGGATCAATTCCTGCATCAGCGAGAACTTTCTTGTTGTACAGAAGTCCGAAAGCTTCAGCTGTTGATGGAACACCAACTTGCTTTCCGCCAACGTTAGCTGCAGCGAGAAGTCCTGGTGAAACAAGCTTTACAAGCTTTGTTCCGTTCCAGTCCATGACCTTGTCAGCCATGTCAGGAATCTCTTGAAGTGTGTACATGATTGTTGGTGCATTCTTCGCTGCGTACTTAGGTGTTACGTTCTGGAGGAATGTGAGGTTACGATCACCAGGAATTGACTTAAGTGTGTAACACTTCTGGCTAGCGTTGTAAGCCTTAACTGCGGCTAGGAACTCAGTCTGAATTTCAGGCTTGATTGTTCCAAGCATTTCTACTGTCGTCTTCTTAGAACATGTTGCAGCAGATGCTGTTGGAGCAGCTGCTAGAACTGTCACAAAAAGAGTCGAAGCTAGTGCAACAGCACTTAACTTTGAGAACTTCTTCATTGTTTGTCCTTTCAAGGGGGGTGGAAGTAGGAACAGCTGTGTCCTAATTCCGAGTCGGCTGAAAATTACTTGATGGCTCGCCCGAAGAGAAGGTTTGGGCGATAACGAAGTAATCAAGTTTTTCGGGATTTTTACAGTCTTTTTACAGTCCTTTTGAGCGTAAATACCCCTAAAACAGGACTGTCGCCCATGGGGTAGCGCTAGGCACCACTAGCTCTGTGACCGAAACGCGTCCCGCAGCCACGAAAAGTTCAACGGAGCCGATGTCTGTAATCACTCGTATCTCAAAAGGCTTACCGTCCGCATCGAAAGGGGCGGCGTGCTTCGAAGTCGATTCGATCTCATACCAAGCATGTGCGCGATCTACATAAATTTCTTTTCTTCCTGGGTCATAACCAATATCGAAAGATTTGCCATCTACATTTGAAAATCGAATACCGGATTTCGTATCCGTTGGGGTAATGACAAAAGTTTGATCGCTAATACCAGATCCTAAAATTTCCTTCACTGGATTTTGGAGCAATGTAATTTTTCCGTCAACCGTAACAAGAGAGAGTTCGCGAGGGATCGTCATCGAACCACGCGCAGGGTTAGCAGGAATCTCTTTTGCGTAATCCCAGTTGTTCATCCATCCAAGATAGATACGTCGATTATCGGGGGCATCGTTAAATGTGACACCTGCATAATTGTCACGACCATAATCCAACCAACGTGTCGTTACATCATCTGCAAGAAATTCTTTCCCGTTCCAATCTCCGATAAAGAGTTGCGTTCCAGATCCACCAGTAACACCACCGGGATTTACAGAAATAAAGAGAACCCATTTTATTTTTGTAGGATCATCATCAACAGCTAGTGGGAATAAGTCAGGACACTCCCATATGCCATCAGTGCCGTTTTTATTGGTGAATTCACTTAACAGCTCCCAATGCTTCAAATCTTTTGATTGATAGAAGGAGACTGTAAATTCTTGGGGTTTAACAACACTCATTACCCACGCTTCATTAACCGTGTTCCACACAACTTTTGGATCGCGAAAATCTTTCATCTCTAAATCAAGAATTGGATTGTTCTCATATTGCTGCCACGTCAGACCTTCGTCAGTGCTGTAAGCTAGAGATTGCACTTGGCGTAAACCATCGTGTTGATGCGCAGTAAAAATTGCGACCATTGCAGGATTTTCGATAGATCCAAATCCGGTTGTGTTGAAGTAATCAACAACAGCGCTTCCGGAAAAGATTCCATGTGTAGATGTGTAGGTGATAGCTACTGGTAGCTCGTGCCAGTGAATGAAATCAGTCGATGTGGCATGTCCCCACGACATGTTGCCCCATTGATCACCTTCGGGGTTATATTGAAAGAACAGGTGATAAGTGCCACGATAAAAAATAAGGCCGTTGGGATCATTCATCCAATTACGCGCAGGCGCAAAGTGGAAGCGTGGGCGGGGTGCCAAAGACATGGCGGGTACCTTATCCTCAACTTATGGATTCTCTCATTCATTCACTCCACCCGGAGACGTTGATCTCCTCTTTTGGCTTCGTCGGAATCCTTGCGATCTTATTTATTGAGACAGGTTTACTCGTCGGAGTTGTTTTACCGGGAGATTCACTCCTATTTATTGCAGGAGTCGGAGCTTCGGGTGCAACTCAAGTCGCGCTCGGCGGAGTTCAACTTCCGCTTATTGGTCTGCTCGTTGGTGGTCCAATCTGCGCAATTGCGGGATCACAAGTCGGGCATTTCCTTGGGCGCAAATATGGGCGTGGGCTTTTTGATCGACCTGACGGTCGCTTCTTTAATCAGAAGAAGGTTGTCGCCACTGAAAAATGGCTCAATAAATACGGCACAGGAAAAGCAATTATTTTGGCTCGTTTCATTCCATTTGTTCGCACACTCATCAATCCAATGTGCGGCATCGTCAATATTCCTGCAAAAACATTCTTCTTTTGGAATGCAATAGGCGCAATCATCTGGGTAGATGGCGTTGTATTAATCGGTTATTTCTTAGGTGAATCAGTAAAAGGTTCGATTGATAAATACTTGCTGCCGATAGTCGGATTAATAATCTTTGTCAGTGTAATTCCTGTAATTATCGAAGTAATTAAAGAGTGGCGAACAAAGAAGGATTGGTCTTAAAGCTCTTAAATCTCTTAAAGGCCCAATTCTGCAAGTGAATACGCTGTGCGGTATTCCAAACCTGCTGCATCAATTGCTGCCTTTGCACCGCGTTCAACAATAACTGCAACACCAATAACGATTGCGCCGGCTTCTTTGAGCGCTTCAACTGCAGTTAAAACAGATCCGCCAGTTGTCGACGTATCTTCGACAGCTAGTACACGCTTGCCTTTAACATCTGGACCTTCAATGCGACGTTGCAAACCGTGAGCTTTTTCAGCCTTGCGAACAACAAATGAATCAAGTGCGCGACCTTGGCTTGCTGCAACATGCATCATCGCAGTTGCGACAGGATCCGCACCAAGTGTGAGTCCACCAACTGCTTCGAAATCTAAATCTTTGGTGAGATCGAGCATGACCTGACCAACAAGTGGCGCTGCAACGTGATCAAGTGTGATGCGACGTAAATCTACGTAGTAATCAGCTTCTTTACCTGAAGAAAGAATGACTTTCCCGTGAACAACAGCCTTACTTTTGATCTCTTCTCGGAGAAGTTCATGTGAGTTCATAGCGACACCTTACATTGCCGCTGCCGCCCATTTACTCTAACGCTATGGATAGCCAGCAGTTGCAGCGGTTAGAGATCGCGCGCCTCTTTCACCGCACTGGTTTTGGTCCAAAGCCAGGTGAATTCGCCGCAGCTTTGAGCGCCGGAGTAGTCGCTACCCGTAACAAAGTCCTCACACCACCATCAAAAGTTTCATTTGTAACCCCTCCTGTGTTAACAGATTTAGGACCTCGACCAGCCGCTAATAGCCCAGCAGTTGTTGATTATTCACAACAACTGCGTTATCAAATTCAACTTCTATTTTTATGGTGGCTTGATGAGATGGTTGCTTCACCTCACACTCTTCAAGAGAAGATGACATGGTTTTGGCATGGACATTGGGCGACATCGATAGCCAAAGTAAATTACGCACTCCCCATGTTGAATCAAAATGTAACAATGAGAAAGTATTCGCTTGGCAATTTTAAAGAATTTGCAAAAGCAATGTTCTCCGATGGTGCACTTCAAGTTTGGTTAGACGGCCAAGACAACACAGCAAAAGCACCAAATGAGAATTTCTCGCGCGAAATGATGGAACTTTTCACACTTGGAGTAGACCATTACACAGAAAAAGATGTAAAAGAATTAGCGCGTGCATTCACGGGTTACCAAGTTGCTCGAACAACAGGTGCTGTTTTCTATAACGCACGTCGGAGAGATACCTCTGCGGTCACAGTTTTAGGTAAGACAGGTGTGATGAGCCCTGAGGAAGTTATTTCGCATTTGGTTTCTCAAAATGACTCTCAACTATTTATCGCTGAACGAATCTGGTATCGATTTGTTTCTTCGCGAGAGTCGCTACCCGATGAACACCCAATGATTAGAGCATTTGCAGATCGTGATGTTTACGCACTTATGAAGTCTCTGATTGAAAGCTCTACCTTCTCTCAAGAACAGTATTCAATGGTGAAGTCACCTGTTGAATGGTTTATCGGGCTTTGTCGTGCGCTCTCAATCACACCTTCTCAGTTGCCGTCTCCTACAAAACTCTATAGTTATCTTGAAATGCTTTCACAGGTTCCCTTCTCTCCTCCTAACGTGGGTGGTTGGCCAGCCGATGAGGCGTGGCTGAGCTCAGCTAGTGCACAATTTAGACTCTCATTTGCGACACATGTGATTGCTCAAGCAAATCTGGTTGAACTGACCGCTGTCTCTGATGTGCGCCGCCCTGCTTATCTGGCAGATCTCCTTGGCGTTGTTGAGTGGAGTCCCCGCACTGCAAATGCAATGCGTGGAGTTCGTGATAATCCTCAAAAATTATTAATAATCGCAGCATGTAGTCCGGAATATGTGGTGAGCCAATGATTGAACTACCTCGCGTACCTGGCCAAGAGTTGGGAATGTCTCGAGTTACTCGCAGACAGTTCCTCAAATATTCAGGTGTTGCTGCTGCTGCAGCAGCGCCGCTATTAACTGTTGATCAAATTGCACAAGCTGCGATCACTCGACCATTGCCTCTTGGAACGCCGATCCTTGTTGTCGTCACTCTTTACGGCGGCAACGATGGATTAAATACTGTGATTCCATACCAAGACTCGGCTTACTACAACGCCCGTCCAGGTTTAACTTACAAACCAGAAACTCTTCTCCCTCTCTCGTCCGATCTTGCACTGAATGCATCAATGACCGGAATCAAATCTTTATGGGATGCCAATAAAGTTGCCATTGTTCGTGGCGTTGGATATCCAAAACCAGATCGTTCACACTTTTCATCTATGGCAATCTGGCAGACAGGTTCTCCCGCAGCGCATTTAAATACTGGATGGCTTGGACGTTGGCTTGATACACAGGCGATAGATCCGATGACCGCAATAAGTTTGGGAGGAGTTCTTCCCCCTCTTCTCGTGGGTGCAAAACAAAGTGGCTCAGCACTTCCTCTCGGTGGTCTTTCGATACCACAGGGAGTTATTGGAACAGCTTGTCAACGCTTATCAGCGACATCGCCAAGTGATAATCCATTGATGGCAGCTGCCGCAACTTCAATGCGCAATCTCTTCAATGTCTCCGACAATGTGCAACCTGTATTAGCGAAACCAGCACCCGTCGCTGATGATCTACCTACAATTGATGGAGGTAATGCTGGAGGAGATACAAATCTTTCACAGCAACTTAATGTTGTAGCGAAACTTATTGCAGCAGGTTCACCAACGCGGGCATGGTCAGTCTCACTCGGCGGTTTTGATACTCATGCCAATGAAGCCAATGCGCAATCGCTTCTTTTAGGAACAGTTTCGAAGAGCATCACCACATTCTTAAGCCAAATGAAGGCATCAGGTCGTTCAAAAGATATTACCGTTCTTGTGTACAGCGAGTTCGGGCGGCGTGTAATGGCAAATGGATCTGACGGAACCGATCACGGAACTGCTGGCCCAGTCTTTCTCATTGGTGATCGTGTTAATGGTGGCTTCTATGGTGACCAACCATCGCTTTCAAAACTCGTCGACGGAGATTTAGCGGTGACAACCGATTTTAGAGATGTTTATTCGTCGGTTCTTGAGAAAGTATTAGGCGCACCGGGTGGAAAGATTCTAAATAACTGGAAGGGTTCAGTTAACGCTTTTAAGAGTTAATTCTCTTCTTTGTAGATAATCACTTGGGATTTCTTACGCAGCTCTAAAGATTTTGGTGGGTTTTCCGTAAGAAGGGCATCGACTTCGATGCGAAGTTTTGCGACTTCAAGTGCCATATTTGCCATCGCGGATTCAAGCTCAATAATTCTTTTGATTCCTGCGTGATTAATTCCTTCGCCAATAAGTCTTTGGATCGTGCGCAAAGATGCGATATCGCGCAATGAATATCTACGGTTGCGGCCTACTGTGCGTGAAGGCGAGACTAGTCCTAAGCGATCGTATTGACGAAGTGTTTGTGGGTGCAACCCTGAGAGCTCAGCCGCAACAGAGATGACATAAAGCCCTGCAGCCTCATCTATCTCTTCGCGCTTGTCGCGCTTGTCATCACTCATTGTGAGGCCTTCGCTCTAAATTCCATACGGACATCATGGCTTGCAGTTGCTTCCGCAAATTTCTTGAGAGCTTCACTTGCTTCACCTTCGATCTTCTGTGGAACCTGTACATCGATGGTTGCCAGAAGATCTCCAGTTACAGATCCTTTTTTAATTCCACGACCTTTAACACGTAGCGTGCGTCCATTCGGTGTTCCTGGCGCAAGTCTGACGGTTACCTCTTCTCCATCAAGAGTTGGAACTTTTATATCTGCACCAAGTGTTGCTTCAACAAAAGTTACAGGAAGTGTCAACATGATGTTCTCGGCTTTACGAGAAAAAATCGGGTGCGCCTTCACATGTAACAAGATAAAGAGATCACCAGGACCAGCTTCACCGGGTGCACCTTTACCTTTGACACGAATCTTTGCGCCATCGTTTACACCTGCAGGTACGCGCGCTGTAATTGTTTGTGGCTTGCCACCATCTGTGGAAAGTTTAAGTTCAAGCGTTGTGCCAAAGACGGCTTCTTTAAATGTAATCGTTGACTCGGTCTGTAGATCTTGTCCTTTGCGCGGACCGCGACGAACTCCGCCGCCGCCAAATAAGTTCGCAAAGATGTCATTAGGAGATCCGCCACCGAAGAGGTCAGAGAAATCTCCGCCACCGCCTCCGCCACCCATAGGTCCGCGGAAGCCACCTCGTTCAAAGAGTGAGCGCGCTTCATCGTATTCAGCGCGCTTTTTTGAATCCGAAAGAATGTCATATGCCTCAGAGACAGCCTTGAACTTCTCTTCAAGTGCATCATCACCCTTGGTCTTATCTGGGTGTAACTCGCGTGCCAAAGAACGGTACTTCTTCTTTATCTCATCGCCTGTAGCTTTCTTGTCAACGCCGAGAATTGCGTAGAAGTCCTTCTCGTAGAGATCTTTGGCAGCCATGAGTTATTCCGCAGACGGGGTTTCTTCAGGATCTGTTACACCTACGCGTGCTGGGCGAAGAATGCGCTCTTTGAATTTATATCCTGGCTGCAAAATCTTTGTCGCAGTAGATGTTGTGACATCAGCGGAAGTGTCATGAAGTAACGCTTCATGAATTTGTGGATCGAAGAGATCGCCTTCTTGGCCGTACTTTGTAAGTCCGATGCGTTCAGTTGTTGCTGCGATCTGATCTGCAACCGCTTTGAAACCACCGGTGAGTTCACCGTGCGATTGTGCGCGCTCGATATCGTCAAGGACGGGAAGTAATTCAATAAGTACTGAGCTGATTGCAAGTTCGTGAGCAAGTGAACGATCGCGTTCTACTCGCTTCTTGTAATTTGCATACTCTGCTTGAAGACGCTGTAAGTCGGCAGTGAGTGCGCTTACCGGGTCAGTTGCCTGACCCGGCTCCGCAATACTTTCTTCAGTGACTTCAGTGACTTCAGATTCCTCGGTAACGAGATCTTCTGACATTAGTTACTGCCTTCGTCAATGACCTCTGCATCTTCGACGCCATCTTCACCTGGAGCTTCTTGAGCCGCAGCACCTGCTGCTGCATACATCAAAGCACCGAGTGCTTGTGAAAGAGTTGAAACCTTTTCGGTATCGCTCTTAATTGTTTCGAAGTTAGCGCCACCGAGTGATGTCTTAAGTTCAGCTAGTGCAGCTTCGACTTCGTTCTTCTTCTCGAGCGCTTCACCTTCTGTGAACTTTTCAGCATTATCTGCGATGAACTTTTCAGTCTGATAGACAAGTGAGTCTCCGGTGTTTCGGATCTCTGCCTCTTCCTTACGCTTCTTATCTTCTTCAGCGTGAGCTTCAGCATCTGCCATCATGCGATCGATCTCGTCCTTTGAAAGTGCTGAGCCACCACTAATTGTGACGCTCTGTTCTTTTCCAGTTGCAAGATCTTTTGCAGAGACATGAACGATTCCGTTTGCATCGATATCAAATGTCACCTCAACCTGTGGAATTCCACGTTGTGCTGGTGCAATACCTGAGAGCTCGAACATGCCCAATTTTTTGTTGTAGGCAGCCATTTCGCGCTCACCTTGGTAGACCTGAATCTGTACGGCAGGCTGATTGTCTTCAGCTGTTGTAAAGATTTCGCTGCGCTTTGTAGGGATCGTTGTGTTGCGCTCGATCATGCGTGTCATAACACCGCCCTTGGTTTCGATACCAAGTGTGAGTGGTGTGACATCGAGAAGGAGAACATCTTTCACTTCACCCTTAAGAACACCAGCCTGAAGGGATGCACCGACTGCAACAACTTCATCAGGGTTTACGCCCTTATTTGGCTCTTTACCGCCAGTGAGATCGCGAACGAGATCTACAACAGCTGGCATACGTGTTGAACCACCAACAAGAACCACGCTCTTGATTGCAGAGATTGCGATTCCAGAATCTTTCAGTACTTGCTGGAAAGGCTTCTTGCAACGATCGAGCAAATCTGCGGTGAGTTGCTGGAACTGTGCACGAGTAACTGTCTCGTCAAGGAAGAGTGGATTCTTTTCAGCGTCCACTGTGATGTATGGCAAGTTAACTGCAGCTTGCTGTGAAGATGAAAGTTCGATCTTCGCCTTTTCTGCAGCTTCGCGAATACGTTGCATCGCCATCTTATCTTTTGTGAGATCGATGCCGTTCTTTGATCCAAATGTTTGCACTAGGTAATCAACGAGTGCTTGATCCCAGTCATCTCCACCGAGGTGGTTATCGCCAGCGGTTGCTTTCACCTCAACAACACCATCTCCGATTTCAAGAAGTGAAACGTCAAATGTTCCACCACCTAAGTCAAAGACAAGAATTGTTTGCTCTTGATCGGCTTTATCGAGACCGTATGCAAGTGCTGCAGCTGTTGGCTCGTTAATAATTCGAAGAACATTAAGTCCGGCGATTTCGCCAGCTTCTTTAGTTGCTTGACGTTCTGCGTCAGAGAAGTACGCAGGAACGGTGATGACGGCATCAGTAACAGTTTCACCAAGATATGCCTCTGCATCGCGCTTAAGTTTTTGCAGAATACGCGCGGAGATTTCTTGTGGTGTGTACTTCTTGCCATCAATATCCATCGACCAGTTAGTACCCATGTGGCGCTTTACTGAGCGGATGGTGCGTTCAACGTTTGTGACCGATTGGCGCTTTGCGACTTCACCGACGAGAACCTCGCCGTTCTTGGCAAAGGCGACGATCGATGGGGTGGTTCGAGCGCCTTCAGCGTTGGCGATAACCGTTGGCTCGCCGCCTTCGAGGACGCTGACGCAGCTATTTGTAGTTCCGAGGTCGATTCCGACTGCTCTAGCCATGATTGTGACTCCTTTTTCTTACCTTTAGTGACTCGCTCGAGCTCGCTATGAGGTCGAGGTGGTTAAACCTGAGTCCATCTTACCCAAGAGATTGAGTCGATGCGACTCAGGTTTCCAAGAGGTAGAACAGGGCCCTCAACCCATTTATTCCCAGCCCACCTATTGCTAGTCAGGGAGATAGCCTTTCGCTCATGTCGCCCCTCCAGATTGTTTTGGCCAGCCTCGCCTACGGCATCACCGTTTTCGCACTGGTCTTGCTTGCCGTTCGGGTCCGCCAGCTCCTTGCCACATATAAGAAGGCGCAACCAGATCCGACGCGTAATGAGAACAAGGGCGCACGGCTAGCTAACATGCTTAAGGAAGTTCTGGGCCATACCAAGATGCTCAACTTCACTGCCACTGGAATTGCGCACTGGTTTGTGATGATTGGTTTCGGTGCACTCTTTGGAACTCTGGTTACTGCATACGGGCAGTTGATTTCACCAAGTTTTGCCTTACCGTTTATCGGCCACTTTATTCCTTATGAATTTATGTCAGAACTTATTGCTTGGCTTACCGGTATCGGCATCGTTACATTAATTGGTATTCGCCAAGTCACTCGGTTGAAACCAGAACGTGCAAATCGTTTCTCTGGTTCTGGAATGGGTAAGGCGTATTACGTCGAAGCAACGATTGTTGTCATTGTCTTTGCGGTGATTGCTCTTCGCGGATTGGAAGGCGCACTCGCTGGCGAAGAATCTTGGAATTGGCACTACGCACTTTCGTGGCCGGCGGTAGTTGCATTTGGTGGGATGAGTACCAGTGCAATTGAAAATACAATCGTTATTGTCGCTGCGATCAAAATCGTTGTCTCGATGGCATGGTTCATTGTCATCGCAAGTAACCTGACTATGGGTATTGCGTGGCACCGTTTCTTAGCGTTCTTTAATATCTTCTATAAGCGCAACAGTGATGGTACTAATTCACTTGGCGCACTTCCTGAGATGCTTTCACACGGCAAGCCAATTGATTTCGAAGATCCAAAAGAAGATGACGTTTTCGGTCTAGGAAATCGTGCAGATATTTCCTGGAAGGGTCTGCTCGATATGACTACATGTACCGAATGTGGTCGCTGTCAATCTCAATGTCCTGCCTGGCATACAGAAAAGCCACTCTCACCTAAATTATTAATCATGGCGATGCGTGATCACGCGATGTCTAAGGTTGTAGATAATGAAGCGCTAGTAGGCGATAACGCCCCTATTTCACTTGATGTTTTATGGTCTTGTACTACCTGTGGCGCTTGTGTTGAAGAGTGCCCGGTAGATATCGAGCATGTAGATCACATCGTTAATATGCGTCGTTTCCAAGTGCTGGTTGAATCAGAATTTCCAACTGAGCTCGGTGGAACATTTAGAAATCTTGAAAAGACCGGTAACCCATGGGGTGCTAACCGCGCAGATCGCGAAGGATGGATTGCCGAGTGTGATTTCCCAGTGCGTTTAGTCGAAGGAGAACTTCCAGAAGAAGTTGAATATTTATTCTGGGTTGGTTGCGCCGGTGCTTATGAAGAGCGCGCAAAGAAAACGACAAAGGCTGTCGCTGAGTTATTGCATATGGCCGGCGTGAACTTTGCGGTCTTGGGTAAGAAGGAGACATGTACGGGCGATGCTGCACGTCGCGCCGGCAATGAGTTCCTCTACCAAATTCTTTCTCGTGAAAACATCGAGACATTTAAAGAAACTTTTGGAGATCGCCCAAAGGGTAAGAAGAAGGTTGTTGTTACCTGCCCACATTGCTTTACAACAATTGGTCGCGATTACGCACAGAGTGGTTATGAGTTAGAGATGTTGCACCACACACAACTTCTTAACACTTTGGTTCGCGAAGGTCGCTTGAAGACAAGTCCACATAAAGCAGATCAGAAAATTACATTCCACGATCCTTGTTACCTTGGTCGTCACAATCAGATCTATGCACCGCCTCGTGAACTTCTAGAAGCATCAGGGTGCGATATTGAAGAGATGCCACGTAATCAAGAACGATCATTCTGTTGCGGCGGTGGCGGATCACGCATGTGGATGGAAGAAAAACTTGGAACGCGTATTAACCTCAACCGCGTTGATGAAGCGATTGCAACCGGTGTTCAAGAAGTTGCAGTTGGTTGCCCGTTCTGTCGCATCATGATCGGTGATGGAATGACAGCGCGTGAATCAGATGTTGAAGTGCTTGATGTTGCTCAAGTGCTGCTACGTAATGTAAAAGGTTAAATTACTTCTTCTTCCACCCTGCTGGGCACTTTGGGTTTACAGCAGTAACTTTCTTGCTGCTCTTTCCTTTAAGACAAGTAATCGTGGAGCTCTTTAGTGCCGTACTTGGTTTTACCTCAACCTTGGGAGCCGAAACGCGAATAGTTGGCGATGAGTAGTGGAAGCCTGATGCCGAAAAATACAAGGTTTTATTTGCTTGTCTGACTGAGGTGACCGCTACTTGCTGTGTTCCGTCAGGGTTCAAAACTTCGACAGTGATCTTTGGGGCACCAATCAATGTGTTCTCTGGCCATCTGCATTTAATAAAATCTTCTGGGGCCCATAATGTGAAGAAGCCTGTGTTTTGCTCACCATTTACTTTTAGGTGCGGTGCGACAACTCCAAAGTTTAGTGAATCTGTCTCCTTATCCCAGTATGGGGTTCCAGCCGCTTCGGAGTTCCACGCTTGTACCGTGTAACCCTTATCTGCACACGCAATCGGGAAGAAGGATGAAGAGTCGTTAATTCCTACGTGGTGGATAAAGAAACGAAGCGAGGTGCTCATATTGTCTGCCTTGGCCATGAAGTTCGCTTTGCTGGCATCTGCCCAATTTAAATAATTATAAACTTCTGTCTTTGAGCCTTCGAAGGTCCATTCATTTCCATTAGCTAATTTCTTCTGTGAAAAATCTGCCTGCTCTGCAACGAGTTGAACATTCTGGGGTTTAAGCCAACTAGTCCTAACTACAATTCTAAGTTTTACTAAAATATTTTCAGCATTCTCGGCGAAAACTCGTAGAGCTGCTCCCGTATTGGTTCCATAGAGAATGTGTGCTGGGGTATCTATCTCAGCTTTGATTCCAACTTTTTGATTCTCCTTTCCGTTATTGATCTCCCACATTGATGTGCCATCGATTTTTACATTCTCGCCATCCTTGGTTTGAGGAGATGAAAGATCTTCGATGTGTTTGCCAGCTACTAGTGTTCCATTTTCTTGAACTACACCAACTGAGACGATGCACTCAGTAGAACTAGCGCTTTGGCAGATTCCAAAATTAAATGTTCCCGGCGTGGTTAATGACAGTGTTGGTTTGGCATCGGCACTTTGTGCAATCGGTTGTGTGATGCTCAAACTAAGAGTTGCAATTAAAAATGTTGCCGGAAAACGCTTCACTGTGACCGCCTTTGAGATTTGTTGAAGTTTAAGAGTTATCCCCAACTGTGTATGCGGTTGTGGATGAATTACACGCGTGTAATTCGAACTATGACCATCGTGACCATTGCCCCACCTAGGAGACCCCCTACATGGGCTCTCCAATCGATTCCAGGGATGGTAAAGCCGATAGCCAGGTTGAGTCCTACGGTCACAAGAACACTCTTTATATCAGCGCGGTACTTTCTATAAATCACCAAGATCGCACCGAAGAGGCCAAAGACAGCGCCAGATGCTCCGATTGAGTATCCGTTAAATGGCAAGAAGTAGGCCGAGGTGATTGAACCTGCCAAAAGAGAGACGAAGAAAATTACAAGAAACTTTGATTTACCGAGTATCGATTCGATCTGAGTGCCCAATGAATGTAGCGCCAACATATTAAAGGCCAAGTGATATGGCAGATCACTTGTTTGATCATGCATTAAAGCAACCGTGAAGAGTCGATACCACTGACCCGAATACTGTAAATCTGCAAGGGGTGGCAGATAGAAGTTATTGATGATGGTTGCATCGAGTTTTTGCCAGAGAAAAAATCCGCAGATGATTGTGATGAGGCCGATGGTCGCAGAGCGCTGTGCCTTCATTTAAATTACAGCTTATGCAACAGTGACGCTGTTTATAACAACGTCTTTAACTGGCTTATCACCGGCACCAGTCTGTGTAGTTGCGATCGCATCGACGACTGCCTTGCTTGCCGCATCTTTTACTTCACCAAAAATTGTGTGCTTGCGATTGAGGTGTGGCGTTGGACCGACGGTAATAAAGAATTGTGAACCGTTTGTATTTGGGCCTGAGTTAGCCATTGCTAGAAGATATGGGCGATCAAATGAAAGTTCACCATGGAACTCGTCTTCGAATTTATATCCTGGATCTCCGAAACCCTTACCCATTGGGCAGCCACCCTGGATCATGAATCCACTGATGACGCGGTGGAAGATAAGACCGTCGTAGAAGTTTCCAGTCTTCTTTGCACCGGTTGGCATATCGGTATATTCCTTGGTTCCTGTTGCAAGACCTACAAAGTTTGCGACTGTCTTTGGTGCTTGGAACTCGAAGAGTTCGATAACAATGTCGCCGAGATTTGTATGGAGAGTTGCAGTTGTCATAATTGAAACCAATCTGAGATGGGATGATGAGAGCGCTTAGATTACACGAGAATGAAGTGGGGCATGACTTAAGGATTGCACCAGGAACAACGGCTGGGATCAATGCTTGTTGCAAGTGGATCACCCTCGACTGTAAAGGTGCAAGAAATACAGCTATATACAAAGGCTCTGACGGCATCAGATTCTTCACCACAATCTGTACACGGTAGACCTCGTACAGAAGATGTAATTCCCCAACCAGGTGAGTCACAATCTGGACAGAGCGAGCTAATTCGAATTGCTAACTCTTCAAATGCTTTTTTGATGTTCTCGGCGCGTGATGGGGATGCATGTGCACGCAGATCACTTTCGATAACAATCTTCTTTAAACCTTGTGATGTGGCTTGATCCAGTATGTTCCTTAACTCGCTCATGCTAGAAATCCCTTTAGCTAAGGCGGCAACACCTGAATCTAAACTCTTAACAATTAACTGATGATGTGGGAAGTCAGCCTTAATTAGGAATTTCTCCAGATCTTCCCCTTGGGTGTATTCGTGGGTGTGCGCAGTAATATCGAAAGATTGATAGGCGTGAGAAATCATTAGATCGTTTACCGAGTCGATGAAAACCACACACTCGACATCAGAGTCGATAAATGGAACTGTTGGGTCGGCACCGATTGATCCTTCCGATGCCAGGGCGTATTTGTAATCTGATTGAGCAAGACCAAGTTTTGCTTTAGCGATTGCACTCTCTTTAGGTGAAAGTTTTCGTTCAATGTCGCCCGAGAATGTTCCGAATTGATCGGTATCAATGTTGAGCTCTTCAACAAACATACCTGGCTGTTCCTTGAATGCTTCTTGTGCGAGAACTCCTTTACTGTGAAGTGTCGGCAGAACAACCTTTGCACCGCGGTAGGAGTCAAGGATTGACATTTTCGTTCAGCGTTACTCAGAGAAAATGTTGAGAAGCTCACCGATTGAATGGTCGGCCTCTCCCGGATGTCTAAATTTCTTCTTGGGATTTACTTTGTATCGATTTCTACGACCGATTCGCTCTACCGAGATATATCCGTCTTCCTCAAGATCTGAAATTATCGAGAGTGTGCTGCGCTCGGTGATTCCGATTAAGGAGGCCAACTCGATAACTTTGAGGTCTGGGTTTCGGGCAATCTGAATCAAGGCGTGCCCGTGGTTGGAGAGAAAGGTCCAACTAGAAGGGGTTCGTTGAGTCATGGCACCAGTATACATGTAATTTGATACATGCAATATATCTCATGTATTATATTCCTATGAGCGTATGGGCAATTGCACAAGCTAACTTGACTTCGGTGGGTGTTTTAGCCTTTATCTTCGGCTTCATCGCATCCCGCACCAAGAGTAATTTGAAGTTACCTGACTCGATCTATCAATTTATTTCAATCTATCTGCTTTTTGGAATCGGTCTCAAGGGTGGACATTCACTTAAGTCGGTGGGTTTTACACAGATACTCACTCCTGGGTTAGTCACTATCGCTTGTGGTGTTGTGATTCCTGTACTCGCCTTCTATCTCCTGCGACTTATCCGCACTCTTTCAGATATCGATAGAGGCTCACTTGCCGCGCACTATGGATCAACATCTCTTGTTACCTTCTCGGCAGCGCTCTTGTTTATGGAGAGTAATTCGATCTTCGTAGAAGGCTATGCACCAGCGCTCCTAACTTTGTTAGAGATACCTGGGCTGATTGTGGGAATCTTCTTAGCGAGCTCATCGGTCTCACATCCTGATGTGAAGTGGGGTACGACGTTAAAAGAAGTTTTGCTTGGTAAAACAGTATTGATTCTTATTGGTGGGATGTTTATTGGTTTTCTCACATCGCAATCAGGGTATGAAAAAGTTCAACCGTTCTTTATCGATTTGCTTAGTGGTTTTCTTGCCTTGTTCTTATTGCACCTCGGCTACACAGCGGGAAGTAACTTTCATGAAGTTAAAAAGGTTGGACTTAAACTAGGAATCTTCGCGGTGCTCTTCCCGATTCTGGGCGGACTTATTGGTGTTGGTGCGGCTAGCGCTATTGGTTTATCTATCGGTGGTGCAACGGTCTTAGGCGTTTTATGTGCGAGCGCTTCCTATATTGCGGCACCGGCTGCGGTTTCAATTGGGCTGCCTCAAGCAAATCTCTCTGTTGCTCTATCTGCCAGTGTTGGAATTACATTTCCATTTAACTTAATTGTTGGCATCCCGCTCTATTACAAATTCGCGCAGATCTTTGGTTGATGAAACGTTTGTGGAGACCATTTTTCTGGTTCCAACATTGAAACTTGTGGAGACCAGGGGAATCGAACCCCTAACCCCCGCCTTGCAAAGGCGGTGCTCTACCAATTGAGCTAGGTCCCCGCATTAGAACGGGTGGGCCTAGGTGGACTCGAACCACCGACCTCTTCCTTATCAGGGAAGCGCTCTAACCAGGCTGAGCTATAGGCCCGCATGCGAAGAAACTTCGCGTGCAGCAGGCGCAAGGTTACTTGAAACTGATCAAGTCGCCAAAACGGCCTCTATAACTACAGGCGTGAAGACTACTGCTTTTCCTCAGAAATCTCATCTTCGCCATTACGTGTGACTGAAAGCAGGCTTACTCCTTCATCGAGATTGACTAGGCGCACGCCCATTGAATCGCGGCCGGTTTGACGGACTTCGGCAGCTGGTGTGCGCATCACGGTTCCGGCAGATGTAATTGCAAGAACTTCATCGCTATCTGAAATTACAAGTGCGCTTACGAGAGAGCCGCGTGAGCCTTCATCAATCTTCGCAGCCTTAATTCCAATTCCTCCGCGACCTTGAAGTCGATACTCCTCAACTGGAGTCTTCTTTCCATAACCGCCATCTGTTGCTGTAAATACAAATGATTGTGCGTTCGTTGAATTAATGCGCGACATAGAAAGTAATTGATCACCATCACGAAACTTCATTCCGATCACACCGCTTGTTGAACGTCCCATTGGGCGAAGAGAGTCATCATCTGATGTAAATCGAAGTGACATTGCTTTCTTGGAGACCAAAAGGATTTCATCATCCTTGTCAACAAGAGCTGCAGCGACAACTTCGTCACCAGGCTTAAGTGAAATTGCAATCAAGCCACCGCTGCGAGGTGAATCGAATTCCTTAAGTGCGGTCTTTTTGACTAGACCATTCTTTGTAGCAAGTACAAGATATGGAACTACCTCGTAGGATTTAAACCACAAAACTTCTGCGATCCGCTCTTCTGGTTTAAATGCCAGAAGGTTTGCAACGTGTTGTCCACGAGCATCACGGCCAGCATCAGGAAGTTCATGAACTTTGGCGCGATAGACGCGGCCCTCGTTGGTAAAGAAGAGCAACCAATCATGGGTGGATGCGACGAAGAAGTGATCAACAATGTCATCTTGCTTAAGGGCGGCTCCTTTTACGCCGCGACCACCGCGTCGTTGCGATTTATAGAGATCAGCGTTGGTGCGTTTTGAATATCCTCCATGAGTGATGGTGACCACTACATCTTGATCCGGGATCAAATCTTCAGCAGAGAAATCACCTTCACTTGCAACAAGTTGGGTGCGACGATCATCGCCGTATTTAGCCACAAGATCTTCGAGTTCTGTCTTGATAATTTCGCGTTGTTTAGCTTCAGATATCAAGATCGCGTTGAGTTCGACGATATCTGCCATAAGGCCGTCATACTCATCGTTAATCTTCTGGCGCTCAAGGGCTGCAATACGGCGCAGCTGCATATCAAGAATTGCATTGGCTTGAATCTCATCAACGTCGAGAAGTTTCATGAGGCCGGTGCGAGCTTCTTCGGGTGTCGTTGACGCACGAATCAGTGCAATAACAGCATCGAGAGCATCAAGTGCTTTGAGATAACCCTTGAGGATATGTGCGCGCTTCTCTTTTTCGGCAAGGCGATACTTTGTGCGGCGAACGATAACTTCGACTTGGTGTTCGATGTAGTACTTAATAAATTCATCTAAACGCAATGTGCGTGGGACACCATCAACAAGTGCCAACATATTTGCGCCAAATGTATCTTGCAATTGAGTCTGCTTGTAAAGATTATTTAGAACAACTTTTGGAATCGCAGTATTTTGAAGAACGATAACCAGACGTTGTCCTAAGCGCTCATTACCTTCATCGCGAACATCTGCAATACCTTTAATCTTTCCATCTTTAACTAGTTCGGCGATCTTCAGCGCTAAGTTATCTGGGTTCACTTGATATGGAAGCTCGGTAACTACCAAACATGTCCGCTTATTGATCTCTTCAACGCTTACAACAGCGCGCATGGTGATTGAGCCACGGCCTGTGCGATAAGCCTCCTCGATTCCTGTACGACCAACAATGAGCGCCTTAGTAGGAAAATCTGGCGCTTTAACAATTTTGATCATTTCATTAAGAAGTTGATCTGATGGCATATCTGGATTGTTAAGCGCTAAAAATACTGCTTGTGAAATTTCGCGAAGGTTATGTGGTGGAATATTTGTCGCCATACCTACTGCGATACCAGCACTGCCGTTAACAAGAAGGTTGGGGAAACGACTTGGAAGAACTACAGGTTCTTGTGATCGGCCGTCATAGTTAGGAACAAAGTTGACGGTATCTTCATCAATATCGCGCATCATCTCCATTGCGATAGGCGATAAACGTGCTTCTGTGTAACGCATGGCTGCAGCAGGATCGTTTCCTGGTGAACCAAAGTTTCCATTGCCATCAACAAGTGGATAGCGAAGTGACCACGACTGAGCTAAACGAACAACAGTGTCATAGATCGCGCCATCTCCATGTGGGTGGTAATTACCCATCACATCACCGACGATGCGTGAAGATTTGTAGTAACCCTTATCTGGGCGATAACCAGCGTCATACATTGCATATAAAACGCGGCGGTGCACAGGCTTTAGCCCATCGCGAACATCTGGGAGTGCGCGACCGACAATAACTGACATCGCATAGTCGAGGTAGCTTCGTGCCATCTCAACCTGAAGATCAATAGTTTCAACGCGATCGAAATCATCACCAGGATTTTCCATTCCGGTGCGATCCACTTGGTTCTCGATTGGATTCTCGCCTTTATCTTTAGCCATTAGATATCCAAGAACCTAACATCTTTTGCGTTGCGCTGAATAAATTGGCGGCGTTGCTCAACATCTTCACCCATAAGAACTGAGAAGAGATCATCAGCTGCTGCAGCATCTTCTAGTGTTACTTGAACAAGAACGCGGTGCTCTGGATCCATTGTTGTATCCCAGAGTTCTTTAGCTGGCATTTCACCAAGACCTTTAAAGCGTTGAATTCCATCATCTTTAGGAAGACGTTTTCCGGCATCTAAACCAATCTTGATCATGCCGTCGCGTTCGCGGTCGCTGAATGCATACTCGACAGGATCTTTACCGCCCCATTTCAATTTATACAGTGGTGGTTGCGCTAAATACACATACCCATTTTCGATTAGTGGGCGCATGAAACGGAAAAGAAGTGTGAGTAAAAGTGTACGAATATGTTGACCGTCAACATCAGCATCTGCCATCAAAATAATTTTGTGATATCGAAGTTTCTGTATATCAAAGTCATCGTGAATGCCTGTGCCTAGCGCAGTAATAAGTGCTTGTACTTCATTGTTTTGAAGCACTCGATCAATGCGTGCCTTTTCGACGTTCAGAATTTTTCCACGGATCGGTAATACTGCTTGGTTGCGCGAATCGCGTCCGCCTTTTGTAGAACCACCTGCAGAGTCACCTTCAACAATGTAAAGCTCACACTTTGCTGGATCAGTCCACTGACAATCCGCGAGCTTGCCGGGCATTCCGCGTCCTTCTAATAAGCCTTTGCGGTTACGGCTGAGGTCGCGTGCCTTTCGCGCAGCTACACGTGCCGCTGCTGCATCAATACTTTTGCGAACAATGTCTTTACCTTCGGAAGGGTTTGCCTCAAACCACTGTGTGAGAAATTCATTAACCGCTTTTTGAGTAAATGATTTAGCTTCAGTGTTTCCAAGTTTTGTCTTTGTCTGTCCTTCAAATTGCGGTTCTGCTAATTTCACAGAGACGATCGCAGTAAGTCCTTCGCGAACATCATCTCCAGTAAGACGATCTTCTTTCTTTTTGATGAAGCCTTGCTCTTCTGCAAACTTATTTACAATTGATGTAAGAGCGGTACGGAAACCTTCTTCGTGGGTTCCACCTTCATGTGTATGGATAGTGTTTGCAAAGGTGTAGACAGATTCAGAAAATCCAGTATTCCATTGCATCGCTACTTCGAGGCTTATTTTGAGCTTCTTATCTTCTGCCTCAATGAAAATAATTGATTTATGTTGTTCGCCGCGGGTCGAGTTAAGGTGTTTTACAAAGTCAGCGATTCCACCTTGGTACTGGTAGCGAACTGCGAGCGCTTCGCCTTTATCATCAACGTGTCCTGGACGTAGATCGGTTAACGTTAAAATTAAGCCGCGGTTAAGAAATGCCATTTCGCGAAAACGGGTGGAGAGAATTTCAAAAGAGAAATCTGTTGATTCAAAAATGTCAGCATCGGGCCAAAATTGCACAGTTGTTCCGGTGCGAGTTGATGCTTC
>Ga0214917_10001453_pt1 | contig 30234 bp, 26 predicted proteins | sample LL_1208_BB_MetaG_FD_177983 | JGI IMG/M metagenome (GOLD analysis project Ga0214917, IMG submission 177983) | Freshwater microbial communities from Lake Lanier, Atlanta, Georgia, United States - LL_1208_BB | ecosystem: Environmental > Aquatic > Freshwater > Lake | place: USA: Georgia | collected... | reverse complement strand
ACTCCGAGCCCAGCCGCCATTCGCCGATCGGCGTGAACACGAACCGGTGCTCCGCCCGATTCACCGCGTTGTTCTGGCCGATGCCGTAGAGCTGGATGAACATCGGCGGCGGCGGCGGCTGCTGCGCCCCCACCTGTGTCTGGGCGCTGGTCTGCGTCTGGGGGGCGTTCGACAACTGGAACGTGGCCCGCAGGTAGTCGGCACCGAGCGTGTTCGGGAAGTTTGCCCCGTTGTAGAGGTTGTTCTGCCAGTTGAACCCGGCCACGAACTTGAAGTCGCTCGTCCACAGCCACCGTCCCTGCTGCGACTCGAAGGAGAGCGCGAACTCAGGGCCGACCATGTTGTTGTACGTGGAGGTGTTCCACGCCCCGACCTGGAGCGGCGATCCCAGGCCGCGGCCCGTGAGCGTGTCGTAGCCGGTGATGCCCAGGACGTCGCCCGCGGAGTTGTTCACGAGGATGCTCTGCGAGCCGCTGCCGCCGAGCCCGCCGGCGGTCGTGCCACCGCCACCCGCGGTGCCGCCGCCGCCGGCGCCGCCCGTGGTGCCGCCGCCACCACCGGTCGTACCACCGCCGGTCGTGCCGCCGCCGGCGCCGCCGGTCGTGCCACCACCGGTCGTACCACCGCCGGTCGTGCCGCCGCCGCCACCGCCTGTCGTGCCGCCGCCGGCGGCACCGCCGCCAGTCGAGCCGGTCGGTCCGCGGTTGAAGGCGTACTGGTTGCTCTCGTAGCCGAGGTTGTAGCGGTCGGCGAACTGCATGAACCGCGGGCCGAGGCCGAAGCGGGCGGTGGTGCCGCTGCCGCGGCGGCCCAGCTCCCGGCGGATGGTCGTCGCCACGCCGGCGCTCATGATCTCGGTGTTCTGATCCTGGGTGAGCTTCTGCGCGATGATGTGGTCGGGGGGCGGGCTGCTCGTCACGGTCGAGTTGCTGATCAGCGCGTTGCTCACGTTGCCGAAGCCGCCGCCGCCGTTCGTGCCACCGCCCGATGCCGACGTCTGCAGGAAGGTCTGCGTCGGCGACGAGGTCGCGAACTCGCTGTTGGTCTGGTAGCTCTGCGCCTGGTCGATCGAGAAGTAGCTGATGTGCACGCCGCGGTTGTCGTAGATCCAGCCGCCCTCGTAGCGGTTGCCCCAGCCCATCTTGGTCCGCATCCAGCTCGTGTTGAGGTCGAGCTGCAGCGGGTCGGAGCCGAAGGTGTAGACGCCGCCGATGATGTTGGTGTTGGCGGTGCCGCTCGCCTGGATGGCGCTGTTGTTGAGCTGCACGATCGACTCGGCGGAGATCGGACTCGTCGGGATCAGGCTGCCGCCCACTTCGGTCCTGGCGACGCCGTTGACCCGCGGGGGCGTGATGCCCCAGTAGATGCGGTCGTAGTTGAAGTACACGCCCTCGCTCGGCTCAGGGTAGATCTCGTAGTCCTGCAGATCCGGCGGCGCGAACAGCTGGAAGTCGTAGAAGTCCTGGTTCGGCAGCATGGGCATCCAGTCGCCGCCGCGGGCTGCGGACTGGGGCGCCACGCAGGTCGCCAGCACGAGGATCAGGGCCGCCAGACGCTTGTACCGCTCGTTCGTGACCATCGCTTGGGTGTCCTGGGGAGCAGGAGCCAGTGTTCCGCCGATGCGGATTGCTCCTCAGGTATCGGTCGTACCGCCGAGCGGAGTTGACGAAAGTTGGCGGACTCTGCCGGTCGAGCCGGGATTCCGCAGGCGATACGGAAAAAGCGCGGCGGACGGGGCAGACTCGGGTATCCTGCGAGGTGGTCGGCGGCCTCCGCCGCCCGGCCGACCTCCGGAGTTGACGTCATGAGTGCTCCTTGCGGGTTCCGCGGACCGGCCTGCCGGACGGCTTCCCAACGCGGCGCGGCGTGGGCCCCTGCCGGCCTGCTAGCCCCCCTGCTTGCCTGGCTTGCCGTGGCGGCGTCGCTCGCGGCGGCCGAGCCGCGGACTCCCGGCCCGGCCGCGGAAGGCGGGCCTGCGGCCGCCCCGGAGCGGGCCGCCCGCCAGCCCCGTGCCGGCGAGCCCGCCGAGCCGGACGAGCGATTCCTGCGCATCAGCCGCGATGGCCGCCGCCAGCCGCTGGCTCTCGAGACGGCGGTCGTCACCTATGCAGAGGGGCGGGACGCGGCCGCCGCGGCGGGGCGGGAGCCGCTCGAGGTGGACCTCGTCGGCGCCGTGCATCTGGGCAGCCGCACCTACTACGACACGCTCGATCGCCTCTTCGCCGACTACGACGCCGTGCTCTACGAACTCGTGGCGCCCGACAACGCCCGCGTGCCCAAGCCGGGCAGGAAGCCGTCGGGGGCCATCGGCTCGGCCCAGCAGGGGCTGACGAAAATGCTCGGACTCGAGTTCCAACTGGACCTGATCGATTATGCGGCCGGCAACTTCGTGCACGCCGACCTCTCGCCGCAGGAGTTCGACGCCGCGATGGCGAAGCGGGGCGAATCGTGGTGGACGATGTTTTCCCGGCTCATGCGCGAGAGCACGGCCAGGGCCGGCCGCGGGGGCGGCCGCCAGTCGGGCGGCGACGTCGGCGTCGGCGACCTCTTCGGCATCCTCTTCGGCTCGAACAGGGAACTGATCCTGCGCCGGCTGATGGCCGAGCAGTTCACCGACATGGAGGTGCTGACGGCCGCCTTCGGCGGTGAGCAGGGCTCGTCGCTGATCACCGACCGGAATGCCGCGGCGGTCGACGTCCTGCGGCAGCAGATCGCGCGGGGGCGGCGGAAGCTCGCCATTTTCTACGGCGCGGCCCACATGGACGACTTCGACCGTCGCCTGCGGCGGGAGTTCGGCCTTCAGCCGCGGGAGACTGTCTGGCTCGAGGCATGGGACCTGAGGGACCCGGCCGATCGGAACTGATCGCGCCGCTCGGCCCAGGTGGGACGAGCCGCCGGAGAGGCGGCACGGGGCCACAGCAGCCGATTCCCGAAGGCGCGGCTCCAGCCGTCGGCCACGCCGCGGGTTTCCGCCAGGACCGCGTCGTACCCGAGCGTGGCGACCTCGTCGCCCACCGCGTCGAACTCGAAGCCGCCATCGAAGCCCTCGTCGAGGAGGGCCAGCACGACCTGCTCCAGCGGCAGCGTGCCGCGGCCCGCGGGCCGGCGCTCGAGTTCGGCGGTCGGCGGTCCGCTGCGATCGGCCACCTGCACGATGGCCGTCGCCGCCGCGAGTCTCGGCAGCAGTTCCGGCAGAGCGGGATCGTCGCCGAACTGCCAGAGGTCGATCGCCAGGCGGATGACGGGGTCGCCGATCCGCTCCACGATGTCGAGGGCTTCCGCGGGGCCGGCCAGGAAACTGCAGCGTGCGGCCACGGTCGCGTGCAGGGGTCGCAGTGCCAGCACGACACCGGCGGAGCGGGCGATCGGCGCCAGGGTCTCGAGGGCCCCGACGAGCAGGCGGCGGGCGTGGGCCCGGGTGTGGCCGCCACGGCAGCCGCTGTGGACGACGACGGCTGCGGCTCCCACGGCGGCCGCATCCTCGATCGCCTCCACGGCGTCGTCGACGCACTCCCGGAAGGAACGGCCATCACCGCCGGTGAAGCCCCCGGCCCACTGCAGGCTCGATGCCCGCACGCCTGCGGCGTCCAGGACCGCGGCGGCGGCATGCGGGCCGACGTCTGACAGCTTGGGCCGCCACAAAGACAGCCTGTCGAACCCGTGCTTCCTGAGGCGGTCCACTTCGTACGAGAGTTCCCAGCGGGACGTGGTGAGCTGGCTGATCGCGGCCTGGAGCCTGCTGGCCTGGAACATACTGGCCTGGAACATACTGGCCTGGAACATGCTTCGGTGTCTCTCCTGCTCGCCGTCCGCCGGAACCGTCCGCAGCCGGATGTGCGGCCGCCCGGACCCTGAAAGGGCGAAAGTATGGGGCGGTGCTGCGCAGACTGTCCAGAGAAGATCGTCCGCCGGATTTCCCGCCGTCATTCGCGGCAGCCGGGCTCTCGCGGGCCGCCGTCGGGATGCTGCCGCCGTGCCGCCGAGGTGCACTGCCTCGCGGCCTTGACAGCCGACCGTTGACCCCCGACCACTGTCTCGAACACCGCCCGCGGAGGTAGAACCTTCCGGGCGGCGGATGGTCCATGCCGCAGCCCTCGCCGCGAGCCGGCGGCGGTCACCGGCAGCGGTTTTTTCCAGCGGTCCCGGCGCAACCATGGCCCGTCAGAAGCAGATCCTGGTCGGTCCGCTGCGGATTCCCGCGGAGGCGCTCCGGTGGCAGTTCGCCAGGAGCGCCGGCCCCGGAGGGCAGCACGTCAACCGCACGAGCAGCAAGGCCGTGCTGTGGTTCGACGCAGCGCACACGCCGCACCTGCCGGACGACGTGCGACGACGGCTGCTGCAGCGGGAGCGGGGCCGGCTGACGGCCGATGGTGAACTGGTCGTCTCCAGCCAGCGGCATCGCGACCAGCCGCGAAACATCGCGGACTGCCTGGAAAAACTGGCGGCGATGCTCGAGCGGGCGCTCGTGCAGCCGAAGGTGCGCCGCGGGACGAAAACGCCCCGCGCTGCCCGGGCGAAGCGTCTGGAGACGAAGCGCCGCCGCTCCGCCGTCAAGAGGATGCGGGGACACGTCGAGGATTGACCCGCTCTCGTCGCGGTCCGGCTGGCGGCACGAGCGGGATTCCGAGCGGCCCATGCTGGTATAATCGCCGCGGGCCCATGCGATCGCGCGCCGGCGGTCGGACGGGCTGTCGGGCTGGTGGATCCGCGGGACATGGCCGTCGTGCGGGACCGGCGCGACACGTACCACTGAGCAGGGAGATCGCGTCCATGGCAGCCGCCCGCGACATCGACAGCATCCTCAAGAGTTGGGAATTCCAGCCCGGCGAGGTGACGGCGCGGCTGCTGAAGGCGCGGGACGGCCGCCAGGTCCTGCAGATGCGGGTCGACATGGGCGTCCTCCAGATGGAGACCGACCTGCGGCCCGATGGGCAGCGGCCGCACGGGGCGGAGACCTACTACGACTACCTTGTCGGCGAGGTCATCCGGGAAGGGGGGGACTTCCGCCTTTCCAAGGAACAGTGCGCCGAGGCCGACCGTGAATTCATCCAGTTCTACCACCGTCGGCTCTGCTGGCTGTCGCTGCGCGAGTACCACCGGGCGGCACGGGATGCCGACCACAGTCTGGCCTTCATGGACTTCGTCCGCGAGCACTCCGCGGACGACGAGTGGACCCTGTCCCACGAGCAGTATCGTCCGTTCGTGCTGTTTCATCGGGTCCAGGCCACGGCGCTCGCCGCCCTGCAGGACGAGGGGCCCGAGGCCGCCATCGGCGAGCTCAATCGTGGCCTCGAGCGGTTCCGCGAACTCTTCGCCCGCTACGATGCCGCCGAGCAGTTCGACCAGGACGAGCTCGTGAAGCGGCTCCTGGAGATGCGCGAGAGCGTGCGGCAGCGGTACGAGATCGGTCGGACGCTCGACGAGCAGCTCGCGGAGGCGATCCGCCTCGAGAACTACGAGCTCGCGGCGCAGATCCGCGACAAGATCCGCGGCCCCGGGAGCGGCTGACCAGGCGAAGCCCGGGCTGGCATCCCCGCTCGTGGGCCCGGGGCCGTCGCGGTGCAGGGCCCGAGACTGCCTTGGCGGCCGCCGCGGGGCCGCATCGCGAGCGGCTCGAGGGATGGGGGGCGACGTTCGCTGCGATGGAAAGATTTTCAAACGGCGGATGCGTCGGGATGCTCCCGATGTCCGTGTCAGCCTCGGACCGGGAGGGTTGGGAAGACCCGGAGGGTGTTCGCCCGGGTGCTCCCGGGATTTCGCGGCCCCGCCGCCATTTTCGGGCATTGGCATGCCATGTGCGTGGTAGGGTTGATCATGCGACCGCACCATCCGCGGCCGCGGGAGGAGGACCAGCCATGAACGCGACCGGCACTCAGAAACCCACCGCCGCCCCCGGCCTGACGGCCTGCGAGCGGTATGTCGTGAAGACCGCCTCATCGGTCTGCGAGGTGCGGGCACGGGCCATCGCCCCGATCGCCGAGGTCCTGGGTTTCGAGGTGGAGATGGACCTGGCCGCGGAGGGCGTGGTCGATCCCGCCGCGCTCGACGGCGCGGAGGCCGGCTGCGGCATGGTCGCCGACCTGCTCGAGTCGCGGATGATCGCCCCGCCCCGGCTCCGCCGCCGTCGCCAGCGGACCGTGAGCTCCCGGGCGGTCTTCTTCGGCACGCTGGACCGCTAGCTGTCGGTGGAACGGGTCATCCAGGCCCTTTTTCCACGACGTCGACCGCGGGAAACGCCCAGGGTTTCCCGGGTCGACTGCCGCCGCAGCCAGCGGCGGTCGACTGTCGCCACGGGCTGCCGGCGGCGGACAGGACGCGGCGGCCGGCAGCGGGTCGCGGCCTGCTACGATGGGGCCCCTCAGGAGGGCATCCGATGGACCAGCCGCTGACCGTGCCTCCCGGCCGTGACATCCGCCTGGCGGACTTCGATCCAGACTTCCGGGAGGGCCTCTCCCGCGAGGATGCCGAGGCGCAGACACGCCTGCACTGCGAGAAGCTCGACGAACTGGCCTACCGTCTCTTCGCGGAGGCGCGGCGGGCGGTGGTCGTCGTGCTGCAGGGGATCGACACCTCCGGCAAGGACGGGACGATCCGCATGCTCGCCAGCGGCGTGAGCCCGCAGTGCCTCGATGTCAGGTCGTTCAAGCAGCCGAGTTCGCTGGAACTGGCGCACGACTTCCTCTGGCGGGTGCACGCGGCGGTGCCGGCCCACGGACGGATCGGCATCTTCAACCGTTCCCACTACGAGGACGTCATCGTCGTCCGGGTCCGCAATCTCGTGCCGAAGGCGGTGTGGAAGGATCGCTTCGCACAGATCAACGCGTTCGAGAAGCTGCTCCACGACGGCAACCTCACGTTCGTGAAGTGCTTCCTCCACATCAGCAAGAACGAGCAGCGGGAGCGGCTCGAGGAGCGGCTGCGGGATCCCAAGAAGCAGTGGAAGCTGGGGCCGAGCGATCTGGAGGACCGGCGGCTGTGGGACGACTTCGAGAAGGCCTACGACGACGCCCTCACCCAGTGCAACACCGAGCACGCGCCCTGGCACATCGTGCCCGCCGACAAGAAGTGGTACCGCAACCTGGTCGTCGCGCGGCTGTTGCGGACCACGCTGGAGCGGCTCGATCCCCGGTTTCCGCCGTTCGACTCGAGCCTCATCGCCAAGCTCGACTGACGCCGGCGGCCCCGTGTGCCTGGCGTGCCAGGGCGTCGCCTCGGAGCCGATCTAGCTGTCTGTGGAAAAAGTCATCCATGCCCCCTCCGTTCGCATGGCGACCGACAAAGATGGTCCACGAAGTCGACCGCAGGAAACGCCGAGGGTTTCCTGGGTCGACTGCCGCCGCATCCAGCGGCGGTCGACTTTATCCACGGGCTGCTAGCGGGTGACGGTGCCCGAGCGGGAGCCGGTCGCAGCCCTCCAGAGAGCCCGCACGGCGGCCTGCGGGCTGAAGGTCTTCTCGTCCGGGCGCGCCGCCGCCGCCGCGGCCTCGAGTTCCTTCTCGTCGATCACGACCGCGGCCACGGCGGCGTTCTCCGGCGGTTCGGGGGCCGCCGTGAAGGCGACCGGTGCGGTCTCGGACGCCTGCACGATGATCGGCAGGTTGGCCGCAGCGATCCGCTCCGCGAGCGGCCGGCGGCCGGTGGCGGCCGAGGAGCGGGTCGACTGCGCCACGATCGCGTAGCTGTCGCCACCCCGGGCCTGGAGCGCACAGAAGCTGGCCAACGTGGCGAGGCAGCCCACCAGGGCGGCCTGCGCGGTTCGGGAGCGGAACATGGGCGGCCTCACGGGAACACCACGAACGTGACACCTGTCGGATACCGGTGGATATCGGCCGGAGACGGCCGCGAGCTTTTGCCGGCATCGGCCCGCGGGGCTTTGGCAGGAAACGACGGCATCGCGTACATTTTCCGACGCCCGCCCGTCCTGCCGGCCTTTCCCAGCTTGGAGCCCATCCGCCATGCACGTCGCCGCCGCATCCACCTCGCCGAGTCACTGGCACGACCTCGCGCAGCGGGTCTTGGCCGGTGGAGCGATCGGCCGCGACGAGGCGCGGACGATCCTGGCGTCGCCCGACGTCGATCTGCTCGACCTGCTGGCGGCCGCCTGGCGGGTGCGGCACCACCACTTCGGCAACACGGTGCAGCTCTTCTTCCTGATGAACGCCAAGAGCGGGCTGTGTCCCGAGGACTGCGGCTATTGCTCCCAGTCGAAGGTCTCCGAGGCCGAGATTCCCCGGTACAACCTGCTGTCGGCGCCGAAGCTGCTCGAGGCCGCGAAGCTGGCCGCGGAGCGGCAGTCGAAGACCTTCTGCATCGTGATCTCCGCCCGGGGGCCGTCGGAGCGGGAGATCGACTTCGTCTGCCGGATCGTTCCCGAGATCAAGCAGCAGTACGACCTGAACGTCTGCGCCTGCCTGGGGCTCCTCTCGCCGGACCAGGCGCGGCGACTGGCCGCCGCGGGCGTCGACAAGGTCAACCACAACCTCAATACCAGCAGCCGCTTTTACGGCGAGGTCTGCTCGACGCACACCTACGCCGACCGCATCGCCACCCTGGCCGCCTGCCGGGCCGCGGGACTGCAGCTCTGCAGCGGCGGCATCATGGGGATGGGCGAGACCCATGACGACCTCGTCGACATGGCCCTCGAGCTTCGCTCCCTCGGCGTGGAATCGATCCCGCTGAACTTCCTCAACGCGATCGACGGCACGCCGCTCGAGGGGAGCAGCCGGCTGACGCCGCGGGACTGCCTGCGCGGCTTGGCGATGATGCGGCTGGTCAACCCGGCAGCGGAGATCCGCATCGCCGGCGGACGGGAGATCCATCTCGGCAGCCTGCAGCCGCTCGGTCTCTACGCTGCCAATTCGATGTTCGTGGGCGACTATCTCACCACGAAGGGGCAGCTGCCCGAGGCGGACTACCGCATGATCGAGGAGATGGGCTTCGCGATCACGCGCGGCGCCGAGGCCGCCGAGCCGGCGCCGGTCTTGTCGTGACGCCGCGGACGGTCCGGCACCGGCAGGTCCGGCGGCCGTCGGACGATCAGGGCTCTGTGCCCAGGCTCATGAGCAGGTCGGCCATCTCGCCGGCGGCGTGGGCGTTGCCCTGCCTGCGGGACTCCTCGATGCCCTCCCGGAGCACGCGGCGGGCGTCCTCGACGAGGTCATGCGCCACCATGTGCTGGGCCGCCATCTGGAACGCCGGCACGTAGGGCGGCGTGCCGCGGGCCAAGGCCTCGAGGATCTCGAGCCCCGCCTCCCACTCGCCCGCCGCCTCCATTTCGAGCGCCAGGCTGTAGCGGAGGAACACGTCTTCGGGATCGTCCCGCAGCAGAGCCTCGATCTTCTGGCGGCGGCCGGTGGTCATCGCTTCGCACCCGCGGGGACGTCCGCCGGCCGGGGTTCGCCCTTCGCCGGCATGTCGCCGGCGGGGTCGATCAGCGAGACGAGCCGTGAGGACCGGCCGTGCGTCACGGCGATCGCCCGGTCGGACAGGCAGGCGAGGGCCACCGCGGCGTCGAGCGGAGCGACGCAGACCGCCCGCACGTCCTGGCGGCCGTTCCGCAGCACTGCGTCGATCCGCCAGAGCCCCTCCGGGGTCGCGGCCGATCCCGGGGCGCCGCCGACCACCCAGAGCGTGCCGTCGGCGCGGCAGAACGCCGCGTCATGGACCCGCGGGAGGCCCGTGTCGAGGTGCAACAGCCTGCGGGGGTGCGGCGGATGGTGGAAGGAGACGAATGCGCCGGTCGCGTCGCCGGCCTCGGGATCCCGGCTGAAGAGGACGAACTCGTCGGCGGCGCTCACCGTGACGGCGGTCGGCAGGCAGCCCGGCGGCAGCTGGGGACAGGATCGGGTCGAGATGCCGCCGACGCGGGCACCGGCGATCGGCGCCCGCAGCACCGCCGCCGCAGGAGCCGGAAGCCCCGCCACGACGAGCCAGTCGCGGGACGGGCTCACCGCGATCGCGGGGCGTGCTGCGGGAGGCGCGGTCCGCGGTCCAGGGACGTCGGCCGCGGCACCGCCGCCGATCGCCACCGTCTGCGTCGGTTCGTCGGCATTCGCGGTGACGCCAGGCTGCACCCGGTGGCAGCGGAGCGACCAGCCGCGCGGGCCGTGGCTCACGACCGCCACGGTGCCCGTGTCGATCGATCCGATCGCCGTGGCGGTCGTGCCCTGGGGGGCGGCCGCCACGGCCGTCCACCGCTTCGTCGGCTCGAAGGGGTCGATCGCGACGACGCTGCCGGTCGCTTCGTCGAGCGTGTAGAGCGTCTGCCCGTTGGCGGGGGCCGACAGGTCGCCGGCGGCGGGCAGGTCGCGGATGAGGTCGACGCGCCGCGGCGTTCCGTCGGCCACGGCCGAGCCCACCGCGAGGCAGACGAGCGAGCAGCCGCACGCCCCCAGCCACGGGAGCGGTCGCCGGAGACGAGCCACCGTGACGGTCGCCATCATGGTGTCGCCGGGGCCATCCCGCGGGCCGCCTCCCAGGCCGCGATCGCGTCGACGTGACGGAGCGAGAGCCCGATGTCGTCGAGCCCCTCGAGCAGGCACCGCTGCCTGAACGGATCGATCGTGAAGGGACGCGCGAAGCCGGCGTCGTCGGACAGCGTGCAGGACCGCAGGTCGACGTGCAGCCGGTAGGGGCCGCCGGCCGCTTCGGCCGCCCGGGCGCGGCGGAAGAGTTCCTCGACGTCCTCCTCGCCCAGCCGGATCGGCAGCATGCCGTTCTGGAAGCAGTTGTTGAAGAAGATGTCGGCGAACGTCGGCGCGACCACGACGCGGAAGCCGTAGTCGGCCAGCGCCCAAGGGGCGTGCTCGCGGCTCGAGCCGCAGCCGAAGTTGCGGCGGGCCAGCAGCACACTCGCGGCCCCGAGGACGGGCCGGTTGAGTTCGAAGTCGGGATTCGGCGACCCGTCCGGCAGGAACCGCCAGTCGAAGAAGAGGAACTGGCCGAATCCCGTCCGCTCGATCCTCTTGAGGAACTGCTTGGGGATGATCTGGTCGGTGTCGACGTTCGCCCGGTCGAGCGGAGCGACGATGCCGGTGTGGGTGGTGAAAGGGTGCATGGATGGGCCGTCGATGGGGCCGCTCAGCGGTAGGTCCACTGGCGGATGTCGGTGAAGTGGCCGGTGACTGCGGCGGCAGCTGCCATCGCCGGCGAGACCAGGTGCGTGCGGCCACCCTTCCCCTGCCGTCCCTCGAAGTTGCGGTTGCTCGTCGAGGCGCACCGCTGGCCCGGGGAGAGCGTGTCGGGGTTCATGCCCAGGCACATGCTGCAGCCCGCCTCCCGCCATTCGAAGCCGGCCTCGCGGAAGACGCGGTCGATGCCCTCCTGTTCCGCCTGCCGCTTCACCCGACCGCTGCCGGGCACGACCATCGCGTGGACGCTCGGCGCCACGCGGTAGCCCTGGACGACCCGCGCGGCGGCCCGCAGGTCCTCGATGCGGCTGTTGGTGCAGGAGCCGATGAACACCCGGTCGATCGCGATCTCGACGATCGGCGTGCCCCCTGCGAGTCCCATGTACTCCAACGCCCGCGCGCCGCTCTCGCGGTCGCTGGCGTCGGCGAATCCGCCGGCGTCGGGGACGACGGCGTCCACGCCCACGACCTGCGCGGGGTTCGTACCCCAGGTGACCTGCGGCACGATGTCTTCACCGCGGAACACCTCGACACGGTCGAAGACGGCGCCGGGATCGCCCGGCAGTTTCTCCCAGTCGGCGACCGCGCGGTCGAAGTCGCGGGGGACGAGATCGCGGCCGCGGAGGTAGTCGAACGTGACCTGGTCGGGCGCGATCATCCCGGCGCGGGCGCCCGCCTCGATCGACATGTTGCAGACCGTCATCCGCTCCTCCATGCCGAGGCGGCGGATGCAGGGGCCGGTGTACTCGATGACGTGGCCCGTGCCCCCTTCCGTGGAGAGCCGGCCGATGATGTAGAGGACGAGATCCTTGGCCGTGACTCCCTGATGGAGGCTCCCGTCGATCCGCAGTTCCAGCGACTTCGGCTTCGCCTGCCGCAGCGTCTGCGTGGCGAGCACGTGCTCCACCTCGCTGGTGCCGATGCCGAAGGCGAGCGCCCCCAGGGCGCCGTGCGTGGCGGTGTGGCTGTCGCCGCACACGATCGTCATCCCGGGCTGGGTGATCCCCAGTTCGGGCCCGATGACGTGCACGATCCCCTGGTCGGCGTCGCCGAGATCGAACAGCCGGACGCCGAACTCGCGGCAATTCGCCCGCAGCGTGTCGATCTGCTGCTTCGACACCGGATCGGCGATCGGGAGCCGCCGGTCGGTGGTCGGGACGTTGTGGTCGGGCGTGGCGAACGTCGCCTCCGGCCGGCGCACCCGCCGGCCCGCCAGGCGGAGGCCCTCGAACGCCTGCGGGCTGGTGACCTCGTGGACGAGATGGCGATCGATGTAGAGCAGCGGCAGTTCGCCGGAGGGACTGCACACCACGTGGGCGTCCCAGATCTTGTCGAGGAGCGTGCGGGGGGAGGCGGGCATCGGTGCGGCGGGCGGTGGCGTCGGGGGGCGAGCGATTCGCAGCCCCCAATGTAGCCCCGGCGCCGTCGGTCCGCCACCGGCGTCAGCCGGCGCGACGCAGGACCGTCTTCGAGGCCAGCTCGTCGAGACGTGCCTTCCCGAGCACCGTCCACGTGCCGCCGGCCTCCGGCCCCGCCTGCAGGAAGACCGTCGTCCGCGGCCCCGTCATCCGCTGGAGGAAGAACCAGCACCGCTCGAGGTGCCGCGAGTCGATGCCGGCGGAGACGATCACCAGGTCGAAGCCGCCGAGGTGGTTGCACAGCCGGGACAACGACGTGTCGATGTTCCCGGGCACCAGCTGGACCCGCGCCAGGGAGTGCAGCCGCTGATGCGCCTGCTTGAGCGTCACACCCGGAGGATCGCTGGGCAGCCGCGCCTCGAAGCGGTCGAGGCCCACGTAGTGCAACTCGCCGGCGGCGTGCAGGCCGGCCGCGACGCCGAGCAGCCGCTCGGTGCGGGCGAGCGTGCCGAGCCCCAGTTCGAGGATCCGCCGGGGGGCCGTCCGCAGCACGTGGCGGTAGATCGGCCGCTCCACCGCGGGGCTCGAGAACCGCGTCAGCCAGATCCTGCGCAACAGACCATACCGTGGCATCGCACGTCCCCCGGGCAGCAGCCGAGGCGGCGCTGGCAGCCGCGCCGTCTCAGCCTCGGGGAAGATCGTCGGTTCGCCGCGGACCCGGTCTGGAGCGGGGGCCCCGCGACCGTCACACCTTGCCAGCATCGAACCGGGAGCGACTCCCTCCGTCGGAACGCGGGCCGCAGGCCGGCGCACCGGCCGGGGGGAGCGGCACGGTCCGTCAGTGACCGCGGATCTTGCGGAGCGCGGCAGCCGCGGCCGCCCGTACCCGGGTCGACGAGTCCTCCTCCGACACGAGCTCGAGGATCGGGATCGCCGAGTCGGCGGCGGACCCGATGTCGCCGATCGCGATCGCGGCCTCCAGCCTGACGATCTCGCGATCCGCACGCAGGGCCCTCCGCAGGACCGGCACGGCCGCTTCGAAGAGCGAGGTGTCCTGCGGCCTGATCTTCAAGGCGGCCCAGGTCGCCACGGTGGCGAGCATGTCCTCGTCCGCCTGGGAGAGTTCCCGCAGCCGTTCGGAGGCAACGTCGGCGGCGCCGCCGATGCGGCCCAGCGCGTAGCAGGCGGCGAAACGTCGTCGGCCGAGTGCGGCCGCCTCCTCAGCGGCCGCGGACGCCGGGGGATCGGCGAGCATCTTCGCGAGTTCGGGGACCGCCGCGGCCGCCGCGGGGCCGATCGCCGCGATCGTGACGGCGGCGTCGCCCGCTGTCACGGGGTCGCGGTCCTGCAGGATCGCCACCAGCCGTTCGAGCGTCGGTGCGGCGGCGGGGCCGATGCCGGCGAGCAGCTCGAGGGCCGCCGCCTGCCGCTGCGGGTCGTCCAACGCCGCCCCGAGCGCGGGAACGGCCCGGCCGCCGAGGCGGACGAGAGCCGCGGCCGCGGCGGTCTGCACCTCCGGACCGGCGTCGGTGAGCAGCTCGACGAAGGCCCTCGCGACGCCGGCGGTCGAGGCTTCGTCGAGCTTGTCGGCGAGGTCCGAGAGCGCGGAGATCGATCCGCTGCGCACGTTCGGCCTGTCGCTCGCGAACGACCCGGTGAGCCGGCGAAGTGCCTCACCGCGAAGGTCCTCGTCGTCGGGCCGCAGCTTCGCGCGGGCCCATGCGGCGATCGCTCCGAGGAATGGATCGTCGCTCCCCGCCATTCGCTCCAGGGAGGCATCGGCATCGGTCGCCCCGATCTTCCCCAGCGCGAAGGCTGCCGCGAGCTGCAGCGACTTGTCCTGGGACTCGACCGCGCGGATCAGCTGCTCGACGGCCGGCTTCGCCGCCGGGCCGATCGCTCCCAAGGCCAGGATCGCCTGCACCCGTTCCTCCGGTTCCCCGTCGCCGAGGGTCTGCACCAGGAGGTCGACGGCGGGCGCGGCAGCGGGGCCGATCTCCGTGAGCGCCAGTTCTGCCCAGTACCGCGAGCGGGGATTCTTGAGCGATTCCATGAGGAGGGGGACGCTCATCTTCCCCATGTCGGCCAGCGAGTGGAGGGCCGGCAGCACGACCGACGGATCGGCGTCGGCGAGCTGCTTGTTGACGAGTGGAGCCAGCACTTCGGGGGCGGGGGCGAAGGCGTCGATCGCCCGCAGGGACGACCGCCGCACGCGGGCGTCGGCATGGACCGTGGCGGCGATGAGCGCCTTCATGGCGTCGGCATAGGCATCGGCGTCGGCCTTCGGCACGGCGGCGGCATCGCGGCCGTCGTCGACGCGGATGCGGGCGATGGCCGCGGCGGCCTGCGTGGCCACGATCGGATCGGCGTCGCCCAGCAGGGCCACGAGCTTCGGCACCGCCGAGAGCGCATCCTCGCCGATGAGCCCCACCGCGCGGGCGGCGTGCCAGCGGGTGCGGATGTCCTTGTCCGCCAGGAACGGCAGCAGGTCGTCGAGCGCGGCCTTGGCGTTCTGGCCGAGCTTGGCGATGTCGTCGATGACGGTCACGCGTGCGTTCTCGTCGCCCGCGGCCGCCAACGCCTGCCGCAGGGCCGGCAACGGATCGACGGGCTCGGCCGTCCGGGCCGGTACAGCGGCCGCCTGAGTCGGCGGGGTCGGCGGGGTCGGCGGGACTGCAGCGGCGGCCGCGGCTGCGGCCGCCGAAGTGTCGGGAGCGGCAGGCTTCACGGCCTGTGGGGCGGCTTCGGCCGGCCGGCGAACGGCCGCCTGCGGCCGCGGGGGAGCCGGCGGGATCGGCTTGCTGCATCCGCCCACGATCGCCCCGCAGGGGACGCCGAGCATCAGGATTCCGACCACCAGGATCGCGGGGAGTCGCGTCATCGCAAACAGCTCCAAAAAAGTGGCTCCGGACGTCGGTGCGTCCGCGAGCAAACCGCTGTCGTGTCCACGGATGGCCAAGAGTATACTAGCGGCGGTTTTTGCGACACCGCAGTCCGGCGGCGTTCGCCGTTCGACTGGCATGCCTCCCACCCCGAGGACGATCATGGCTCGCACGCTCCCTCCCCGGCCCGACTTCCGCCTGACGGCCTGGGTTCCGGTCCTTTCCGTCGTCATGGTCGCCGCGTGGCCGGTTTCCGGCCGGGGCCAGTGGGGGCATGGTGGATGGGGCTCACAGGGAGGCGGCGGCTGGGTCAGCTGGGCGTCGACGGCCCAGCAGGGCGCCGACATGGGCATGGCCGAAGTGATCCGCTCGGAAGGCTACCGCAACCTGCAGAACTCCGAGGCGGCGAAGAACTGGGAGGAGGCCAAGACGCTCGAGATCCAGAACCGGCTGCGGTGGACCGAGACCTACTTCGAGATGCGGAAGAAGAACCGCGAGGCCCGGGACGCCGAGAAAGGCCCACCCTTGACGCCTGAACAGGCGATCCGCATCGCCAAGATGGCGCCACCGCCCCGGCTCAACTCGACGCAGCTCGATCCGGTGACGGGACACATCGAGTATCCGATCGTGCTGCGCGACTCGGTCTACCGTCCCTACCGGGATCAGCTCGACCGCCTGTTCGCCGACCGGGCTGCATCCGGCGGCAGCATCCAGTACGAGCAGTATCGCGAGATCCAGCAGACGGTCTCGAAGTTCATCGAAGCGCTCAAGGAGCACGTCGACGACTACGCTGCCGGCGACTACGGCCGCGCCCGCACGTTCCTCGACAGCATCGCCCACGAGTCCCGACTGCCCGCGAGCTGATCCGCCGCGACCGATCACGCCGCCGGCTGCCGCGGAGGCAGCCGGACGCGACGCAGCAGCGGCACCGTCGTCAGTCGCAGCAGGCTCGAGGCCGCGAAGACGGTGACGTAGGCCCGGCTGTCTTCGCCGAGCGTCCGCAGGAGGATGCCTCCGGCCGTGGCGCCGGCGACCGTCGCGATCGCCAGGCCGAGATTGTAGACCGTGATCACGCCGGTGCGGTCGCGGTGCGGCACGGCGTCGAAGAAGAGCAACGCGACGGCGAGCTCCCAGGCGGCCCAGCATGAACCGGCGAGCACCTGCACGGCGACGAGATAGCCGACGTTCGCCGAGGGCAGCCACAACAGCGACAGCGGGACGACCGACAGTCCCCCGAGCCACAGCAGGCCCAGCGAACCGATCCGCGCGCCCAGCCGACCCAGCGAGGGCAGGACCAACGCCTTCGCCAGGAAGCTCGTCGCCACGACGAGCATGAAGGCGTGGTAGGAGAAGCCCCGGTCCCGCAGCATGTACGGCGTGAAGTACGGCGCGGAGAACTGCGCCGTGAAGACGAGCGCCCAAAGGTAGACGACGAGCGGCCCCGACGGCGACGAGGCCATCCGCCGCAGCGCGGCGCCAAGCTCGTGCAGCGGGCCCGGCCGCGGGGCGGTCAAGCCCCCCGCGTCGCGGCGGGCCGCCGGTCGATCGAGCTCGCGGCAGTGCGCGAGCATCATCGTCGAGACCACGCGGCAGAGGCCGGCGGCGATGAACAGACCGGCGAAGGCGAGGAGGGTGACACCCCTGCCCTCCCCCCACTGCAGGAGCAGCCCGCCGAAGACGAAGCCCACGAACACGCCGAACTGTCCCAGGCGGCTGCGGTTGGCGAAGTACGCGGTCCGCATGTTTTCCGGGATGAGCGTGCCCATCCACGCGTTCCAGGCGGGCGCCCCCGCCATGCCGGCCGCCCAGTAGACCGCCGCCGCCACCAGCAGTTCGGCGAGCGATGCCCGGCCGCGGATCGCCCAGGCCGCGAACGGGATGAAGCTCAACGCCTGCACGCTCGTGCAGGCGATCACCCAGCCGCGGTTGGTGCCCAGGCGGGCGACCGCCAGCGGCGTGACGAGCTGGAACAACGCGCCGGCGAGCACCGGCACGCTGGCCATCATGCCGGCGGCCACCGGCCCCAGGCCCAGTGCCAGCGCGAAGGCGGGAATGTAGGTCTCGCCGCAGCCGACCATCAGGCTGAACGCCGCGGCGTCGGCCGCCGAGACCCACAGGTCGCGGCGCAGGCCGGCCCGCGGCACGATGCGTGGCAGCCGGGAACGGGTGGTCGGGTGGGCGGGCAAGGGAGCGGGCGCTACGATAGGGCGGGACGAACGTACGACCGCGGCGGGGCTCCGCGGCCCGCAGGGCGGCGAAACCTGTTTATACTGCCGCCGGTCGGAAGCGTCCGAGTTCGGTGACGGTGCCCGGTGACGTCGCCGGTGGCCGCCGTCCATCCAGCCGAGGGAGCGTTGCGATGAAGGTCTTGGTGACTGGGGCGTCGGGGTTCGTGGGGCCGCGGTTGCTGCGGCTGCTCGACCGGCCGGTGGTCCTCTCTCGGCATCCGGACCGCGTGCGGTCCGCGATCGGGATGCTCGCGGGGAAGATCGTCCGCTGGGATCCCATGCAGGGGCCGCCGCCAGCCGAGGCCTTCGAGGGCATCGACGTCGTCATGCACCTCGCGGGCGAGTCGGTCGCAGAAGGTCGCTGGACGGCCGCTCAGAAGGCGAGAATCCGCGACAGCCGCGTGATCGGCACCCGCCACCTCGTGCAGGGCATCGCGCAGGCGGCCGTGCGGCCGCGGACGCTCGTGTCGGCCTCGGCGGTCGGCTACTACGGCGACCGCGGGGAGGAGGAACTCACGGAATCGGCGGCTCCCGGCCGCGACTTCCTGGCCGACGTCTGCGTGGCGTGGGAACAGGAGGCGGTCGCCGCCCGGCAGCACGGCGTGCGGGTGGTCACGGCACGGACGGGAATCGTGCTCGGGGCGGGCGGCGGGGCGCTCGCGAAGATGCTCACTCCCTTCAAGCTCGGCGGCGGCGGACCGCTGGGCAACGGGCGGCAGTGGATGCCCTGGATCCACGTCGCCGACCTGGCCCGGCTCTATCTCCATGCCGCGGAGACGACATCGCTCGACGGACCCATGAACGCTGTCGCCCCGCATCCCGTCCGCAACACCGAGTTCACGAAGGCCCTGGCGCGGCAGCTCCGTCGGCCCGCGTTCCTCCCGGCCCCCTACTTCGGCCTGCGGCTGCTGTTCGGCGAGTTCGCGCAGGTGCTGTTCGCATCGCAACGGGTGATCCCGCAGGTCGCGGTCGACAGCGGATTCGTCTTCCAGTACCCCGAGATCGCCGCCGCCCTCCGCGAGATCCTGTCGACCGCGGCCTGACCTCCGCCACGGCCTACCGCGGCGGCGGGGTGCCCGCGGCGGCGCGTCCGAGTCGGTCGCACACCGCCCGCCAGGCTTCGTCGTCGGGAGGCGCGTCGACGACGATCGCGTCGAGGCTGCGGCGGTCGACGGCGTGGAGCGTGGCGTAGAGGCTGGCGGCGAACGCGGCGGGATCGGCCGGCATCGGCACCACGAGCAGGTTGCGCGACGCGGCCAGCGACCTGACCTGCGGGTCGTCGCCGCGGGTCGTCAGCCAGCCGACCCTGCTGCCCGCCCGCACGAGCACGGCGACCCGGTCCGCCGCGTCCGCGAACGCCGACACCTCCAGCGGCGTACGCGGGCAGTAGTGCCGCGACTGCAGGCCCGGCGAGCGGGCCGGCTCGCCCGTGGCGGAGGGATCGGTGCCTCCGTCGACGACCGGGCCGCCGACCGCCGCCTCCAGGGCGGTGCGCGAGACGGGGCCGGGCCGCAGAATCCGCGGGGGATCGACGGTGCAGTCGACGACGGTCGACTCGATGCCGCGGCCGCACGGGCCGCCGTCGAGGATCAGGTCCACGCGACCGCCGAGCCCCTCGAGCACGTGCCCGGCCGTCGTCGGCGAAAGGTGCGTGGAGCGGTTCGCGCTCGGCGCCGCCAGCGGCAGTCCCGCCTTCTCGATGAGCCGGCGCGCGAGCCGGTGTTCGGGGCAGCGAACCGCCACCGTGGGGCCGCCGGCGGTCACCGCGTCCGGCACGCTCGGACCGCGGGGGACGATCACCGTCACCGGCCCCGGCCACAACGCCGCCGTGATCCGCTCGGCCGCGGTCGGCCAGGCCCCGGCCAGCGACCGCGCCATCCGCGTGTCGCTCACGTGCACGATGAGCGGGTTCGTCGCCGGCCGGCCCTTGGCCGTGAAGATCCGCTCGACGGCATCGGCGTCGAGGGCGTTGGCCGCGAGCCCGTAGACCGTCTCCGTGGGGATGGCGACGAGCCCGCCGTCGGCGAGCAGCGACGCGGCGCGGTCGAGCGCCTCCTCCGTGAGCGCCGGCGGAGCGGCGAGGCCCTGGGGCCACGGGATCGGCAGGACGTCGGGAAGCGGGCGGGCCATCGCCACAGGTTGCAACGCCGCGCGGCCCGGAGCAAGATGCACGATCCGGGCAGCACGATCCGTGGATCGTCACTCCCGCCCCGAGCCGGAGGCAGCGCCGTGGCAGACCCCGCATCCCCCCAGAGCAACCCGTCCCAGAGCAACCCGTCCCAGAGCAGCCCCTCCGCCGGCGACGCGTCCGGCGGCCGCTCCCCGGCGCCGCGAGTCGGCGTCGTGATGGGCAGCCGGTCCGACTGGGCCACGCTCGAGCGGGCCGCCGACATGCTCGGCCAGTTCGGCGTGCCCCACGAGTGCGAGATCGTGTCGGCCCACCGCACGCCCGACAAACTGGCCGCCTACGCCAAGGCGGCTGCGGGCCGCGGCCTGAAGGTGATCATCGCGGGCGCCGGCGGCGCCGCCCACCTCCCCGGCATGATCGCCGCCCAGACGCACCTGCCGGTGCTCGGCGTGCCGGTGGAGTCGCCGATGCTGCGCGGGGTCGATTCGCTCCTGTCGATCGTCCAGATGCCGGCCGGCATCCCGGTGGGCACGCTGGCGATCGGGCCGGCCGGAGCGGCGAACGCGGCGCTGTTCGCCATCGCGATCCTCGCCATCGAGGACGCCGATCTTCGCGGCAGGCTCGTCGCCTACCGCGCCGCGCAGACCGCGCGCATCATGGCCGAGCGGCTGGACGCCGGTCGGCCGGAAACGGAAGGCCCCGCATGGGCGGATCGCACGGACGCCCGGTGACCGGGCCACCGATCCTCCCCGGCGCCACGCTCGGCGTGATGGGGGGTGGCCAGCTCGGCGCGATGTTCGCCATGGCGGCCAAGCGGATGGGCTACCGGGTCGTGGCGATCTCGGACGTGGCCGACTGCCCGGCACGGCACCACTGCGACCGCGTGCACGTGCTGGACTACGACGACACCGCGGCACTGGCGGCGGCCGCCGCAGGGCTCGATGTGGTGACGTTCGAGTTCGAGAACGTGCCGGCGGACGCGGCGCGGGCGCTGGCCGCGGTCGTGCCGGTGCGGCCGGCTCCCGACGTGCTCTTCACCACGCAGGATCGCGGCCGCGAGAAGGCCTTCCTCGTCGCCCACGGCCTCCCCTGCTCGCCGCACCGCCTGGTGCGGTCGCGCTCCGATCTCCACGCGGCGCTCGCGGCGGTCGGCCTGCCGGCCGTGGCGAAGACCGCAGCCTTCGGCTACGACGGCAAAGGGCAGCGGAAGCTGGAGGCCGGCGCCGGGCCGGCTGAGATCGACGCCGCCTGGGATGCTCTCGGCGGCGGCGACCTCGTGGTGGAAGGGTGGGTCGACTTCGACTGCGAGATCTCGGTCGTCGCGGCGCGGGCACTCGACGGCGACTCGGCCGTGTTCGCCCCCACGCGAAACGATCATGCGCGGCACATCCTCGACGTGTCATCGACACCGGCCGGCCTTCCGGAACCGGTGCTCGCGGAGGCCCGGAGGATGACCGCCGCCGTGCTCGACGGGCTGGGGGTCGTCGGCGTGGCCTGCGTGGAATTCTTCGTGACCCGCGACGGTCGGGTGCTCGTCAACGAGATCGCCCCGCGGCCCCACAACTCCGGGCACCTCACGATCGCCGCCTGCGAGACGTCGCAGTTCGAGCAGCAGGTGCGGGCGATCTGCGGCCTGCCGCTGGGATCGTCGCGGCAGCTCGCCCCGGCGGCGATGGCGAACCTGCTGGGCGACTGCTGGGACCGTGCGGGGGGCATGCCGGATTGGTCCGCCGCGCTCTCCGTGCCGGGCGTGAGCCTGATGCTCTACGGCAAGAGCGAGCCGCGGCCCGGCCGCAAGATGGGCCACATGACGGCGTTGGCCGGTTCCGCCGCCGAGGCGATCGCGAAGGTCCGCGAGGCCCGCGACGCCGCGTGCCGCGGCCGCTAGTTTCGGCTGTTGCGGTTCGTAAGGGCAGTGGAAGGTGCCCGTCGCGCAGGTCGGGTGCCCATGCCCCGTCGCCGGACGTGCGCTGCGGCCATCCTGGCCTGCGCTCACTCGATGCCGGCTGCGCTCCGCCATCCATGGCTCCGCTGGCCGCCAACGCCGGCTCTCGAGGCATGGGCACCCCCCTCCTGGAAGACGTCTGCCGCAGCGGGGCTGGCGATGCCGCGGTCAGGCCGGCTCGAGCACGACCTTCACGAGACCCGGCTCGCGGTGGTGCAGCCGGTCGAACCAGGCCGCTCCCTCGGCCAGCGGCGCGACCTTGCTGACGAATCCCGACAGGTCGATGCGGCCGTCCGCCACGAGCTTGATCGCCTCGGGGTAGCAGCCCGCCGAGGCGCACGAGCCCTGCAGCCGCAGCTGCCGGGTCACCACCGCCTGCAGGGGCAGCTCGATCGTGGGAGAGACGTTGCCCACGAGCACGACGGTGCCGCCACGGGTGGCCGCCGCCACCGCCGTCTGCACCGCCGCGGTGTTGCCCACGGCCTCGATCACCAGGTCGGCACCGTCGGTGTCGGGCGAGGAGGTGCCCCAGGCGGCCGCCCTCTGACCGGCGTCTGCGGCCGCCGTGAACGTCTCGGTCGCGCCGAGCCGGCGGGCCGCCGCGAGTCGCGACTCGTCGATGTCGATCGCCGCGATCCGCGGCACGCCCTTGGCCTTGAGCGACGCCGTCACCGCCAGGCCGATGGTGCCACAGCCGACGACGACGGCCGACCGGGTGGCGGAACCGGCGGCACCGAGCCGCACGGCGTGCAGCGCGATCGTCAGCGGCTCGAGGAGTGCGGCGGCGACGAAGCCGAGCGGGTCGGGGATCGGGTAGACGACGCGTCGCGGCACGACCACGTATTCCGCGAAGCAGCCGTGCCGGCGGTAGCTGCCGCACGACACGCCGAGCACCTGGCGGTCGGTGCAGAGGTTCTCGGCCCCGGCGCGGCAGTGCTCGCAGCCGCCGCAGAAGATCGTGGAATCGATGGCGACGCGGGTGCCGACGGGCATGTCGGTCACGTCGGCACCGACCGCGTCGATCGTGCCGGCGGCCTCGTGGCCCATGACGAGCGGCGGGATCCGCCGTCCGGTGGATCCCGTGAAGCCATGCACGTCGCTGCCGCAGATGCCGCAGGCGGCGACCCGCACGCGGACCTCGCCGGGGCCCGGCTGGGGATCGTCGACGTCGGCGACGGCGAGGCTGCCGGGCGCCGTGAGCAGAAGGGCCTTCATGGGGATGCGCTTTCGAGGGGAGGCGGGCCGCGGACCGTCGGCGACCAGTAGACGATCCTGCCGGCCCGGTGGTCAACGCGTGGCCCGCGACGCGGCGGTCTCACTGCGGATCGAGCGACCGGCCGCGCCAGGTCGTCTTCAGGCCCGCCACGCGGCGGGCCAGCGCGTACCACTGGATGACCAGAAAAACGGCGATTCCCAGCGGATGGAGGACGGCGCTGGCGAGGCTCTGGCGGAAGCGGATGACCTCGAGCAGCCGCGGGGTGTATGCCAGCGGCACGGCGACCGTCGCGAGCACGATCCCCCACGCGGGCCAGCCCCGCCATCCGGTGGCGAAGCCCGCGACGGCCAGCGGCACGGGGAGCATCTGCCCGATCGCCAGCAGCAGCGTGAACGGCAGGATCGTGGCCGGCGCGGCGATCCCCTCGGTGGCGTTCTTGGCCAGTCCGTTCCAGACGTCGAGGCTGCGGGCGTACATCCGGCAGGCGGCGATGTCGGAGGCGTCGAAGATGTCGGTTCGCAGGCCGGCGCGGCGGTAGGCACGCGGCAGCCTGATGCCGTCGTGCAGCGACGCCCGGATCACCGCGTGGCCGCCGGCCCGGGCGTAGCCGCCGCGGCGCGTCACGAACAGCTGTCCGCAGCCCGCCGCCAGGCCGACGCTGCCGTCCGTGCGGCTGCGGCCGATCGGCAGGAAGCCCAGCAGGACGAAGTGAATCAGCGGCAGGAGCAGCCAGTCGAGGAAGCAGCCGGTGAGCTGCCTGGGGAAGCCGCTCACGAGGTCGGCCCCCGAGGCGTCAAGGAAGGAGACGGTGCGGGCGACGGCGTCGGGGGCGAGCGTGACGTCGGTGTCGAGGAACACCCAGGTATCGTATGCCGCGGCTTCCGCCAACTGGGCGCAGGCGTGCTGCTTGCCGCACCAGCCGTCGGCGAGCGGTCTGCCGCGCACGAGCCTCACGCGCGGATCGACGGCGGCGCGGCGGGCGACGATGTCCGCGGTGCCGTCGGTCGAGCCGTCGTCGAGCACCACGAGTTCCACGTCGACGCCGCGGCTGGCGAGGACCGCCTCCGCGCAGCGGCCGATCGCCGCCGCCTCGTTCCGCGCCGGCACGAGCACGGAGACCGGCGGGAACTCGCCGCCGGCACGGCCTCCCCTCTCCGCCCCGTCGGCGTCCGGCAGCGGCGGTGCGGCGAGAAAGCAGCGGAGGTTGACGGCCGTCAGGAGAGCCGGAATCGCCGCCAGCGCAACGCACGTCGCCGCGAGGAGTGACGGTGCATGCATCAGCCCGGCTCTCCGCCGTGGGACGCGTCGAACGATTCACCGCGGGTCCAGGCCGTGATCCGCCGCAGCGTGTCGTATGCCCAGCCCACGCCGACGCGGCCGGCAGCGAGACGGCGGAAGGCCCGGGGGTCCCGGGCGATCGCCGCCGCCGCGAGCCGGTCCTGTGCCGCCGCGAGCGCGGCCTCGAGTACGCGGGTCCACTCTTTCGCCGTGCGGTCCGCGGCCGCGGCGATCGGCAGGGCCGGGCCGACGGCGACGAGGGCCTCGGGCAGCCGCTCGCTCCAATAGGGATATTCGACCGCCACGGGCACGACGAGGCCGCGGCCGGCCGCGGCCACGGCGTGGCCGACGCCGGGGCGGATCCGCACCGGCCGCAGCCGCGGGTCGGCGAACTCCCCCTGCGCGGTCACCCAGAAGATGACGTCGTTCCGCCGCGCGGCCGCCTGGGCGAGCCGGAGGAAACGGACGGCACCGCTGTGGCTCGACGGGTCGATGCCGAGGAAGCCGATCCGCTCCATGAACCGGTACTTCCCGAGCGCGCGGGCGTCGATCGGGCCGTAGTTGAGCCGGTCGGGGTAGAGGGCGTCGGCGACCAGCAGGAAGATCAACGGGTCCCACCAGGCGGGATGGTTCGTGTAGAAGATGACGGGCTCGCCGGCGATGTCGGGGTGCGTCCCGCCCCCGTCGTCCCCCGCGAGGAGCCGCAGCGCGTGGAAGTGCCGGCCGAAGAACCGGCGCACGTACCACATGAACCAGCCGTACAGCCGCCGCGAGAACGGCGGCAGGTCGCGGTCGGGGTGCTCGTCGGGCGTGGCCATGGCGACGCCCGCTGGGTCAGACGGGGCAGGCCGCGTCACGGGCCGCCGCGGTCGCCTGCGGCACGAGACCGTCGTGGTCGACGCAGTCGGCGGCGATCCAGCCCGACATCATCACCATCGGCATGCCCGGGCCGGGGTGGGCGGACCCTCCGGCGAAGTAGAGGCCCGCGACGTCCGGCGAGCGGTTGGCCGGCTTGAACGCCCCGAGAAACTTCCCGTGGCTGGCCAGCCCGTAGATCGCGCCGTCGAGCACGTGGTAGCGGTCGTTGATGTCCTGCGGCGTGAGCGCCCGCTCGAACACGATGTGCCGCTCGAGATCCTTGATGCCGGCGGTCGACTGGAGCTTCTCGATGATCCGCCGCCGATACGGCGCGAACATCTTCGACCAGTCGTGATGGGGCCGCAGGTAGGGGGTGTGCACCAGCACGTAGAGCGCCTCGCCGCCCGGCGGGGCGACGCCCGGCTCGGTGACGGCCGGGGCGCAGACGTAGCAGGTGGGGTCGTCCGCCGGTTCGCCCCGGCGGTAGATCTGGTCGAACTCCTGGTGCGGATCCCGCGAGAAGACGAAGTTGTGGTGGATCAACTGCTCGTACCGCCTGTCGAGGCCGAGGTAGAGCACGACACCGGAGCAGGCCGGTTCGTACCGCCGGCGGGCGAGGAAGCGGGCCGCGGGCTGGCCGTGGACCAGTTCGCGATGGGTGCGGACGGTGTCGGAGTTGCTCACGACGGCCTCCGCGGCGATCGTCTCGCCCGCCGCCGTCTCGACGCCCCGCACCCGACCCCCTTCCACGACGATCCGGCGGATCGGCGTGCGGGTGCGGATGTCGACACCGAGGTCGACGGCCAGGGTCGCCAGGGCCCGCGGCACCGCGCCGGTGCCGCCGCGGGGATACCAGACCCCGTCGTGCGCCTGCATGTGGGCGATGCCGCAGAGCACCGCCGGCGACGACTCGGGGCAGCTGCCGACGTACTGCGTGAAGTGGTCGAGCATCTGGGCCGCCCGTGTGTCGGGCACGAAGGAGCGGATCGTGCCGGCCACGCTGAACCCCGGCCGCATGCCCATCACTTCCTTCAGGATCGACAGCGACACGCCCCGCCGCGGGTCGAACATGTCCTTCAGTCCGCCGACGTTCCGCCAGAAGAAGTACTCCTCGGAAATGCGGTGGAGCCTCTCGGAGAGCTCCATGAACCTGCCGTACCCGGCTCCGCTGCCGGAGCCCGGTGCGTAGGCATCGAGTGTCTCGCGCATGCGGGCGACGTCCGCCACGAGGTCGAGCGTCGTGCCGTCGGCGAAGAAGCTCCGCCACTGCGGGTCGAGCGGCACGAGGTCGAGGTGGTTCTCCAACGGGCGGCCGGCCTCGGCGAAGATCCGCTTCAGAACGCCCGGGATCGTGAGGATCGTGGGCCCCATGTCGAACCGGAACCCCTGCTCGGCGAGCACCGCCGCCTTGCCCCCCACCCAGGCGTTCTTGTCGCACAGCGTCACCGCGTAGCCGCGGGCGGCGAGCGTGCAGGCGGCCGCCAGCCCCCCGAGGCCGCCGCCCACCACGACCACCCTGCCAGCGTCGCCGTTCGCTTTCATGCCGTGATCCTGAATGCGGTCAATCTGGTGCTGACGCCGCCGTCGCGACGGGTCGTACAGGGAGGGATTCGACGAAAGGTCACGATGACGTGCCGGCGGGCTCGCCATCGGGGAACGTGGCCCGACGGCGGCGGGCAGCGGCGGCGGGCCGGCGTCGGCGGTCGGCATGATCCCAGTCCGGAGCGGCGATGCCAAGGTCTGCGAGCAGCAGCCCGGTCGTGATGCGGGCGGACGAGTAGATCACCGGCAGGCCGCTGCCGGGGTGGGTGCCGCCGCCGACGAGGTACATGCCGTCGAGATCTTCGAAGCGGTTGTGGGGCCGCATGTGCAGCATCTGCCCCAGGTCGTGCGACAGGTTGAAGGTGGCGCCGCGGTAGATCTCGTAGCCGTCCTGCCAGTCGTCGGGCGTGACCATCGTCTCGTGTCGGATCCGCTCCCGCACGCCGTGGATGCCGAGCCGGTCGAGCTGGTCGAGGGCCACCTCGCGGTAGCGGCCGGCCTCCCGCCGCCAATCGACGTTGGGATGGCGGTGGGTGACCGGGATGAGCAGGTAGAGCGTGCTCATCCCGGACGGGGCGAGCGTCGGGTCGGTGACGCCGGCGTTCTGCACGTACATCGACGGGTCGGCGCTGAGCGCGTGCCGAGATTCGATGTCGGCGAGGTTGTCGCGGTAGGCGTCCGAGAGGTAGATGGTGTGGTGCGGGATGTCGTCGTAGCGGCCATCGATGCCGAGGTAGAGCATGAACGTCGAACAGGAGAAACGCTTGCCCGCGATCGTGCGGTCGCTCCACCGCCGCCGCAGCCGGTCCGGGACGAGCCGCGTCATCGTGCGGGCGAAGTCGGCGTTGACCACCGTGGCATCGGCGTCGTAGGCGGCCCGCGACGTGCGGGCCGCCGTCACCCTGCGGCCCGCGAACTCGAGCGCCTCGACCGGCTCGTCGTAATGGATCTCGACCCCCATGTCCGCGGCGATCCGGGCCATCGCCGCGGAGACCGCGCCGCAGCCGCCGATCGGATGGAAGACGCCGTGCTCGTACTCGAGAAACGACAGGATCGAGAACAGGCTCGGGCAGCGGAACGGCGACATGCCCAGGTACTTCGACTGGAACGTGAAGGCCAGGCGGATCCGCTCGTCGGTGAAGAAACTGCCCAGTTCGGCGTCGAGGCTCTTCCACGGCTTCAAGAGCGGCATGAGCTTGAGCAGGTCGGGCGTCGCCAGATCCATCCAGCTCTCGAAGGGCTGTTCGAGGAAGGGGGCGAACCGCTCGAACTTCTGCCGTGTCGCCCGCATGAACCGCGTGAAGGCGCCGCGGTCGGCGGGTGACAGCCGCGTCACCTCCGCCTCCATCCGCGCGACGTCCGGGGTGGCGAGCAGCTCGCCGCCGGCGCCGAAGACGAGCCGGTACTGCGGGTCGAGGCGGACCATCTCCACCTCGCGGCGGAGGTCATGGCCCGTCGCCGCGAAGATCTCCTCCAGCACGCGTGGATAGAGGAAGAACGTGGGGCCGAGGTCGAAGCGGAAGCCCTCGGGCGTCGTGATCGAGCTCGTCCGGCCGCCGGGCACGGCAAGCCGCTCCAGGATCCGCACGCGGACACCCGCCCGGGCGAGCAGCATGGCGGCGGCGAGGCCGCCGGGACCGGCCCCGATGATGTTGACCGTTCGCGCCATCCGCACCCTCGTACGAACCGGTGCTGGGCGTCGAACCGATGCCGCGGCTTCCGGCCGGGAAACGACGACACTATAGGTGCGTCGGTGGCGGGGTCAAGGAAGCGGGCCGCCGGACGAGTGCCGACGGCCCACTTCAAGATCGTGAAACGCCGCCGGCGGCCGTGTCAGTAGGGGATGTATCCGCCCCAGCGGACCGGCCGGAGACCGCCGAACGGCCCGCGGCGGTAGAGCGGCACCGCCACGGGGGCGTAGTAGCTCGTCACCGGTGCGGCGTAGACGGCCGCTGCGGGGGCGTAGTAGCTCGTCACCGCCACCGGGGCTGCGGCCACGGGCTCGACCGCCGCATAGTTGGCGACCTGCGTCACCGGATAGTTGGCGACGTAGCCGGTGGCCACGGGGGGTGAGAAGGCCGTCACCGCGGCGTAGTTGCCCGCGGGCGAGTAGTTGGCGACGTAGCCGCCCGGATAGCCGGCGGCCATCGGCGCGTAGTACGAGACCACCGGCTGCGGACCGCCGTACATGATCACCTGCGCGTCTGCGGCGGCGGCGAACAGGCCGCAGGCCAGCGCCGCGGAGGCGACGAGCACCCGGCGGCACCGCCGGCGAAAAGTCTGTTCGAGAACGAGCGTCATCGGCAGCAGCATGGCGAAAGTCCTTGGTGGTGTCCGTCCTGGGCTGGTGACCATCCCTGTGACGTGGCGGCGAAACGCGGGGTGACGGGAAACGTGCAGCCGGTCGGGCTTGTTGCCCCGCCGCCACTCCCTTGAGAATACGCAGGCCAACCGCCCGGCTGCAAATCGCCGGCAATGTCTGCCAATTTCCCGGCGGGGGCATGGGGCCGTGCGGAGGCGATCGCAGCCCCGTTCACCGCCTCGGCGGCCGCGTCGCAGGGCGGCATCCCCGCGGGCCGACGAGCCACGAGCACCACACTCCCGAGGGCGACACTTGGACGCTTCCCGCTCCCCCGCTGCATCCACCGCCGCCGGCGGGTTCCTGCCGCTGCTCGTGCTGCGGGCGCTCACCGTGGCCAACGATAACGTGCTCCGCTGGCTGGCCATCGGCCTGGGCAAGAAGGCGGTCGCCGGCGGCCAGGTTGCGATCGTGCTCACGATCGGCACGGCGGGCTTCGTGCTCCCCTTCGTGCTGCTCGCCTGGCTGGCGGGCTGGCTCGCCGACCGCTACCCGAAGCGGTCGGTGATCATCGCCTGCAAGTTCGCGGAGATCCTGATCGCGGCGGCGGCCGCCGCCGCGGTGGCGTGGGGCGTGCGGTCGGGCGGTGGCTGGGCCGGGCTGCCGACGGGACTCTGGCTGCTCCTGGGCAGCGTGCTCGTGATCGGCTGCCAGGCGGCCCTGCTGGCGCCGAGCGTGATCGGCACGATTCCCGAGACGGTGGCCACGGCCAGGCTCTCGCATGCCAACGGGCTGTTCGCGATGGTGACGTTGGCCGCCACGCTCGCGGGGATGGCGGGGGGCAACTGGCTGGCCGATGCGACCGTCGTGCCCGCCGCCGGCGAGCTCGATGCCGTGCCGCCGTGGGGGCATGCCGTGCCGGTGGCGGCGGTGCTCGTCGGCCTGGCGGTGGCGGGCTGGCTCGCCGCGCTGCTGCTCGAACGCCGGCCCGCCGCGGATCCCGCCGCGCCGCCTCCTTGGAATGCGGTGCGGCGGACGTGGGGCGATCTCACGGAGCTCTGGGCCGATCGCGAACTGGCCGCGGCCGCCGCCGGCATCATCTTCTTCTGGGCCCTGGGCGCGGTCGCCCAGCTCAACGTCGATCAGTACGCCACCGAGGCCGGGGCGGCGTCGCAGGGCCAGATCGTGCCGCTCCTCCTGGCGCTCGTCAGCGGCATCGGGCTCGGGAGCCTCGTGGCCGGAAAGGTGTCGGCCCGCGGCGTCAACATGGGTCTCGTGCCGCTCGGCGGGTTCCTGATGGCGGCGGCGTCGTTCTCCCTGGCGTGGGGCCCCCGCACGATCTTCACACCCGCCGGCGGGATCGGCCTGCCG
>Ga0214917_10001452_pt1 | contig 30242 bp, 25 predicted proteins | sample LL_1208_BB_MetaG_FD_177983 | JGI IMG/M metagenome (GOLD analysis project Ga0214917, IMG submission 177983) | Freshwater microbial communities from Lake Lanier, Atlanta, Georgia, United States - LL_1208_BB | ecosystem: Environmental > Aquatic > Freshwater > Lake | place: USA: Georgia | collected... | reverse complement strand
CTCAAAGCTCTTGAAAGAACCCTTAGGGAAAAATTTGAAGTCGTTTTAGCAACTTCTGCTAGTGCTGCACTTGAGGCTATTAATAGCCAGGATTTCGCAGCAGTAGTGTCGGATCAGAGAATGCCTGAAATGCTGGGCTCTGAGCTCCTATCGAAAATAGCTAAAGTAAAACCTTTCATCACTAGAGTCATTCTCACAGCTCATACAGAAACAAAAGAGATCCTAGATGCTATTAATCGGGCTGAAATTTTTCGTTTCATAACTAAACCCTGGGAGAATCAAGATCTCGTCGTAACAATTCAACAAGCGGTCGAACATCATCGGCTCATTGTTCAAAACAAAGAACTCCTCTCTCAGCTCGAATTAAAAACCCAAGGACTAGAACAAAAGGAAAAAGAACTTCTCGCTTTAAACAAAAATCTCGAGTCCTTAGTAGAAAAAAGAACTCTCGAACTCAAGCTTGCTAATGAACGATTATCTGAGCTTGCAATGACGGACCCTCTGACCAAAATTATGAACCGAAGAGCTTTTTCGAAGAAGCTCATCGAAGAAATTGACCGTTCAAGTCGCTACAAACACTCTATGGTTCTGGCGATGATTGATGTGGACCATTTCAAACATTTTAACGATACGGAAGGACATGTTTTAGGAGACGAAGCACTCAAAAAAATTGCTCAAGTCTTTTCAGGTAATCTCAGAAAAAGTGATGCTTTAGCCCGCTATGGCGGGGAAGAATTCATCATTATGATGCCTGAGACAAAGCTAGGACCCGGCAACGAGATCTGTGAACGCTTAAGAGCAGCAGTGGAAGCAATCTCTTTTCAGGGTCAACAACGTTCAGCTTACCTTACCGTAAGCATTGGGCTCTGTGAATTTCCTGAATCAGGAGAAGGTTCCGAAGATCTCATTGAAGCCGCCGATAAAGCACTTTATGAAGCTAAACAAGCGGGACGAAACCGCGTTATGACCACTCGTCATGTCAAACAATCCTCGTTTTTTATCACATAATATTCCTGAATTGGGTCAAACCCTCTTTCTTGATGCGGAGGAATCCGCCCATTGCCACCGTGTACTTCGGATTAGGACTGGGGAAAGAGTCTGCATTATTGATGGCAAAGGGACTGTAGCAGAAGCTGTTGTTAAAGATAGTCATCTCAAGCAGACCACAGTAGTCATTGAGTCGCGAGTATTTAGTCCGCAAAAATCAGATATTCAGCTGGCTTTTGGACTCACCAAACCACCCTCTCTGGAAATTATTTTTAAAAAGTGCACTGAGATCGGAGTGAGATCTTTTCAACCACTCATTACTGATCATTCTTTGCATCCCCAATCGTGGAATTCCGAACGTTGGAATAAACTTTTAATGGAGGCTTGTAAGCAATGTCAGGATCCTTGGCTTCCAACACTTGAGGAACCTGTAAAGATTCAATCCTGGATAAAGCAACGCACTCCCGATCGACGGCTTTTTTTCTGTGATGAAAACTCGCGTCACTCTCCTCACTTACCCTCTTTCCCAGAAGGAGCGGATATTTTGGTTGGGCCCGAGGGAGGTTGGAGCCAAGCTGAACGGGTTCTTCTCCAAGACGTTACATCAAGCCCTCTTGGTTTAGGATCAAATCGACTACGTTCAGAAACAGCTTGCTTAGTCTCTCTCACAATCGTGAAATTACTTCGTGGAGAGCTGAGTTAAGCAGTGTTATCATAGGGCCTTATGTGGCGTGTTTCTCTCAGTCTCATTACTCATAGATTTTTTCTTCTTGTAGTAGCGCTCTCAGCTATCAACTTGCAGATTCTTTCTAAAGATACCAATGTATCAGCTTTTTCCATTCAGCCAGTTTCTAAACTGATGGAAGGATTCGTAGAAAAAGTATCCGCGTCAAAAGAAGCTACTGAAATTAAAGGAATGCTGGATTCACCCGTTGTCACTGCTTTTTCTAAATCGAAGGACCCTTTTCTCTGGTTAGGTAGAATCTTTTCTGGTCTTTTTTCAATTTCCCCAGCTATCACTGTTCTGATTCTTTCAAATATTTTTCTGATTCTTTTTCTTTCGGAACTCTATTCTCTGGTCAATCTCATGGCTCTTCCAGATGTTGCAGTAGACACTTGCGTTTTAGCAATTTTATGGCTCACCAGCTACGAGCTGAGTGTAGGCTCCTCTCTATCCTTAAGCTGTTTTCTCTCTTCGATGATTATTCGACATGCAATGGATAATCGTTGGCTGATGGGAGGACTGGGTTTGGGGCTGCTGGCTTTGACTAAGCCATTTGCACTTTTCCTCATTCCTTTACTAGTGCTCGTTTTTTGGAATCAGCAAAGACACTTCGCTCCTTCTGAGATTTCTCGGAGAGCTGCGTATTTTGTTATCCCCGTCACTGTTGCTGTTTTTTTTAACTGGGGCCTCTATCAGAATATGAGTGCCATAGTTTTGGACTCCGCGCTTTTTAACTTGATCGATGCTGCCAAACAGCAGCAGAACTTTACTTGGACAGTTTCACAGAGCTACTTAGGGCAAAGTATTGCAATCCTTATTCTTCTTTTGGGAACAATCGCAAGTTTCTTTATTTTCTCTACTCTGCTTCACCGAGTACTTCCTCTGGCGCTCTTCTTGGCGCTCCTGGTTTCTACACCCTATCGTGATATTGCTACTTCTGCGTTATTAGTAGCTCCTGCTTTTAGCGGCATAGCTGAAGGAAGCGCTTCTGGTCTATTAAAGACGGTACAAGCCTTTTTTCTCCTAATTGGTGCTGTTGAAGTTTTTAGAGTTTTCTAGAAAGTCGTCAATTCTTCCCCCTAGATTGATTTTGGGTCCCCCTTACTTCCTTTCTTTGTTCCTCAGCGCACGGTTCCGTGGGCACCGTTTCTGCAACGAAGCGAGATGTGATTTCACGTGCCTTTAGTTCATGTATCGATGGATTTGAAGGGAGGCTTGTTCTTTTAGAGAGTTCAAAACAGAACTCCCTTCCCCAGATACAAATTACCGGTCTTCCGAACGAAGTGGTTCAAGAAAGCAGGGAGAGGGTAAAAGCGAGTCTCCTTCAATTAGGTTTTTCAGTTCCCTCTCAGAAACTTCTCGTCCATCTTTCCCCTGCAGAAACCAAAAAATCGGGGAGTCATTTTGATCTGCCAATCGCCATGACCCTTTTGACTTTGGAAGGTTTCTTTCCAACAAATCAAATCGAAAGAACTGCATTTCTTGGAGAACTGTCCTTAGGGGGAAAGGTTAGACCGGTGAAGCATCTCATTCCTCTTTTAGATCCTCTCATCCGAAATGAACAAATCGAGCGAATTCTCGTTCCAAAAGAAAATCAGGAAGAAGCAGCCCTCTTTAGAAGCTCTAAAGTTTTCTTGTGTGAGGATTTGAGAGAAGCCATCGGATTCTGCTTTCAAAAGCAAATTCTACAAAACACTGAACAACCCCTTCCCGCAAATAAGCCTCACCCCTCTTTCTTAACTTTCGATTCCATTCTTGGTCAGCGAATGGCTAAGAGAGTTCTCATTATTTCCCTTGCGGGTAATCATCCGCTTCTCTTAGAAGGCCCTCCCGGCTCAGGCAAAACTCTTCTGGCCAACTGCACGCCCTCTCTGCTTCCTTCCCTCTCCGAAGCGGAAATTTTGGAAGTTAGCAGAATTTACAGCTTAGGCGGTATTGAACGAGCTCATAATCCTGCACCGCCCTTTCGCTCTCCTCATCATTCAATTTCAGCAGCAGCCTTTTTAGGGGGAGGAAGTGGTCAAGTATTGCCTGGCGAGATTTCTTTTGCCCATCGGGGTGTTCTCTTTCTTGACGAACTTCCAGAGTTTCGAAGAGACGCTATTGAAGGCCTGAGAGAACCCCTACAGGACGGGAAAATTCACCTCCATCGAATTTCGCAGAGTATCCGTCTGCCTGCCAACTTTAGGCTGATAGCTGCAATGAATCCCTGTCGTTGCGGTTACTCTGGAAATCAGTTTCGAACCTGTTCTTGTTCTGCCGAGAGTTTGCGCTCCTACCGAAAGAGACTGTCCGGGCCCATACTGGATAGGTTTCCTCTTTATTTTTGGTTAGAAGCCACTAAAACTAAATTAGCTGCTGAAGGAGCTTCCCATTCAGAAGCGAGAGAGGCCATCGGAAAAGTACATCCTATTTTGGCTCTTGAGCAACCGGCTAATGAAGACTTAACCGCACTTCAAAAGAGATTAAACAGGAGTGCTTCTCTTTGGCTGAGAAACTTAGAAGAAAAAACTTCGCTCAGCTTTCGTAGACTTAGTAACCTCTTAAAAGTAAGCAGAACCATTGCCCTTTTGGATGAGAGAGAGAGTATTGAGTCAATCGATCTTGAAGAGGCATGGAATCTCCGATCTCCGGAAGTACTGACTTGATGTTTTCCCATTTCCTCCGTTTTCTTCTCTTCATTTTTGATGCGCGCTGTCCTCCCTGTAATTCCCCTAGAGAGACTTTCTCGCTCTGCTCCCAGTGCCGAAATTTCTCCGGGCTATCTAGCCCTTTCTGCCTTTTTTGCGAATCCCCGTTACTCGGGGAGTCCCCCTGTCATTGTTTAGCCAATGGAGAAACAAATTCTAAAACAGTCGTTTTTTCGTTTTTGGAATTTGATTCGACAGCTAGAGATCTCCTTCACTCTATTAAGTATCAGAGAAAATATCGTTACTTATCTCTTTTTGAACCCCTTCTTCCCAATCAATTTCCATTTTTTACGAAGTCTCCCTGCACTCTCATTCCCGTCCCTCTCTCTAGAGACCGTTTTTGTGACAGAACTTTTAATCAATCTGAATGGCTAGCTCGCCAGCTTTCACGAAAGACTGGGCTTGCTTTTAATGTGAAGGGGTTCGTTAAGACGAAGGAAACACAGCCTCAGAGTTCTTTAAGTCGCAAGGAGAGAAGAAGAAATCTTGATATGGCATTCTCTTGGGTTTCAACGGAACCGCCCCCTCTTTCAGTCTGTATCATAGATGATGTCTACACCACTGGAGAAACTCTCAGGGCCTGTGCTAAAGCTCTGATGCAAGCAGGTACAAAAGAGATTTTTGCTTGGACTCTTTTTAGAAAATTAAATTAAGGCCGAGTTTGGAAATGGGTTTTTGCGTATTTTAGAGAGGCCAATGCATCTATTCTGCCCGCTCCACAGTGATTCGAAAATCCCCCTTCCACTTGCTCAGCAGACATTTGGATCGCTTCAGTGATTTGAGCTACAGTGAGTTTAGGATTATGCGATAGTAAAAGTGCTACCACTCCCGCAACATGAGGAGTAGCAGAAGATGTTCCACCAAAGGAAAGAGTATAGTTTTCACCATCAGCAGAAATGCTGGGGGTTTCACTAGGAGCACAAATATCGGGTTTGATTAAACCCGGCTTTTTTCCCTTTTCATAAGGAAAATCCTTGTATCCATTTACCGTTTCCCATGTAACGGGTCCCACACTGGAATAATTTCTTAAGTGATCTTCAAAATCTACTGCGCCTACAGTAATCATTGAAGACAGTTCTGCAGCCGATTGGGGTTGCTGAGAGTGAAGCCATGCAGGAGGGTTCGAACCGGGTGCTCCAATATTGTAGGGCTCATTTCCCTTACCGCGATTTCCAGCAGAGTTCACATGAACAATGCCTGATAAATTCAGCACTTCTGAAGCGCGTCGCCACTGGGGATAACTTGGATTGCCCCAGTGTTTCATACTGACGGACATACTGATCACTCGGGCCCCATTTCTCATGGCGTACTGAATGGCTTCCCACATTGCTGATTCAGCTACTTCACCCCCTAGTAAACAACAGGAGCGAAGTGACATAATTTTTGCTTTCGGTGCGACTCCCGTTTGGGTCCCTTTAGTCCCTTGCCCAGCAATGATTCCAGCAGACTGAGTCCCGTGGCCTAAATAATCTCTTACATCATTTGTATTTTCTTCGAAATTCCATCCGTAAATATCGTCTACAAATCCATTTTTATCATCGTCAATTGCATTATTACTTCTATCGTTGCCCTGATCATCTTTTCCCATTTCACCTGCATTCATCCAAATATTCCCAGCAAGATCAGGATGGTTCACATTCACTCCACTATCCAATACGGCTACAACTACTCCCTCTCCTTGAGGACCCTCTTGCCAAACTTCAGGTGCTTTTATCTTTTGAACACCCCATCCCATTTCAGACAAAGCCTCTCGTTCGGAACTAGGAGCCCGACTCAGGGGTGCATCATCAAAAAGAGCATGAACCGGCTTTGCTCTTTCCAAAGTGACTTCCTTGGAACCACTAACTAAAAGAAGCTTTTCAATCACCCCCGGAAGAGCTCGAACTCGAAGGGCTCCCACTAGCCATAAGGGGGTAACCTCTTCTACTCCATACTCTGAACCCACTTTCAACCAGGGAGTCTCTTTCTTGACTTGCTCGATGAGATGACTTTCCAAGACTTCAGCAATTTTCAGCCCACTTTTGGGGGTCTCTAGAGGAAGTTTTTTCAACTCATTCAAGTCATACGGCTGAGATAAGGGGACTAAAACACTGACTGGCTCCTTACCTGTGAGGGCTTTGCCTAGCTCAGCTTCAATTTGAATCTGGCTCAAGGAAAAGTGAGAAAACCCCACTGAAAAGCAAATGAACACTTTTAGGAACTTCATCATTATCTTTTTAATTTAGTTCAAAATACGGCTGGGACAAGGGGGTTGTTATTAAAAGCAGAACAACTGAAAACAGGAAAGGTATGTCTTTGTTATTGCTAGATAAAAAAGAATCCCCCCGTGAGGAACCGGGGGGATAGAAACAGATTTTAAGCTGCTCGTTCGACGCTTTTTCCAGAGCGACCAGAGGAAGAAGAGCCTTTTTCAGACTTCTCTTGGTCTGCTTTTAACTGCTTTGCCCACTCATGAGGATTGTGAACCAAAGCTTCGCAGAACACTTCATCTACTTCTTTGGCCAACTGGAACTTACAGCGCTTACGCAGTTCTTTAGGAACATCATCCAAGTCCTTATGATTTCGGTAAGGAATGATGATTTCTTTTATGCCGTGACGAAGAGCTGCCAAGGTTTTTTCCTTCACACCGCCGATGGGCAATACTTTCCCACGAAGTGTTACCTCTCCAGTCATCGCAACGTCTTTTCTGACTGGGTTACCCGTCAGCAAAGAAAGAATTGCAGTTGCCAAAGTTACTCCGGCAGATGGCCCGTCTTTCGGAATAGCTCCCTGGGGCACGTGAACATGGATTTCGTAGCGACTAAACACTTTTTCATCGATGCCGTACATAGCCGCTTTGCTTCGAATGTAACTAAGAGCTGTATGAGCAGACTCCTTCATCACATCGCCCAGTGAGCCAGTGAGAATAACTCCTCCGCCCATCTTTTTCATCATGGTCACTTCAATGTTGAGGACATCGCCCCCAAATTGGGTCCAAGCAAGACCGGTAACCACTCCGACTTCATCCCGTTCGCGTTCTTCTTCTTTCAAGTTCTTGGGAGGACCTAAGTATTTAGGAATAGAGTTGCCGTTAACAACCACTTTTTCCCCTTTTACTTCGCCAGTAGCAAACTTCTTCGCAACTTTTCGACAAATACCTGCAATGTTGCGCTCCAGATTACGAAGACCTGACTCTTGAGTGTATTGCTCAACAACTCTTTCCACTGCTTCATCAGTAACTTCGATCTGACTTGGCTTTAGTCCATTTTCCTCAATCTGTTTTGTAATGAGGAACCGTTTTGCAATATTCAACTTCTCTTCTTCACTGTAACCAGCGAGTGTGATCACTTCCATTCGATCCCTTAAAGCAGCGGGAATCGTATCAATCATGTTTGCTGTCGCAATGAACATGACGTTGGAGAGATCAAAAGGCAGATTCAAGTAATGATCTCTGAAGCTGAAATTTTGCTCAGGATCTAACACTTCGAGAAGAGCTGCTGCTGGATCTCCTCGGAAATCTGCTCCTAATTTGTCTATTTCATCCAGCATGAAAATAGGATTGTTCGAACCAGCTTGCTTGAGCCCCTGAACAATTCTTCCAGGCATTGCCCCCACATAAGTGCGTCGATGCCCTCGAATATCAGCTTCGTCTCTTACTCCGCCAAGAGAAATTCGAACAAATTTTCTGCCCATTGCTCTTCCAATGGATTTTCCTAAGCTGGTTTTTCCAACTCCTGGAGGTCCAAGGAAGCACAGGATGGGACCTTTTCCACCTGGCTTAAGTTTTCTGACAGCTAAGAACTCTAAAATACGCTCTTTAATTTTCTTTAAGCCGAAATGATCTTCGTCTAAGACTTTTTGAGCAATATTAAGATCCAGATTGTCCTGAGTAGTTTTGCTCCATGGAATATCAACTAACCAGTCCAAATAAGTACGGACGATGGTAGCTTCGCTAGCATCCTGGTGCATTCTCTCGAGACGGCCGGCCTGTTTAATTGCTTCTTGATAAACTTCTTCAGGCATCCGAGCTGCTTCGATTTTCGCTCTGAGCTCAGCAATGTCTTCCGATTTGGACTCATTGTCACCTAGCTCAGTTTTGATAGCTCTGATTTGCTCACGGAGGAAGTATTCTCGCTGACTCTTAGTCATTTCATCGCGAGCTTGCGAACGAATACGGGCTTGCATCGCCAGTATTTCGAGTTCCTTAATGAGGATTTCATTCACTTTTCGAAGTCGATCCACTGGATCGAAGATTTCCAGTAGCTCTTGTGCTTCGGAAACTTTCAATCCCAAGTTGGATGCTACGAGATCAGCTAAACGGCCAGCATCTGTAATATCATCCACAACCATGAGGATATCTGGGGATAGTACCCGACCCATGGAAATAACTTTTTCAAGCTGCTCTTTAACTGTGCGCATGACAGCTTCGACTTCCAGCTGATCACGCGAAGCTACTTTCTCTTTGATTTGCTTAACTTTGGAAATAAAGAAGGGCTTTTCTTGAACAAAATCTACTGCTGTCCCCTTCATTAGACCCTGAACCAAAATTTTCACTCGACCATCTGGAAGCTTTCGCATTCGCATGATCATTGCGATTGTCCCGATGGGGTAAATATTATCTGGGTTTGGATTTTCGTCTGCTATCTCTTTTTGGGCTGCCAAAAAGATAAGGCGATCTTTCGCGAGCGCTTCGTTTACCGCTCGGATAGATGCTTCTCTTCCCACAAATAAGGGGAGAATCATGTAGGGATAAACCACTACATCTCTCACCGGAAGGAGAGGCAACTGATCTGGTATTGATATTTCTTCGTTCTCTGAGAAGTCGTTAGGCATTGAATTGACCCCTGTTGAAGCCAAAATACTTGCTTACTTACCAAAGAACTGATCGGAGAAGTGAAGATAAGTCTTGAGGGGGTTTTTCAGCAAAAGTGAAAATTTCACAATGCTGGAAAAGGCGTGAGGAAATAAGGACTTGATGCTGTGTTCAAGATTGGAATTGAAAAGGAAATTAAGAACGCTATGCGTAGATTTTTCGCTGGATTTCTTCTTCCTCTTTACAACGGATGCACATTTCGGCCATGGGTTGCGCTTCTAGCCGCTTGAGTTCGATGGACTCTTCACACATCTCACACTGTCCGAAAGTGCCTTCTTCGATTTTTGTGAGAGCTTCTTCAATACGGAGAACAAGCTCGCGTTCTCTATCTCTTATTCGAAGGCTCATACTCTGGTTTAGTTCGGAAGAAGCTAGATCTACTTCATCAGGCAAATCTTCAGCGTTCAGAGTCAAATCCGCTTTCTTCGTTTTATCCAATTGGTTTAAGATGCGGGCTTTTTCTTCTTTAAGCAAAGTAGTAAAGCGCTGCAGATCTTTTTTCTTCAGAGTCATGATCGGCTCCTTGGGTCTGCCAAATCGAATTGTTGTTTGGTAAATCTAAAAGTTAGGGAAAGAAAACTTAACTATGGATCTCATTCTAACATTTAAAAAAATCTGTGCAATGCACCCTCTGCGTTAGAGTAACGCGAGTGGTAAACAACGAGCGTCGAAACTCACTGTTCTACAAAATTTCCGAATCGATCCAGAGTGTAGAGGGGAATACTTCTCTTCGCTACGCGGTTCTCATCAAAAGAAGTAACTCCAATAGGGGTTTCAAAATCTTTAAGTGAAGCAAGTTGCTTAGCAAGTTCAGCACGGTTATCAGACTGAGTTCTCTGAAGTGCCTCTCCGATGAGCACCATCGCTTCATATCCTTGAGCAGCCAAAAGATCGGGCTGATTGCCATAGGCTTCTTGATAACTTCGCATAAATTCTCTTTGAGAGGGACTTCTGGTAATCGGATTCATGACACCAGGGAAAACAGCTTTTTCAACAAATCTTCCTCCCCTTTTGTAAAGCTGGTCCGAATTCCATTCGGTTGTTCCCAACAAAACCAAATCTCCGACGTCTAAATAAGCCAAGTTAGCTGCTATAGAAGCCACCGTTTTGGGAGAATCGGGTAAAAAGATAGCTTCAAAATCAACTATCGGCTTTAGCTTCGCTTTAGGATCTTTCCCAGTTTTGGCTTTCTGTTCTTTTGAATACTCTTGGAGAGCAGTCCATTCCGCTTTTCTAAAGCGCATGTCTTTCAAACCAACCATCGACTTTACTTGATCCTGAAAATCCGTTTCGTTGGGTGAATAAAACTCAACAGCAGCTACTTTTCCTCCTCGAGCTTCCACTTGGGTCCAAAATTCATTCGCCATGTCTTTGCCAAAAGCATTGGAAGGAGCAAGAATTGCAAAACGTTTTAAACCTTTATCCTCAACTGAAAACTTCACCAAATTTTCTAGTTGTACTTTGGGTGTCAAAGCATTTTGAAAAACGTAAGGTCCTTGTTCAGAAACCCCTGACTTAGAAGCCAAGGACATATTCACCACTCCCAGCTCTTGAGACTTCTCTGCAGCTGCAAGTGCTTCTTTAAAATTGAGTGGACCAATCACAGCCATCGTATTCTTTTGATTGAAAAGAGAATCCACTGCTGCTTGAGTCATCGCAGGACTGGAGCCGGAATCTTCGACAAAAATACTGAAACCTTCTTGAGTTCCCGTATTAAAGGTTTTTGAAGCTAACAAGATCCCCTCGAGTGCTCTTCTTCCATAGGGCGCAAATTTTCCCGTTAAGGGCAAAACCACTCCAATACTTTTCTTGGCACCCGAAGTGCCAGTTCCCAACTCCAATGGTGCTTCCACTACTTTCTGAACATTCGGAAAATAAGGTTGCTCTTCTGTTTTGGGAGCTTCCACTTTGCCAGCTCCTTGAAGAGCCAGCTTTTTGGTCGCTTTTGCTCGGGTAATCGGATCAGCAGCACCTACAGAAATCTCTTGAAGATCCCTGGGACTAGTCATTTTCTCGAGCTGCTCGTCTACTTTTTCTTCCAATAATTTTTTTCCTTTTTCATCAGAGACAAGAGCTACTTGCTGGGAATAAGCGAGAACAGCTAAACGATTATTCTGTTGGGCAACCGCATTAAGTGCTTGAAGTTGATAAAAAGTAACTGCCCGCTTGCTCCCCTGTTTACGAATGTCTTCTTTCTTAAGACGCTCAAGAATTTGTTGAGAACGGTCGTATCTGCCAAGTTGGTACTCACAAGCTGCTAAGTTGTAATTTGAATCAAAAGCAAAAGTAGATACCGGATATTTACGAGCAAAAGACTCAAATTCTCTTGCTGCTTTAGCATAATCTTCTTTGTAATAAAGGATGGAGGCTATTCTATAACTGGAAAGCTCTGCTGCTTTTCCCTTAGGCCAACGAGCCCGAACAGTTTGGAATAAAGAAAGAGCTTGATCAAGGTTCTTATTTTGAAATTCTTTCTCAGCTTGTAAATACGTCCCTTTAGCCTCAGGTTCGATATAGACTGCAACATTGGCGTCCATTCTCACTCCCGAAAGATCCTGCTTAGGACGTTTGATCGCGCAACCCACCAGCAGAAGCACATTGAGAGCAAGAAAAAATCGAATCATTTAAAGACCTCTTTTAGTTTTTGCAAAAAACTATTCACTCCTGGATAACTTTCTCCTTTGCTTTCCTTGTCAAACTCTTGAAGAAGCTCCTTCTGCTTTCGGCTGAGATTCTTAGGAACTTCCAAATGTAACCGGATGTACTGGTCCCCAAATCCAGACCCATTTAATCGCTTAATTCCTTTTCCCTTAAGTCTTAGTGTTTCTCCTGGTTGGACACCTGAATGAATGCTTACTTCAACTGAACCTTGGAGTGTGGGTACTTCTAAGACTGTTCCCAGAGCCGCTTGTGAAAAAGTAATCGGCATATCCAAAATGACATGCTCATCTTCTCGTTTAAAAAGGGGATGTTCTTTTACCCGAACAAGAACATAGAGATCTCCGATTCTCCCACCCGCTTCAGAACTTTCGCCCTCACCTCTTAAACGAAGCCGCTGATCGGTATCGATTCCAGCTGGAATATTCACTACTACACTATGGGGTTTCTTTACTTTCCCAGCGCCTTTACAGGGTTTGCATCTTTCTTCAATGATCGATCCTTTACCCGAACATTGGCTGCAAGTTCGAGCGAGAGTAAAAAATCCCTGGTTAAAGCGTACTTGACCTGCACCCCGGCAAGTTCCGCAAACTTTGGGTTTAGTTCCGGGTTTTGCTCCCGAGCCCTCACAAGTTTCACATAAAAATTCTTTTTCAAAAGTGATCTTTTTCTCGGTACCCTTAGCAGCTTCTTCAAATTCAATTTCCAGAGTGTACCGAAGGTCCACACCTGAGCTGGGACCGCGACCACCTCCCCCAAAAATGTCCCCAAAAATATTATCGAAAATGTCGGAGAATGAACCTGCTCCAAATCCAGGGTCAAATCCAAATCCCTGGCCTCCTAAACCGGCATGGCCAAACTGATCGTAAGCTGCTTTTTTCTTCGGATCGCTTAAGACCTGATAAGCTTCGTTAGCTTCTTTGAATTTTTCTTCTGCTTCTTTATTCCCGGGATTTTTATCCGGGTGATATTGGATGGCTACTTTGCGATAAGCTTTCTTAAGCTCATCATCACTCGCATTTCGTTGAACGCCTAAAATTTCGTAGTAGTCACGTTTTGCCATGGAAGCATCATCTAATTAGTCATTTTTTGATTTACCAACCACTACTTTAGCCGGTTTTATCAGGCGTCCTTGGAGAAGACTTCCCTTTTGAAAAACTTCTAAAACCGTATCCACAGAATTTTTATCAACTTCTCTCTGGGAAATAGCTTCGTGTTTCTCTGGGTCAAACTTCTCTCCGACAGTTCCTACAAATTCTACTCCGAAACGCCCCAAAAGTTGAATGAACTCGTGTTGGCTCATTTCAACTCCGCTCACAAAGTTAGAGATTTCTGGATCTGACTTTGCTTTCAAGGTCTTTGAATGTTGAATAGCTCTATCAAAGTAATCAAAAACATTCAGCAATTCAGAAATAAGATTTTTGTTGGCAAATTTGATTGCTTGTTCCTGCTCTTTCAAAATTCTTTTTCGATAATTATCAAATTCGGCTCTCACGTAGAGCATTTCTTTTTGAGCAATCTCAGCTTCTTTTTTTGCTAGTTCTAAAGCAGTTAGAGCGGCTTTTTCATGATCTGTGGATGGCACTTCTTTGCCAGCAACCATTTCGCTCTGAGCTTCTTGGCCGTTTTCGGTGTTACTTGTTGGGTTATTTTTATCAGTTTTGGATTCCATAGTGTTTGAACCGTCCTTTAATATCTGGCTCCCCCTTTTTGACAGACCGCCTTACTTGATCAATCAATCCGTGAAGAGTTTTCGCTTCTGGAATGTGAGCTGGTAACCCTGAAAAAATTTCCTCCAACCGAGGCCTCATTTTAAAGGGATCTCCCGGCAGAATAAATCCACTTTCTTCAGATAACTTGAGCAGATGGGCCACCATTTTCTCTTTTTGGGAGGGATGGCCGGACTCGAATTTTTCCCATTCTTCCTGGAGATTTTCATTGATTTCATGGGAAAAAATCATGACCGATTGGGCCAAATTCACCGAACGATAAGCTTCGGAGCTGGGAATAGTTACTAACCAGTCACACAAGTCCACTTCTTCGTTATTCAGACCATCACTTTCGGGTCCAAAAACCAAAAAGAGATCAGTAAACTCCTTTTGTCTCATTTTCCTGACAGCTTTCTCAACTGCAGGTCTTACTTTTTGAGGATGGGGACGGCTGGCCGAACCTACTCTAGCTGAAGAACCTAATGACAGCCCCAACTTCCCTTCCTCGAGTTTCAAAGCTTCTTTTAACGTAGGATAAAATTGGGCATCGGCAACCCGATGAAAGGCATGCTTTGCCATTTTTCTTACTTCTCCCCACTCCAAAGTCTCTTTGTTTCCTACGATTCTAAAAGAACCAAATACCCCCATATTTTCAACTGCACGCGCAGCAGAACCAATGTTTCCGCCGTATTCAGGACGAACAAGGATCAGGTGGATCCGTTTCCTTAATTCTTCACAGGAGGTGTGGAAAGATTTATAGGGATTGTTCAAAGCATCCTCTTGCCAAAATGATACAACGCGCAACCAAAATTAATCAGCAAGTTTAATACCTTATTTGCAGTAGGAAACCAAGTGTTGATACACTTTTATTGTTTAGGAGTGCTGGATTGCCCGGATTAATCCACAGGCTGTGGATTATTTTTACCGCAGAGTCAAAACACTTCTTATGGACTGCCAGAAACTTCGTTAAGTTCCTGATATTTTCAACAATTGGGTGGTTTTATTTACCGCTACTTTTCTTGTCAATGCGGTTTTTAAGATTTTGTTAAGATTCAATGCTGGCGCTGCTTTTCGGACCAATTGTTTTCTTCAAAGCAGTTAAAATTTCAGCCCCTTCAGATAACGCTTCGCATTTACTAGAAGAACCTTTACTGGACTGGCTTTCCAGCTCCGACAAAATTTCCCCTGCACGGGTTAATACTTGAGAGGGAAGTCCAGCAAGTCTTGCTACTTCTATTCCATAACTGCGATTGCAGCTTCCCGCTTCTAAACGATGAAGAAAGACAATCTCATTTTCTAACTTCTCTACGAGAACACTTGCATTACGAAGAGCAGGAAGCTTCTTTTCCAGAGCGGTGATTTCATGAAAGTGAGTCGCAAATAGAGTTTTGGCACCTAGTTGGGTGTGGATAAACTCTACTAGAGACCAAGCCAGGGAAAGCCCATCATAAGTGCTGGTTCCCCGACCTATTTCATCAATCACGAGGAGACTCTGAGGAGTCGCTTGTTCTAGCACTCGAGCAACTTCGCTCATTTCCACCATGAAAGTGGACTGTCCCCGAGATAAATCATCTGAACTCCCAATTCGAGTAAAAACAGCATCTAGAATGGGAAGTTGAGCTTGGGAAGCTGGAATAAAACAACCCGCTTGGGCCATGATAGCAATGAGAGCTACTTGTCGCATGATAGTCGACTTACCGGCCATGTTGGGTCCAGTGATGACAAGGGTTCGACAACGTTCCTCATCGAAAAAAATGTCATTGGGAACAAACTTCCCTGATTCCACTCGGGTCTCCACCACGGGGTGACGACCTTCTCTGACTTCTAAATTCCAACCGGAATGGAGTTCCGGTCTCACATAGCCTCGCTCGCGAGAAACTTTCGCAAAAGACAGAATGCAATCCAAAGCCCCTAGTTTTTTTGCATTTCTCATCAATGAAGAGCTCTCTCTGGCTACTTTGGAACGCAGCTCAATAAACAACTGTTCTTCCAGAGACTTGAGTCGAGTCTCTGCAGTCATTACTTTTTCTTCAAACTCTTTAAGCTCCTCTGAAACAAACCGTTCCCCATTTGCAATGGTTTGTTTTCGATGAAAATGCGGGGGTACTTTTTTCAAATGGGCAGAAGTAACTTCAAAAGTGTAACCAAAAACTTTACTAAACTTGATCTTCAGATTGGAAATTCCAGTGGCTTCTCTTTCACGTAATTCTATTGAAGCAATAGTGCCCTTTGCATCTCTAGATAATCCACGCAACTCGGCAATTTCTGGTTGGCTACTATCTCTAAAAATGCCCCCATCTCTCAGAGTGGCCGGAGCTTCATCCTGAAGGCAAAGCTCCAAGGTTTCCGTTAGTTCAGAGAGAGAATCTAATTCTATTCCATAAGTTTTAAAAAGAGCAGAACGAGCTCCTAAAAGCCGTGCTTTAATCCGCGGCAAGTGCTTTAAAATTTCTCTGATGGCTACCAAGTCCCTAGGCATCGACAATCCCAGAGCAGTTTTGGAAGTCAAACGCTCCAAATCTCGGATTCCGGACAGTTCCGATTTAAGATTTTCTAGTAGAGAAGGATCATTCACACACTCTTCAACTGCTTCATGACGTTTACTAATTTCCTCTGCGCAAACCAAGGGTCTGCTCAGCCAGTCCTTCAGAGTACGTCGTCCCATGGGAGTTAAACAATGATCTAGTACAGAGAGAAGACTTGCTCCCTCTCCAGAAGCTGAGTGTGATTTTAGAATTTCTAAAGAATGAAGGGCGGTCGCATCTAAACGCATTCCTTCATTTGCATTTAAAGAAAGGGGCTCAGAAAAGTGAGCTTCTTTTTCATTTTTTTGAGTTTCTCTCAAGTAGGATTTAGCTGCAGCAAGAGCGCCTTCAGTGAAGAAGTCCTTCCTCACTGTAATGAGCGTTTGTGGAAATCGTTTTTTTAACTCACAAACCCAAGAATGATTTTCCAAGTTTTCTACCAAAAACTCTTTTGGACTCAGTCTGAGAATCCAATCCCAAAGATTTTCTTCAGAAAAAACATGTCCTACTCTGAGTTCCCCTCCCAGGAGATCAAGAATAGCAATTTCATAACTTCCCTCTGGGAGTTCTTGAATCGCCAATAACAAATGACTACTGGATTCAGAAACAAGATCCGGATCTCCCACCAAAGATGGAGTAACTACTCTTGCTACTTCCCTCTTGATGATGGTTTTTCCCGCTTTGCCGGAAACTGGAATCTCTGTTTGTTCACAAATCGCAACTTTAAATCCTTTTTGAATCAGTTTTTGAATGTAGTTTCCAGCAGCGTGGTAAGGAATACCGCACATGGGAATGGGGTTCGCAGAGGATTTGTCTCTTGAAGTCAGTTGGACTTCTAAAACAGGAGCAGCAATCACTGCATCTTCAAAAAACATTTCATAGAAATCGCCTAAACGAAAAAATAGAATTGAGTCTGGGTTTTCTTTTTTTATCCCAAGGTACTGCTGCATCAAGGGGGTTAACTGCGAAGAAGCTGCATTTTCAAGCATGGAAAGGAGTTACAGAGCCCAGAGCTCTTTGGCTAGCCGCTCCGCGCCAAAGAAAGACGTAGCGAACCGGCGACTTAAGTAACTGTATTTATTAGTAAAAAATCGACTTTAGGGACTATTTGGAATTGCGGATCATTTTTTCCACTTCTTCGATATGAGTGGTTTCTTCCAAGATAAGTCCACGAACCATTTCTTCGAGAGCAACATCTTCTCCCACCATCCCTAACAGTTCGTGATAAAGCCTCAATCCGTCTCTTTCAAACTCAAGAGACTCTTCCAAAATATCCATCACATTGTGTTTGTTGGTTTCAGGAACCGGTTTCACTTTGAGAGAAGGATGCCCGCCTAAAGCAGTAATCTTTTCACCAATAGCAATCGCGTGAGCCATTCCATCGTTAGCGTGACCGCGGAACCAGCCAGTAATAGGAATTCGATTAGGCCCGAAAATCATAAAACTGTAATGCAAGTAGCGAACAACTCCTGAGAGTTCTGCTTCGAGAATTTTATCCAACTGAGCCAGAATTTTATTTTTCTTTTCACTCATTGCATGAGCTCCTTTATTTCCTAATAGGCTACGCTAATAAGTTTCCTTATTCAAGAAAGCAAGGATAGCAAAGCCTCCACAATCTTCATAATTCTCTGTCCCTAAACTAAACAGTCAGGCCGCTCAACACTGTATTCACTGTATACAGTGCAAGAGCCTCGGAAAGATTGAGTTTTTTTTGAATACGGTTTGTATACGCTTTGGAACAGCCCAAAAAGCACATTTTCACTTCTGAAAATTCAACTAGTTAGATTGGTCCCGCTCTTGCTTTTATTCATTCGTAAGAGGGATAGCATGGACTTCGGGGTCAAAACATCTTCGATTCGCAACTTGGTAGCAGGAACGGCCATTGCTGGTGCGATTGGTCTTACTCTTACTTCAACCAAAGATAGTAAAACCGCCAAAAAAGAATTAGCACAGAAACTCAATGCGATTTCTGAGAACGTAAATCTCAAAGTAGCTCAAGTTCAAGGAAGTGGCTCGCAAGCTGGAAAAGAGTTTAACCGAAATGATGGGAACGCTTTTAGCGCCAATACCACTTACCACAGTTACACTTGGGACTATTGCGAAAACTGGATAGGGGAAGATCTTTGTGAAAAATGGTTGGATCCTTACGTCTCTCAGCACGGTTTCACAGGAGACCAGTCGGTATTAGAAGGTAAAGTTGCTTCTCTCTACCAGCAAATGAAAGAAACTTATAAAGGAGATGGCGGTAAGTATGCCATTTGGGACATTAAACTCAAAAGCGGAGAGTCTTTAAAAGACGAGCAAGGACGACTTAACAGAAAAGCGCTCAGCCAATTTTCACTTAGCAAAGAAGCTCGAGAAGCTATTGACTCCGTAGGTGTAGAAGCAGCAAGAGCAGCAATGGCTGAAACTTTTGATGAAAAAGATTCTAAGGACACAATGCCCAACATGGAAGCTCTGCGAACCATTGCGAAAAACCTTACGATTTCTTACCGCAATAATTTAGTTGCGAAGCTCGGAGAAATCCGTCGAATGAAAAAAGGTGTAGAAATGACTGGCGGAGAAAACTATGCAGGCTGTGATGCGCTTGCAGATGAAACTGATGAACATCCGAAACAAGGAGAGCTTTCAGACGAAGCAAAAAATGCAGGATTTGAACAACGAATGCAGTTATGCAAGCAAATGATGTCAGCTTCTGTAAGTGCCGTTAACCCTACTGTGAAAGATGGCCAAGTAGTAAGCGGAGATGCAAACGACGAGCAAGTTGATGAATGGCGTGCTCGAGTGAATATTGCGGTTTTGGATAACTTAGGAGTTGATCCTAATTCAATCCCAAAGCCATCTGACGCGACACTTACCGAAAGAGAGATTTCAAGTGAAATGATTTCTTACAGCAAAGACGGAACAAAGGAAGAAATCGTCTACGAAACGCCAAAGGCACAGATTGAAGCTTATAATGAAATGCTTGAAACAGCAGCCAAACAACAAGCTGAAATTTCCAAATCAACGATTGGGCATCTTCCCAATCTAGGACAAAACATCACGAAGAACAAGATTACGCCTGGACAAGTGAGTGCAGTTGAAATTAACGGCCTGACCAAACAAATGAAGAACGAACTTAAAGGTGAACAAGTAGTGGGGGCAAACGTGAAAGCAATGGAAATGACCCCTGAAGAACTCATCCAAACTGCGAATCAGCAATAGATAGCATGCCGCAGATATTTCATGTGGCTAGAGAGGGAAAAAGGTCGTTGATAAGACCCCTTTGAAAAAAATCCGAAGTCGGACCACAGAACAATAATCTTCCAGCTCTCAAAGCCAGAACACCATCTGACATTTTTTTTGCGAAGGGAATATCATGAGTACTAACAACTACTGTTTTATCTCCTTTGAACAAACTAAGAGCATTCCAGAATCTCGCTAGCGCCTCGGGATCCAAGTGATTGGTGGGTTCGTCTAGCAAAACTATTTTGGAGGGCTGGAGCATCACTCGCGCCAAAAAAACGCGTTGCCTTTCTCCAGTACTCAAAGAGCCCAATGTCTTCTCTCGCTGTTTTTCCAAATCAAAGAGGCGCAACTGATTCTCCAGAAGTTCCGCCTGTTCTTCGGTAATTTTTCCCAAAACACCGTTGCAAGAGACATAAGCCAAGCCCACAAACCCATCGACCCTTTGACTGGGCTCGAAGGGTTGCTCTTGCGGAAGGTAAGAAAAAATATTGGCAATTTCCCTTGTCTTCCATTCTTGGACCGAATGACTTTGTTGAGCCACGTAAACTTTTCCAGATAAAAGCGTGGATTCTCCCATGAGCGACCGCAAGAGAGTGGTTTTTCCCGAACCATTAGGTCCAATTAAGGCAATCAAATCCCCAGCGTTGATTGAAAAACTCCATCCCTCCTCATTAAACTGATTTCTTGGGCTGAAACCCATTCGTAAATCAGTTACTTGGCAGATAGTATTTTTTAATTCCTTCGCCATAACACAACCAGAAACAGGGGTCCCCCAATTAGAGTAGTCATTACTCCGACTGGAAACTCAAAAGGCGGAACTAAAGCACGCGACAGCCCATCACACAAAACTAGAAAAGAAGCTCCCAGCAAAAATGCTTGGGGCAGTAAGATTCTAAAACTACTCGGCTTAAATATCATTCGACACAAATGAGGAATCACAAGCCCGACAAAGCCAATGGTTCCAGAGACAGATACAGTTACTGCAACTCCCACAGAAGTGAACAACAGAAAGAGATTTCTAGTTAGTTGAGGTGATACTCCTAATGTTCTTGCCACTGAATCTCCGAGTCTTAATGCCTCGAGTGCCTGAGAGAAAATGCCGATTCCTATTGTAAATCCCACACCGCCCAAGAGAAACACGATCGCTTTTTGTGTCTCCACCCAAGGTATAAAACCAAAAAACCACCTCATTGCACCTCCCCCAACACTTTGAAATTGGAAGGACAAAACTAAAAATAAAATAGAGGACAGAACGAAATTACACCCCAAACCAAAAAGGATTACTTTTTCCGATGAACTTCCCCACCTGCTTGAAGCAAACCAGGTAAGAAATAAAATCAGCAACAAAGCCAATATCATTCCACACAACAGGCTCCCCCACGAATCAGTGGGCTGTCTAAAAAAGAACTCTCCTAAAACAACGCCAAGAGTAACTGCTGATGAAACTCCCAAAACATAAGGCTCACTCAGTGGGTTTCTAAAAAGGTTTTGGTAAGTAGCGCCTAGTACGGCCAGCATTCCGCCGACTCCCAAAGTTAATAACCAACGTGGAAAGCGGAGTTCCCAAAAAATGCGGTAACTGAGGGAATCGAACTTATTGAGATCTGAGAGAGAAAGCCTTTCTGCTCCTAGAAAAGGGGTTAATAGCACCAAAGACAGAAGGAGAAGAACAAAGAAATAATTACGTCGAGTTCTCATTTCCTTCTCTCAATTTCAGATTTTAAACCCGCCAGATGGAGTAAGGGAGTCAGACTTGCTCTCGCAAATTTTTCAGCTGGAATCCCTACACATTTCTCGGGTGTTTTGGGCCACCACTTTCGACATTGATTTTGAAAGAAGAGGGAGCTTGCGTCGTCATGTTTCAAAAAGAAAAGATAATCTGGATTTTTCGAAATCAGCCATTCAGCGGAAACTTTTGGATAAGAATTAGACCAGTGGACAGGGAGAATGGAAGTTCCTCCTAATTCTTCCAACAGGTTCAATAAGAAAGTATCTTTTCCAAAAAGAATCGGGGGCTCGGCCCAAGCTAAAGCGATAAACGAAAAGGTAACACTTTTATAGCCTGCTTTTTTCCAAATAATCTCACTTTGCAAAAGCTCGGGTGTATCTATGCGATTCCCCAACACCTCATTTATCTTTTTAATAGAAGCGAAAAGATTTTCTACTGAACTCAAATTCAATCGCACTGATTTGAATCCCAATCGGACAAGCTTTGTTTCCAGGTCAGGTCGATACGAAGACTCATCCCAGAAAATACCAGTTGGGTTTTGTGCCACAATGGCTTCTAAATTCGGATTAAAAAGTAAGCCTACTTTGGGGAGTTGTTTCGCAGCTTCTGGATAGAAAGTTTGGTCGCTTGTTCCAACTAAATGCTGACTTTGTCCTAATTGAAAGAGGAGCTCGGTAACTTGGGGACTCGTGGATACCCAACGCGCTGAGCCCGAGTCTGCAAAAGCCAGAAGCCCCAAGGCCATAAACCCAAGACTGGCGCGGAAGAACGCGGTTTTTACTGTGAAACAGCTCATGAAAGTGTCCAATTAGTGGCCAGTAGCGTGACCTATTCCCTCAAGAATTTCAACCTCTTACACTGCCTCACCAGAAAACCCTAACGTGGTCCGTCACAAATGCCGATAACTTGCTGAGTTCGTTGAGATAATGCTACAATAGTTAAAGACGAGCAAAAGTAACGCACCTTGTAAGACAGCCATAAGGACTCAAACTTCCTTCAATTGGGAGGTCTTATGGATAGGGTAAAACCTGCAACTGTCGCTGATGCGAGGGACTTTTTTGCTGCTGAACTTCGCACTGTGATGGAAAATCACGGCGTTTCCGCCGGGCCTCAGAGCTTTGACTACTTAGTCAGCTTGCTCGTGAAGTCTATTTCTTCAGATAACTTCTTTAAAACAAATGATTCCGGACAGTACGAGGATACTTTATTGTTCGATTTATATATCGAATACACTCAAGCTCCGCCGGAACAACAGGTAGCGATTCTCCAAAGAATTGGAGATTTATGTTTGCTGGTTTCGGGTTACTTCAGTGAAAGTTTAAAATCAAAGCTAGTAGATCTGGATTACTACTTTGGAATGGGGGGTACCGCTTACCGAACACTCTCGGAACTTCAAACCCACCGTCCTGCTCGAGCCGTCTATGCAGAACTGTCTGGAAAATTCCAGCCTTATTCAAACATTCTGGGTGAAATGAGTGAAAGAAATGGACTTCAGTCTAATAAGGATCTTTTACGGCTTTATGAGCGCTGGATGATAACCGGGAGCGATCGACTCCGAAAAATATTGGGTGAATACGGTATCCAACCGATTCACTCCCCGAAAGGGACCAAACAGTAGGAGGACTTTTTGAAGTCTCTTCTAAAAAAATTGGACTCTGCAATAGGCTCCATCTATGCGATAGACACCTCTCTTCAAGTAAATGACTTTGTTCTGACCCCACAACCAGTCCGGAAAACTGGGGCACTGCTAGTTAAATCACAAACTACTTCTTCAGGAAAAACTGATATCGAAGTGGGAATAGTATTTCATCCCCAGGTAGCAGAAGACCTTAACACAGTGGACCCAACCAATCTTTCCCAATGGACGGCTTCTCAAACCCAAGCATTTGCTGTTGCAGCAGAAGAAGTCAGCCACTTTCGATATCTTGTCTTTCACGCTGAAAAAGACAGAGCTGTAAGCCAACTCGAACTGGAATTCCAAGGTGAGATTGATAAGTTTCTTCTTTTCTTTTTCTTAAAGACTTCTGAAGCTTCAGACTCTCAAGAAGCTTTTGATCAACTTTTTAGCGGTCTATTTGAACAATTCAAATTGGTAGAAGGCCTCACTCCAGAGCAAACGGAACGCTACTGGGAAGCAAATCAATTGGCCCGTGAATTCATTCAAAAACACCGACCGCAGTTCTGCTCTCCTCAAGCTATTACGATTTTGCTCCAAGAATTACGCGCCCTCTACCGTATGAGCTCAACTGAAAAATTCAGTTTGCGGCATCGACTCTAAAGTTTCCAACCCTATCGGTAACATCCAGGAGTGGGATCAAACACCCAAAGAAACTTCCAGGAAGCATAAACCGATATAGCATCGGGAATAATCGGGGTTGTTTCGTCACCGACCAAAGGTGCTGACTTCGCTAAACCAAAATATTCTGGCTGACTGATTTGGGCCAGTCGAACATTTTTAAGCTCACATTTTTGAAGAAACCCCTTAAATTGTTCACTTGCATCCTCCCAAGCTTTTCCCTGGGCCTCTTGCTTCATTTTAGAAAAAGTCTCGGGATATACTGCAAAGAGGGGCTCTCCCATTTCAGCATAGGTTTGATGCGTATGATTGGGATCTAGACCTTCTTCTGTCGAAATCAACGACAATACTTTTTCCTGAATTAAAGCCACAGAAGCCATGTCCTGAGTTTTGAGGGTAACCGTATTACTAGTTCTCCACTTTCGCTCACACAGAACTTTCGCTCTTCCATCGATATCGGAAGTATATTCAGTTTGTCGAAGTGTATGTCCCCCAGTAGCTACCACTTTATCTTTTTCTGTCCTTACATACTCTCTAAGAACCTCGAGGATACGGTTGGAGAGTCCCGCATTTTCCTTTTGTGCTTCCACTGGTTTTTCATAGCATAAGGAGGTCACATGTACCTGAACTTCCGCATATTCGGGTGACTTAGCTACCGATCCCTTGCCTATGATCTCCACACTTCCGTCAACACTCCATCCAGCCACACCAAAAACTCCCAATAAACCTATGGCGAATTTAAACTTCATTTTTCTCTCCTTTTGTTTTGTGCTCGAGGAAAAAGTACAACTCACATCGCACTCTTTTTCCTCGAGCATCTTTTCTGGCCTTCAAAGCTATAATTGTTACGCAGCCTTTTCTTCTCTTCTCTCTTCAGCGCGCCCCAATAGCTTTGCCCAGAAACTTCCTTTTTCTTCAGAGATGGGAATGCTCTTCTTTTTCGCACTGGGGGCTTTTGGCACAGCCACCCTGAGAACACCATCTTTATAAATTGCTTCTATTTTGCTTTCTTCGGACAGACCAGGGATGGTCATGCTTCTCGAGAATCGGCCCTGGTATCTCTCGGAAATTTGCGGTTCTCCTTTTTCAGAAACTCGCTCTTCTTTTCGATGACCTGAAATGATGAGATTGTCTCCCGACACTTCGACTTTCAAATTCTCCTTGGAGAGACCCGGAATATCTAGGCTCACCACGTAGTGAGAGTCCATTTCTTCCACATCACAAGGCGGACTGTATTCCAATTCGGTTAGTGGCTCCATTGCGGAAGGGGAAATGACATCCTCCCATAGCCTATCAAATCGTCTCTGGATATTGTTGAGGTCACGAAACGAAAACATCCGCTCCGGCCGCCAAAGGGACAATCTTGTACGCATTGCAGTTCCTTTCCGAACCAAAAGGTTCTCGAATATTTAACATTCGAGGAAACTGCATAGTTCATGCCTAATCAGAAAGGGTGAATTAAACGTTCCAATTAAAAAGAACTGACGGCGTTGGCTGCAGCTTGCAAGGTAGAGATTGTAAAATCAGAAACCAAAAATGCTCGGTCGAATTGATAAGTAAATCACTCCAAGAACACAAGCAACTATCCCCATCAAAGCAGCTTTGCTGGTGTTACTAATCGCTACTTCAGGGGACAAAGGAGACTTCATATAAAGATGGGCAATCACTCTTAAATAATAATAAACACCCACTAAACTGCTCAGCACTCCCAACACTACCCAAACCATTTTTCCCTGAGCTGCTACTTCAAGAAAAATAAAATACTTGGCTATGAATCCAGCTGTCGGGGGAATACCTGCAGCTGACAAAACGAAAACTAAAAGACAAAAGCCCAATAAGGGCTTCTCAAAACCTAAACCATTCAGGCGATTGATATCCAGGCTTTTTCGATGACTTTCCACCAATGCAAGTATCCCAAAGGCACCCAGGAACATCAGGCCGTAAACAATAAGATAATAATGGATAGGGGCAAAGGAACTCTTGTCAGAACCCAAAGCTGCAATTCCCAAAAACAAGTAACCAGCGTGAGAAATACTGGAATAAGCAAAAAGGCGTTTGAGATCGTTTTGCCGTAGAGCTGCTAAGTTACCCACAAACATGGTCAAAATAGCGACAGCGCCTAGAAGATCTCTGTACTGAATAACCAGTGGAGCAAGCATTTCCCCAAAAATCCTGAGAGCGAGTCCAAATCCAGCAAGCTTGATAGCGCTTCCCATAAAGCCCGTGATCGGAGTGGGGGCACCTTGATAAGTGTCGGGAACCCAAAGATGAAAAGGAGCAAGGCCTACTTTAAATCCAATGGAAACGAGTAGAAGGCCTAAAGAACAGAGCAAAGCAACAGAGGGACCAGAAGCACCGGTTTGCAATTGAGACTTCAAAATGCCAGTAATTTGGGAGATCTGAAGAGTCCCAAAACTGCCATAGAGAAGTGCAATAGCTAAAACTAAAAGTACTGTGGCAAATGAACCATAAAGAAAATACTTAAGAGCCGCTTCCGAAGATCTTAAATCATTTTTTCTCATTCCAACTAAAATATAAGTGGGTAACGACATGAGCTCCAAACCCATGAAGACCATGAGAAGGCTGTGAGCAGATACCAACAGCATCATCCCCGCAGCAACAAATAGCATGAGAGAGAAGAGCTCGCTCTTTTCGCTGAAGTCGGAAGCAAATGATTCAACAAAAACGAGAGAGAGGAGTGCAAAGAAAGATATTGCAATAAAAAAACTCAAGCTCAATTGGTCCAAATGATAGGTTTTCGAAAACTCTGTGAGCCAAGTAGGTGCTTCTGTGGGTAAAGTGGTTCCCACTCCTAATTCCCCAAAGTTTTGATGAATAAAAGAAACCGCCAAGACTGCGCATACGGGTCCCAGGAGCGCTAGGAAAAGCTTGAACGTTTTTCCCCTGCCCTCTCCCAAAATGGTCTCAGCTACAATAACCAGGAGAGCAAACACCACCAAACTGAGTACTGGAGAAGCAGGCAATAAAAAATAATCCATGATCATGAGCGATTTCCCACTGACGATGTCTTCCAATAGTTTTCTAGAGAGGGTCTCACTTTATCCAAAAGGAAAGAAGGAGAAAGCCCAATCCAAAGCATGAATAACCCAAGAGTAATGAGGACTAAGTAGTCCTTGATAGCTAAATCCTTAAGTTTCTTGTTTTCCTCAGAAGTAACAGGACCAAAAAGCACCTTTTTAAGGAGTGTAAGGGTATAGAGGGCTCCAAAAACCACTCCCAAAACTGCCACAGCAGCCCAAATCGCATTTGCCTTATAAGATCCCAAAAGAATCAAAAACTCCCCGATAAAACCATTAAGACCGGGAACTGCCATGCTCGAACAACAAACAAAAACGAGAAAAAACGAAAACCAGGGGAGAATACTGGCTAATCCCCCATAGTCTGCAAATTTTCGAGAGTGCCTTTGTTCGTAAAGAAAACCTACTAGGAAGAAGAGCGCTCCAGTACTCAAACCGTGGTTGATATTTTGTATCACTGCTCCGGTAAGTCCCTCTGTATTGCGGGTGCAAATACCGAGCACTACGAGACCCAAGTGGCTTACTGAAGAGTAAGCGACCAGCTTTTTCATGTCGGTCTGTTGGAAAGCCACAAAAGCTCCGTACAAAACACCTACTAGACTTAAGGTAGCAATGAGAGGCACAAACTTCTCAAAACTTTCTCCTCCAAAAGGGATCGAAAATCTCAAAAGTCCATAAGTGCCCATTTTCAAAAGAACTGCAGCAAGAAGAACACTTCCTCCAGTAGGAGCTTGAACGTGTGCATCTGGTAACCAAGTGTGCAAAGGAAATAGGGGAACCTTAATTAAGAAAGCTAACGTAAAGCCCCAGAAGACTAAGTCTTGGGGAGTAAGACCCCAAAACAGACTCTCCTTAGAAAGAACTGTTTTTGCCAAAGTGAAAATATCAGCGCTGTAGGTCCCCGTCTGATTACGAGCAATCACAAAAACGGCAAAGATAGATGCCAACATGAGAACACTGCCCGCAAAAGTAAAAATAAAAAACTTTAAAGAGGCAAAAACTCTTTGATCGCTTCCCCAAACACCAATCAGAAGCAACATGGGGATCAGCATTGCTTCCCAAAACACATAGAACAAAAAGATATCAGTGGCTAAGAAGGTTCCCGTCATTGCAGCATCTAAAGCGAGGAAACAAGCCATGAAAGCTTTTTGATTTCTCTCTTCATTCCAACTTGCAAGAATCGCCACTGGGACCATGAGCTTGGTGAGAAGAACCAGAGGAAAACTGAGTCCATCTAAACCAAAAGCAAATCGGATCCCCAGGGATTCGATCCAAGGAACTGAGTAAGCCCACTGAAGGTTCTGTGCTTGTGCCGAGTCAAACCCAAAGTATAGTGGAAAACACAAGGCTAATCCGGCAAGACTAGCCACAAGAGCCGTCCAACGACTCGTCCTAGCTGGAGAGAGCAAAATCACAGCGGTAGTTGCTAAGGGAATGAGGAACAATGGCAATAAAAGATTACCTAGCATCAGATCACCATTCCCTTAAGAAGCAGCCAGAAAATCAAAACAAGTCCTACCAACATAAAGAACAAGTAGAACTGCACCACTCCTGACTGCAACAAAGTGATAAGTCCTCCTACCCCTCTCATCGCTTTAGCCGAGAGCATCAATCCGCCATCGATTATTTTGGGATCGAAGAGAGAGGAGAAAAAACGAGAGATAACTTGAAAGGGTTTTATAATGATTACCCCGTAAAGTTCATCTACCCAGAACTTATTAGAGAACACAAATCTCAACGGGCTAAACCCTTTGGAAATGGCTTCGACTCTCTCAGGCCTTGCATAAAGGAAAGAGGCTAGTAAAGCAGTTCCTACCGCGAGCACAGTAGTGATGGTCATTGCCAAATAAGGGCCAACAAAAGAGGTTCCTTCAAAAGCATAAGAGGGTACGACAGGCTTTAAGAATTCCTCAAGATAATTAGGCATGAAGTGAAACTCATGAGGAACACCTAAAAAGCCGCCTACGGCACTCGCCACTGCTAGTACACAAAGGGGTATCAACATCACAGCTGGACTTTCATGAGGGTGGGCATGACCTCGATAAGTTCCCAGGAACGTTAAACTGAATAGTCGAAACATATAAAAAGCAGTGAGAGTCGCAACAGCTGCTCCACCCACCCACAAAACTGGGCTTGTTACCAGAGCCGCATGCAGAATGGTGTCTTTACTAAAGAAACCTGCTAAGGGAGGAATTCCGGCTATTGCAAGAGTTCCAATACCAAAAGTTAAAAAGGTAATCGGGAGTGATTTTCTAAGCCCACCCATTTTAAGAATGTCCTGTTCACCTTCGAGAGCATGAATAACACTTCCGGATCCTAAGAATAAAAGAGCTTTGAAAAACGCGTGAGTTACCAAATGAAAAAGTGCAGCGACATAGGCTCTGCAGCCTAAAGCAAGAACCATAAGACCTAATTGGCTTACTGTGGAGTAAGCGAGAACTTTCTTAATATCATTTTGGCTAGTAGCGATTAAACCCGCCAGTAAAGCAGTTCCCAATCCCACATAGGCGATCACTGTGTTTGCATCTGTGGTCACTACAAAAAGTGGGGACAAGCGGGCTATTAGGTAAATACCCGAAGTAACCATGGTTGCCGCATGAATCAATGCTGAGACGGGTGTAGGACCTGCCATGGCATCTGGTAACCAAACATAAAGAGGAACTTGAGCAGACTTTCCAGTGGCTCCCACAAAAAGGAAAAAAGCCATTAAATTCATCAAATGAAGATTAAAGCCAGACTTAGCATCTATAGCTGCGTTGATAGCTTGAAATTCCAGTGTTCCAAAAATCTGATAGCAGAGAAACATTCCCAACAAGAATCCCGCATCGCCAATTCGATTAACCAAGAATGCTTTCATTCCAGCTTTGGCTTTCTCAGGATCCTCAAACCAGTAACCAATTAACAAGTAGGAGCATAAACCCACTCCTTCCCAGCCCACAAAAAGGCCAACAAGATTACTGGAAGTAACTAGAACCAACATCTGAAACAGGAATAGATTCAGATAAGCAAAATATCGGTAAGGACCTTTCTCATGGCTCATGTACCCGATGGAGTAAAGATGAATGAGAGTCCCAATACCCGTTACTACCAAAGCCATAACAGAAGTCAGCTGGTCAAAGCGGAACCCCCATCGGATAGCAAAGCTGCCAGCTTCGAACCAACGCCAGGACATTTCAATCGGACTATCCGAAGCTACTTGACCAAACAAAACGAGGGCACAACAAAAAGAAAGAAAAGCTGCTGAAGTAGCAACTGCGCCTGATAACTTAGCACTCCCCGATCTCCAAACGAGACCATTAATGATACTTCCGACTAAAGGCGCTAAGAGTAAAATCAAAAAGAGTGTCTGCATACTCAACCCGAAAGACTTCTAAAGGAACTTAAGTCTACTGTCTTTTTCATTCGATACAGATTCAAAATGATACCCAGCCCCACTGCCACTTCGGCAGCAGCAACTGTAATCACAAAAACAACCATAATAATTCCTTCCGAAGTTCCAGTTCTCATGGAAATTTCGACAAGGATCAAATTCACTGCATTTAGCATTAGCTCCAAACACATCAAGACAACCAGAGCATTTCTTCTTAAAAGAAAACCAATCAGCCCTAGACCAAACAGAGCCACGGCTACAAAATGAGTCCAATAGATAACTGAGGTTAGCTTCTCCATCATGGTGCCACCCCTTCTTTATCTGGCTTTCCTAAAACATAAATCCCAACAATGAGGGCCAATAGAAAAATTGTGAGTACTTCAAATGGCCACAAATATTGCGTAAAAAGAAGTTTAGAAATAACTCGGAGCTGAGA
>Ga0214917_10001451_pt1 | contig 30243 bp, 27 predicted proteins | sample LL_1208_BB_MetaG_FD_177983 | JGI IMG/M metagenome (GOLD analysis project Ga0214917, IMG submission 177983) | Freshwater microbial communities from Lake Lanier, Atlanta, Georgia, United States - LL_1208_BB | ecosystem: Environmental > Aquatic > Freshwater > Lake | place: USA: Georgia | collected... | reverse complement strand
CAATCACGAAATGATTCGACGGTTCTCTTATGGAGTACTTTCTTGATTAAAACCGCTCCACCTTCACCAGTCGTAATATGGTGTGCCGGATAAAAGCTAAATGTTGAAAGATCTCCAAAAGATCCCAAATTCTTACCATCATAGGTTCCACCGAGAGCATCACAGCTATCCTCGATTAGCCATAAATTATGTCTTTTTACTAATTCTTGAACAAAATCTAAATTAAAAGGATTCCCCAAAGTGTGAGCCATCATTATAGCTTTGGTCCGTGGAGAGACCGCTGCTTCTAATTGTTCGTCAATCGCGACGTAAGTTTCTGGATCAACATCAACATAAACGGGTACCAATCCATTTTGGAGGATTGGCGTAACGGTGGTGGGAAACCCTGCGGCAACAGTTATCACTTCATCTCCGGGATTTAGTGCCCGCTCGCCATGTGCTCGACTAGTTAGGGAACTAATTGCTAGAAGATTCGCCGAGGAACCTGAATTAACCATAAATGCCTCACGCATTCCAACCCTAGAGGCAAAAGTATTTTCAAAATCTTTGGTGTAAGGTCCTGAAGTCAACCAAAAGTCGATGCAGGCCCGCGTAGCTAAAACAATTTCTTCTGCGCCGAAAACTTTTCCAGTTACCGGAATGTTGGTCTTGCCAGCTTCAAAATTCTTATCAGGGTGAGATATCAAGAACTTTTCGCGTATTAGTCGAGATAACTCATCCTGAGAGTCGTTCAACAATTTCAAAACACCCCTTTGCCCGACCGGGTAGCATATCTAAAGACTACTTATCCAATTAAACACTATTTGCAGAGAAAAATCCCACCATGGCAAGAGCATTTGAGGTAAACCTAGTCCACTTCTAAGAATGCTAGCCCCGTTCTACAAATTTCGAGTCTATGCCAATGCAAATCAAACTCTCTATCCGCTCAGGTGCAGGTCAAGGAATTAACTATTTCTAGAGACATCTTTAATCGATAAGACTAAACTTAGAACAAAGGTCAAATCCCCAATTCAGCCAAAGAATATTCAGAGGGAAGTTATTCATGTGCATTAGAAAATCATGCCGACAGTTAATTCTCCAAACTCTCTAACCTTGAAGATATTGATCTCAAATCAACTGGTCCATTGGCAGCCCCTTGGTAAATACTAAAGTTATAATCAATTTTGGCTAAACTTGCAAGTCGATGATTTAACTCAGTCCAGTAATTTGCATTTACTATATCCAACACCTTAGTTTCTTCTTGCATGTAAACCATATTAGAAAAAGATGAACCATGTGGCCCAGATAAGTATAGAGTTTCTGACAACAATCTAATCTCCTCGAAAAAATTAAGATCTTCCAAACAAAATATTTCGTAATCAAAATCGCGATGCAATTTTTGAATTTCTAATTCGTTTTTTGGTGATCTTTTTGATTTTATCCGGCTCGCATAAATCTTTCGAGTAGGTTTTGACTGAGATAGAGAATTAGCGATCTGCGGGAAAGCTCGCAAAGACTGAAGATCTGTCGGATGCATCCAGCCAGAGTCTTGATTTCTCCCGACCATGTAAAGATTACTTACAATGATTGGACTATCCAAAAATAGGATTTCACGATCAAGACTCTTCAAGAATTCACGAACATGTCTAGGGCAATTTCTATGAACAAGAATTACTGCATCTGACATTTTCTCTATGAGGTGCAAGGTAGGGGGTAAATCTTCGAGCAGCCAGTGTCCGTAACCACTTGATGAAACATGAATTGCATTCTCGATAGATGGCACCCCCTTGACTTTTTTAGGAATGTAAGGAAATGAGTTAAACTGCTGGTGTAAGGGCCAATTGGTTGATTCGGCCAAGAGGGAGCCATTCAAGTCATAAACTAAACCTAACCTTGGCTCTAAAATTACTTTCCTTAGTGTGTAAACTTCTCTTGGATTGAAGTAATGGCCTAAGTTGATGTTACTCCGTGGATCGAAAGTGATTAAGTTTACGCCTTCGGAGTATCTCCACAAGATTTCAAAATCCAAATTGGCTTCAGACTCATCTCTTCTCAAATAAGTGAATCTCGGAGCGCCGCCTGTGATAGCCGTCATCACTTTTCTCTTGATTGCCGTTCTTACTCGGGAATCGCTTATATTCATAATATGATCAGAGTCCCTTAATCGTATTTAAATCAGATTCCACCATTATTGGAACTAAATCACTCCAGATTGTTTTTGCTCTCCACCCCAATTCGGTCTCAATTTTTCGAGGATCACCAACCAGGGCATCTACTTCTGTTGGGCGATAATATTTTTGATCGATTACGACATAATCTTCCCAATTCAAACCAACATGAGCAAAAGCTTTAGAAGTAAAATCAAGGACACTGGCTCCGACTCCAGTGGCAACAACATAATCAGAAGGCTTCGGTTGTTGCAGCATTAACCACATAGTTTCTACGTATTCTTTCGCGTATCCCCAATCTCGAACCGCTTCTAAGTTTCCAAGAAACAGTTTTCTTTTTGTGCCATAAGCGATTGCTGCAACCGCTTCAGAAATTTTTTTTGTCACAAATGTTGATCCGCGTCTTGGTGATTCATGGTTGAACAAGATTCCATTGGTGGCATGCAAACCGTATGCTTCTCGGTAGTTTACGGTCGCCCAATACGCCATCAGTTTTGCAGCTGCATATGGACTTTGTGGCCGAAAGACACTCTCCTCATTTTGTGGTGGAGGGGTAGCGCCGAATAATTCCGAAGTACTAGCTTGATAGAATCTTGCATTAATCTCTGCCGAACGGATTGCTTCTAGCAGACCAACTACACCAACTGCATCAACTTGACCAGTATATTGAGGCATAGAAAAAGAGACTTGTACATGTGACTGCGCAGCTAGGTTGTAAATCTCTGTGGGTTGAATTTCACGAATCAGATTAGTTAATCCCACGCCATCAATTAAGTCTCCATAGTGAAGAAACAACTTTGTATCAACTTCATGCGGATCTTGGTATATGTGATCGATACGTGAGGTGTTAAAGGTTGAGGAACGTCGAATTAAACCATGAACCTCATAACCTTTGCCGAGTAACAATTCTGCAAGATACGAACCATCCTGCCCAGTTATTCCAGTTATCAACGCGACTTTACGAGTCATTTGCGGACCTCTCCTCGAGCATTTGCCTCCCTATACCAAGCAATTGTTCTTGCAATTCCTTCATCCAGTGTAATTGTTGGTTTCCAGCCTAGGGCATGGATTCTTGATACATCTAGAACTTTTCGAGGAGTACCATCTGGCTTTGAGGAATCCCACTCAATTTTCCCCGAGTACCCAGTGGCGATGGCAATTTTTTGTGCTAACTCCCTTATTGAAATGTCCTCACCTGTGCCAATATTTATATGGGTACTAGAGTTGTATTTTTCGGCCGCCAGAACAATTGCACTTGCAAGATCATCGACGTGCAGAAATTCACGCAAAGCCGATCCTGAACCCCAAAGAATTACTCTCTCAGCGTCATTTTCAGATGCTTCGATGAATCGACGTACCAAAGCAGGGAAAACATGTGAATTGCTTAGATCGAAGTTATCTTTATGGCCATAAATGTTTGTTGGCATTAGAGAAATCCAGCTATAACCATACTGTTTACGATAAGAGTTGATTAGCTCAACCCCGGCAATTTTTGCTATCGCATAAGCAGAGTTGGTTTCTTCAAGTGGTCCAGTCATCAAGTACTCTTCTTTTATTGGTTGAATACTATTTCGAGGGTATATACAACTTGACCCAAGAAAGACAAACCTCGGCACTTCAGCGGAATGAGCAGCACGCATTAAATTATTTTGAATTGTCAGATTATCTTCCAAAAATTTAACAGGATTTGCATCATTTGCATGTATTCCGCCCACGATGGCCGCAGCATCTATAATCAAATCTGGCTTCATCTCCAATAAATACTCGGAAGTCGCTGAGTAGTCGAAGTAATCGAGCTCTTTTCTACTTGGAATTAAAAGAGCATTATTAGTTGACAAATAAGCCGATGCAAGTGCGGACCCCACCATTCCGTTAGCTCCCGCGATAAACACCTTCATGTCGATAGATTAACAGGCAAACCGGACTTAGTGCGATCACGAGAGGCTAATAATCTCAACTACTTACACTACAACACCTGCATTAATAAACCCCTTTAAGGGGTCAATAACCTAAAATAAAGTAATTACGATTTCATGACGGGAGAAGATATTGAGGATTGGGGCTAAATATTCATCAAAAGCCTACCAAGATCACAAGTTGTGGTTTTGGGTCTCTGTCATATATTTTCTTTTACACTCTTGCTTTCAAGTTTTTCTTGGCAGGATTACTGCTTTCGGGATCGATGAAGATGGTTATTTAGATGTATTTAGGAATGTGTATTCACAGAACTATGTTTTGAGTACGCAATTAAGTTGGCCAACTGAGAGTAAATTGCTGTTGCAGATTATTCACCTACCAGCAAAGTTTTTTGAAATTGCTGGCTTCCCGGATTACCTAGCATTGAGGATTCAGTCGGCGAGCCTTTTCTACTTGGCCTGTTTCTTGATTTATTTGACGCAAAGAGAATCCAATCGACAAGTCCATGGAATTCTAATTATCTTTATGTTTCTTCCTAGCGTCTTTATGTGGACTTCCCTCGGCTTACGGGAAAGTTATCTTTATCTATGGCTAGTCATGATCTGGTACGCGAGCCGGAGTTTACTAACAGAATTCACAAAAAGAAATTTGATTATTCTAGTTGTTGCTGTACAAGGATTAGCTGCAACAAAAGTTTATCTGTACGCGCTATTCCTTATTGCTGGAATTTTAACGACCCTGATAAGTGTAAGAAAAATTGGAGGTAAGAAGTGTTTTTCTGCCTTAGTAATTTTCTTGATACCCCTTGCATTTCATCCTGGAATTGTAAAAGAGCTTACTTCTAGTGCAACCAGTACAATTGTAAACGAATTTGCAACACCTACAGGTAGTACAGGTAGTACAGGTAGTACAGGTAGTACAGGTAGTACAGGTAGTACAGGTAGTACAGGTAGTACAGGTAGTGCAGGTAGTACAGGTAGTACAGGTAGTACAGGTAGTACAGGTAGTACAGGTAGTACAGGTAGTACAGGCCCGAAGGCGGGACTAACTTTAGATTTACTTGTTAAGCAATTGAATGACAACCCGCTATTAAGTAATGTACTGAATAGATTGGGCGTGTTGGACGATTTAATCAAATCAAATAGTGATTCCGATACGGAGCCATCTGAGAATTCAAAAACGACAGAATTGTCCAGTGCATCTCTGCATGATTTAAAGAGTTTTTTCTATTCGACATTCAACTTTTTGTTCTTGCCATTACCATTTGTTGACAATGGAAGCTTTTTCCTCAATCTTCAGTCAATTGAAAGTCCTGTTTTATATTTTCTTTACCTACTAGTCTTGGCATCGCCACTCCGAAGCGCAACGAAAATTACTAGTGAATCTCAAATTTTACTCGGCTTGTTACTGTTTGTGTTGTTGTTTATTGCTCAGTCTGCACTACTTGAGATCAATTTGGGTACGCTAGTAAGGCACCGATCTATTCTCGTTTTATGTCTAATTCTAATATATTTTGAGATTTCGGAAAAGCTACCATCTAAGTCTCGAGATCAAATTGACAAGTAGAGGTTTTCAAGAGACGTTATGTATTGCTCGGAGGAAAAATGCGATTGAACTCTCATTTGCGCTGATTTCCCAAGAGTAGGAATTAGAGTCAAATCTTCGGTCAATGTCTTCAATTTGCCCACGATATCTTCAACTCTTCGCTCTGTAATGAAACCAGTTTTTCCTTCAACGATAATCTCCTTTATGGAGCCAACATTGGTTGAGATGACAGGTAAAGATGTCATACCTGCCTCAATAGCCGATAGTGGTAGACCTTCATTGTCGCTGGTAATAATTAGAACATCTGCTGCAGATAAAACTAAGCCTACGTTTCCTTGCCAACCAAGCCATCTAACATCGAGATTGGACATTTCAATGCTCAATCTTGTTAGATTTGATTGATCTCCATCGCCGGCCATAAAAAATGATACTGGCAAAGATTTTTGTTGAGACTCCCGCGCCACTTCTAAGAACCTATCAGGGCGTTTTATTTTGGTTACTCGACCAAAAAAGGCGCAAACTATATTTCCTTCTGGTACGTCTATTTTCAACAATTCACGCGCGACCTCTTTAGAGAATTTTTCAGGCACTTTAACGCCCGGATAAATCACTTTGTACTTCTTCAAGACTCCTATTTTTGCCACAAGTAAGTCATCTCTAACTTTGAGGCCAACAGTTACTAGCACATCTGTTTTTTTAGCAAGAATTCTTTCTAGAAGTACAAATACTTGAGTTTTGTACTTTCCAAAGTAGCCGGAAAGTATGTGGCCGTGAAATGTATGCACCAATTTCACATCACTCCTTGAAAGAATTACAGCGGTTCTACCAAGTAAGCCAGCTTTTGAAGCATGTGTATGAATTATGTCTGGCTGGTACTTCTTGATTTCTCTCATGATTGAAATCAGCGCATGTAAATCGCCCTTGATGTTAATTTTTCTACCTAAACCCTTGACAAAGATCGCATCAATATCTTGTGCTTGGGTTTGAAGGTAATCCGCCTCTCCTGGCTCGCATTCCCCCGCTAAGAGTTTTTGTTCAAACTGATGGGCATCCAACATGCGGATACTATCTACAATCATTACCGCGGGCCCACCTACATTCATACGTGAAATAACATGCATGATCTTGATTTTTGAATCATTTGCTGTCATTTCTATGTATTATCCTTAAAAAATATGAGAAATTGATGGGTTAAATCCCTATAAAATGTATGCTAACACCCATGTTTAAGCTCCAGCCAGATTCGATCGCCATTATTGGACAAGGATACGTTGGGCTTCCTTTGGCCATGTCAGCCGTCAATGCTGGCTGGAAGGTCTTTGGAATTGACCTTGACGAAGGGAAAATTGAGAAGCTCCGAAAAGGCATCAGTCCAGTGGAAGATATACCGGACAGTCAAGTGCAATCAGCCTTACACCAGGAGTTATACGAGCCGACCAGTGACTTTAGAAAAGTTTCCCAGGCAAGCATTATCGCAATATGTGTTCCGACCCCGTTAGACGATTCACATAAGCCGGATTTAAAAATGCTTAAATCTGCCGTGAAAAGTATTTCACCACATTTGTCCAAAGAGTCACTTGTTGTAAGTGAATCAACCTCATTTCCTGGCACTCTCAGGAATATCATAAAGCCCATAATTATGGATCTAGAACAAAACAAATCGATGGGTTTGAAATTCGCATGTGCACCCGAAAGAGTTAATCCTGGGGATAAGGTTTGGAATCAAGGCAATACACCAAGGCTGGTGGGTGGGCTCGATTCCGAGTCTCTCGAAAGAGCAGTGGAATTTTATGAACAAATCTGCGATTTGGTGGTGAGTGTTTCTTCTCCCGAGGTAGCAGAGGCAGCCAAATTACTTGAAAACACTTTCCGGCTTGTAAACATTGCATTGGTAGACGAACTAGCCCAAGCTTGTTCAGCATCAGGATTATCTGTTTATGAAGTGATATCGGCTGCAAGCACAAAGCCCTACGGATTCATGCCATTTTACCCGGGTGTAGGGATAGGCGGTCACTGCATTCCTGTTGACCCTTCATATTTGACGAGTTGGGCAGATGAAGTAGGTATCTCACTAAATCTAACAAAGGCAGCAAGTACTGTTTCTCGAAATATGCCCGCATATGTAGCGCAGCGCGCAATCAACTTAGCTAAGGGTATTTCGAATCCGAAAGTACTTATTTTAGGAGTTGCGTATAAACCAGGCGTAGGAGATGTTCGTGAGACGCCCGCTCTTGACTTAAAAAAAGCACTCGAAGAATGTGGAGCGGAAGTAGTTTGGCACGATCCTCTTGTGAATCGTTGGGAGAATACGACTCCTGTGGGATTGGATGTGGATTACGATGTTGCAATCCTGGCAACTAATCATCCTGGGATGGAGTTATCCCTGCTAAAGAATGACCTTAAACCATTACTCGATTGCACGAACTCAAAAATTAGCGGAAAGAAAGTGTCTTTACTCTAATGCAGCATTGCTTTCGCAATGTCGTCCACTATATTTTCAAGAGAAAGCTGTGGCTCCCAGCCAACTAATTGCTTTATCAACGTCACATCAGGAACTCGTCTTTGCATATCTTCAAAACCATCTCCGTAGGCTGCTTGGTAATCAAGAAAGACTAAATCGCTTGAGGATTTGAGTCTGTCTTTAATAAACTCAGCTAATTTCAATATAGATATCTCTGTAGAGTTTCCAATATTAACCGCTCGCCCGATAGTCTCTTTTGAGAAAGCAACTTTAACCAAAGCATCTACAGCATCCTGAACATGAGCAAAACATCGGCTTTGCTGACCATCACCATAAATAGTGATTGGAGAATTTTCTAGAGCGGAGGATACAAAACGTGGAACAACCATGCCATAAGCACCTAATTGCCGAGGACCAACAGTATTGAAAAATCGAGCGATCCTAATCTCCATTGATTTCTCGACATGATAGGCGTACGCCAATGATTCATCTATTGCCTTCGCTTCACTATATGACCATCGCATAGTGAGCGGATTTCCAAGAATTCGATCACTGCTTTCACTCAATGAATCAGAAGAGTTCTTACCATAAATTTCGCTACTACTCGCTACTAAAATCGGAACAGAGAATTTATCTGCAGCGGATAATACGTTTTCTGTACCTTTTAGATTTATAAACAGACTTTGCAATGGCTTTTGAACAATGTTGAATACGCCAACAGCAGCAGCTAAATGAAAAATGTAATCTGTTTTAGCCACAAGCCTAGACACCAAGTCTTCATCCAGAACAGACCCCATGTAGAATTCCAAACTTGCTGTCCCAGAAATCCCTTCCAAGTTCTTAATTGAACCTGTACTGAGATCATCAAGAACACTGACTTCATGTCCCAGGCCTAGTAACTTCTCTACAAGATGGGAACCGATAAATCCGGCCCCACCGGTGACTAAAATCCTCATTGGGTTATATTATCTCAGTTAAGTCTATCAACCCAGCCATTAATGGAATCCAAAGAAGTTTCGCCCTCGAATCTTTGTCTTTACAGCCAAACCCCACCCAACCGACAAAAATAATATAAAAATATTTTCCGAAAAGTGGGTTCTTCTAATCTGATGCTTTTCTCGAATGACATCAAAAATTCTTTGATCCGAAACCCCACCTGGTTCAATTCTTGCCAAAACTTTTTGTGTACGAAAAGCCTTTCCACCCTCAATTATCCTAAGAATTACATCAAAATCACTGGCTAACTGAAATTCTAAACCAAAACCGTTTAGATCTAAAAGTTTCTTCTTATTGAATAACATGGCCTGGTGGCACCCACCGCGTCTATTGAACGCAAAGTCGAGAGGGCTAATCTTTTTTGAGCGCTTTGAATATTGTTTAGCTGAATATTGCCCCGATACTGCGTATCCACCGATTAGCAAATCAGCACTAAGAATTTTCATTTGGCATACTGCAGCATCTAAAGAATTTTCGTCCCTAAACTCATCACCACTATTTAAAAACCAAACGTATTCCCCCCTGGAGGCGTTTAAACCCTCATTCATTGCAGAATAGATTCCTAAACCAGTCTGATGACATGTGATAACTCTGGGATCTGAGTCAGCCAGATGAGAAGCTAGTTCCAAAGTGCCATCGCTCGAAGGTGCTATTACAAGTATAAGTTCCCAATTAGTGTGGGTTTGAGACATGACACTTTGAAACGTCCTTGCCAAACCTGATTGGTTGTTTCGAGCTATAGAAATGATGGATACTGAGGGAACCATTTGTCATACCTCGCTTCCAATGTGGATAAGCCTACCAGTAGTAACATGGCCGAATGAAGAAAGTATTCATCGTGACAAATTCGCTTTCGGGAGGTGGGGCCGAAAGGGCAATGAATTTAGTATGCACTGAACTTAGTGAGGCCTTAAAAAACGAAATCGAGATTACTTTAGTCCCAATAAACAAAGGACCTAAGGATTTAGTGGAACCAAATTGCAGAGTGGTGCCAATAGATAGAAAGTGGCGCGGAAGCTTTACTGACACCTTATTAAGTTACTTAAGGTTTACTTTTCTAATAGTTCATGAAAAACCCAAGATCTTAATTCTGAATTGCGCGCTTCCTGAGCTATTCGCATGCTTGTTACCAATTTCGGTCAGCTACATAGTTGTGGAACATTCAAGAAATCCTTGGCTCGGAAGAGAAGTTTTCGGACGACTCGTTCGGCAAATACTAAAATTGCGCCAAACAAAGTTTGTAACCGTCTCCGAGCACTTGGACATATGGTCCTTAACAGAAATGACCAAGGAGATAATTCCAAATCCAGTCTTTCAAACTGTCTTTAGATCTAGAAGTGAAATTCAAATTAAACGCTTAGTGTTCATTGGGCGACTTTCCACTGACAAGAACCCCCATTCATTTATTGAGATTTCCAGCGCAACAAAAATTCCTGGTTTAGTAATTGGTGATGGGATATTGATGGAGGACTTAAGAAACCTTGCAGTTAAAGAGTCTGCCAAAATAAGTTTCATCGGCCACAAGATGGAACCATGGAAGCTGTTTGAAGACGGTGATTTACTTATTGTTCCCTCAAAGTTCGAAGGAGACGGCTTGGTAGTTGCAGAAGCGATCTTAGGTGGGTTTCCTCTCTTACTCTCCGATATCGAGGAATTTCGTAAGTTTCAATTGTCCAACTCTAGTTATTGTGACTCAACTGAAACATTTAAAAGAACCATCGCAGAGTTTTCTGAGAATATTGGTGGATTAGTTCCATCCTCAAATTCAGTTGAGTTACTAAAGAGCGAGCGAGGTCTATCAGTTATAAGTAATTCATGGGGCAGGTTAATCAGAAGCACTGCGAAAATCTAAACTCGGGCCTTCCACCAATGTTCATTGTCGGAATACCACTTAATCGTATCTTTTAGGCCATCTTTAAATTGAATACGTGGACTATAGCCTAATGATTCTCTAATTTTTCTATCATCAAGTGCGTATCGAAAATCATGCCCCTTTCGATCTGCAACAAAATTGATAGATCTTGGGTCTTTGCCCATGATCTCAAGGATGATTTTTACCAAGTCTAGATTTGATATTTCATCCTGGCCGGCAATGTTATAAACATTTCCGGACGTTCCACTCACCAATATTTTATGGATTGCTCTCGAATGATCATCACAGTTAATCCACTCGCGCACATTCAGACCATTTCCATATATAGGAATCATTTTACCCAAAATTAGGTTAGTCACAACTAGAGGGATGAGCTTCTCTGGAAATTGATATGGTCCATAATTGTTGCTACATCTAGAAATTCTGACGTCAAGTCCATGCGTTTTTCCAAAGGATCTAACAATCAAGTCTGAGGCTGCCTTTGATGCAGCGTATGGTGAATTTGGCTGCAACGCCTGGTTCTCATTCCAGAATCCTTCTTGAATAGAGCCATATACCTCATCGGTAGAAACATGTACAAAAGTTTCTATTTTGTGGCGAACGGATGCCTCGAGTAAAACGTGCGTCCCTAATACATTTGTTGAAATGAAATCAGAGCTATTTGTAATGGAACGGTCAACATGTGATTCTGCAGCAAAATGAGCAACAAGATTTACCTCGGAAAGTAATTCATCCACTAAGTCAGCATTTCGTATATCACCTTTGACAAATTCCAACTTGTCATGAATTGAGTACTTCGACAAATTCTCAAGTGAGCCTGCATATGTCAAGGCATCTAGAACGTAAACGCGTTTTGGGATCTCACCCAATTGGCCACCAAGTAACATACGGACGTAACTCGAGCCAATGAAGCCGGCTCCACCTGTTACGAGTAGAGTCTTTTCACTTAATGGTTGCACATAATAAGTGTACTTCAAGGTACATGTACACTTATTTCATGAAGGGCATAGTGCTTGCAGGCGGTACGGGCTCTCGCCTGTGGCCAATCACCTTGGGTACGAATAAGCACCTTCTTCCTGTTTACGACAAGCCAATGATTCACTATCCGATAGCAACACTTATGGCGGCAGGTATCCGCGAAATCATCGTAATCTCAAATCCATCAGATCTAGTTTCTTACAAGAAACTCTTAGGAGATGGGTCTGCGATAGGAGTTCAATTTAGATATGCAGTTCAGGAAAGCCCTCGAGGAATTGCAGAAAGTTTCCTTATCGCCGAGGATTTTCTTAAGAATTCTTCCGTTTGCTTAATCTTGGGAGACAATATTTTTCACGGCTCAGGGCTAGGGCGCCAACTGATGGAGCATACCGAGATAGTTGGTGCCCAAGTTTTTGCCTACGGAGTTTCAAATCCTGGGGATTATGGAGTCATTGAATTTAACAAGAACGGGAACGCAATCTCAATTGAGGAAAAACCCTCAGACCCAAAATCTAATTTTGCTATTCCGGGCTTATATTTTTTTGATAACACAGTGATTGAAATAGCAAGAAATGTGAATCCGAGCGCAAGGGGTGAACTAGAGATCACAGAAGTCATCAGAAACTATATGATGAGGGAAAAGCTAAAGGTTTCTATCTTGCCACGCGGTACAGCTTGGCTCGACACTGGTACAGTGCAAAATCTCCATGATGCATCCTCTTACATCAAAGTTATTGAGGAACGACAAGGTAGTAAAGTTGGGTGCATTGAGGAAGTTTCTTGGCGCCAAGGTTGGATTCATGATTCTGACCTGCAAACAATTGCCGATAAATACTCTAGTTCTCCTTATGGTAATTATTTGCGAAATTTGCCCAAATCTCGCGAAATTGGAAACGAAGATCGATGAGCATTAAGGTGGACGAGAAGAACTATAAAGAATTTTCGCTCTCAAGGACTCCAGAAGATTTAAGACAACTGAATCTGGAATTAGATGGCTACATCCCCGGCTTGAAGTTAGTAGATCTTCAAAACTTTACTGGGTCGGATGGTTCGATTTCTATCCTAGAATTCGCCTCCTCAAAGGCATTTAGTCCTCAGAGACTATTTTTTGTTCACAATGTGCCACCCAACAAGTCAAGAGGATTTCATGCTCATAGGGAATGTGCCCAGCTACTAATTGCTGCAAATGGTGTCTGCACTCTTGATGTTGTTCGCGGTGAGAAAAAGTTAAAAGTAATTATGGATAATTCAGAAAGAGCGGTGTTGGTCCCAAGAATGACCTGGGCGACTCAAACATACAGCAGCACCGACTCTGTGCTTATTGTTCTTGCCTCACACGCCTACGATAAAGAGGACTATATAGAAGATTTTGAGTTGTATTCCCAGTTGATTGAGGAAAAAGAAGTTGAGTAACTTAAACCCAAAGCCCTCTGTGCCTTTCTATGACTTATCAAGAAAAATCTCAAAATATCGAATAGAGATCAACAAGGCGTTTACGAATACTATCGATTCTGGAAATGTGGTTTTAGGTAGTGAAGTTGCCAACTTCGAAAAGGAGTTCTCCGAATATCTTGGAGCGGATTATTGTGTAGGCACTGCTAACGGCACAGACTCAATTGAACTAGCTCTCAGAGCTATCGGGGCCGGATTAGGCACAAAAGTTGCAACGTGTGCTAACGCTGGAGGATATTCGATTACAGCAATTAATTGCGTAGGTGCGAGTCCAATCTACATGGATGTTGAAATACATACCCGAAACATTTCTCTGGCGTCAGTTCAAAACGCAATTAGGGAAGGAGCAGAAGTTGTCATCGCAACCCATTTGTATGGGATGGCGATAGCAGAAATCTCTGAAATTTCTTTGTATTGCAAAGCGAGAAATGTGATTCTTATTGAAGATTGCGCTCAAGCACATGGTGCCGAGGTTGATGGTAAAAAGGTGGGAACTTTTGGAAGTCTTTCTGCTTTTAGTTTTTATCCAACAAAGAATCTTGGAGCTTTAGGTGATGCGGGTGCCGTTGTAACTAATTCCATCGACTACTTTTCAAGACTACTAAAACTGCGAACCTATGGTTGGAGTGAAAAGTATAAAACTGATATGCAGGGAGGCAGGAATAGTCGATTAGATGAAATCCAAGCTGCAATTCTTAGAGTGTTTTTGAGGCATCTAGAAGTAGATAACGCGAAAAGATTAGAGATTGCAAACTTCTACGACAAGAATATTGATTGCGAAGATATCTTTAAACCCCTGTGGGCAGAGAAGCAGTATGTAGCTCACATTTACCCGGTAACATCAAAATTTCGGGATGCCCATTTAGAGAAATTGTTTAAAGCTGGTGTCGGATATGCAATTCATTACCCTATTCCTGACCACCATCAACAAATCTCAGAAGGAAAGTTTGGAGATATGAAAAATACTGAGACGCTCTCGAAATCGATCTTTTCTCTTCCCTGTTATCCTGAACTAACAATGGCTGAAGCGGAGTTAGTGGTAGAGACAATTAACTCAAAATAAAATCTCTATAGTAAATTATTTTGACAAGTTCTTTAAACGTGTATTTTCTTGAATCAACTTGAGGATTGAGGTTTAGTTTGCTTCCAGCATCGATTAGAGAATCTACATACACCCTGTAGATCTTCCTTTTTATGTCTTTGCTTGCCCTGAAAGAATAACCCGATAAACCAAGAACTACGAATCTTCCATACATTCTTAGACCAGAAAAGTGGAAAAAAACTAAATTGGCATCCAGAAAAGTTTCACTTTGGTTTTTACCTAGGAAATTTTCAATATTCCAAGGTGCAATGTTCATCCCTCGATTTCGATTTATATGCGTCCCTTGAAACCGAATGGGAAACTCATCTAAATACTTTTGATCAGCATATACATGTTCGCTGACTAAAGTAGAGGTGCTATCAATGCAGGCGGATTTCCACCAGTTCAATATTGGGTTTCCGCCGTTAACAATTCTAAAGGCTAGCCAACCCACATTGAAGTTGCCGTAAATTTTTAAGTGATCAAACTTTGTCTGAAAACCATGCTCAATGATGGCAACATCAGAATCTTCTGTGAAATCTTCAAGCGCTAAGTTTGGTGATTTAAAGAAGTAAAGATCCGCATCGAGGTAAATAACTAGGTCACTCGCAGAAATCAAGTGTGTGAATGAAATTACAAATGGTGTTAAACAAAAAATGTACTCGAGTCGACTCCGATTATTCTTTGCAGAAACTAATTCAGGAAATCTTTCTTCAACTTCTACTAAAGAAATTACCTTTGTAAATTTCAATTCTAGTAGTTCAATTTGTACTTTTGTATGATCATCGTGGGCGATCACATAGAGAGTGGTGAAGTCTTGGTTCGTCCTCAATGATTTTTCCAAGGCCAGCACTCTAGTTACATAATTACGATCACAGTGAGTCGTGTAGGCCGTCATGGTGTTAGGATAGTGCCAAAGCTGAGAGGAGAAGTAATGTGTCGGTGCATTTATCTCCTGTTGTAATTTTTGCTTTTAACCGACCGAAGCACTTATCAAGACTTCTGGATTCGCTTTCTCAAAATATGGAGTTCGCTGACAGTGTGCTTTACATCTACGTCGATGGCCCCAGGAATAACACTGATCTTAAACTAGTTGAAGAGACCAGAGAAGTAGCAAAGCAATTTTCGGGAGTCACTCAAAAGTGTTTGGTTATCAGAGAAGAGAACCTAGGCCTGGGAAAATCCTTGAAGACAGGCGTTACAGAGATTCTCTCGAAACATGACAAAATCATTGTGCTAGAAGACGATCTGATTGTTACCGATTTTTTCTTAAAGTATATGAATACTGGCTTGAATAAATATCAACATGAGTCTCGAGTGGCAAGTATTCATGGTTACTGTTTTGGGTTTAACGAGCCAATTAGAGAGCCATTCTTCTTGAAGGGGGCTGATTGTTTAGGCTGGGCAACCTGGAAAGATCGATGGCAGAGCATTGATTGGGATCCAAAAGAGTTGATGGCCAAAATTAAAGAGCAGGGTTTGATTCGAGAATTCAACTTAGATGGATCCCATTCATATTATTCTGCACTTCAAGGTGAGTCTAAAAAGGGTTTTCATTCCTGGGCTATCTATTGGCACGCTTCCATGTTTTCGCAAGGTCGTCTCACCCTTTTCCCAGGCACTTCTTTAATTGAATATGCAGGTGCGGACGGTTCAGGAACTCACGTTGTTGAAAACTCGGATTTTTGGAAAACTGAGATTTCGGTAGAATCCGATTGGAAATTTCCAGAAGTGATATCTGAGTCCGTGGTGGCTAGAGAGCAAATGATCGGCTATTACAAGCGTATATTTCCAAAACTTCCATTTACTGGACGCTTGATACGACGAATCAAATTTGAGTTAAAGCGCCGACTCAAATTAATTTGAAGGATTTTTTTAGGAATTTAGCACTTTTTACCTCAATGTACGTATAAGTAAGATGAGATAAAAGAAAAATTGTAAGGATCGCTAAAACGCCTCGGATATCCACATATAGCTCAGAATTAAAGCCAGACTTAAAAAATTTGTAGAATACAGGAATTACAAAGAACTGTACTAGATAGATACTGTAGGAAATTTCTCCTAAGTATAGGAAAAATCTAATCTTAATAGGTGAGATAAGTAAGAAGCCCAGAAAAATCGACATACAAGGAATTCCGAAAAGTAGAAATCTTGGGACATGTTCAATTTCAATAAATCTATGTAAAACTAAGGAAGTTATTCCAAATATAATAAAAAAAATCCTAAAACTTAATAAGTTTTGAAAGTTTTTCTTCAAGCGGGCAGCTACCAATCCAAAACCAAATTCCAAAATTATTGAATTGACTCCTAATAAGCAAAGCCCAAGAAGTACAGCTAAAGTAAAATACTCGAGTCTACGATTTTGTCGCAGTACGACAGCTATACCAATCGACAGATAGAAAAGTGCCTCAAACTCGAGTGTCCAACCTTGACCAATAATGGGTTCCCCAAAACCCGCATAACCAGAAGTGAAGCTTAACGAGGCAAGAAGCCATTCAGGGTTTAGCTCGAAACTAGTAAATAGCCTAGGAGCAACAATTGAGATTAAACAATACAAAACTGTCAAGACAAAATACAAAGGATAGATTCTGATAAATCTTTTGAGTAGAAAGTGAGTCGCAGTGTCATTACTCTTACCTATAGAAACTGCCATTACATATCCAGAGATAATAAAGAATAGGTCAACACCCCAACTTCCCCAGCCTTTGAATGGTGAAAATAACCAACCACTGAGGCCCTCTTTATCCTGAGTGCCTGCAACATGGAATAAAGTAACAGCGAGAGCAGCGATTCCTCTCATTACCTGTATGTTTGCAATTTTCTGCATTAGTTCTCCAAGCAAGCAAGCATCACAATAAACTTTCGATAGAGTCCGAAAAACGAAACTTTGCAGTAAAGCCTAGCTCTTCTTTCATTTTTCTAATGTCTGCGACGAGTGTTTGTGGATCTCCTTGTCGCCTCGGCAAGAATTCTGGAACAAAAGACAGATTTAATCTAGAATAAATAGTCTGCATCACCTCAAGAACTGATACACCATTTCCAGTACCAACGTTTAGGACTGTGGGCAAATTTACACTTTCAAAGTTTTTACAAATGCTTAGGTGCAATGCGGCTATATCTCTAACATCTACGTAATCCCTTATGCAAGTTCCGTCCGGCGTCGCATAGTCACTTCCATAAATTTGCGGCCTTTTGTTTGCCTTGATGGCGGACATCACTCTGGGCACCAAATTATCTATAGATTCATCTCTTAGCAAGGATTTGCTTTGCCCTATCACATTAAAGTAGCGAAGTGAGATCCCCTTAATCAACCCATTATTAATGAGAGAAGTCAAAATATTCTCAGCCCTCAACTTTGTCTCACCGTAGGGAGAGATGGGTAGGAGTTTGGAATCTTCAACAACATATCCCAGATGGCTTTCACCATAAACCGCTGCAGTCGAGGAAAAAATGAAATGCGATATTCCGCCTAGAATGCAAGCATCTAGAATGTTCTTTGTGGCAGTGAAATTAGTTTCTTCGTAAAGCAGGGGTTCAATTCGAGATTCCTCGACAGATTTCTTAGCAGCAAGATGGATCACTCCAGAGATATGAAATTCTCTGATCACGCTTGCAAATTTAGTCTCATCATTTATATCCCCAATAATCAATCTCCGCTGGTCTGGTACCCGGGAAGCTAGCCCGGAAGAAAGATTGTCGTAGCAGTAATAACTTAAGCCTTCATCATGAAAAAGTTGGGCAATGTGAGAACCTATGTAACCTGCCCCACCTGTGATAAGCCAATTCAATTTTCAATCAATTCATCAATGTTCTTCTTGCAAAGCGTCTTGGCATCAATTCCATTTAGCAGGTGGTCACGCCACCACGAAACGGTAGATTTCACAGCTTCATGCTGGTTCCAATTAGGCTCCCAACCAAATTCTTGTTGGGCAAAGTTAGAATCTAGGTTCAAAATTGCTGATTCTCTCTTTGCACTTCCATTCGTTTCTCGTATTTCAAGTTGAGTACTTTCTTTCCATGCGTATTGAGCTACTTCAACTACTTCTCGAACACTCAGGCCGAACCCGACCGGGCTGAAATTTACCGCCCTAACATCAAAATTCTCATCGTTAATAGAGCTGGATAGCACCTTCAAATACCCAAGTAATGGATCTAAAACATGCTGCCATGGCCTTACGCTGTTTGGGTTTCTAACAACTAATTTTTCTGATCCTGAAAAAGATCGGATTGCATCTGGAAGGAGTCTATTCTCAGCCCAATCTCCTCCACCGATTACGTTTCCAGCACGGACCGATACAATTTTCGGTCCGTTATTGACTTTCGACAACCCTCTCCATGCATCAACTGCTGACTCGGCTGCAACTTTACTTGAGCCGTACGGATCCTTCCCCATTAAGGGATCGGTTTCTTTAAAGAATCGACCATCTTCATTGTTCGCATAAACCTTATCCGTAGTCGCCACGATTATGCTTTCTACAGAATCGAATTCACTTGCAATTTGTAAGACATTTGCTGTACCCATCACATTAGTCTCAAAAGTCTCAATTGGATCATCGAAAGACTTCAGTACAAGAGGTTGCGCTGCTAGGTGGATAACAGCAGACGGGTTATATTTTCTAAAAAAATTTTGTAAAGAATCACGATTGCGTATATCTCCAAATTCTCCTGGTATTGCAGCGCCATTGTAAATTCGGGAAATCAGTGAATTCTTTTCAGGAGGTAGCGAGTACCCTATGTGTTCTATTTCTAATTTTTCTAGCAAGAGAGATAGCCAAGCACCTTTGAACCCGGTATGACCTGTAACTAAAATGGGACCCTTTAGGTTTTGGAGGCACCGAAAGTTTTCACTGATCACAAATGAACTATACTTTGCGAAGAATGAATCCAATAGACTTTTTCTAAGTTAATATGCAAGGAAAGTACTCGAAGCGTGAGCTGGAAATTGATTTTCGGAAGTTAACTTACGTATTTTTACATCTGAAAAACATGTGGCTTGGGCCGGGATCGAACCGGCGACCTAACGATTTTCAGTCGTTCGCTCGTACCAACTGAGCTACCAAGCCAAACAAGGCTTCAATGTTATTTACCTCAAGGTATTCGACACCAAAACCTTTGCGACCCGGACGGGACTTGAACCCGCGACCTCCGCCGTGACAGGGCGGCGCGCTAACCAACTGCGCTACCGGGCCTTAAGTAATTGAGAAACATAAGTGGCCCTTATGTCACCTTAAAGCCGTTACTACTTTTCTTGCGTGCCCCCAACGGGATTCGAACCCGTGTTACCGCCGTGAAAGGGCGATGTCCTAGGCCCCTAGACGATGGGGACGTTCTAAGGCTTCGCAATCTTACCCGCCATTGAGCGCGCGACCAAACCCGATAATTAAGCACAAAAGGGCCGCTATCCCTTCGGATGAGGGGTAGCGGCTTTCTTGTTTACAGGTATTTGCTGGCTTAGTTAAGAGCCCAACGAACAGTAATTGTCACAGTCACATCCTGCTCACCTAGATCGATCTGAACTGCAGAGTCTGCTTCTGCCTTTGCCATTGGGAAAGGAGATGAGTAGACAGGTGAAGATTGCTCTTCAAGAGACAAAACCTTTCCAATGGATGTGCCAAGAAGTTTTGCATAAGAAGATGCTTTTGATTTTGCATTAGCAACAGCTGCTGCTCGTGCATCTTCTGTGGCTGTTGCTGGGTTAAGAGTTGTTGGCGCTACACCACCAAGTTGCACGTTGTCGCCACCTGCTGTGACAACTGCTTCAATGATGGTGCCTGCCTTTGATGCGGTGCGGACTAGAACATCAAATGATTGTGAGGCACGGTAGCCAGTGATTTTTGTGCCAGCCTCTTGTGTCCAGTTGTATTCAGGATAGACAGAGATGTTTGCAGAGCGGATGTCTTTAGTTGCAATTCCTGCATCCTTAAGCGCTGCGCGCACAGCAGCTGCTGATTTACTGGCAGATGAAAGTGCAGCAGCATTTGTTGAGGCAAGAGCTGAGACTGTTGCGTTAAAGCGAACAGCATCTGGGACAACAGAGATCGTGCCAACACCTGTGACGGTGATGAAGCGGTTATCTGCGGTGCCGGCGCCATTGGCTGGGATTGCTAGGGCAACTACACCTGCTACGGCAGCGGCGGTGAAGAGGGATGTGATTGTGCGAAGTTTTGTTAGTTTCATAGGACAAGTATCTCGCATTTGTCGTGATGGGCGTTAGTTATTGCTGGGAATAGTGGGAGAATTACTGGGTGAGCCAGTTCTTAAGTAAGTGTGATGCATCGGTGATGGGTGATGCCGCAGCAGTTTTGATGAGTGGTGGATTAGTTGCCTTTCCAACTGAAACTGTTTATGGGTTGGGCGCTGATGCTTGTAATGAAATGGCAGTTGCGCGCATCTATTCAGCAAAGGGGCGCCCTGCAGATCATCCTTTGATTGTGCATGTGCCATCAATGGATGCACTTGGTCATTGGGCAGCCGACGTGTCCGCATACGCAATCGCGCTCGCTCGTGATTATTGGCCAGGGCCAATGACTTTAGTGGTTACGCGCAGTGAGTTAGCAGCAGATTTTATTACGGGTGGTCAGGACACAGTGGGTATCCGAGTACCCAACCATCCTGTTGCTTTGGGATTACTTGAAGCCTTTGCAAGAGCCGGCGGTAAGGGCATTGCAGCACCTAGTGCCAATCGCTTTGGCAATGTCTCACCAACAACGGCCCAAGCTGTGAGTGATGAGTTGAGTGATTACTTAGGGATGAGTGATGTGATTCTTGATGGTGGGGCGTGCGCAGTTGGTGTGGAGTCAACAATTATTGACTGCACAGGGGATGTGCCAAAGATTTTGCGACCAGGTGCCATTACAGAAGAAATGATTGAGCACTCCACAGGGCTAGATGTTTTAGATGCCGATGGTGTTGCAATACGTGTTAGTGGTTCACTTGAGAGTCACTACTCGCCAATAGCAAAGGTTGTCTTGGATCAATCCCCCATTGAAGGCCAAGGCTTTATTGCAATGGCAGATTTTGCAACATCTTCTGGGGTTATAAGACTGGCTGCTCCAACAACACATGATGAGTTTGCAAGGGTTTTGTATTCAGCGCTTCGGGCTGCAGATGAGCAAGGGTTAAACACTGTTGTTGTTGCTCAACCAGCAGGAAATGGCATAGCTATTGCAATACGTGACCGGTTAATGCGAGCGGCGAGCAAGCTTTAGGAAATTATTTTTTCATATAGTATTACAGGTCGCAGCTCCTGCTGCAGTGGGGCCTATAGCTCAGTCGGTAGAGCAACGGACTTTTAATCCGTGGGTCGACGGTTCGAGCCCGTCTGGGCCCACTTTTGGCAATGCTCAAAAATTCGGCTCTGCAGGAGGAATATCGACACTTACTGTATTACACAAAAGTAGTTGACTGTATGGATTTTTTCTCTTCTGAAATTAAATGACTCAAATTCTTCATAAACCTTGAACCTAATCTGATAGTAAACACTCAAGATTTCTTCAAAGTCTTTTTCAGAAACGTATGTGATTGGGTAATGTATGTATTTGTCTTTGAAGCTATTCGGCAAAGGTCCCGGACCGTTATCCGACAGACGAGATTTTTGCAAACATACAATCTTCCCCTGTCCATTAAAAAGCGGAGTTTTCTGGATCAAAAGATATTTTGCTTTTACTTCGACCAGCTCCCTTAAGAATTTTAGTGGATCATCACAATACTGCAAGGAAGATGAAGAAGTAACGATGTCAAAACACCCCTCAGAATCAAGCGCTTCTTTAATTCCAATAAAGAATTTTCGATTCGGGTATCTGTGACCTGCTGCTTTTTCTACCATTTTGGCAGTATCGACCACGGACCAAATCAATTTATCATCTCTCCCCAAGAGTTTATTAGAAATGGAGTGTTGATATCCCGCCGCACCTCCAAAATCTAAAACCTTCAAAGTTGAAAGTGACATTTCCGTCAGCAAAATAGGTGCATAGCGAAAAAAATTTACACCCTGAAACGTGGTGCTCATTGGATTAGATTTCCCACTGTCTTCGAATACTTCGGTTTTTGTGACAACCACATCGATCAATTGACTATTGTTATAGCCACTGTCTCCGCATGCATTTAATGCCGCTGAATAGTCTTCAAAGGTACTTTTTCTGATTTGCATTGCAGATAAATTTGAAACACGATTGTTTATCCCTGTGTAGATTTTACTTAAGATCAGCTTCATACCAGGGAAGAATCCAGTCAACATCTTTCTCCATTCCAGACCGCATATGTAACATTTCTTGACCTAAATTGTAGAATAAGCACCGTCAGATCTCGAAACTGACTTACCTTACTAAAGATATAATAAAAACAGATCTAGTGTATTCTTGGCTTTGTGCTCAGACGAGAAAATTTTCCGATTGGAATCCGCAGTGTTGCCAAAAACCTGAGAAGCGGATTACTCCTTGGGCTAAACCGTGAGATTGGTTATTTTCGTTGGTTGATTAGGTTTAAGATTTTGAGGAAATTGAATTCCCATCTTGATACATCTCGTACAGGAGAGGTCGATTACAGTTTAGAAAACTTTCGAATTTACACTCCGCTAGTTCGGATTGAGTACCCACTTTACTTGTTGAGATCAATTCCAAACGCAAACAAAGATTCACTTTTGATAATTGGCCCAAGATTTGAGAATGAGTTTCTGATCGCTATGGGATTGGGATGGAAAAAACAAAATCTTCGCGGATTGGATTTGTTCTCGTATTCCAACTTTGTGGATATAGGGAACATGCATTCGATGCCGTACGAAGATGATCTTTTTGATTCCGTAATTTGTTCCTGGACTTTAAGTTACAGTTTAGAACCTCAGAAACTTGCGGCGGAAATATCACGAACTACGAAAAGCAAGGGCATAGTAATTTTTGCGGTTGATAAGGTGAAAGAAAGCAATGGAGGTCTCAAAGGAATACTCCAAGGAAATGCTCGAATTCAGAACGTTAGTTCTATCCATGCGCTTTTTCCTGGCGCAAAACTTTTAGCAAATTTTGAACCAGAAACCGAAGGTTGGACTATTTGTGCGTTGGAGCTTCCGTAGTTACCCTTGGATCCTGCTCGATTAAAGAATACACACTTGGGAATTTAGATATTTTCTCCTTCAAGTCCGAGGAGATTGTCTTTTTTGAGATCCGCCCTAAGTTTGATGCTTGCCCAAATTCACTTGAAGTAAATTCCAATTGAAAGAGCAAGCGATCCCCTTTCACAACGTGTTTACCTTTGTGGAGACCACGGGTATCTTCAACAATTAACGTTCCACGTTTTCCTGTAAATTGCTTCCAAGTATCTTCGGGATAAAATGGAAGTACGTCCTCATCACTTAAGCGGACGTAGCCACGAGTTCTCAAATCTTTAGGTATCCCGTTAACAGAGTGACTTTTCGGAATGAAGATATGTGGGCCTGAGTTCTCGTCTACATCGGTGATGTAGAAGAAAAATTTGACCCACCTTGTTCTCTCCATATCGAAGTGAAACCATTGTGCAGCTTCCTTATCGGGCGACTTAGAAAAACTCGTGTGCCACCACATGGTCACCAAATCTAAAATGGGAGCAGCCTTTAAGTAATCTTGCGCAAATTTCAAAATTGAAGTGTCAGCGATGATTTTTTGCACCAGTTCTTCGTTGATCAAATTCTGTGAATCGTAATCAAATCTAACGCTCAGTGGATTTTCCCTGCTGAATCTCGTTTCTAGGGAGCCCCCTTGTCCATCATCCATTTGTCTATACTTCCCAGGAGTATTTAAGGCTAATTGCATAAATTTCTCACACCAATCATTGTTCAATATGCCTTCAAAAACCGTATAACCTTCAGTGTGCATCATTTGAATACGCGAATTCCAAGTCTCCTCATTTAAGTCGCCGAGAAGACCAGTTTGAACAAAATCAAGTTTTGGTTTCGAGAGGCGCTTTGCGATTTTATCAATCGGCCTTGCGCCTCGCTGGAAAAATAGATGCAGGAGTCTGGACATTGCCAGGGGATGAACATCTCCACTTTTTCGAAATTTGAGAATATACAGCTCCAAGAGAAATCGATTTCTGATAGATCTCAAAACATTGAACATAATTTTCCCCTGTCCCTAAGAGTTTATCTAATATATAAGTTATCTAACTTCCCAGTAATAATTCTACCTAGGAGTTCCTGATCTTGACGTGATGCAGGCATCAGCATGTCTAACTTTTGGATCGCCAAAGGAATCAATTTTGCCAATGCCCGGTGGAGCAAACTTCCCCGCGTAATTAAATTGAAGGGGTATCTATCCAATATGCCACCACCCAGATAGATACTTCCTGCATAATGATGGAAGGCAAGCCAAGACTCACTTTGGCTGGGATCAATACGGGGAGTTGATTTTAAAATTTGATCTAAGTTAGAAATATAATCTTCTCTTGATCTTCCCGAATAAGCCAAAGCTGATGGAAATCCCGGTAGTTCTGAATCATATGTAATCACGGGAATTCCTAGGTGCATTGCTTCTATTGCCGTCGAAGACCAACCTGTAACCAGGGCATCAATATCATCAAAATGATCATAAATAGAAAAGCCTAGTTCAGGAGAATCAATAACAACGTTCTTTGGCTTGTGCAACAAAAAATTCTTCCATTCGTGTGCCGACTCAGAAATTTGACCCTCTCTTTTGTTGGGCATCTCCCGCGGGTGAGGCCGAATAATTAAATAGTGATTTGGATTATCTCTAAAATAATTTATTGTGAATTGAACCCATTCAATTTGGGTTTGAAATACTCCACTTTGAAATCTGATCTCATGACCGGTGTCCAATAATCCCAATGCAATAACTTCATCGAAACTATTCATCGCCAAAAGAAAAAGTTTTGACTCCTTGGGGATCTTGAAGAATTCTCTTGAGGATAACTTTTTTGGTGCAGAAGAATATGTCCATGCAAGTTTAGAGGATCGAAGCTTCTTGAAATACAGTTTAACTTTTTTGCAATCTTCTCTTGTGGGGACATAATTGTTCTGATCCCATATCTCCTTGGCCGGGTTCGCCATCCCATATTTTTGAAAGTCCCATAGCGTCACTGATTTCGACAAGTCATCGATCGACGGTCCTCCAGCAAGATATAGCGTCCTGAATCCTAGAGTCATTGCAAGTTTGTAGAAAGAAGCAGGTACTGCGTAACCGGGATTCAGTCCCAAAACCACATCTGGTTGAATAGAGCTTAATAATCTCTTACCAGCCAGAATTGTCGTGATGATATTTTCAAGAATTTTTTTGAAATGTTCAAACTGTTCGGGGGACAGTTTGAAGTCTCTCTTTTTATATCGCAACACAATTTCGGCAAGTGCAATCTTTCCAACCGGATAGCCATCAAAACTCAATACTTCCAGATTTGAGTTAATTAAATTATTGACAAATTTCTCAATTTGATGTTTATCTTGTTCCTGAACATATTCAATTAACTTTTGCCTGACATTAGACCTTTTTTGCCCGGCCAATGCATTTTTTGTACAAGATCCACAAATTTCCTTTCTCTCACTGAGACTTGAACCAACTTTTAAGCCACTTGATTCATGCATATGGCAAAAACTTCTGAAACTCTCAAAGCATTGGACGATAATGACCTCATGACCTAATCCGGTGAGCAAACGTTCCAGCTGGGATTCGAGAACAACATGCTGCCAAACTTTTGCATATGGAGCGAATAGCAGGACTTTCATTGCAAGAGGATAACAGCCCAATTCTTAGTATTCAGTGAGGACATCCGACAATGAAGGACCTGAAGGACCTGAAGGACCTGAAGGACTTAAATTGTTCTCGAGTGTACACTTTGTGAAACAAACAACATTTTCGAATTAAGTGGAGCGGGCATACATGTTTAGAAAAGTTATGGGGCAGATGGGCTTACTGAGTCAAACCCAGAAACATAAACTGATTCTATTCATTTTTTTACAATCATTTCTTGGCGTCTTAGATATCATCGGCATTGGTTTGATTGGAATTGTGGGCGCAATAACTGCAGCTAATTTGACCTACCAATCTATTCCAAGTTTTGTCCAAAAAACTTTGTCAATCTTTAATCTCGATAATCTTTCTGTCACACATCAAGTGGCAGTGTTCGCGATAACTGCAATACTAATACTGGTTGTGAGAACATTACTTTCAGCGATTTTAACTAGAAAAAATTTGCTTTTCCTCGCAAGAATTTCTGCAAATTTGTCCAAAGAGGTGATGTCAAAAACACTGAATCTACCCCTAAACAAAATTCAGACCAAAGAGAATCAGTACTATGTTTATTCCATAAACGATGGTGTTACATCTCTAGTTTTGGGCGTTTTGGGTAATGCCACGAATGCAATTGTGGATTTAAATATGCTAATCCTAATATTCTTAACTCTTTTTGTGTTCGATCCAATTACGTCACTAGTTGGATTGTTTTTTTTTGGTGCCGTTGGACTAGTTATGTATCAATATTTAAAGCACAAAGGAAAATATTTAGGAGAGCGAAGCGGAGAATTGGCAGTGGAAGGTGCTCAAATAATTCGAGATTCACTGGAATCATATCGAGAGTTGTTAATTCGTGATGCAAATGAAGTTTTCACTATAAAGTTGCAAAAATCTAGAAGGTCTTTCGGTGAAGTTCAGGCAAGTATTTCATTCATTCCACACTTGAGCAAGTATATTTTTGAATCTTCTGTAATTATTGGTGGAGTATTAATTGCCGCTGTTCAATTTATGAGAAATGATGCGCAAACCGCGGTTACTTCACTTACAGTCTTTGTTGCTGCTTCTACAAGAATACTTCCTTCAATACTTAGGTTCCAGCAATCTCTAATTCAGGTTAACACTGCCTTTGGATCAGGGAAAACAGCAGAAGCACTCATTAATTTTCTTGACTCACAGAGAACTTCAAGTCCTATTCGGCCTGAATCAGATTTACCTGAATTTAAGCCCAGCATTAAGGTTCGAGACTTAAGTTTTATGTATCCAGATTCTGACTCCCAAGCCATCCAAAACTTCACTTTTGAAATCAAACCAGGCGAACTTGTAGCTATATGTGGACCTTCTGGTTCAGGAAAGTCTACGCTTATTGACTTAATAATAGGCGCACTTGTTCCTGATTCTGGAGAAATTCTGGTTTCGGATGTGGATCCTAAAAAATGTTTCGTCATTTGGAAAGATAAAGTGTCTTTCATGTCTCAAAACTTTATGGTGCAAAATTCGACTATAGCTGAAAATGTAACTTTTCCAAATGATTACAAGGTAGAGGATAAAGATTTTGTTGAGAGCGCCTTAAAGTCGGCAATATTGAGTTCCGATGTAACTAAACTTGAATCCCACTCTCCGGTGGGAGAGCGCGGCGAATTGTTGAGTGGTGGAGAAAGGCAAAGACTTGGATTAGCTCGAGCACTGTTTAGAAATCCTGAGCTTTTAATCCTAGATGAATTTACGAGCGCACTTGACCAAAACACCGAAGATAAAGTTATGCAAACTGTAGAGAGCTTGAAGGGAATAAAAACTATTTTAATTATTGCTCATAAAAATCGAACTCTTCTAAAAGCTGACAGAATAATGTATATCGATCATGGCAAGATCTTGGCTTTCGGGACTTTAGACGAAGTCATGAAGACCGTTCCACATTTCAACAAAACATCAGGGTAAATTTCGAGATAGTTAATCTCGAAACCTGAATAACCTGGTCAATACGTAATCAATCGCAAAAATTTGAAATATTAAACAAATCATTAGTGCATATCGGGCATCCGGTATGGGTGAAACTATAAAAAGAATTCCAGCCATAACAATTGAGAAAAGAGTCGAGACAAAATATTCTTTACCAGTCCTCAAAAAGGGCGGGAAAAAAATAACTATCATCCAGAGACCTGCCCAGGCCATTAGTCCACTCAATGCATTCCATAGTCTCATTACAATCCTTGCGTTTTCTGCAAGGGTAGGGAAGGCCCATACAATTCCTCGATCTTGGAACTCAATTGTGCTGTGCAAGAATGGTGGCTTTGGTATTCCGTATATTGGGATGGGGATTAAGTAGGCATTTCTTTGCAGGTGCGTTGAGAAAACAAATCCAGGCTCACTAAAAAAAAGTTTTGTCCACGCACGGGGAACATACCTTTGTGCCGCAACTTTCTGGTCTTGAGTTAACTTTGCATCATTCAGGAATACACATGCTCGATCTGATTTCCATGCTTCAGTATTTCCTATAGCAGGAATATTTGCTTCGACAAAACCGTTACCTCTAGGGGTATTTGCAAAACAAGAAATGTCATTTCGCATCCATTCCTGTGCATAGTAATTATTGATCGGACTTAACCCTAAAATGGCAAAAGAAGTTATAAAAATAGTAGATAACGCAATAAAAGTAGATGAAATCCAAAGTTGAAGCAATTTGCGATTTCTGTTAGCGATGAAGAGCAAAAGACCAAAGACAATTAAAGTCGGTAGCCCATTTGGTCGAAAGGTTATGAGAATAGACCCAAGAGCTATATTGAAGTACAAGTCGAATTTGCCCAATAACCTTTTTTGGAATACCTCGCTATAAATAGCAATCAAAATCAAAAATCCTGCTGTCATGGGAATGTCATGCCACAGTGTTATACCCATACCCCATGCAAGTGGCGTGAAAACGATAACAAAAGATGCGATCGAGGCATTCTTTTCATGTAGAACTGAATATGCAAATCTTGTTATTGAGTATGTTAGCAATAGTCCATTGATGAGAGTGAGGAGCGCTATTGCATTCCCATGTAATGAGAAAATTCGTACGTAAATAGCCCAAGAAGCTGTATACGAGTTAGTTAATTCGCCCGATTTGGCCATATCTACAGCTGCAAATGAATCCCCAGAGAAAAAGCCCGGGAAGAAAACAATCCACCATGCAATTTGTATCATTGAATTTCTCACTAACGAGAAACGAATTTCAACACTCTTAAAAAGTGCGATCACTTAATTCTTTTATTCGTTAGGCGAAAAAGAATCATGGCTAGAATCACCCGAACCGCATCAGAGACAGAAATGGACTTACCGTCAGCTCGTGAACGCGCTTTGTATGAAACTTCCACTTCATAAGCTCTTTGATAGTTTTTCCACATGTTCATCGGGATTTCAATTTCAATTCCAAATTTTTTGTATTTATAAGAAAGCTGCTGCAAGGTTCTGGTAGGGATGAGCTTGTAGCCACACATAATGTCCGTAATTACCTCATTGAAAAACAGCCCATATAGATTGGAGAGTGTTTGGTTTCCACGGCTATATCTCCAAGTGAAAGATGAATGAGCAAGAAACCTTCGGTAACCAAAGACAAAATCTGATTCGCCATCTTGAACAACCGCCCAAAGCTTGGCGATATCTGAAGTAGCAAGTTCAAGATCAGAATCGAGAATAACGACATGTGAGGTGGTTAGGTGGATTGCACCTTCCCTAATGGCGCTGGCCTTTCCGCCATTTTCCTTTTTCAGGAGAAGGTGCGGGAGGTTAACCGTTACTAGTGCCTGGCTTAGAATGTGGACCGAGTTATCTGTACTTCCATCATCGACAAAAACGTACTGACTGACGGTTCCCTTTGGAAGCATGGAAAGTTGAGCCACAAGCTCAGAAACGGTCCGCTCTTCATTAAAGATGGGGATCAAGACGGCAAGGGTATTCATAGACTCCAAAGAATAGGTTCAAAGGTTTACCTCCTGACCTTGCGACAGGCGGATAGACACGCTTAAACCCTCAATGCCGGCTTTACCCTTGCCTATCCCATAGACTAGAGACCTGATTCCGGCAGGCTTGTTTCTCGCTGCCATTCGGCG
>Ga0214917_10001450_pt1 | contig 30257 bp, 43 predicted proteins | sample LL_1208_BB_MetaG_FD_177983 | JGI IMG/M metagenome (GOLD analysis project Ga0214917, IMG submission 177983) | Freshwater microbial communities from Lake Lanier, Atlanta, Georgia, United States - LL_1208_BB | ecosystem: Environmental > Aquatic > Freshwater > Lake | place: USA: Georgia | collected... | reverse complement strand
CGCGAGGATGTCCCGCATGGTCGAGGTCCGCATCCGCTCACGTCGGGCGATGTACTCCAGCGCCACGCCGTCCATGCGCTCCATGATCCAGAGCAGCACGAGGACGGGGTCGTGTTCGGTCGGCGCGTTCATGGCTTGCCCTCTTGAACCATCGCCGTGACGTCCTCGGTCGAGAGCTCGACGGTAAACCATTCGTGCTTCTCCGGGCACACACGACGACGCACGACCACGTCGGACGTGTACCAGCTGGCCACCTCGCCGGCCTTGCGGATGCGCCCGCTGTAGACGCCTCCGCTGTCGTCGGGTTGGCGTGTGTCCACGACGCGCGACGGTTTACCGCATCGGGTGCAGTTCATGGCTCCTCCTTACGGCGGTGCTCGCCGCGTTCGATGGCTTGGCAGACAAGCCATACGCCCATGCTTGCCTCTGTCCTCTGGATCTTTTCTGCGTTCAGCCACAGATTCGCGCGGTGATGCAGGTACGCCACCACGGCGGCGCGCTCCAGAGCTTGGCCTTTGTCGCGTGCGAAGTCATAGGCTCGCGCGATGTCCTCGTTGTCAGCTCTACGCATTGATCGAAGCTCGCGCAACTCTGATATGAGCTCCTTTACCGCCGGTGACGTGTAGAGCCCATGCTTCTCGTTCTCGGCGATGCGCGCCTCGAGGTCGTCTAGGTCGGTCATGACTCCTCCTTACGATGCTCGCCGCGCGCGATGATGTCTCGCAGCTGCCGAACGCGAAGCGTCCCCATCAGCAGGTCGTGCGCCTCGGCGACCTCGAGCTCGCGGTCGAGCAGCGCGAGGACGGCGGCGCGCTCCTTCTGTTCTTCGTGCGTCATGGCTTCACCTCGCGCATGGTGACCTCGACCCGTGGCTGTTCGGTTCCCCAGGCGAACCACGAGGACGCGGCGATGCTGACGATGCACCGGTCGTTCTGGACCACGCGGGCGATCTGCATCGCGTCGAGGGTGATCTTCACGACGTTGTCGAGGTCGTGCCGCGAGGTCGCCGGAAGGCGGTACTCGGGCAGGCCCCAGAGCGCGCGCTCAATGTAGGACGGGCGCGTCTTTGGGCGCGGATGGTAGGCCCGAATGTCGACCTCCCACAGCGGGCTGGTCTCGTCGCACGGCACGTCCTCGTGCTGCTCGCGCAGCTGATGCGCCGCCTCGTGCTCCCACGCTCTGGTCGTCTCCGGCGTGCGGGCGCTCCCGGTCGCGCGCGTGAACACGGGACGCCCCTTGCCTCGCGGCTCGAGCAGGATGGTGTAGTTGCGCTCGATCATGGCTTCACCTCGAGCACGTCAGCACCGAAGCGCACTACGCCATCAAGGCGCGCCTCTGCCACCGCCCAGCGCGTAGCGTAGTCGATCATCTTGCGCTCACACTCCGCGTGCCGGGCCTTCTCGTCCTCGAGTGCACGCTCGGCAGTCTCCAGACGCGTGAGGAGGCTGTCGATGAGCGTGCGCAGCTGCATCGCTTCGTTCATTCTGCACCTCCGTCCTTCATGTAGAGCTCGGCGATGTCCGAGGCCGTGAGGCCCAGAGCCTTGTAGAGCTCCATGATCACGCGAGCGGCCGGCCGGCGGCGACCGTTCTCGTACGCCTTGATGGCGCTGATTCCCACACCGACGAGGTCGGCAAGCTGCGCCTGAGTGAGCCCTGCGGCTTTACGTCTGTCTGCGAGTGATCCCATTTTTCTTTCTCCACGGGTTGACGTTCCGTGAACCCATTCATAGTATGTGGGTGTCGGGTCGTCAACCCCACCCGGCAGAAGGAGATCGAATGACCCTGATCATCATCATGACCGTCACCGGAGGCCACCGCGAGATCGAGGCAAGCGCATACGAAGCCGACGCGATCGCTGAGCGTGAGGCGCTTAATGAGCAGAGCATCGTGGTCACGGTCGAGGACGGAACCTACCGTCTCGTCTCCAGCACCGGCGACTACACGACGCTCGACAGCAGCGCGCTCATCAACCTCGGCCTCGCGTAAGGAGTGATCATGACCATGTACCAAAGCGACAACCTCGGCGAGCTGGCAAAGGCCCTCGCCGCCGCACAGGGCGAGATGACCGCCGCCAGCAAGGACGCCACGAACCCGCACTTCCGCACGCGCTACGCCGACCTCGCCTCCATCATGGACGCGTGCCGCGGCCCCCTCGCGAAGCACGGCCTCTCCGTGACCCAGCTGCCCGGCCGCGACGAGGCCGGACAGGTCACGCTGACCACGACGCTCATGCACTCGAGCGGGCAGTACATCGGCTCGACCATCGGCGTGCGTCCTGCCCAGGAGAACCCGCAGGTCGTTGGCTCCATCCTCACGTACCTGCGGCGCTACACGCTCGCATCGGTCGTGGGCGTGGTGAGCGACGACGACGACGGCGAGGCTGCTAGCCATCCCGTGCGCACTGCAAGCGTCGCTCAGCGCCCCCAGACGGCGCGCACCGAGTACACGCGCGAGGAGCCGGTGATGCCGCCGCCTGACGTGAAGGCGCGCCTCGACGCTACCGCACAGCGCGTGGCTGACCGCGTGGCGCCCGGCGCCACCGTCGAATCCTACACTCGCTCCACGCTCTGCCCCGAGTGCGGCGGCGCCATGTGGGACAACCGCGAGAAGAAGACGAACCCGAAGGCGCCCGACTTCAAGTGCCGCGACAAGTCCTGCACGGGTGTGATCTGGCGCTACAAGGCCCCGCCTGCGCATCAGCCCATCCCGGGAGGACCGCTCGAGGCCGAGCTTCGAGGCGCTCCTCCGCCGTCTGACGACGACATCCCGTTCTAGCCCTACGCATCACTAGGAGGTCCACATGGCCGCTATCGTCACCTGTCTCTCTCCCATTCTCGCCGCCACGTTCTGCGCGCTGTTCGCGTGGTGCGGCGACTACCAACTCGCTCTGTGGTGCCTGCTGCTCGGTCCCGCGGGCATGTTCGCAGCTCCCTACCTCGAGGACGCGCGATGAAGTCCGGAAAGCTCTACATCGACATCGAGACACTCCCTCCGCTGCTGTGGCCAGAGCACGAGCGCACGGCGTACGTCGCCTCGAAGGTCCCCGGGCAGTTTAAGAAGCCCGAGAGCATCGCGGCGTGGTGCCAGGAGAACTATGAGGAGACCTGGTCGCGCGCCGCCCTCGACTGGCGGATCTCGCGCATCGCCTGCATTGGCGTTGTGTGGGAGCCTGATGACAGCGATACCCTGCGCTCTGCGTGCTTCGTGGGCGGTCCCACCGACGAGCAGGAACTCCGCATGTTCACGCAGTTCGCCGACTTCCTCCGCGAGCACAAGGCGTGGGCGGCACACGTCGTCGGGCACAACGTGCTTGGGTTCGACATTCCTCGCCTGCACATCACGTCCGCGCGCCTCGGGCATGTGCTGGCTGGATGGTTCCACGAGGTGACCGAGGACCATCGCAAGCGAGTAACGGACACGATGCACCTCGCGTTCCCGTCGCGTGAGCGCGTGAGCTTGGCCGACCTTGCCGGTGCCTTGGGCGTGGGCGAGAAGTCAGGGCATGGGTCCGAGGTCCTTCCGCTCTGGCTGGAAGGCCGGCAGTCGGACATTACCGACTACTGCCTCAACGACGTATCCATCACCCGCAAGGTCTACCTCGCCCTCAACGGAGTGTACCCCCATGCCGATTCTTGACTGGACCGTGATCGCCATCTCGAAGCCCACGACGCACATCGCCTGGACGCACTCCCTTCGGGACGGGGCGCACCTCATCGTGAACCAGAGCGCCGCAGGACACTACACGTGGGAGCTCATGACGCGCGACCCCATCACGGATCAGCGCGGCCGGGCCTCTTCGCTCGAGGACGCACAGCGTCAGGCCGAGGGCGCAGCCGTCGCGATGGGCCTCGTGGACGTGGCTAGTGCATACACTAGGGGCGAGACCATGGAGAACATGGACCGCGCCCAGGTCGCGAGCCTGATCGACGTGGCGCTTCGGAGTGAGCGATGACCGAGGAACAGATCGCGCTCGCGAAGCGCGCCGTCGCGTGCAAGGGCTGGCGATGGATGCGAGGCATGAGCAACGACCGAGGACAGACTATCGACTGCGTCGACTTGATCCAAGGCAAGGCGTATTGCGGAGAGTGGGACGCAGACATGACGGCGCTCCCCGACCTCACCGACCCCGCCACGCTCGGGTGCCTGCTCGCGCTGGTGCGGGAGGCGCATCGCTGCTCGGAGGCTCACGTTTACTACGCGACAGTGTCTCGGTTTTGGGTCGCACGCTGGGGGAGGAACGGCCTAGGACAATGGACTGTTGATGCTCACACCGAAGCCGACGCCCTCGTCGCCGCTCTGGAGGCTGCGCCATGAAGCCCCCCGGCCATACCTGCCCGGCTATCGACCGGGCACAGTCCGCTCTCCGTCGTCTCGCGTGGCGTTGCGCGAACCCATACCATCCGGGCGTCACGCCCGGTGAGGTGCTGGCCGAGGGCCTCGCGGCGCTGGAGCAGGTACGCGAGGAGAACCGGCAGATGCGCGCGGCGTACTACGCGAAGGTCAACCCATGAGGGCGCGCATCCTCGTCGGCGACTGCCGCGAGAGCATGGCTACGCTCGACGCCGAGAGCGTGGACGCAGTCGTGTGCGACCCGCCCTACGAACTCGGATTCATGGGCCGGAAGTGGGACGCCAGCGGGATCGCCTATGACCTTGAGGTATGGCGGCAGGCCCTGCGGGTGCTGAAGCCCGGCGGGCATCTTCTGGCCTTCTCGGGGTCACGGACCTACCACCGCATGGCGTGCGCCATCGAGGACGCAGGCTTCGACGTGCGCGACCAGATCATGTGGCTCTACGGGAGCGGGTTCCCGAAATCGCATGACGTGTCCAAGGCAATCGATAAAGCGGCGGGTGTAGCCTTCGAAAGTCGGCCGGCCTCTGGCGTAGGCTTCATGGGTCCAGACGGTCCCGGTGGATACAACGTCACGAAGAACCAGCTGTCAAGAACGGGAGAAAGCACCGACGACGCCCGCCGCTGGTCCGGCTGGGGCACGGCCCTAAAGCCAGCGCATGAACCGATCTGCATGGCGCGGAAGCCGCTGACCGGGACCGTCGCGGCGAATGTGCTGCGGTACGGTACGGGTGCGATCAATGTGGATGGGTGTAGGGTTCAAACAGACGAGGAACTGCGCCGTGCAGTTGGTGGATGGCAGACCGAGTACGTAGGCGGCGAGCAGAAGCCTATCAACACATTTGACCTTTACCCCGACGGCATATTGGGCCGCTGGCCCGCCAACGTCCTCCACGACGGCAGCGACGAGGCGACCGAGGGGCTACGCGACGCGGCACGGTACTTCTACACGGCGAAGGCGAGCGGAGAGGACCGCGACGAGATGATCGGAGACGTGCCGAAGAACGTGCATCCGACCGTGAAGCCCACCGACCTCATGCGCTACCTCGTGCGGATGGTCACGCCGCCCGGTGGGCTTGTCCTGGACCCATTCACCGGGTCCGGTTCCACGGGGCGCGCGGCGATGCTTGAGGGGATGCGCTTCGTCGGGTGCGAGCTCTCGCCCGAGTACGCCGAGATCGCGCGGGCGCGCATCCGGTTCACGCTCGGGCCGCTCTTCGCGCATCTGGTCGAGTAGTGGTCGCGTGGCTAACCGTGGCGACCATCGTGCTGCTCGTTGGCGCGATGGTGCAGCTGCTCGCACGGGTCGCCGTGTGCGTGCTGCGCGCTATCGTGTCTCGAGCACGTCTACGTCGGCAGAGCGCACGGCGTCGGAGCAGTCACCGCGGACTGTCTCGACCGTGAACTCTGGTCCCCACGCCTGACGCGCCTGCGCGACGGCACGGCGCCAGACGCGACGTACCTGTGCGGCCTCGTCCTCGGCCTCGATGCAAAGCCGATGCGTGGTCACACGCACGCGCACCACGACAGGGTCAACCTCGATGACGTGAGCCGTCAGCGTGAGCCCTTCGGGCCACGCGCAGTCGTGTAGTCGAGGGTCGGCGATGGAGAGCACCTCGCCGACCTCAACCGCACACGAAACGTCTAGCCCTTCCACGACGCGTAAGTCTTGCCGTCCCACGTGAGCGCCTGGCGGCTCTTGTCGCGGGCACGGTAGGGCTCGCCCAGCGAGACGTGAATCCACGACACCTTCCCGCCCGGGCCCTCGAGGATGGCCTGCCCGTAAGGGATGCCGCTCTCCTTCACGATCCATGCGAACACGTCCTCGAGGCGATGCCCCGGCACGACAATGTCCGCGGCCTGTCCGCTCATGTGCTGCGAGGTCTTGCTCCCACCGACCGCCGTGTTCACGGCAGGACCACGAAACGCGCTGTTGATTCGGATGGGCCCAAACTTCGCGCGGATAGGCTCGAGGATGGTGGTGGCGAGCGCCGTGAGCGCGCCCATGCATGCCTGCGCCTCCTGACGATTGACCGCCTGGAGCGCCGTCTGCCCGGTACGCGTGAGCTCATCGAACGAGAAGTGCGGAGACAGGTTCACGGCTTCCTCCCTGCGGGCGCGGGCTTCTTCTTCACGGCCTTCTCGATCTTCTCGACGCGCGCGATCAGCAGCTCGGCGTCGAAGTCGTCGGGAAAGTCTGGCAAGGTCATGCGCGAGGCTTTGGCCTCGACCGCTGCGATACGGGCCTCGAGCGAGGTGTGCGCTGCGATGCACTGCGGCGGGCTCGTAGTAGGCCCCTGCATCTTCGCGTGGAGCTCTGCCATCGCCAGTTCGTGCGCCTGCTCGGCCTGCTTGTTGGCGAGCTCGGCCTTCTGCTTGCTGGACTGCGAGTAGAACTTCCACGCCGCGCCGCCCCCGAGGACCGCCACGACGGCGAGGACCACGCCGAGCATCCCACCTTCCTCGGCGCCCTGGGCGATCTTGACGATCTCCTCGGGTGACGGGGTCGCGGCCTGCGCCTCGTGGGCGATCAGCGCGGCATCATCCGTCACGCTCGCCACGATGGCGTCCTTCTCGGGCGTCTGCTCGTGAGCAGTCACCGCGGGCGCAGGTTCCTCGACGTGGATCGGCTCCATCAGATGCCGTCCTCTTCGATGAGGATCTCGCAGTTCACCGCCGTGTGCGACGGAGAGAAGATCGCGACCTGCGTGACGTTCGCGAACCCGCTGATACGGTTCTTGCTGCACTTGATGTGGATCGGGTCGCTCACCGAGAAGTAGGTCGCAGGCATCGCGCCGCCGTCCGTCAGGGTCTGGTCATACGAGAAGGCCAGCCCCTTCGTCGCCTTGTCGCGGTTGTGGAGCGTGATCTGGAGGCTCACGTTCGTGGGCAGCAGGATGATGCGGCAGAGCCCCGAGGTGCCCGGGGTCGTGGTGCTGGAGACATACGGATACTGCTTGATGCCGGAGAGGTCGAGAGCGGGCATGTGGCCTCCTAGTCGAGGGCGTCGACGGTGAGCAGGTACACGAGCTTGCCCGCGAGCGCGAGCAGCTTGCGGCGCTCGGCACGGGTGATCTTCGTTCCGCCGTCGCCGTCGACCGCGCGGGCATCCTTGATGGCGTCGAGGAGCACGAGCACCTCGGCCGGGAGCTTCATGATTTCGTCAGGGGACAGGGGCATTTGTCACTCCAGTGTGCGTGTGGGCCATCGCGGCGACGGTCGCCAGCTGGCGCTCGATAGCATCGAGACGACCCTCGATCCGGCGCTGCGAGGAGAGCATCTGCTCCATCTGTGCCGGGTCGGGAGCACTCGAGGCTTCGGCCTGGGACATCCCGAGCATGCCACCGCCGCCGGCCATCGCCGCGCCGAGCATAAGGAGCGCCCACACGGGGACAGGGACCAGCTTCTGCGTCCATGTCGTCGGTGTTTCAGCGCCCATCAGACCCCCATCCGATGGGCCGATACTAGCGCACTACGCGCGGAAACGCACCACGAGGTTACCCGACTCGTCGTAGCCCTCGCTCCAGTCCTCGCCCCATGGCTCAACGACCACGCCAGCCGGAAGGCGCGCGGCGTCGACCGTAGCGCCCGCCTGAAGGTCGATGGTCACCACGCTAGGGTTCGCCGAGAGGATGGAGAGGATGTAGTCGGTCGCGTCCATTTCATACCTTCAGGAGGAGGCTGTCGCCTGCGGTCGTCGGATGGTACCCGGCAATGTAGCCCTGCTCGACGCCCAGGTAGCGCCACGTGAGGCCGGTCTGGCTGTCGGACGTGTAGTAGATCTCGCGCAGTTGTCCGTAGAAGGCACCCGCGAGGACGCCTACCTGCACAGGGATGCGCGGGATTTCGCCTCCGCGGTTCGCCCATGCGGCAGGAATGACGTTGCCCAGCGACCCGAAGTACCGCCCGATGCCCGTGACGGTCGTGCTGGCGTTGTTGAACGCGCCGCTGTGGCACGTCTGCGCCGTCGTCGTGTGCGAGAACCAACCACCGTCCGAAGCACCGAGCGAGCTCCACTGCTGGGAGATGTTGCTCGTGGAGCCTTGCCCCGTCATCATGTACACGCGCCCGTCGCTCTCGGCCGTACCTGCGGCGCTGGAGAGCGGGTCGAGGAGCGCGCCGAAGGCCACCGCGGAAGTCGTGCCGAACGTCGCCGCTTGACAGACCTGCATGACGCATCCCTCTTGCGACTCCCACATGAACACGCGGTCATAGGAGACCGTGGAGAAGGTGCGGCTCCACTTCCAGTACCCACTGAACCCCGAGGTGAACGGCTGCGCGTTGACCCACGACGTATAGGCGCCACTCCCTCGGTTCATCCCATAGATTAGACAGTTGTTGGTCGTCACGTTGTCGGGAGTAAGCAGTGTGTAGGACTGCACTCTCGTCGTGTTCGCGACGATGTACCGCATCCCTAGGGCGTTCGTGGGCGGGTTGCCGTATGCGGCCTCCGTTACGCTGCTGATTTGCTCGCGCGCCCACGTCCAGGCGCTACCTGTCCCGGGCGTGCGCGTCGTACCATTCGCGTACGTCGTCGCCTGTCCGAGCGTATAGATGGCGTCGAGGCACGCCGAGATGCTCCCGCCCGTGAAGTTGGCGGCTCCTACATACTTCCAGTTGAGCGGCGAGAGAGCCACGCGTCCTCCTAGGAGATGGTACCGGGGAACACGCCGGCAGTGTCGAGCGTGAGGGCCTGACCGGAGAGGTCCTCTTCATCGTAAGCGTTGGCGAGGAGACTGACCGCCGCGGCGATGGCCACCCACTGAAGGATGCCACCACGACGCACGAGCATCGTCTCATCTGCGGTAGCCTGCACTGCCTGTGCGGCGCCCCCACCGTCGAACGCCGCCACGCTCGTCGTGCTGCCCGTATGCCCGCTCGAGGTCCACGCGAGCGAGGAGAGGGCAGAGTGAGTAGGAACGGCCGGCGTGCCGTGGGTGTGGTCCCCGCGGGCGTAGTCCGTCGAGGTTCCCACGGCCGGGCTCTGCCCGAAAGAGGTCTCGCTCACGACCGTCGTTGCGGGCGTCCCACCGCCACCGCCACCGCCAGATGCGGCGACCGTGACCGTAAGCACCTCGCCCGCGAGACTCTCGGAGATCGTGACATTCGTCCCGGCTACCAGCTGCGCCACGCGGGCGAACTGTCCGGTGCTGTTCCGTGTGAGCGGTACGCGTGCCATGGTTAGGCTCCCGCCTCGATGTATCGCAGCGTGAGCGTCAGCGCGCCGTCCTCGGTCCACTGCAAGCCTTCAATGAGGCAGAGCTGCGACGCGGCTGCGACCTCGACATCCGTAAGCGCGATGAGGTCCCCACGCCGAAGCCATCCGTACCGGCGTGGCGCGATGTACTGCACCATGCGCGCGGGCTGACCGTAGCGTGCCGCCTGGGCGAGGAGCACCTTGCTAGCCGTCGTCGCGTCATGCACGACCGTCGTCTCGAGCACCTTGCGCCGAAGCCCGTAGCGCGACCTCGGGCCGATGAGCTGCGCGATGGTCATTCGGTCGGGGTCCGCGACGGACACCTCGCCGCCCACCGAGCGGGCGACCATGTAGCCCTCGGTCTGCGGGTTCCACGTGTACCGGAGCTCGATGTCGGTGGCGACCTCGTCGGAGCCCTCGTAGGCGATGCGCCCCACGCGCTCGAGGTTCGGGTCGAGGTCCGTGGAGAGCACCGCGACGGCAGAGGATGCCTGCGGGTAGACCGGCCAGATGAACGGGTACACGCCGCCCTGCCCGCCAGCCATCGCGAACGGGAACACGGCGGCGAGGACCTCGGTGATGTACTCCCCGAGCGCCACGACCTCATCGATGTACCCGCTCGTCTGGTACTGGTTGAGCAGGGGACGCACGGCATCGACGCGGCCGTAGTCCACACGCAGCGCAGAGGTGCGAAGGACGTGCGCGAGCAGGTCACCCACTCCGCGGATAGCCTGCCTGCTCTCGTCCACGAGCGCCGCGCCGTTGTTCCAGATGGCGAAGAGCGAGTCGGTCAGCACGAGGGACGTGGTGCTCGTGTCGACCACGACCCACGCGACAAGTGGAATGCCTCGCGTGAAGCCCCAGTATTGACGAATGTCCGTGTAGTACACGACGAACGTCTCCGTCGTGCCGGCGCTGTCGATGATGTCCACCGAGAACGCCTCCACGTAGTGGCACGCGATGCCAAGGTATACCAGCGAGCCGCTCGTCCCGATGATGGGCGCCGGGCTCCCGGCTGCGGTCGTTGCTCCCGGCGTCCCCCAGACCATCGGGACCACGACGCCAGCATCCCCCACGTCTGCCGACGAAACCGTGCTCACGGCGCGAGCAAGCCACGAGGCGATGGTGATGGGCTGCACAGGGATGGTCGTCTGGTCATCGGCGACCATCTCCTCGAGCGAGCACGTAACGGGCTCCCATTCGGCGCCGTATTCTGGGTCTACCAGCTTGCCCCGCACGACCACACGGCGCGCGCTCCACTCCGTGCCGCGTGCCCACTGGGAGAGCTCGCCCACAGCCCCGTCGAGGGCGTGGCCCTCTGCGATGAGCCCCGGCACGTCGACGGGCAGGATGAACGAGAGTGGGACCGAAAGGCGCGGCGTCTCGACGCTCCAGATTTCTAGGGCCTCCTCGACCGCTGGATAGTCCACGAGATCGGGCGTCGTCGTGATGGTGTCGTCACCGTCCACGATGTACAGCGAGTCGGTGGACACGTAGAACGTCCCGCCCGCCCACTCAAGCGCGAGGACCCAGTAGATTTCCTCGCGCAGCTGCGCCTCGGTCCACCTGTCGGTCACAGTTCCTCCTCGAGGCGAATGACCGAGGTGCGGACGACTTCGCCGTTAGCCGCGCCGCTCGCGATCCACTCCTCGCCTTGTACGGTCTCGATGCTCACGTCGGAGACGATGCGGCCGTACATCATGAGGTCGGGATGGCTCGCCGTGTAGACCGTGCCCAGCGCCTGACGCTCGATCCACGGAAGGTAAACGACCGGCGTCTGGCTCCCGTAGAGCTCGCGCACGAGGCCCTCCATCGAGAGCGGCGCGTCGAACCAGGTAGCCGCGGCCTCGCCACCTCCCGAGGCCGCGGCGTTCACGTAGTCCGCAGGTCCCCCCTGCCGAACTGCGGATAGGTCGGTGCCATCCGTCCACCCAAACTCTACAGACCGGCGCGATGGGCCGAAGTTCTGCGCCCGACGTGCGCCAGAGCGTCCCGTCGTTAGCGCCGTGTTCGGCGAGGTCTGCACCGTGCGCCCCCAGCTGTACCGGCGCCCGAACGCGAGGATGTGACCGAGAACCATCGTCCCGATCTCGAAGTAGTCCTCCACGGTGTGCTGCGCCGGAATGGTGAGCCTGTACGCGTTGTACCGCGGGTCATTGTTCCACACGAGAAGGCCCGACCTGTGGACGATAGCGCCGTTCGTGCCGCTCGACCCGAGGCCAGAGGTGTCCGACACCTCGAGGCGCAGCCGGCGCCCGCTCTGGTTCGTCCAGTTGCCTTCGCTGGAGTTGCTGATCGCCTTCGCCGTCAGGCCCGAGGCCGCGGTCACGTCGGGCACGAAGCGCGCTCCCCGCAACACACCATGCGGCCAGAAGTAGCCGGCGCTCGTCGCGCTGCTGGTGTCGGGCTCGATGATCGTACCGTTACGCACCCACTTGAGCGGCCGGCTCTGCGCCGCCATGTCGATCACGCCGAGGCTCACCCACGCGCCGGCTCCGTTGCGCCCCTCGAGGGTAGCCGTCCTGAAGTTGACGCCGCCCAGGTAGAGCGCACCGAGAGGCCCACGCAGAGGGGTAACCGCTCCCGCTCCGCTCTCGATGACCCACGTGAGCTGGTGCTGGGTCGCATCGACGGAGCGCCACGACTGACGCGGCGAGGGCGCCTCGCTCACGAGGACGTTGTCAATGTCGTAGTCGTAGCGCGGCGTGATCGTCCACTCATCGCCTGCGAGCGTCGGACCAGCCACAGCGCGGACCAGCGTGCCATAGTCCAGCGTCTGCGGATACGCCGAGAAGGGGCGACCCGGGAGGTCGGTGGGGAGCGTGAGGTTGTAGACCGAGGACACACCCGCAGCCGCCATCCAGCCCACGCCGTACCAGCGAGATTCGGCGGGATTGACGAGCGAGAACTGTCCCCACGTGACCGAGGTAGCCGCGGCAGTGACACCCGCGTTGCTCACCGTGTTCACGTTCACGATGCGCTGAAACGGTCGGAGCGTGACGAACCCGCCAGCGCCGGTCCCGAGGTAGACCACAGCGTTCGCAGTCGCGCCGTTGTTCTCAAGGAAGGCGCGGATCTGGATGCGCGAACCGGCCGTGATGCTAGCCGACCCGAGCGAGGCCCCGCCGTTGCTGTCGAGGACATCGACCGTCGTGCCAGAGCAGCGCACGCGGATGCCGTAGGTCTGGGTGCCATTGCTCGACGCGAGTCGGATCTCGCTGCGATCCGTCGTCGCGATCCACTCTGCGAATGCCGCGACCGTGTGGTTCGCCGTCAGCGCAGGGCCTGCCTGCGTGTACGTGTTGACGGCCGCAGCGGGCGACACGATGGACAGATACCCCGCGGCGTTGAGCGCCACCGTGGGCACGCCGGCCGTCGCGAGCGTCCATCCAGCCGCATCGGGGAGCCAATGCGGGCTCCACGTGAGACGCGACCCGAGCAGCTTATCCGAGGCGGCTTCGGTCGCCGGATACCAGGGCACGCACGCCGTCGCGTACCCGGCGAATGTGGTGATACCGATCTGACCCGGCCACGTCGCCGAGTCCCACGACGACACGAGGCGGATGGTCCCGTTGTACGCCGTGACGGTGCCGCTGACCCACTCGAAGCCGCCAGAGCTCCACGCGACGTTTGGCGTGCTCGCGTTGGGGAGCCCCACCTCGACCCAGTCGGTGAACACGTCCGAGGTGCTCCGCACGATCTGCGTCTGCTGGCTCGTCGAGAAGTCGAGGGCGTAGACGTAAACCGTACCGTCCTCGTCGCGCGTGGCGCAGAGCTCCGTGCTCGTCGAGAGCGATCCGCCCGCTGTCAGGTTCGCGCTGGGGGAGCCCAGCCCCGTGATGGTCTGCGTGACCACGGTCTGCCACGCGACCCACGCCGAGGGGAGCACCTTATACAGCACCGCGGAGTTAGCGCCATAGGACGTGCGCGACGAGGCGCAGAACGTCGCTAGGAACGTTCCGGATGGGGTAGCGACGATGTCGTGGACGCCGCCAGTGTAGTCGTTCGCCGCGGTCGTGTTGTCCACGGTCTGGACCAGGGCGAAGGACGCGCCCATGTCGGCGCTCGCGTACTGCTTGAACGAGTCCGCAACCGTCGCGGTCGTGTCACGGAAGGCGAGCAGCATGAGGATCTGACCGTTGCTGTAGGCCGCACGCAGCCGGCGAGGCACCAGCACTGCGCCGTCCAGCTCGTCACGAATGACGCTATCCGCGCTGCGCGTCCACGTTGCGCCGTCGTCGGTCGAGGTCCACGCGCGGATCGTGTACTGCCCGCCCGTCACGCTCTTCGTGGAGAGGAGCAGAAGACGCCCCTCGGGGAGCTTGACCAGCGTCGGGCAGTAGACCGCAAGTGCCGCCGCCTGCGTGTCTACAACGATGGTCGTGGTGCTCGCACCGACCGTCCGCAGGATCACGAGGTTGCGGATGGACCCGGCAGACGTGAACCGTTGCGCCGCCGTGAGCATCGTTCCGTCGTCGGTGTGCACGGCGTGCATGTTGCCGTACTGGTTCGCAGCACCGCCCGAAGCGAACGTGTGCAGCGGGCTCCAGCCCGAGAACACGAGCGGGCCATTCCACCCGAGCCAGTTGATACCGTTCGTCCGCATCGCGAAGGCGCCGGGTTCGACCTCTCCATCGGGGGACGCCGACACGCCGCCAGCTCGCACCGTCCGTACGGTGATCGTGGTCTGCTCGACAGAGTCGCCGCTCGTTTCGAGGACCATATCGGTGTCCCGCGAGGGGACCGGAACGCCTGGACGTGGGCCAGCCTGTGAGACACTGGACAGCGCCTCGCTGAACGTCGCGGCGTTGATCCGCTCGTCGTGTACGAGGATGCCCCGCAGAGCGTTGACGGTAACGGCGTTCGCCATGCTTTAGCCCCCCCTCTGCCCGAGCCTACGCCCAGCGTTTAACGCACGCGGGAGGGTAGCGTTCGTTCGCAAGTGGTCGCGCACGAAGTAGTCGAAGCTCTTGTGCTTGTACACGACCTGCACCGCGTGCCCGCCGCTCCCGCTGCCCATACCGGCGTTCGCTGCGCGGATGGTGTCGTCGCCGAGGAGGCTGCGCCCCATCGGGTTGAGCACGGCCTCACCGCGTCGAACGATAGCCGTTTGCTCGTCAGGCTGGCCGATGAGCCCGCCTTTGTGGAACTTGGGCTCGGTGCTCTGCACCGTCGCCAGCTGGACGGCGCCGGCTGCCGCTGCACCCGCTGCGGCTAGCGCGTTGAACGGAGGAGGCGCGGATGCCAGAGCCTGCGCGACAGCTGCCGCCGTGTTGACGACGACCTGTGCGATCTGGAGCGCCTTGTTTACCTCGAACGCCTTACGCGCTGCTTCCTTCGCGTCCTCGACTCGCTCCTTAGCCTGCCGGCGCTCTTCCTCGGTCGCGTCCTTCCCGAGGCGCTTACGGGCTGCGATGGCTTCCTCGACCTTGCTGTTTGCCTGCTCGGTGAAGAAGTCGCTCACCTGCTGGAGGTTGCCGTACAGGTCGTTGGCGTAGCTCTGCACACCCGAGAAGAAGGACGCCACGTCCTCGACGTTGAACGTCTCCTCCTGCGCCTCCTTGATCTGCTCGAGCTTCGCCCGGTACTCGTCGAAGGTGATCGTCCCGTCGCGCATCGCCTGCGTGACCTGTTCGGTCAGCGTGGCGAACTGCTCTTGGCGCGTGGGGACCTCGGGCGGGATGAGCACCTCAAACGCGCTCTGAAGCTCCTTCGCCGCCTCTGCCTGCCGCTTGAGGTAGGCGTCGATCTCCTGGTCGTCCAGCGCCTCGAGCTGCTTGTCGAGCACAGCGATAGCCGCCGTCACCGTGCCGAAGGCCTCTGGGTGCTTCTCGAGCTCGGCGCGTAGCTCACGCTGCTGCTGGAAGATGCGCCCGGTCTGGTCGAGCTGCGAGTCGATGATGCTGCGCGCCTTCGAGAGCACCACGTCGAGCTCGCGCTGCTGTGCTGCCTCGACGGCCAGAGCCTCAGCGTGCGCGCGCGCGGCTGCTGCTGACGCATCCTTCGCCGCTGCACGGCGCTTGTCATTGCGGGCTACCTGGTCGATAGCCTCGGCCTCGAGGCGCATGAACTCGATGCTGTCCTCGGTCGTTGCGTTGACCTCGACCAGACGCGCACGGCGCTGTGCCTGCGCGGCCGTGATGGCTTCGATCTCGGGCCCCAGCTGCGCCAGCTTCGCGCGCTCCTCGTCGGTCGCCTTTCCGAGAAGGATGTGGTTCGCAATAGCCGTCTGCTCTGCCTGACGCAGCGCGAGGATGGCGTCAGCGCGTGCGATCTGCTCCTGCGTCGCGGCCGTCGTCGCCGCGGCTTCCTCGCGTAGTGCCTCGCCTCGCTTCCTAGCGGTCTGCGCCGCCATCGTTTCGAGGCCGGTGGAGATCCGGATGTAGTCGTTGACGCCGGAGAGGCTAGACGAAAACTTCGCGTTTGCCTCGTCCGCTGCCTTCGTCGCCGCCTCGTACTTCTCCAGAGCGACGGCCGTCTGCTCTGCGCGTCGCTGCTCCTCGAGGATGAGCTCCCCGATGGGGGCGAGTCCCGCAGCGAAGAGCGCAAGCGTAGCCGTCAAGGGGAGCAGGACCGCCCCGAAGCCCTCGAACGCCAGAGCGCCCACCTCGCCCACGTCCGCGAGGTCGGCCACGTTGCGCGCACTGTCGCCGAGCGCCGGCCCCAGCATCGACAGGGCGCCCGCCAGCTTGCCCGCAGACGAGCCTACAGTCCCGAACCGGTCTCCCACCTTGCCCACGTCCGCAGCCGCCTCACGCGCGCTCTCAGAGGCGCTAGCCATCGCCCGCTTGCTGGCATCGGCCGCAGCCTTCGCCGCTCGCTCGCTCGCACGGATGCTCTTGTTGAGTTCCGCGGTCATGAGCCTCGCCTGCTCTGCGGTCAGCCCGGGGATGCTCTCCAGCTGCTGACGCAGCCCCGAGAGGTTGGCGTCTACGCTCAGTTCTACGCTAGCCATCGGTTCCCCCTACGCTGCAACGCGACGCGCTGCGGCCTGTAGTGCCTTGTCGATCTCTGGGAGGCGCTGCTTCACGAGGCGCTTGCCGTAGTCGAGCACGACGATCTTCCAGACGTTCTTCCCGTCGCGTGGGCGTGCGCTCTCGGTGTTGATGCGGAACACGCCGACAGGACGCCGGGTGCGCGTGTACCGCTCGACCGTGTAGCCCTCGGGAATGGTCCCCGTGTTGCGGTACTGCTGCATGATGGTGGCGAACTCCTCGCCATCGACGCGACGACCGAGGCGAGAGAACGGACCAGGGCGATGCACGTAGTACGTCGCCTTCGTGTGCGAGAAGACCACGCCCTTGAGGTGCGTAGGCGTGATCCGCATCTCGTAGTCGATGCCCTCGCCCGTCTTGCCCGTGCGGCGCGTGACGTTCTGGTACCACTCGCCGCGAGCGTAGTCGGTCACGTCCGACGCGATGCTCTCGACCTCGCGCTTGATTTCGGCGTAGGTCGTAGAGATCATGCGGTCGAGCGCCGCCTCGAGCTCGGGCCCGATGGACGTGGATGCTCGACCTACCGTGATCCGCTTACCCGCCACCTATCCCCCAGAAGGCTCGCGCCTCGGGGGACATACTATCACCTTCGCGCGGCTTCCCGCGTTGAGGCTTCGGAGGCGCCGTGTGCTTGACCCGCCACCACGCGAGGACGCGCTCCTGCTGGTCGCGTGTCCACGCATAGAACGCGTCGGGATCGCCGCAGAACGTGAGCCCGATCTCGATGGCTACGGCGTCGAGGGCTCCGGCTCCGGATCGGTAAAACCCTCAACGGTCGCGACCTCGGGCTCGCGCGGGATGGCCTCGAGGACGAGGTCGAGGGCTTCCTTCCCGGCCGTGTAGATCTCGGCCTCGGTCACGCCCAGGGCTACCAGCTCGTCAACGACAGCGCCGCCGTAGGCGAGGGTATCGTACTTGCATCCGGCGAGCGTGGCCTTCAGAGGCTTGCTCGCCCAGCACACGCCGAGCGCCGCACCGAGCCCGCGCAGGGCGCTAACGCCCACGGCGATGGTGACCTCGCGCGCCGACATGAACGACGACGGCTTCTTGAGCGTGACCTTGTGCTTCCCGAGAGTGACTTCCATCCTTCCTCCTTCAGACGTGAAACGCCCCCCGCACCATGTAGCACGGGGGGCGCGTCAACCTGTAAGCGATGCTTACGAGTTCGGTCAGGTCGCCGTGATGGCACCGTACACGGTTCCCGAAATGGAGAAGGAGTTCGGGTCTCCTTCCGACAGGTCAAGCGACAGGTGGCAGTTATTGAGAACCATCACGTGGTCTGCGCTGTCGCCGAAGTTCGTACCCTCGACGGTGAAGGTGACCTTGAGCAGGTACACGTCGGAGGCAGTACCGCCCGTGGACACCGCAGACGCGAACGCGCCGGTCTTGTTCACGGCATCGTAGAGGAGCTTGTCGGTGTTGTCGGAGAGGTCCGTCATGTGCGCCGAGAAGGAGAACGTCGGGAACGTGCGCGAGGTCTTACGCACGCTGCCCAGCTCTCCGCGGTCGAGGTACGTCGTCGCCTCGGTGTTGCTCTGGTTGAGCCCCGAGATCGAGAAGTCGCCGGCCTCGTACTGGACGGTAACGGCGAGCGGAGTGCCGGTTCCGTCCTCGATGAGAATGGTGCCGTCGCGGAAGTTCTTGACGACAGACGAAACAGCCATGATGTCCCCCTACTGAAGCGGAAGCGTGTGAACGATGCGGAACGTTATCACACCGACGACCCATTCGCCGAGTACCGATGTTTCGCGTGTGGTGCTGATGAGCTGCACCTTGTAGGACGAGGGCCACGTCGCGTCGTAGACCATCAGCTTGTTCACCACGCTCTGCTCGCCGTCGAGGGCATCGTCGTAGCTGTCGCTCATGCCCTTCGGCGCGAGGCGCCAGGAGTAGCGCACCTCGAGCGTCGTCTCCACGAGGAGGCCCTCGGCCGGGCGCCCGCGATAAGCGCGCAGGTCGTCTGTCGAGGTCGGATGCACGGCGAACGCCTTGTGTGCGATGCTGTCAGCGTCACGCCCGAAGTTGTCGGGAGCCACGCGCGACTCCTTCCACCCGGTGAGCGTGAGGATCCGTGCGGTCACGTCCTCGCGCAGCTGCCGTACCGTCTTGCTCGCCATCAGTACCAGCCACCGAAGGTCGGATAGCCGCCGCGGCCATTGAGCCACACCGTCGAGGTGCCGCTCTTCTTCGTGTTCGGATTAACCTTGTTCTCGTCGCTCTCGTCGTAACTGAAACGGAGCTGGCCCCATGCCTCGGTGTAGGCGCGGCCGTAGTGTTCACTGAGGGCTTGCCACCTAGCGCCCTCCCCGGCCGATGTCTGGAAGTCGAGGAAGATGAGCTGGAGCGTCAGCGCGAGGTGCGCGTCACGCAGCGCGCTCGGCTGAATGATGAGGTACGGCCGGCGTCCCTGCGCCGTGATGCGGTTCGTGAGCGTGATCCATGCCTCGTCCAAATATGACTGGTACGAGGTAACGCCCGTCGCGAGCAGCGCCGGGAGGTCGCTGTGGCGCTGGAACAGGTCTGCGTCCGAAACGACTGGATAGAGGGTTCTGCGGCAAAGCGCGCCGTCGTTCCTAAACACATTCTGCATCGTCGCGGTCATCTGGAGCGTCCACTCCAGAAGCCAGCCCTCTTCCAGCGCGAGCGAGCTGGTCACCGTGCCGAGCAGCGCGTAGGTCGCCACGCTGCCCGTGATGGTCACGGCCGCGGCGTTGACCACGACCGTACCATCCGCACGGTAGACCGTGAGCGTGCCCGAGAGCGGCGCGACGAGCGCGCCCGCACGGTAGACGGGACACGTGAGATCCTGATTACGCCCACGCTCGATGGTCTCGCCAGAGCGAAACCGTGCCGTGTAGAGCGTCTCGCTGATGCTCATCGTGTCCCCCTTCCGTTACTTATCGCGTTCGCGCCGGTCTGCCTTACGCGCTTGCTCGCGTGCCACCTGCTCGGCGCGCTGCGCCGGCATGCCGCCCTCGACAAGACGGCGCGTCATGGCTTCCTTGGCTGCTGCGATGTCCTTTCGCTCCCCGCTCATGCCTTCGCCTTCGGTCCCTTGACGGGAGTATACATGCGCTCACGTGCGGCGCGCATGTCATCGAGGCGCTTGCTCTCGACGGGGAGCGCGAGCGCGCTGCCGGGATGCGTCGGCGCGCGAGTCTGGTGCTCGCTCACCACGCGCTCCTGGCGCTCGATGATGACGTTGATGAAGTCGGGGTCGGGGATCTTGATGATGCCGTCAGCGACGAGGCGACGGCAGAAGGCCCGGTAGCCCTCGTGGTCCACGCTCATGCGTGTCTGACCCGCCACGAGCTTCGGCTTCTCCCACTTGCTCAAGAACACGGGACCGTTCGCACCAGCGTACTGAATGCAGTAGCCACCCGGCTCGACCTCCCAAGGAATGACGGTCATGCCCTTCTTTGCGAGGTGTACCTCGGCAAGCGCCGTGTCGCCGTGCTTGTCCACGCGGTTGAGGCCGGGGATCGCTACCATCTGCCCGAGGTCGGGGAGCCACTCGCCGTCCACGCACTGCCAGTGTCCCGGGTGATGGGTGTACCACCATGCCGCGTTGCTCGGCAGGTTGAGCAGGGTCGCCATTCCAGCCGGGCGAGACGCCGGCTGCGCTGCAAAGTTGCCGCCGTCAGCCGTTCCGAAGTTCGCTGCCATCTGTTGTTTCTCCTTACGCACGAAGGCGTGCCCGTACCATAAGCACGGACACGCCTTGGCGCTAGGCAGAGCCTAGCAGACCATCACAGGTCGCTGACGATGCCGACGCCCTTGAGGTCCTGGAGCTCCGCAACGCCGAGGAAGGCGCTGCCCACAACCTTGGTGAGGCCCGAGGCCGCGTCACGCTCCCACTCGACCGCCACGGGGGCGCCGGCCGGGATGATGACGCCGCCCGCCGCCGCGATGGGCGCAGGGGTCCCGAGGGCGTAGGCGATGGCGCCGTTGCCGAGCATCATGCCGCGATAGTCCGCGCCCGCGTTCGCGGTCGGGACGTAGCTGCTGACGTGCACGTTGACGCCGAACAGCTTGCCCTTGTAGGACGTGCCCAGCGCGCTGGTCTGCTCCTGGTTCGCCGCGATGTACTGACCCGGGCCCGTCTCCGCGCGGAGGCTGGACATGAGGTCGTTGTACTGCTGGGGGTGCAAGATGCAGTCATACTCCCCCATCACGCTCTGGAGCTGGAGCGCGAAGATCGCGGAGTAGAACGTGTCCGTGGTGAGGTCCACACCCGTGCTGCCGACCTGCGTCGCGAAGCCCGAGGACAGGTTGCACGCCAACTGGTTGAATCGGCCGTTAAAGGCCGCGACCATCGCGTTCGACAGACCATCGAGGTCCACGCCACCAGGGACCGAGTTGGTCGCGCGGGCGAGGTCCGTGAGGTCGTAGCGCAGCGCCTGACGAGCCACGACCACCGTCGCCGCAGCGGACGTGATCGAGGTGTTGGAGACACTCACACCGTCGCCGGGGGCGCTCATGATGTCGGTGCCGTTGAGGCCGACGACGGGCACCTGGATGCTGTCGCTGCCGCTGCCGTTCACGCTGCCCACGTTGAGGAAGCACGGCGCGTTGCGAAGGCTGCCGGTGTCGGCGAGCTTCAGCACGATGGACTGGTAGAGGACCGCAGCGGCGCGGGCGTTGCCGTCAAGAGCGGCGAAGTCGATGTTGGCCATAGTGGCCTCCTAGATAGGTTCGAGTTTGCCGCGCCTGTCGCTTTTTACGGGAGCTTGCCCCGAGCGCGTGGGGGAGGTCCCCCACGCCTACGGTAAGCCTACCAGTGACAGAATGTCAAGGCGTGGAGAGCGCGGCCTTGATGGCTGCGGCGTTCGCTCGGAACTCTGCGGGCGATAGGCGCATGATGCTCTCGGGCGTCCACGCCGTGGTGGCCGGAGGCGTCTGCGTGACCGTGCCTGCGTTCGTCTTCGGCATCGCCGTGGTCACGGGTGCCGGAGCAGCTGCTGGGGCTGCGGGCGCGGCCTCGGGCAGGTAGGCACGCACTGCCTTCGGGAGGGCGTCCTTGTTTCCGAGCCATTCCGCGAGCGGGGGACGGCCCTCGCTGGGGAGCCGGTTGTATGCATGCTGCACGTAGTCGATGCCCTCGGCATCAGTGATGCCAGCCGCGGCGATCTCGCGCTCGGTGCGGAGCGCCTCGCGCTCGGCCTTGCTCGCAGCCTTGACCTCCTCGATCTGCGCCCGGTACTTCTCTGCGCTCTCGGCGAGCGGCGTCAGTTCGCTGACGCGCCCCTCGAGTTCCTTGACTCGCGCAACGAGCTGCCGGATGCGGGCGCCCGCTCCGTTGTCGCTGGCTTCTGCCGTGGTCGTGGTCGTGGTCGTCGTTCCTTCCTCTGTCATTCTTCCTCCTCGCGTGCGGCTTGCACGCGCTCCCAGACTGCTAGTTGCCGACGCGCCCACGCACGACCGGGGGCGCCGCCCCAGAGGTCCCACGCGATGCGCCCGGCACTCGGATACTGCGGATGCCCTGGGCGAGCGGCCGGCGCCTCGAGGTCCACCTCGTGGCGCTGGAAGTACGCGACCATGCGCTTAATGGTCTCGATGCTCACCACGTCGCGGTTCGCCAGCTGCGACGCGCGACGCGCACCGACCAGCGTCCCGCCTCGGCCGTACTTGCGCCGGTTCTCGAGTCCACGCTTCGCAACGGCGGCGACCTCGACGGGGGCGCGGAGCTCAAAGCCCATCGCGCGCTCGTCACGCAGGAAGCGCCGGTACACCTCGGGGTGTTCACGCTTCAGATAGTCGCGCTGACGTTCCGAGATGAACGGCATCAGGTCGTCGCCTCGTCTTCTTCCACGTCTTCGTGGATCTCGACCTCTGCCTCGACCTTCGGGCCGAGTCCGAGGTAGCCGCGCGCCTCGCGGAGGCTCTCGATGACCGCCGCCACGACGGCCGCGTTCGCCTCGTCCAGGTCGAGAGCGGCGAGGGCCTCCTCTGCCGCGTCGAGCTCCTCGCCGACTTCGGACATCGCCTCTGCGTGCGCAGGGGATACATCGGGTGCGGCCGTCGCCGGCCGTCCTCCTGTTTCTCCTTCTTCAACGGCCGGCGGCGTGCTCTCCATCATGCGGGCCTCCGCAGCCTTCGCGAGAGCGATTTGCTCGAGGCGCGCGACGGCGTCCTCGTGGGTCATAGACCCGAACAGCCGGAGCGCCTCGACCTTGTCCATGAGGCCGGCCTCCATCATCTCCATCGCGTGCGTGCGGCGAGCCTGCATCTCCTCAGGCGAGAGCGGGATCTCCCGGTACATGACCGAGTACCCGCCCTCGGGGAACTGCGAACCGGTCGCACGGTTGAAGAGTGCCGCAGAGATAGCGACGAGGCGCTCGTCCGCGTCGCGCTGCTGGAGAATGTACTTCCTCTGCGCCGTCCGCTTACCCTCGGAGGACAGACTGATGGCGTAGCCGCTCTTGGCGCTCCCGCTCGTGCGCTGGAGCTCGCTAGGCGAGAGGCCCGCGTCGGTGGCGAGGCGATGGGCGATAGCCGCGATGGTCGCCTCCAGCTTCTCCACGTCTGCCGACGCGTCGAACTGTCCGACCTGTGGCTGCTGTTCCATCGCCGCGTCGAGCATAAGGATCGTCGTCGGGTCGGTCACGACCTCGACGCGCTGCCCGCGTGTGCCGCCGTCGACCATATCGGAGCCCGCCACACGCACGCCGATGGCCCACCGCTGCGGGAACGAGGCATCACGAAGTGTGTGCGCGAGGAAGCTGTAGTAGACCGCGAGGTTGAGTGAGCCTTCGTAAAGCTCAATGCCGTTGAAGGCGTCGAACAGTCGGTCCCCGTAGAGGCTCGCGTGGTAGAGCACGACCGGAAGAATCGGCGTGCCATCCGCGCGACGGTAGGGGTAGGCCTCGCCCGAGTAGGTGGCGCCGAGCACCTCGAGGGTCACGTCCTCGCCCATGCCGCCGTCCTTCGCCACACGCACCGTGTACGAAGGGTTCGCCGGGTCGCGAATGTCCAGCACGTCCCAGAGCCACACGGCTTCCCCGCGGAAGTGACGCAGACGGATCTCGGCGTACGCCAGGGGGACCGTAGGACGGCTAGGGTCGGCCTCGGCGATGGTCATATCGGGCGAGACAGGCCGATACGTCAGCCGGTTGTCCTCGACGTCGATGCGCATCCACATTTCGCGCAGCGCGATGACCATGCTCTGAAACCGTGCCATCTGCGGCCAGAGGCCGGCACGCGCGATGAGCCCGTTAGACCCGCACAGCGCGTCGACCGCTCCACCCGCCGTGTTGTGGGAAACGTCCGGGGGGGCATCGTAGAGCGTCGCCAGCTCGGTAGCGCAGACCTTGAAGGGGTTGCTGCTGATGTCGGGGATGCCCCACGCCTGACGGCGCGTGCTGCCCAGCTGCATCTGGAGACGGTCCTCTAAGAGCCGCTGCCAGCGTCCCTCCATGAGAGCGCGACGATGCCGGGTGTGCTCCCAGCGCGCGGCCTCGTCGGGGTTACTCGGCGCCGGCGGCTGCGGCATCTTCGTGTAAGCGTACATGGACCCCCCGTTACCCGAGCCTTATCGCGGTCGGCTGGTATAGGCGCCTAGTATACAGTTCGAGCGTGTAGCGCAGCGCGTCGATGCTGTGCTTGTGCTCGCTGGCCTCTCGCCCATCGAACTTCTGTAGGTCGTCGATGAGCCCGCGGCATCGTGGGTTGATGCTGAAGTCGTTTCGGAGCATCGCCGCGGACAGCACCCGGTAGCCTTCGAAGACCGATCCGCGAGGCTTGTACGCCGTGTGGATGCGGAAGGGGAGGCTCCCGGTGGGGAGCTTCAGCGCGCGCTCCATCGAGGACATAAGCATCGCGTTCGACTTGAGGCTCCCGTTGCGCCTGCCGTACACCTTGCGGTCTCCCACCCATCGGTCGACGTTCTCCCAGCGCAGACCGCATCGCTTGAGCATCGCGAGGAGCGCCGCGGCGTCCTGGTCCGGCGTGGTCATGCCGTCCGAAACGATCTGGTCGAGCACCCAGATCTTCGGGTGCCCCTCGCCGCCGTCGCGAACAAGCGCCGTCAGGACGGCGACCTGCGCGCCGGCCTCGGTGCCGTGGTCGATGCCCACACCGATAAGCGCCTCGCCAGCCGGAACGTCGGCGCGGACGTGCTGCGCCGGGTCGAACATCTTAAAGACGCGGCCCTCGACCCATCCGCTGTCCCACTCGCCATGGATGCGCTGGGCGCGCTCTTGCGGGAGCACCTGCCCCTCGAGCTTCTCGATGTCCTCGCGCGTGAGCAGAGGACGCCCGCCGATGGGCGTGGTGTTCTCGACCGTGAGCGGGAAGTGCAGGTCCTGCACGACCTGCTCCTCGACCAGCTTCCTCAACCACCCGAGGGGGAGCCCGATGGGCGTAAGCGTGATCGCGATGCGCCCTCGCTGGCGCAGCACGCGCGCCGCGAGCTCGGACCAGATCTCTTCGGGCGGTGGCTCGTCGATGAGCACGTAGTCAATGGTCGAGCCAGCCAGCGCGAGGGCGCCCTGGTTGACCGTGCGGATGCGAAGCACACTGCCGTTCTTGAACCGCACGATGGGCGTGCGCCCGCGGAAGCCCTTACCCGGCGTGTACTCGCAGTCGGGTTCGATGGCGTCCTTCGGCAGAAGGCTCCACAGCTTCGCCTGAATGGACAGGCTCTGCTCCCACGACACGACCACGACCCACGCCTCGATGGGAGGCGCCTTAACCAGCGTCCACGGATGCGAGCCCAAACAGCGGAAGATGCAGTCGGCGAGGCCCGCCCACGTCTTACCCAGCTGGTTACCGGCGCGGAGCAAGCGGATCGGATGGTTGCTCGAGAGGAACGCGAGCTGCGGGGGCGTCGGCCTGAAGTAGGCCAGCGGGTCCGCGTGTGCCCGACGCGCTAGCGTGTTCGTCGCCGTGGCGAGGGAGGCGAGGTTCACGTCGCCACCTCACAAAGACCCCAGCGAGCGCACCCGGCTTCCTGTCCCCATCCACCACCGAGCTGCATCTGCCGACCACCTCGAGCAGTACGAGACCATTCGAGAACACGATCGATCGGCCAGCATGGGTACTTCGGGCCGTCTGCCGTCATCTCGGCGATCGGTGCCTGAAACATAGCCGGGGGAGATCTGTCCCTTCGTAGTCGAGCGAGGTCAGCGACAAGAGCCTCGAGCATGCGGATGGCTTCAACGCGTCGATCGTCCGTTGAAAGCGCGGCAAGCTCTCCCTTGTTCGCCTGGATGCACGGCCAGCATCCGACCCTGGTAGAGCCGCGCAGGTAAAGAGGACACGGAAGCACGCCATGCCTTCCGTGGATGGCGATCACGTCTGCCTCGGTCCACTTCAACAGAGGGCGCCAAACCTCGACGTGTTCGGCTCCGAGCATCGGCTCTCGCTCGGTGAGCTTCGAGCGAGCGATGCTCTCCTCGGCACGAATGCCGACCACGTTGACGATGTCGTCGTCCTGTTCATTGACCCAGCGGAGGAAAGGCTTGACCTTCAGCTCTTGGGTGCAGTACCGACGCATGCGACTTGGGAACATCGCCTTATGCACCGCCCAGCGAACGAAGCCAGACGGCGAACGACCGACAACGTGTTCGATCTCCTCGACACGCCCGAGGATCTCGGCCGGGATGTCTGGCATCTTCGGAGCAAGCCGAATGACCGGTCCGAGTTCGCGCTCTAGATAGTCGAGGTGCGCGTAAAGGTCCGCATGCTCCCACCCCGTATCCATGAAGATACGAACATGGTCGAGACCCATCTCGCGCAGATGCAGCGAGGCCGCGACCGAGTCTTTGCCGCCAGAGAGGGAGAGGGCGATCAAGCAGTCTCAACCAGTCGCACAGGTGGAGCGCCACGTCGGATCGCGATCGCATCCTCGAGGCGCTCGAGATGCTGAGCCGGTAGCGAGGCGATGGCCTGGACCATGATCGAGAGGAGTTGCTCATCGCTCATAGTGTCGTCAGGGGCCGAGGCCTTGGCAAGCGCCAAGTCTAGTTCGTCGCGCGTCTGGAGCGCGAGGCGCTTCGCGCTAACGGCCGCTTGCCATGACCGCGCCTCTTCTGCCTTCGTGACCATGCTCTCCGCGTGGCGCAGTGCGTCACGCAGGTACTCGACCCGCTCCTGCGTGTCGGGCAGCTTGCCGTAGTTGGTCGCCCGGTCGCGTGGCTTGCGGCGTTCGATCGCCATTTGGGCTCCGTTTCTTGGCTTCAAGGTACCGGTCGAGCGAGAGAAAGTCGAGAACCATACGGGGTCGGGGGGGGTGTCGGTCAGTATACACGGCTTTCGCGCGCGTTCTGGCCCGGTCCAGTCGCCGGGAGCGCCGCCCGGCACCATTACCGGGACGGCTTTCCCTACGTTCACGTGGAGATCCACGCATCGGTTCTTTAACGTGGGGTCGCGCCTCGGCAACCCTGCTTGCTCTTGTTGTAGCGCCGCCACTGCTTCACGGCTGCGTCGAGCGTGTCGTACGCCGCAGAGCATGCGCGCAGACGGTCGAGGGCATCGCGCAGCGTTTCAGGACAGTCTCCCGTCCATCTGCCGCCTTTGCTCAGTGCATCGGTGGCGAGGTCGCCGAGAGGGCTGTTGCGGTTCTTGTGCCGCGAGAGCCAGGTACGAAAGTCTACGGTCATGGTTGCTCCTGTGGTGCGGACAGATCGACGGACACTTCGAAGACGCCTACGATGCCGTTCCCATCGCGATGCGGACACTACGGACAGAAGTTTCCGACATGATCTGTATATATGTATGTGGGTGTCGTTTCGTTACCTTCTCACATACGCGGGATGATGTTGAAAAGAAGTGTCCGTAGTGTCCGCACATCGATGGTAGGCGCATCGTAGGTGGTGCGGAAGTGTCCGAAGAAGTGTCCGTCAGTAGAACGTCGAGCGGTCGGCGCGGCTTGCTCCAGGCGACGGCTGCTCACGCAAGGACAGTCCGAGCCAGCGGCGACCTGCGGAACGGTTGGGATCCTGTTTGTACCCACGATCGGTGAGCGCACGGGTCAACCATCGGTGCGACCGAGGGCGCTCTCCGTTCGCGGCAGACCATGCGCTGAAGGCCTGATAGAGCGCCGTGTTGCCTACCGTTGCGTAGAGCATGCACTTCTCCTCGATGAACTCAGAGAGGATGTCCATGTCGGCGCGGTAGTCTTGCGTCGCATCGGTCACCACAGCCGGCGGTGCTAGGCCGATGCGCTGCCACTCGACGCATCCCTGCACAGCCCATGCGAGAATGCCTGGCGACTCGGCTGCGAGTTTCGCCCCGAGGTCGCGGTCCTTCTCATTCTCGGCGATCGTCTCTGTGAACGGCACGAGGCGAATGCGGCGCCAGATGCCGTGATCCGTTCCTCGGATGATCGGTCGGTGGTTCGTGGCGAGAAGGACCTTGAACGTCGGCGTGAACGTGAAGAACTCCGAGCGCATGAAGCGCGCCGTCATCGCGGCATCGCCCGTCATTTCCTTCACGAGCCCCTCGTCCAGCTGCTCGCCCTGCTCAGGCTCCGATGCCGTCACAAGGCGTGCGCCTCGCAGTGCGGCGATGTCGTTGGGGATGCCTCCGCGGCTATCGCGCACGAAAGTCTCCGCGCGTGCGTGCATCGCGTAGTCTCCGAGCACAGCGCGCACCGTGTCCAGGAAGGTGCTCTTGCCGTTGCTCCCGTTCCCGTAAAGGATGAAGAGGCACTGCTCGCGCGTGCTCCCACTGAGGCAGTACCCCACCACTCGCTGGATGAAGGACACCATCTCCTCGCTGCCGCCCATGATGCGCGTAAGGAACGCGATCCACGTGGGGCATCCGTACCGGTTGCCGAGCTCTGTGCCGGTCAGCTTCGTCATGCGCGCCTCTCGCTCGTGCGGTCGTTGCGCGTCGAGGCGAAGGTCCACGATCCCGTTCTGCGTGTTCAGCAGCCACGGGTCTGCGTCGAGGTCCTCGTGTGAGATGGCTACGTCAGTGCGCGCCACCTTGGCCACAGCCCCGAGGTGAGACACCATTTCGCTCTGGCGTGCCCAGAGCATCCATGACTTGGCTTCGGTGCGGAGCTGCGCGAGGGCGCGCTGCTGTGCCGGCGTTGTGGTCTGTCCAGCTGCTGCGGCTGCTGCGCGCGCTCGCTGCTGTAGGTCTGCGGCGTAAGCCACGACGTCCGCAGCCACTTCGCGGGACATAGCATCAACGCGACGCATGCTGTCTGGCGCCCATCGCTTGCCGTCCCACACAAGCCATCCTTCGCCCTGGGCCGTGTCGCACCATCGAACATCGCCACCGAAACGGTCCACGAGGCGCGCGGCGTTGCCTACGTCGCTCGGCCTGTAGGGCGTCGGAGGAATGGTTGATGGAGCGTCGGAGAAGCGTCGCGGGCTCTGTGCTCCACGGTCCAGCCCATCGCGCACCGTTCGGCGCACCTCTGCCTCCGGCTTGCCGATGGCGAGGCCAGCCTCGACCAGAGCGACCGTAGCCGCCTCTCGGTCGATACACCCGCCCGCAACGAGCTCGCCGATGATCGCGCTCTCTCGGTAAATGGTCTCATGCCGCCGTCCATCCGTGCATGCGCGGATGCGGTCTGCTGCAACCTGCAATACATCGCGGCCGGTCGCTTGGTCGTCGTCGCTCGCCTCGACGGTCGCAGGCTTCGGCGTCGGCTCTGGCTTGCGCGGATAGAGCGCGTCGAGCAGCCAGTCGGGTGCGTCGCTCACCTCGTTGCAGCCCTTGACGAACGCATACGCCTGCCCGTTCGGGTGCACGCTCGGCGGGAGCACCACATACCCACCATCCGCGCGCACATCGAGGCCGGTACGCTGACCATCGATGGTGATGCGGGCACGGTTGCGAAGGTCTCGCCCGACCGGCATGCGGTAGTAGTAGTGGGCTCCGTTCCCGGTCCTGACGGTAAGCGTAGGCGGCAGCGCGCCGTGGTGCTCCTCGAGCAGCGCAAGGGCCTCCGGCCCAGTGAGACCGCCGCCTTTCGGCGCGTCTCCGTCCACGTCGAAGACCCACACGCCCGAGCCTTCGCCCGTCGCGAGCCCGACGTTGTACTCGCGTTCGCCCCACAGGCGCGCGATCTCCTCAAGGTCGCTCGTGGCGTCCTTGAAGCCGTTGGCCGTCGCCGGCATCTTCTCACGTTCGCGCAGCGGAAAGACTTTCCATCCCTTCTTGCGCGCGTAGACTTGGGCCTTCTGGCCCATGATGCTTACCGTCATGTCTCCACCTGTCCGCACCGGGGGAGGACGCGGGGGCTTTATGCCCCCGCGTGCGGGTGGCCGCCCGCGTCCCGGTGGAGGACGTGAGAATGCTAACGGCATCCCCTACGCAGCGTCAACCCTTCGCCGCTTCGGCCTGGCTCCCCTCTGTCGACCCACACGGTACTCGAGCTCCATGTTCTGCGCCCACGCGAACACGGCACAGCGCAGGGTCTTCGCATCCATGGGGCTACGCGTTTCCTCTGCGATCTCGCACCACGTGAAGTCTCCCGTGTTCCACAGCGCGAGGGCCTCGTGGTACTCGTCGCGCATTCGGTACCGGGTTGGCGGGCATCCCCACGCCGCGAGGATGTCCCGCATGGTCGAGGTCCGCATCCGCTCACGTCGGGCGATGTACTCCAGCGCCACGCCGTCCATGCGCTCCATGATCCAGAGCAGCACGAGGACGGGGTCGTGTTCGGTCGGCGCGCTCATGGCTTGCCCTCTTGAACCATCGCGGTCACGTCTTCGGTGGCGAGCTCGACCGTGAACCATTCGTGCTTCTCCGGGC
>Ga0214917_10001449_pt1 | contig 30268 bp, 34 predicted proteins | sample LL_1208_BB_MetaG_FD_177983 | JGI IMG/M metagenome (GOLD analysis project Ga0214917, IMG submission 177983) | Freshwater microbial communities from Lake Lanier, Atlanta, Georgia, United States - LL_1208_BB | ecosystem: Environmental > Aquatic > Freshwater > Lake | place: USA: Georgia | collected... | reverse complement strand
CCGCCACCACATGGGCCACGATCGCAGCCAGCAGCCAATAGAAATTCTTCACATGGAGGGTGGAGGCGAAATCGACCCATTCTTCGGAGACCCAACGCGCCAAGGGCCCGCGGGTAAAGACCTGATCATAGGTGAAGAGGCCGCTCGTCGCCTGGGTTAGCAGCAGGGCCAGGAGCAGCATGACCATCCAGCCACCGGCGGGGTTGTGGGAGACCTCCCTATCCGGCTCCCGGCGGCCAAGCCTGGCCAATTGCCGCCATGCCGCGCCGGGCCAGGCCAAAAATGTCGCGAAGCGGGCGGTATCGCTGCCGAAGACGCCCCAGAGCAGGCGAAAGATCAGCAGGGTGAGGATCGTGTAGCCAGAGAGCATGTGCCAATCCATTTTCTGGGATTTGGCCGTGCCGAAGGAGACCAGCATCAGCACCAGGATGAGCCAGTGGTTCATTCTCACCCAGCCATCCCAAACCTTCACATAATGGAATTGCATGTTCGCTCCCGCGCCCGATGATGCAACGCAGCATGATGATGCGACGGGTTCAATAGATGATTTCACCGCGCGGCCAGCCGGGGCAGAATGGCGGCATGCTCGATGATCCACGTCTTATTGCCTGCCTCGCCACGGCACTTCTCACTCTGACAGGGGCGGGGCTGGCGCGGTTTGCTGGATTACCGCGGCTGGGCGCGGCGGCGCTGCCATTGGCGCTTGTGCTGGGCTTCACCCTGATCATTGGCGGGGTGCAGGCCAGCCCCAGGCAATTGGGCGAGCGCTTGCCCTTGCTGGCGCTGCTGCTGCTCGCCCCGGCCCTGCTGGCGGCCTGGCGGCCACGCGTGGCGCTGGGCTGGGTGATGCTGGTGGTGGCAGCGCTTTTGGCAGGCTGGTGGATGAGTGGTGGCGCGCTGTATGGCCCTGATCTTGGCCGGGCGCTGCCGGTTCTGCTGCTGGTGGCTGTGAGTGCCGGGCTGGCCGGCCTTGCAATGCGCAGCGCCTGGCAGGGCGCCATCCTACCGCTCGGCCTCACTGCAATGCTGCTGCAGGCAGGGCAGCCCGGGCCATGGGCGGAGTTGGGGCTGGCCTTGGGCACGGCCGGGCTGGCCAGCTTGGCCTATGGCCGCCGCTTGCCCATGGCCGGGTGGCTGGCGCTGGGGCCGGCCATGGCGGCGCTGGCGGCGGGCCCGGTGATCGCGCTGGGCCGGCCGCAGGATTGGGCCCTGGCGCTGAGCCTGACCGCCGCAGCTTCCCTGGCGGCGGCGCCACTGCCGCCGCTGGCACGGCTGGGGCTTGGCCCCGCCATCATACTCGGCGCAGCGCTGGTGTTTGGCCTGCTCTGAGGCCGCATGCCCTCCCGCTCAGCGAGAAAAGATCGCGTCGCCAGGACCTCAGGCAACTTGCCGCCTCGGGGTGAAGAGAGGATAAACCGCGACCATGGCCCTCGCGCAATCACTCAGCATCGTCCTCGCCCGCCCTCACCCGGCCGGCTATCCTTTCATTGGTGGCGGTGCCGCCGCCTGCGGGCTGGGCTTGATCCTGGGAGGGTGGCTATTCTGGCCCGGTCTCGCCTTCACCCTGTTCTGCCTGTATTTCTTTCGTGATCCGGATCGCGTGCCACCCGCCACGCCCGGGCTGGTGATTGCGCCCGCGGATGGCCATGTGGTCAGCATCGGCGAGTTCCCGCCCCCGGCCGAACTCGATATGGGCAATTCCCCAGTCTGGCGTGTGGCGATCTTTCTCTCCGTGCTCGATGTGCATGTGAATCGCAGCCCGGTGGCGGGGCGGGTGAAGAAGATTGTCTATCACCACGGCAAATTCCTCTCCGCCAACCTCGACAAGGCGTCGGATGAGAATGAGCGCAATGCGCTGGCGATCGAATTGCCGGATGGGAGGATGGTGGGCTGCGTGCAGATCGCCGGGTTGGTGGCGCGGCGCATCGTCTGCGACGCCAAGCATGGCGACAGCCTGCAGGCGGGCGAGCGCTTTGGCATTATCCGCTTCGGCAGCCGCACCGATGTGTATCTGCCGCCCGGCGTGCTGCCCTCGGTGCTGCTGGGGCAGACCATGATTGGCGGCGAGACGGTGCTGGCGGATCTTCGCTAGTGGCGCGCGCTGCGCGGGAGACGGGCCCGAAGCTCTCCGCGCGGGAAAGGGCGCGCAGGGCGCTGCGCCGGCGGCTGGAGCGCCGGCCGCGCTATAGTGGGCCGTCGATCAACCGGCTGATTCCCAATATTCTGACCATGCTGGGGCTTTGCGCCGGCATGATCGCGGTGCGATTTGCCTTCGAGGGCCATTTTGGCCAGGCGGGGGCGATGATCGTGGTGGCGGCGGTGATCGATGGGCTCGATGGCCGGGTGGCGCGGTTGTTGAAAGGCACTTCGCTGTTCGGGGCGGAATTTGACAGCCTGAGCGATTTTCTCAGCTTCGGCGTGGCACCGGCCTTGGTGCTGTATCTATGGGCGATGCAGTCGGTTGGGCCGCTCTTCTTCCTGCCATCGCTGATCTACGCCGTGGCGCTGGCCTTGCGGCTGGCACGCTTCAATGCCGCCCTGTTCGAGGACCCGGCCCAGCCAAAGCCGGCCAAACCGCTCTTCGTGCATAATTTCTTCACTGGGGTGCCGGCGCCGGCGGCGGCGGGGCTGGTGATGTTCCCGCTCTTCGCCTCGCAGGCGCTGCTGGAATGGGGCTGGCTGGTGAGTGCGCAGGCGCTGCGCAACCCGGCCTTTGTCGCGATGGTGCTCGTGCTGGTGGCGGGGCTTGCGGTCTCCACCCTGCCGAGCTGGAGTTTCAAGCGGGTCAAGGTCAAATCGGGCCTCGTATTGCCGCTGATGCTGGGCGTGGTGGCCTATGCCACCTTGCTGGTCACTGAGCCATGGGCGGCACTCGCGCTGGCGGGGCTGATCTATATGGGCATGCTGGTGTTCTCGGGGCAGCATTATCGCCGCCTGGCGCGGGAATGGGCGGCGGCGCATCCGCCCGCGGGGTGATGCTACCGCACCAGGGTGCGGGCCATATCGTCCAGCCCTGAGAGGGTGAGAGGGTACATCGCACCCTCCATAATCTCGCGCAGCATGCCGATGCTGCCGGTGTGGCGCCAATGCGCCTCGGGCGTGGGGTTGAGCCAGGCTGAACGGCGGAAATGGGCGCGCAGACGCTGCATCCAGACCCGGCCCGCCTCCTCATTCCAATGCTCGACACTGCCGCCGGGCTGGATGATCTCATAAGGGCTCATCGCGCCATCGCCGACAAAGATCAGCTTGTAGTCGGGGCCATAGGTGCGCAGCAGGTCATTGGTTGGCAGCATATTGGCTTGCCGCCGCTGATTGGTGGTCCAGACCTTTTCATAGACGCAATTGTGGAAATAGAAGTGCTTGAGGTGCTTGAACTCCGCCCGCGCGGCGGTGAAGAGTTCTTCCGAGGCACGGATATGATCATCCATGCTGCCGCCGATATCGAGCAGCAGCAGCACTTTGATGGCATTGCGCCGCTCGGCCACCATGCGGATATCGAGCAGGCCGCCTTTCGCCGCAGTGTCGCGGATGGTGCCGTTGAGGTCGAGTTCGGTGGCCTCGCCCTGGCGGGCGAAGCGGCGCAGGCGGCGCAGCGCCAGTTTCATATTGCGGGTGCCCAGCGCGACATCATCGGCAAGGTCGCGGAATTCACGCTTGTCCCAGACCTTGGTGGCGCGGCGGTTGCGGCTTTTATCCTGGCCGATGCGCACCCCTTCGGGATTATAGCCATGCGCGCCGAAGGGGGAGGTGCCGGCGGTGCCGATCCATTTCGAGCCACCCTGGTGGCGGCCTTTTTGCTCCTCAAGCCGCTTTTTGAGGGTTTCCATCAGCTTTTCGAAGCCACCCATGGCCTCGATCTGCGCCATTTCCTCGGGGGTGAGGTTCTTCTCGGCGATTTTTCGCAGCCATTCCTCGGGGAGGAGCGGGGTCTCCTCGCCTTCTGGGGGTTCCAGGCCCTTGAAGACCTGGGAGAAGACACGGTCGAACCGGTCGAGATAGCGCTCATCCTTCACCAGCGCGGCGCGGGCGAGGAAGTAGAAATCCTCAACCGAGTAATCCGCCACGCCAGCCCGCATCGCACCCAGAAGGGAGAGCCATTCGGTCAGGCTGGAGGGCACACCCGCGCGGCGGAGTTCCAGGATGAAGGGTGCGAACATCGCGCTAGCGGCGGGCGCGGTTGAGGAAGGCCAGGCGCTCGAAGAGGTGCACATCCTGCTCATTCTTCAGCAGCGCACCGTAAAGCGGCGGGATGGCCACCTTGGCATCGCTCGAGCGCAGGGCTTCGGGGGGCATATCTTCGATCATCAGCAGCTTCAGCCAATCCAGCAATTCGGAGGTGGCGGGTTTTTTCTTCAACTCATTCACCTCGCGAATCTGGAAGAAGACGTTGAGCGCCTCGCTCGCCAGATCCTTGCGGATATCGGGGTAATGCGCCTGGACGATGCGCTCCATCGTGTCGCGCTCCGGGAAGCGGATGAAGTGGAAGAAGCAGCGGCGGAGGAAAGCGTCCGGCAATTCCTTCTCATTATTGGAGGTGATGATGACGACGGGGCGCTGCTTCGCCACCACCGTCTCGCGGGTTTCGTAGACATGGAACTGCATGCGATCGAGTTCGAGCAGCAGGTCGTTGGGGAATTCGATATCGGCCTTGTCGATTTCGTCGATCAGCAGCACCACGCGCTGATCGGCGGTGAAGGCCTCCCAGAGCTTGCCCTTGGCAATATAGTTGCGGATGTCATGCACCCGCGCCTCGCCCAATTGGCCATCGCGCAGGCGGGATACGGCGTCATATTCATAGAGCCCCTGCTGCGCCTTGGTGGTGGATTTGATGTGCCATTCGATGAGCGGCGCGCCGAGGGCGAGTGCGACCTGCTGGGCCAGAACGGTCTTGCCGGTGCCAGGCTCACCCTTGACGAGCAAGGGCCGGCCCAGGGCGATGGCGGCGTTCACCGCCACCTCGAGTTCACGCGTGGCGATGTAGTCCTTGTTGGTCTTGAACATGCCTGGCTCCTGGCTGATTGGGCTGAATGTCGGACGGCCTTGCGCGCTGCGCAAGCATCGGGCTAGGCCTGCGCCATGCAGTCCTATTTCGCAGCGCTGGTGATGTTGAGCATTGCCGCCTTCATTGAAGGCCGCTCCTCCACGGCCGGCTTGCGCCCCAGCCACCCACCGGCGGACCGAGCCTTTCGCAATCTGGGCCGGGTGAGCCTGGCGGTGTGGCTGGGGATGCTGGCCTGGGGGGCGGTGGTGCTGCCCTGGTGGCAGCCCTTGGCGGGGTTTGCGGGTTCGCTGGCGGCCAATGCGCTGGTGTTGCAGGCCGGGCCGCGGCCGGGATGGCCGGGCATGGCGATGGGCCTGGCATTGGCCGGGCTGGGGGCGGCGAGTTGGACCTTGTCGCGCCACTTTTGAGGGGCGGGTGGCTTTAGGCCTTCAATGGCGAGGTGTTTTACCTCACACCATCTCCACAACACCAGCGACGCGCAATGAATCGGCAAGAAGGGCTACGCGGCGGTCAATAGCCTCGCCGGGAAACACGATGTTGCTCCGAGGCAATTTTAGAAACAAGCCTTGTTTCCGCGATTCTATTTTCGTCTCTTTCAGTATTTCTGCGATACCTGCCGATAATGTAAATGCAAGACGAAATGCGAGGCCAATTTGATTGGCGATATCCCGATGCCTTTCGTCTAAAAGACAGAGGGCGCCTTGGAGAAACCTATCGGTCAGCTTGGCATCATAGCGGATAGCGATAACGACTGCGAGAAACGCCCTTACAACATGGTCTAAGCCAGCGCCGTTTTGTAGGAAAATACGATCAAAACTCTGTTCCGCACGATAATCTGGGTGGTCGTAACAGCCGACATCGCATAGTAATACTGAAGCAATAAGTAATTTTTGTTCATCTTCTCGAAGATTGATATTGATATCCATCATCCAGATGAGCAGGGCATCGGGGAATAGATCATTCCGGCCCAAACGGGCGCCAAGCTCTTTGGCTGCGCTGATCACGGGATCCTGCTGGCGGATAACCTCGGGCAACAGGGCACTATACCACCCCTCGCGCAGCCCATTTGCGCTGAAAATAACGTTTTCTGGCTTAAAGGCACGCAGCACTTCCCGAATTATGATTGCCACATAAGGCAAATCATCAAGCCGCTTGGTGGAAACGATTTGAATTTTATCACGAGACGGATTTTTTGCGGCGATCAATTTTTGCGCGTAATTTCTTGCTTCATTTCTTCCGATTGTATAATTATGAATCATTGACAATGGGTAAGACGTGGAAGATATATGTAGCTTTGCAAAAGCTCTAAATCCGCCACCAACAAGATAAATGTTATTTATTCCAACCAGATTAGCCCAATCGATATTTTTTATTTTGTCTTCAACAATTGATTTAGCCGTTAAAAGCGAGCCATTGGACATATCGCTCAGCCTAATGGTGCCGACGGATAGAGAGACGGATTCCATCACCTCGCCGTTGGAGAGGTGGGCCAGCTCGAGCGAACCTCCTCCCAGATCCGCGATCAAACCATTGGCACCAGCATTGCCAAGAAGAACACCATTGGCCGAAATTCGCGCTTCGTCATCGCCAGTCAGAACAATAATGGTGACAGAGGGAACCGCAGATTGCACCCTTGCAAGAAAATTACTGCCATCACTCGCCTCTCTTACGGCGGCCGTGGCTAAAATCTCCAGACGCTCGCAATTAAAACCAGAAGCAATCGCATAATATCGCGATATTATTGTAATCGCCAAATCGGATGCGGCAGGGTTGAGGTTCCCAGTTTCATTCAGGCCACGAGCCAGCCCTATAATTGCCTTTTCATTAAAAATGATATGCGGATTGCGTGACAAGCCTTCAAATATAACAAGCCTTATCGAATTTGATCCAAGATCGATAATTCCAAAACGCATGCCTTACATTCCATTTAATATTAACAATGCGGTAAATAGGAGGGTCCGGTAGCAAATCATCATTCGCAACAGCAAAATAGTTTTATGAAATTTGATCTCGGACATACCCATCCTGCGCATGAGAAGGCCCCATACCGGATCAGTCCATACCGCCAATCCCCGGCGCGGGACAGCCCGCAGGCCCCGCGCCAGCCGCAAGGGCGGCGCGGGTGGTGGCAATTCTGCCGGTATTTTCGCTGCGGCCGAGGGGCAATTCACCGCAATATCGGAAAATTGCCCCGCCCGAGATCAGACAGACCCGGGATCAAGCCAGCCCACATTCCCATCCGCGCGCCGATAAACCACATTCAGCGCGCTCGAGGCGCTGTTGCGGAACAGCATCACCGGCAGATTGCCCAGGTCGAGCCGCATCGCAGCCTCGCCCACGGTGAGGTGCATGATCTCGGTGGTGGGTTCGGCCACCACCGCGGCATGGTCGGCCGTGCGGATCTCTTCCTCATGATCCTCAGCCTCATCGCGCAGCAGGTATTGCTGTGCCATTTCCCGCGGCAGGCGGTCCGTCGCCTTGCTGCGGGCATGCTCATTCACCCGACGGCGATACCGGCGCAGGCGCTTGCCCACATGCTCGGCCGCCTGTTCGAAGGCGCGATGCGCATCGGCCGCCTGGCCCTCGCCGCGCATGATCAGGTTCCGTCCAGCGTGAAAATTGATGTCGCAGGAGAAAAAGCTGCGCACCTTGCTGAAGGTCACGCGGGCCTCCATCGCGTGGTCGAAATACTTTCCTGCGATGGTGCTGAGCCCATGCTCGACATGGGTTCGCAGCGCATCGCCGGTTTCCACCTGCTTACCAGCCACAGTAATGTGCATGTTCGCGGTCATCCCTTCCTATCGAAGGTCCAACCGCAGGACCGGTGGCTTTCGCCCCAGTAAGGCTAGGCCCAGGCCGTTGCGGCCTTTCCTTCCTTGTCGCGCTTGCGTTGCACCGAACTTGGTATTCGCAGCGCGTCCCGATACTTCGCCACAGTCCGACGGGCGATGTCCACACCTTCTTCACGCAATCGCAACACAATTGCATCGTCGGACAGCACGCAGGCCGCGGTTTCGGCATCGACCATGGTCTTGATTCGGTGGCGCACCGCCGCGGCGCTGACGGATTCGCCGCCTGCGGTGCCGTTGATGGCGGTGGTAAAGAAAAATTTCAGCTCCAGCACGCCGCGCGGCGTGGCGATGTATTTATTCGCGGTCACCCGGCTGACGGTGCTTTCGTGCATCTCCACCGTCTCCGCCACCTCGCGCAGGATCAGCGGCTTGAGGAATTCCACCCCGTGGCGGAAGAAGCCATCCTGCCGCTGCACGATATCGGCCGCCACTTTCAGGATGGTATTGGCGCGCTGTTCAAGGCTTTTCACCAGCCAATTTGCGGTTTGCAGCTTCTCGGCCACAAAGGCTTTCTGATCCTTATCGGTGGTGGGCAGCATGCAGCGTGCCGCGAAACCCTGGTTGATGAGCACGCGCGGCAATGTCTCGGGGTTCAGTTCCAAAATCCAACTGCCATCGGGGCCAGCGCGCATCAGCACATCAGGCTCGATGGGCCTCGCGGGCGTGACATCGAAGCCAGCGCCGGGCTTGGGATCGAGCCGCTTGATTTCGGCGATCATCTCGGCGAGATCCTCGGCATCGACCCCGCAGCAGGCCTGCAGCGCGCGGTAATCGCGCCGCGCCAGCAGCGGCAGATTGTCCAGCAGCGCTTCCATCGCCGGGTCCAGCCGGTTCTTCTCCGCCAATTGGGCGCCCAGGCATTCGGCCAGGTTGGCCGCGAACATCCCCGTGGGGTCGAGCCGCTGCAGCCGCAGCCTGACGCCCTCCACCACCTCCTCGGCGCATCCCAGCCGCGCGGCCATGGCCGCGACATCCACCACCAGACGGCCCGAAGGCTCCAGCATGGCCAACATGGCGCTGGCGATCAGTTGCTCACGGGGCTCACGAAAACCAAGGCGAATCTGCTCTGACACATGCTCGCGCAGCGTGGGCTCGCGGCCTGCCAGGTTCTCGATGGTGGAGAGGTCATCGCCGAAATCGCTACGCCCGCCCGCACCCAGGCTGGAACTGAAGGGTGTCCCCTCATCATGCACATTGGACCAATCGGCGTCGAGCGGGGCTGCTGCCTCACTTGGCAGTGAATCGGCGGCGGCCGCAGCCGCGCTGTCACGGCTGTCGAGCACCGGCAGAATATCGGCGCGGCGGCCATCCTCCATCGCGGGCTCGGGGCGCTCATCACGCTCCAGCAGCGGGTTGCGCTCCAGCTCCTCCTCGACGAAGGCAGCCACTTCCAGATTGGAGCTTTGCAACAATTTGATGGCCTGCCGCAGCTGCGGCGTCATCACCAGGGATTGCGACTGCCGGAGATCCAGCCGCAAGCCGGAGCTTCTGGGCCCTATCGCCATGGCACTGCGGCCGGTCTGGCGCGAATAGGGCCCATGGCGATCAAACTACAACGAGAATTTTTCGCCCAGGTAAACGCGGCGCACACCTTCATGCGCCACGATATCCTTCGGGCTGCCCTCCATCAGCACCAGGCCATCATGCAGGATATAGGCCCGGTCGATGATCTCGAGGGTTTCGCGCACATTGTGCTCGGTGATCAGCACGCCGATGCCGCGATTCTTCAGGTGCTTCACCAGGTCGCGGATTTCGGAGACGGCGATGGGGTCGATGCCCGCCAGGGGCTCGTCCAGCAGGATATAGGCAGGGTGGGTGGCCAGTGCGCGGGCGATCTCGCAGCGCCGCCGCTCACCGCCCGATAGCGCCAGCGCCGGCGCGCGGCGCAAATGGCCAATGCCGAATTCAGCCAGGAGATTGTCCAGCATCTCCTCCCGCCGCTCGCGGATCGGCTCCACCACCTCCAGCGCGGCGCGGATATTATCCTCGACCGAGAGGCCGCGGAAAATAGACGCCTCCTGCGGCAGATAGCCCAAACCGAGCCGCGCGCGGCGATACATCGGCAATTTGGTGACGTCGTGGCCATCCATCGTCACCGTGCCCTCATCGGGCGAGACGAGGCCAGTGATCATGTAGAAGGTGGTCGTCTTGCCAGCGCCATTGGGTCCGAGCAGCCCCACCGCCTCACCACGCTTGAGGCTGAGCGATACACCGCGCACCACCGGCCGCTTGCGGTAGCGCTTGACCAGATTGGTGGCGACAAGCCCGCCAGCGCCGTCGAGAGCTTCAAAGGCGGTCATTATGGCGTCCCTGCGGGCGGTGTTGCCCGCTGCTGCTGTTGCTGCGGCACGATCAGCCCCTGCACGCGGGCGCCTGGGGCATTCACCAGGCGCGAGATGCCGGTATTGAAGTTCACCAGCGCCTCGGTGCCATTCACCTGATTATCGCCGCGGGTGATGCGGACATTGCCCAGGATGCGGGCGAGGCCGGTCTCGGCTGAATAGACACCACGATCGCCACGTACGACTTCGGTTTCGGTGCGAATCTCGACATTGCCGAAGAGTTCCACCCGGTCGATCCGCCCTGAGCCTGGCGGGGGGGGCGCGGCACCGGGCGTGGTGCTGCGCACCGGCGCGGGTGTTCCCTCCGCCGTCAGATAGGAGACCAGGGTATCGGCGCCGACATAGCGGTTATCCTTGGTCCTCAGCACGGCATTGCCGCGCGCTACGGCCATACGGCGCTGGCTCCAATATTCGAGGCTGTCGCGCGCCACCATGTTCTGGTTGGGGGTGGTCAGCGTCAATTGCCGGCCGGTGAGGACGAGAACCGCCTGGTCCATGTCATAGACGCCGCGGTCGCCAGTGGCGACATCGGTGGCGGTGGTGATCCGCACATTGCCCTCGGCCTCGAAGCGCCAGATCTCATTGCCGCCGGAGAGCGGCGACTCGGCCGCGCCGGGCGCCACCGCCGGCTGCGTACCGGCCTGCGGGCGGTATCGTGCCAGCAGCCGGGCCGCATCCACCGTCACGCCATCGCGAATTGCGCGGGCATTGCCGCGGGCTATCACCACCCGCTGCTCTTGCCGCCACTCTATCCCATCATTGCTGGTGATATCGACGGGCCCGCCCTGGGTCATATCGATGTTCTGCGCGGCCGCTGGGAGTGCCAGGGCCAGCAGGAGGAGGATGAGGGGCCTCATTTCTGATTGCCTTCGAGCACCGCATGGGAATTGCCGGTGAAAATGACCACGGCGCCGCGCTCTCTCAATTCAAAACCCTCGGAGATGATGGTGCCAAAGGAGCCCTGCGCCTGGGTTGGCCGGTTGCCATTGGCATTGCCACCGGTGATATCCACCGATGCGGTGTCGCTTTGGAACCGCATGCCATTATCGTGATAAATCGTCACATCACCGGCGAGGTGGAGCCGGTTGTGGCCGCGATCATAAACGCCATCGCGCGACTCGATCAGCAGCCAGGCGCCATCGGTCATCGTCATATCGGCGCGTGGGGCGTCGAGTTCGATCACCTCTGTGCCGGCGGCGACAGGCATCCCCGCAGCGGCGTTGGGGCGCTGCCGCGCCATCCGGGCGGTGACGGTATAGGGGCGGTTCAACTCATCAAGCCCCTGATAGAGTGGCGCGGTCACCTGCAAGGCCTCTGCCACGATGGCCGGCCCGCGGCGGAAGGACAGGCGGCCCTCCTTACCCTCGATATCCGGCCAGAACATCAGCAGCGCCAGCAATGTTGCGGCGCCAGCAGGCAGCGCAAGCTTGGCAAGCCGCATCGCCGCATGCCGCCGGGCCATGCCACGCGCGGAGGGGACGAGGCGCGCGCGGGAGGGGGCCAGCATGTCCCGCCTTGCGGGCAGCGCGGTGACCGGGGCCAGGTTGGGTTGCTCTTTTGCCGCCATGCTCATGCCACAGCGGCGCGCAGCAGGTCATGAATATGCAGGATACCCACCGGCCGCGCGGCCTCATCAACCACGAACATGGCGGTGATGCCGCTCTCATTCATCAGGCGCAGCGCCTCGGCTGCCAGCGTGTCTGGGCCGATGCTGCGGGGGTTATGCGTCATCACCGCGCCGGCATCACGCGCCAGCAGGTCATCACCCGCCTTCAGCGCGCGGCGGAGGTCACCATCGGTGACGATGCCTGCCAGCCGCCCGGCATCGATGATGCCCAGGCAGCCGAAGCGCCCCGCCGTCATCGCCACCAGCGCATCGGCCATGGCGAGGTCTGGCCCGGCCAGGGGCATGTCGCGGTGCATGAGTTGGGCCACCCGCATCAGCTTTGCCCCCAGCTTGCCGCCGGGGTGGAAGGTGCGGAAATCGGTGGCGGTGAAGCCACGACGGGTGAGCAATGCGACGGCCAGGGCATCGCCGAGCGCCAATTGCATGGTGGTGCTGGTGGTGGGTGCGAGGCCCATCGGGCAGGCCTCGGGCGCTGGAGGCAGCACCAGGGCGACATCGGCATCGCGCGCCAGGCTGCTGCCCGCCCGGCCGATAATGGCCACCAGCGGCAGGGCAAAGCGCTTGCAATGCGCCACCATATCCGACAGTTCCGCCGTCTCGCCGCTATTGGACAGCGCCAGCACAGCGTCCCCCTGCACGATCATGCCCAGATCGCCATGGCTGGCCTCACCGGGATGGACGAAGAGTGCGGGGGTGCCGGTTGAGGCCATGGTGGCGGCAATTTTGCGGCCGATATGGCCGGATTTGCCCATGCCTGTGACCACCACGCGGCCGGTGCGCCCGGCCAGGAGTTCCACCGCGGCGTCGAACCCGCCATCGAGGCTTGCGGCAAGCGCCGAGAGCGCCTGCGCCTCCAGCACCACAAGATTGCGGCCCACATCCTGGTGGGAGGTTGAAACTGGATGGTCCACGGATGGTCTATGAAGCGAGCCGGGGGGCAGGGTCAACCTTAGAATAGGGCTTTCTATACAAGAATTGTGCCATCCTTTGATCAGAACCTTTCAGACGCCTTGATTGCCAGCTTGCAGCCCACCTTGATGGCCGCTGAGAGCAGGCGGTAGCCCGGGGTCAATTCCGCTTCATGGGCGAGGCCGGTGTCGCGATGCTCCAGCTCCTCGGCGCGGAATGTCTCGATCGATTCGCGCAAAGGGGCCTCATCCTCGCCCAAAGCGGCGGATTGGGCTGAGTAATGCTCGTCGATCGCCTCCTCCACCGCCACGGTGCAGGCCATGGCGGCGCGGTGGCCGAGGGCGGCGGTGGCAGCGCCGAGGGCGAAACCGGCCACATGCCAAAAGGGCAGCAGCGCCGTGGGCCGCACCCGCCGCTCGCCGATCAGGCGGGAGAAATGGTCGAGATGGACCTGCTCCTGCGCCTGCATATGGCTGATGATGGGCTCGTATTGCGTGCCCTTCAGCACGGCCAATTGGCCCTGATAAATCCGCTTGGCGCCATATTCGCCGGCGTGGTCGACGCGGATGACACGTTCGAGATAATCGCGCGGGGTGCTGCTCATGCGGGGCGTCGTCCTCTCAGGGCCAGGGCGGCCAATGCTAGACCATAGATGGTGTTCATCGCCGCCATGGAAAGCGGCAGGCCGGGAATGAGAAAGGCCGGCTCGTCGCAGGGCTTGGTGGGGGCCGGGGCCAGGCTGCGCATCAATTCCTCGATGGTCAGGCCCATGACGGCCTGGGGCGTGGCGCAACCGGCCAGGGGCGAGGGCCACCATTTGAATTCCACGCCCATATGGAAAGCCCCGATCAACGCCGAGGTCGCCGCCGCCAGGGCCGCGCCCAGCAGCAGCCAAGGCCTTGCCCGCGGCAGCGGGGCCGCCAGCAGGGCCAGGCCCGCCGCCAGCCAATAGGGCGCGCGCTGCCACAGGCAGAGCTCGCAGGGGGCAAGGCCGAACCAACCCTCGCTCAATCCGGCGAAGACCGGGGCCGCCAGGGCCAGCAGAAAAACGGCAATGGGCATGTTGTTTTGTGGAATTGCACGCGGGCCCGCGCAACCCCATGCTGCCGGCATTCGGGTAAGGAAACGCGAGATGCTGACAATATGGGGCCGAAACAGTTCCTCCAATGTGATGAAGGTGCTGTGGCTGTGCGATGAATTGGGCATACCCTATCATCGGGAAGATGCAGGTGGCGCCTTCGGTCGCACGACCGAGGATTTTTATCGGGCGATGAACCCCAACCCCACCGTGCCCACCATTGTGGATAGCGATGGTTATACGCTGTGGGAGAGCAATGTGATTCTGCGCTACCTCTGCGCCACGCGTGGCGGTGAGAGGCTGTTTCCGGCAGATCCGCGCGCCCGGGGCGATGTGGAGCGCTGGGTGGATTGGCAGCAGACCAGCCATAATCCGCGGATGTCGACGATATTTCTCGGCCTGATCCGCACGCCGCCGGAGAAGCGGGACATGGCGGCCATTGAGGCCGCGCGGGTGCAAACGGCAGGGCTGAACGATATGCTGGAGCGGCAATTGGATGGCCGGGACTATCTGGCCGGGGATTTCAGCATTGCCGATATCGCCCTGGGGCCGCAAATCCATCGCTGGTTCGCGCTGCCCATCGAGCGCCCGCATCAGCCTCGGCTGCGGGCCTGGTATGACAGGCTGCTGAGCCACCCTGGCTATGCCCAGCATTGCGCCGGGGGGCTGGCCTGATGACCACACAGGTGCGCCACGCCGATGCTGCGGGGTTTGAACGCGGGCTTCGGGCGTTTTTCGAATATCGTGACCTGGGCGTGAAGGGCGAGACTGGTGGGGCCTTTGGCGCCCATGTGATACGCGCCGTGGCCGGCGAGCATCCTGAGCCGAAATGGCATTGTCACCGGCTCGATTTCCAGTTCGTGGTGGTGCTGAAGGGTTGGGTGCGCTTCGAATACGAGGATATTGGCGAGGTGCTGCTGCAGGCCGGCAGCACCGTGTTGCAGCCGCCGATGGTGAAGCATCGCGAGGTTGAGCACAGCGATGATCTGGAACTGATCGAGATCACCGCGCCGGCGGAATTCGAGACGATGTTGGTGGAGGGGCCGGGATAGGCCTCAGGCGCCAAAACCCTCCGCCGTCACACCGCGCGGCCGCACCAGATCATAGGCGCCGCGGGCCAGATACTGCCCGCTGCCGGGCTGGGCCAGCACCACGCCATCCTGCATGACCACCTCGCCGCGGCGCAGGGTGGCGACCGGCCAGCCGGTCACCTCCATGCCCTCATAGGGGGTATTGTCCACCGCATGCTGCATCATGGCGTTGGTCAGGCGCACCTGCTTCGTTGGGTCCCACAGCACGATATCGGCATCGCTGCCCGGCGCGATCGCGCCCTTGCGGGGGTAGAGGCCCATCAGCTTCGCCGGGTTGGTGGCCACCAGGGCGCAGAATTGCTCTAGGCTGATGCGCCCCTTGGAGACACCCTCGGAGAAGATAAGCGGCAGCCTCGCGGCCAGCCCCGGAATGCCATTGGGGATGGTCGAAAAATCCTGACCGGCCTTGGCTGCGGTGCTGAAGGCGCAATGGTCGGAGGTGATAACGTCCAGCGTGCCGCGGCGGATCATCTCCCAGATTTTGGCGTGTTCATCCCCGCCGCGCGGGGGCGGGCTGCACATGAAGAGCGCGCCATCCGGCCGGGCCATATGCGCCGCCGTCAGGGTGACATATTGCGGGCAGGTCTCGCCCCAGACTTTCAGGCCGCGGGCCTGGGCGGCGGCGATTTCGGCCGCAGCCTCCTCGCAGCTGACATGGAAGACCTGGATGGGTTGGTCCACCAATTCAGCGAGCGCGATGGCGCGCTGAGTGGCCTCGCGCTCAACCACCGGCGGGCGTGACCAGGCATGGTATTGCGGCGCGGTGCGCCCGGCCGCCAGCAGCCGCTGGGCGCGCCATTGGATGGCCTCGTAATTCTCGCAATGCACCGTCACCAGGCAGCCCAGCTTTCGGGCGGTCTCCAACACGCGGATATATTGTGCGTCGGTGAGGTGCAGCGGGTCATAGGTGAGGAAGACCTTCAGGCTGCGCACGCCCTCGGCCACGATGCGCGGCACTTCCTCCTCCATCACCGCCTCGGTCGGGTCGGTGATGATCTGGTGGAAGGCGTGGTCCAGCATGCCGGTGGCCGCGCGGGCGCGGTAATCCACGAAGCGCTCCCATACCCCATGGCCCTTCCATTGCGGGATGAAGCTGACCACGGTGGTGGTGCCGCCGGCAAAGGCGGTGGTGGAGGCGGTGATGAAACTCTCCTCCGAGCGGCTGCCATCGGGGGCCGGTTCCTCGATATGGCAATGGCTGTCCACGCCGCCGGGCAGCACGAGCAGGCCCGTGGCGTCGATCACCCGCCCGCCATCCGGGATATTCTCGCCCAGTGCCACGATGCGCCCGCCGGCCACCGCCACATCGCAGCGTATTGGGCCGGAACCGGCCGCCACGAGACCATTCCTGATCACCACATCATGCATCTGCGCGTATCTCCTTTGGCAGGGCGCAGAATGGCGATGGCGCATTGTGCGTGCAACTGCCCGCAATCACCGCATCCCCGGCATGTGGCGGGGCAAAACGTCCGATAAACCCCCATGGCAGCCCGCCCCACGGGCGTGCCAGAAAGAGCCAGGAGGATCCGCCATGCTCGACCCCAAGAATTTTGACCCAGACGCCTATGTCGCCGCCGTCGCCCCTGCGGTGGGGCTGCAACTCAGCGCCGAGCGCCAGGCGCGCGTGGCCGAAGCCCTGGCGCTGGTGGTAAAACTGGGTGGCGCCGCCCTGACCCGGCCCCTACCCGAAACGGCCGAACCGGCGGCGATGTTCCGGCCATGAGCGCGCTGGACAATACCCAAGACGCGCTTGCCCGCATCGCCGCCCATGATGGCCAGGTGAATGCCTTCACCGAGGTGCTGGCCGAACGCGCTTTGGCCCAGGCGAGGCGGGTAGATGCGGCCCGCCTGTCCGGCCCACTGGTGGGCATGCCCTTCGCGGCCAAGAACCTGTTTGACCTCAGGGGCATCCCGACGAGGGCCGGCAGCAAGATCCGCCGCACCGCGCCGCCTGCCACCGCCGATGCCACGCTGGTGGCCCGGCTGGAGGCGGCGGGCATGGTCTGCGTCGGCGCGCTGAATATGGATGAATTCGCCTATGGCTTCACCACAGAGAACAGCCATGACGGGCCAGCCCATAACCCGCATGATCTGAGCCGGGTGGCCGGGGGCAGCAGCGGCGGTTCGGCGGCCGCCGTGGCGGCGGGGATGGTGCCGGTCTCGCTCGGCACCGATACCAATGGCTCGATCCGGGTGCCGGCCTCGCTTTGCGGTATATTTGGCATCAAGCCCAGCTATGGGCGGCTGCCGCGCAGCGGGGCCACGCTGTTTGTCGCCGCCCTCGACCATGTGGGCCCCTTCGCCCGTGATGTGGCGACGCTGGCGGCGGTGTATGACGCGCTGCAAGGCCCTGACGCGGCGGATCCGGCGCAGGTGCCCATGCCGGTGGAGTTTGTCTGCCCTGGCATGGAGGCGGGGCTGGGCGGCTTGCGGATTGGCAGGCTGGGCGGGTGGTTCGACGGGCCGCAAACCCCCGCCGCCCGTGCCGCCGTGGCGGCAGTGGCCAAAGCGCTGGGTGCGAGCGGCACCGCCATCTGGGCAGATGCCGAGGCGACCCGCGCCGCCGCCTTCCTGATCACCTCCAGCGAAGGGGCCGGATTTCGCCTGCCGGAACTGCGGGACCATCTGGAAGATTTCGAGCCGCTGATCCAGGACCGGCTGCTGGCCGGCGCCCTGCTGCCCGCAGCCTGGATATTCCACGCCCAGCGGGTGCGGGCGATGGGCAAGGCCAGCATGGCCGCTTTGCTGGCCGATTGGGACATTCTGATCGCTCCCGCCACCCCCACGCCGGCCACGCCCATCGGTCAGGAGATTCTGACCATGCAGGGGGTGAGCATGCCGCTGCGCCCCTCCATGGGCCTCTTTACCCAGCCGATCAGCGCCATTGGCCTGCCGGTGCTCACCGTGCCGCTGCAAAACGCCGAAGGGGTGCTGCCCATTGGGGTGCAGTTGATCGGCCGGCCCTGGCAGGAAGCCACGCTGTTTCGTGCCGCGAGGGTGTTGGAACAATCGGGCCTTTGCGCCGCACCAGTCGCACCCGCTTTCACAGTTTGACGATAACGCTATATCTGCGCGATGGACGAAGCCCATGGATGATGACTGGGAAATACCCAACGCGCTGCAGCCCGACCCCGTGGATTACGGGTTCGATCTACGTCCGCGTCTGGACGCCGTGGTCGCCGTCAAATCGCTGATACCGCCCGATGCCTTCACCGCCCCCACGCTGGGGGTGGAGCGCGAGGGCAGTGCGGTGCTGATCGACGCGCCCAATGGCCGGGGAGGGCTGTTTCTCACCATCGGTTATCTGATCACCGAGGCGGAGACGATCTGGCTGACGGCGAATAATGGCCGGGTTGCGCAGGGCCATGCCCTGGCGGTGGATCCTGAGACCGGGTTTGGTCTGATCCAGGCGCTGGGCCGGCTGGATGGCATCACGCCGATGGAGTTGGGTGACAGCCATTCCCTCAAAAGCGGCGATCCGATGATTCTGGCGGCAGCGGGGGGCACATCGCATGCGGTGGCGGCCCGGGTGGCGGCGCGCCAGCCCTTTGCCGGCTATTGGGAGTATATCCTGGAGGAGGCGATCTTTTCCGCACCAGCGCATCCACATTGGGGCGGTGCCGCCTGCATTGGCGGCGATGGGCGACTGATGGGGGTGGGGTCGCTGATCCTGCAGCAGGGCGAACCTGGCGGAAGACGGCTGGACCTCAATATGGTGGTGCCCATCCAGGAACTGACGCCCATTCTGCCGGCGCTGCTGCGCCAGGGCCGCAGTGACCGCCCGCCCTTGCCATGGCTGGGTCTTCTGGCGATGGAGGAGGAGGAGGGTGTCTCGGTGGGCAGTGTGACGCGCGGCGCACCGGCGGATCTGGCGGGCGTGCGCCCGAAGGACCGGATTCTGGCCGTGGGCGGCGAGGGCGTGACCGATTTGGCCACGTTGTGGCGTGCGGTGCGGGCGCAGGGCAATGCCGGTGTGCCGGTGCCGCTCAGGCTGGAGCGCGGCACGCGGGTGATAAATCTGACATTGATGTCATCCGAGCGCCGGAAATTTCTCAAGGCGCCGCGGCTGCATTGAGCGGCGCGCCGGCCCGCGATTCATGCATGGGCCAGGCCCATGCATGAATTGGGAAGGGTTACTTGGGTGCCAGCTTGTCTTGCGTCTTGGTATCGAAATCGCTGGCCTCGTGCCGCTCCCACAATTGGCTCGACAGATCGCCCTGCACCCGGTTGACCATGCGGCCGCGCTGGGCGGCCGGGCGGTCAAAAATAGCCTGCGCCCAGCGCTGCACATGGGTGTAGCCGGCCGCGTTGAGAAAGGTGACGGAATCGCCATAGAGCCAGCCGCGCACCAGGCCACCATACCAGGGCCAGATCGCCATATCGGCGATGGTGTATTCGGCGCCGGCGATGAATTCGCTCTCGGCCAGGCGGCGGTCGAGCACATCGAGTTGGCGCTTTACCTCCATGGTGAAGCGGTCGATCGGGTATTCCTGCTTATTGGGCGCATAGGCGTAGAAATGGCCATAGCCGCCGCCGAGATAGGGCGCGCTGCCCATTTGCCAGAACAGCCAGGAGAGTGTCTCGGCCCGGTTGCTGCCAAGGAAAGCGCCAAATTTTTCCGCAAGATGCAGCAGGATGGCACCCGATTCGAAGACCCGCACCGGCTCGGGCCCCGAGCGGTCAAGCAAGGCTGGGATTTTTGAATTGGGGTTGATGCCGACGAAGCCGCTGCCGAACTGATCGCCATCACCGATGCGGATCAGCCAGGCATCGTATTCAGCGCCGTTATGGCCGGCAGCGAGGAGTTCCTCCAGCATCAAGGTCACCTTCACGCCATTGGGCGTGCCCAGTGAATAAAGCTGCAGCGGATGCCGGCCGACCGGCAATTCCTTCTCATGCGTGGCGCCCGCGATGGGGCGGTTGATATTGGCGAAGCGGCCGCCATTGCCCGGCTTCCATTCCCAAACGGCGGGGGGGACGTATTCAGACATGAAAGCTTTCTCCACAGCCGCAGCGGCCTTTTTCATTCGGGTTGACGAAGGTGAAGCCGGCACTCATCGGCTTCACCTCGTAATCCATCTCGGTGCCGATCAAGAACAGCGTGGCCTTACGGTCCACCAGGATGGTGATGCCGCGATCGGTCACCCGCTCATCGGTGGGGCCGGCGGCATCGACGAAGGTCAGGTCATAGGCCATGCCGGAACAGCCCTTGGTCTTGATACCGATGCGCAGCAGTTTTCCCTGTTCGGCATTGGCGTAGAGCGCGGTGAGGCGCTCGGCCGCCGCTTCGGAGAGGGTCATCAGCGGCGGCAGGGCGCGGGCGCGTGGCTTGTCGGTGGTGGTGGACATGGTGTGGGTCCTCCTCAGAACATATTCATGGCGAGGCGGGAATCCTCGCTCATGCGGCTGGGGTCCCAGGGCGGGTCCCACACGATCTCGACCTTGCTGCTGGTGACGCCCGGCACCCCGCCCACCGCCTGCTCGGCCATGAAGGGCAATTCCTGCGCCGAAGGGCAGGAGGGGGTGGTGAGTGTCATCTCGACCTTCACCGAGCCGTCATCGCCAATCTCGATGGCGTAGACCAGGCCGAGTTCGTAGATATCGACCGGGATTTCCGGGTCGAAGACGGTTTTCAGCGCGGCGATCACGCCCTCTTCCGACACGGGCGGGTGCTGTTCGCCATCAGGCGTCCAGGCCGATACGGGGGTCTCACTCACTGCTCGCCTCCTTGCCGCCGGGGTCGTCCAAGGCGTTGTTCAGGGTGTGCCAGGCCAGGGTGGCGCATTTCACCCGGCTGGGGAATTCATGCACGCCGGAGAGGGGGGTGAGGCGTTCCATATCCTCCTCCAGCGCGGCATCGCAGGCCGGGCAATGGCCCGTCATGGCGAGTTCGCGAAAGCCTGCCCCCATGGCCTTGGCCTGGGCGGGGGTCTTGCCGCGCACCGTCTCGGTCATCAGCGAGGCGCTGGCCATGGAAATGGCGCAGCCGCGGCCCTGGAAGGCGGCATCGGCGATGCTGCCATCCTCATTGAAGGCGAGCCAGAGGTCCATCTTGTCGCCACAGAGCGGATTGTCGCCGCGGGCGTGATGGGTGGCATTCTCGAGACGGCGGAAATTGCGCGGCTTGCGGCCGTGGTCGAGAATCACTTCCTGATAGAGATCGCGCAGATCATCAAACATCAGGCGAAGAACCTCCGGGCTGAGACCAGCGCCTCGGCGAGATAATCGATCTCGGCGGCGGTGGTGTAGAGGCCGAAACTGGCCCGGCAGGTGCCGCTTTCGGCGCCGAGGCGCTCATGCAGCGGCTCGGCGCAATGGCGGCCGGCGCGCACCGCGATGCCGGCACGGTCCAGCAGGGTCGAGAGGTCATGCGAATGCGCATTGTCCAGCGCAAAGGCGAAAACGCCGCCGCGATCCTGCGCCGCTCCCAGGATGCGCAGGCCCTCAATGCCCGGCAGCACCGCCATGGCGTGGTCGACCAGGGCGCGCTCATGCGCCTCGATCGCGGCCATGCCGATGGCCTCGACGTAGCGGATGGCGGCGTGCAAGCCGATAGCCTCGATGATGGCCGGGGTGCCGGCCTCGAATTTCGCGGGTGGCTCGGCCCAGATGGAATGGTGCAGGCCGACGCTGGCGATCATGTCGCCGCCGCCCAGGAAGGGCGGCATGGCGCGCTGGATATCGGCCTTGGCGTAGAGCACGCCGATGCCGGTGGGGCCATAGAGCTTGTGGCCGGTGAAGGCGTAGAAATCGGCATCGATGGCCTGCACATCCACCCGGCGATGCACTGCCGCCTGGCTGCCATCGAACAACACCTTCGCGCCGGCATCATGCGCCATGCGGGCGATCTGGGCGGCGGGGGTGACGCTGCCCAGCACGTTGGACATATGGGTGATGGCAACCAGCCCCACGCGGCCATCGGCCAACAATTCGGCCAGATGGCCGAGGTCAAGTTCGCCCGCATCGGTGATGCGGCAGATGCGCAATTCCGTGCCATGCGCGTCACGCAGCATCTGCCAGGGGACGAGGTTGGCGTGGTGCTCCATTTCCGAGGCGATGACCGCCTGCCCCGGCTTGAGCACGCCACGGCCGAAGGAATGCGCGACCAGATTCATCGCCATGGTGGAGTTGGCGGTGAAAATAATATCCGCCTCAGAAGGCGCATTGATGAAGCGTGCCACGGCGGCGCGGGCGGCCTCATAATCGGCGGTGGCCTGTTCGCTCAGGTGATAGGCACCGCGATGCACATTGGCATAGGCGCTCTCCATGCAGGTCACCATTGCCTGGATCACCTGGCGGGGTTTTTGCGCTGAGGCGCCGCTGTCAAGAAACACCAGCTTCTTGCCGCGATATTCGCTGGCCAGGATGGGGAAATCGGCGCGGATGGCGGCGATGTCGAACGGGGCTGGTGAAAGACCGTCCATCATGCCCTCTCCTGCGCCCACCAGGCGGTGACAGCCTCGCTCAGCGCGGCGCGGCAGGCCTCATCGCCCACGCCCTCGGTCGCCTCAGTGAGGAAGGCCTCGACCAACATGGAGCGCGCGGCCTGCTGCGGAATGCCGCGCGAACGCAGATAAAACAGCTGTGCCGGGTCCAACGCGCCCACCGTCGCGCCATGGCTGCATTTCACGTCGTCCGCATAAATTTCCAGCTGGGGTTTGCTGTCCATCTCCGCCTCTTCCGAGAGCAGAAGGGCCTGGTTCATCTGGTAGCCATCGGTGCGCTGGGCTGGCTTGCTGACCAGGATCTTGCCCTGGAAGACGCCGCGCGATTTGCCGGTGAGCACCGTCTTATAGGTCTGGCGGGAGCCGCAATCCGGCGCGGCATGGTGGAGCACGGTGGTGGTATCGGCATGTTGGCCATCACCCACCAGCTGCGCGCCATTCATGTGGCACATGGCCTTGGGGCCATTCAGGGCGGCGTGGATTTCATTGCGTGCCAGCCGCCCGCCGGCGTTGAGTGTGAAATTGTCGTAGGTGGCACCGGCGGCAATGGCGCAATGCACCGAGGAGAGATGGAACGCCGCCCTGCCCTCGCGCTGGATACGAACATGAGCCAGCTCCGCCCCCTCATCGAGGCTGATTTCGAAGACCGGGTTGTGCAGATAGGCAAGGCCTGCGGCGCCGTCGCTGGTGTCCAGCAAGGTCAGCTTGGCCCGCCGGCCCAGGCGCAGCACATGGCGGGGATGGAAGCCGATGGCGCCGCGCGCGCCGGTGACGACACAGACCAGCTCGACCAGCCCGGCATCCTCGCCCTCTGGCACATCGAGGAAAAGGCCATCCTCAAAAAGTGCGGCATTCATCGCAGCAATAGGCTGGGTTGGCAGGGCGGTGAGCCCGCCCAGCAGCGCTTGCGCATCCGATAATGGCCGCGGCGGCAGCGACGACAGATCACCACGCAGCACGCCATCGACAAAGACCAGCCGGGCAGCGCCGCGCGTCAGCGGCACGCCAGGCATGGGCAGCCCGCACGCGCCCATCGGGGAGTTTTCACCAAAACTTGCCTGCGCAACCGCGCCGAGGTCGGTATAGCGGAAGGCCTCCGTCCGGCGGGTGGGCAGGCCATGGGCGCGCAGCGCGGCGATGCCGGCAGCGCGGGTTTCAGCCGCCCAGGCGGGCGTGGCCAAAGCCTCTGCCCGGCCGAGCAGCCCCGCGGCATTATTGTGGGCCACGGCGTTCATGCCGCAACCGAGGCGTAGCCCGAGGCCTCCAGTTCGAGCGCCAATTCCGGGCCACCGGATTTGACGATCCGCCCGGCCATCAGCACATGCACCCGGTCGGGCACGATGTAATCGAGCAGGCGCTGGTAATGGGTGATGATCAGCGCGGAAAATTCTGGCGAGCGCAGGGCGTTCACACCCTCGGAGACGATTTTCAGCGCATCAATGTCCAGGCCGGAATCCGTCTCGTCCAGGATCGCCAGCTTGGGGCTGAGGAGGGCCATTTGCAGCACCTCGTTGCGCTTCTTCTCACCGCCGGAGAAGCCGACATTCACGCCGCGCTTGAGCATGTCCTCCGGCATGGAGAGTTCCTTCATGCGGGCGCGGGCCAGCTTGAGGAACTGCATGGCGTCAACCTCGCTCTCGCCGCGGTGGCGGCGCTGGGCGTTGAGCGCGGTGCGCAGGAAATTGGCATTGCCCACCCCGGGCAATTCCACCGGATATTGGAAGGCAAGGAAGACGCCGGCGGCCGCACGCTCCTCGGGCTCCATCGCCAGCAGATCGACGCCGTTGAAGGTGACCGAGCCACCGGTGATCTCATAGCCCTCACGCCCGCTCAGCACATAGGAGAGGGTGGATTTGCCCGAACCATTGGGCCCCATGATGGCGTGCAACTCGCCCGAGGGCACTTCCAGATCGATTCCTCTGAGGATGGCCTTGCCGTCAATTTCTGCAGTCAGGCCTTCGATACGCAACATCAACCAACACTCCCTTCGAGCGAAATCGCCAGCAATTTCTGGGCTTCAACGGCGAATTCCATCGGCAATTCCTTCAGCACCTCACGGCAGAAACCATTCACGATCAGCCCCACCGCCTCTTCCTGCGTGAGGCCGCGCTGGCGGCAATAGAACAGCTGGTCCTCGGCGATGCGCGAGGTTGTGGCCTCATGCTCCACCTTGGCGGACATGCAGCGATTCTCGATATAGGGCACGGTATGGGCGCCGCATTCATCGCCGATCAGCAGTGAATCGCACTGGGTGAAATTGCGCGCGCCGATGGCCTTGGGGCTGATCTTCACCAGGCCACGATAGGTGTTCTGGCCACGACCGGCGGAGATGCCCTTGGAGACGATGGTGCTCTTCGTGCGCGCGCCGATATGGAACATCTTGGTGCCCGTATCGGCCTGCTGGCGATTGTTGGTGATGGCCACCGAATAGAACTCGCCCACGCTGTCATCGCCCTGCAGGATGCAGGAGGGGTATTTCCAGGTGATGGCTGAGCCGGTTTCCACCTGGGTCCAGCTCACCTTGCTGCGGGCACCGCGGCAGGCAGCGCGTTTGGTGACGAAATTATAGATGCCGCCACGGCCCTCGGCATCGCCGGGATACCAGTTTTGCACCGTGGAATATTTGATCGTGGCGTCATCGAGCAGCACCAGTTCCACCACCGCCGCATGCAGCTGGTTTTCATCGCGCATCGGCGCCGTGCAGCCTTCGAGGTAGCTCACCTTGCTGCCCTCATCGGCGATGATCAGGGTGCGCTCGAACTGGCCGGTGCTCTTGGCATTGATGCGGAAATAGGTGCTGAGCTCCATCGGGCATTTAACGCCCTTGGGGATGTAGACAAAGCTGCCATCGGTGAAGACGGCGCTGTTGAGGGCGGCAAAATAATTATCGGCCTGGGGCACCACGCTGCCGAGATATTTGCGCACCAGTTCGGGGTGTTCCTGCACCGCCTCGCTGATGGCGCAGAAGATGATGCCATCCTTCGCCAGCCGCTCCTTATAGGAGGTGGCGACGGAGACACTGTCGAACACCGCATCGATGGCGATGGGCATGCGCCCTTCCGAGGGGCTGTCGCCAGCGCCCTCCACACCAGCCAGGATCGCTTGCTCACGCAATGGGATGCCCAGCTTGTCGTAGGTGCGCAGCAGTTCGGGATCAACCTCGTCGAGGCTTTTCGGGCCCTGCTTGTTCTTGGGCGCGGCGTAGTAATAGGCGTCCTGATAGTCGATTTTGGGGTAGTCCACCGCCGCCCAATCGGGCTCCTCCATGGTCTGCCACAGGGCGAAGGCCTTCAGGCGCCATTCCAGCAGCCAGGCGGGCTCATTCTTCTTGGCGGAGATGAAGCGCACGATATCCTCGTTCAGGCCCTTGGGCGCGAACTCCATCTCGATATCGGTCTCAAAGCCCCATTTATAGCCGCCCTCGGCGACGGACTGAACGGCTTCGATGGTCTCGGTAACGGCTGCCATTTTCTATGTGTCTCTCAGGCGTTCAGGGCGAGTGCGGGGGCGCGGCGGGCGTGGTTTGCGCCGGCGAGGTCCGCCACGGTGACATGGGCGAGGGCATCGCGGATGGCACGATTCACCGGGTCCCATCGGCCACGGACGGGGCACATCGCCTCGGCCTCGCAGCCACCCATGGCGCCATCGACGCATGCCGTCAGCGCAATGGGGCCATCAAAGGCGACGATGACCTCGGCGAGCGGGATTTCGGTAAGTGGACGCCCCAGGCGATAGCCTCCCCGGGCGCCGCGCAGGCCTTCGACCAACCCGGCCTGGCCCAGGATTTTCAGCACCTTGGCGACAGTGGGCTCGGCGAGGCCCGATGTCAGCGCCAGTTCCGGCACCGCCACCACGCGCTCCTGCCCGGCGGCGCGTTCCAGCCCCGCCAGCACCACCACCGCATAATCCGTCAGCTTCGAAAGCCGCAACACGGCCTATTCCTTCACCCAATAGGGGTGAAATAGGACCAATGGTGTCGGCTTTCCAGAGGGCTTGGGCGAGATTCAGTCGCGGAAATAGAGAAGGCCCGGATTATCCACCAAAATCCTGTGCCGCGTGGCCAGGTCGGGCGCCCAATCGGCGAACCAATCCAGCAGCATGGCGTCATCCAGCATGTCCCGCGCGTCAGGGATCTGGGTATGCGGCCAGTCGGTACCCCAGACGCAGCGCTCGGGCGCGGCGGCGATATAGCGCGCTGCCAGGGCGGGCAAATCGGTCCAGGGTGCGGTGCTGGAACGGTAGCCCGAGAGCTTGACCCAGGCCCGGCCGGTCTCCAGCAGGCGGAGAGCGGCCTCCACCACAGGCCCATCCGGCCCTTCGGCCGCTGGCGCGCCGGCCATATGGTCGAGCACGATGGGCACCGGCAGCGCGGCCAGGCGGGGGGCGAGTTCGACCATCGCGGCCCCCTTTGAATAGATCTGGATGTGCCAGCCAAAGGGGGCGATGCGCCGGGCCAGCGCGTCCAATTGCTCCAAGGGCGTGCCATTGCCGCTGACGGCGTTGAAGCGCACGCCGCGGGCACCGGCGGCATGCATGGCGGCCAGATCGGCCGCCTCATCCACCACCACCACGGCACGGGCATGGTCCAGGCCGAATTCGGCCACGGCATCCAGCGTCACCGCATTGTCGGTGCCATAGACGCTGGCCTGCACAATGATGGCGCGGGTGAGCCCCAGCTTTTCCGCCATGGAGCGATAATGCGGGATGGTGGCGGGCGGCGGGGTATAGGGGCGGCGGGGGTCCAGCGGGTAGCGGTCATAGGGGCCGAAGATGTGGAAATGCGAATCGCAGGCGCCCTCCGGCGCGCGCCATTTGGGGGTGCCGGTGACGTCGAGGGCCGGGGCACAGGTGAACATGGCTGTTTCTCCAATTTTGCTGTCCCCAGATTGCGGGCCGCGCGGGAGCGACGCAATCTGGGGGCAGACATGTGAGGGATCGTTCGATGAAGATTGCTGTTGTCACCGGCGCGAGCGCCGGTATCGGGCGCGCCACCGCGCTGGGCCTGCTGGCCGCAGGCTATGGTGTGGCCCTGGCCGGCCGCCGCCTTTCCGAATTGGAGGAGACCGCCGCCCTGGCCGGCGCCAATGCCGCCCATGCGCTGCCGGTGGCGACCGATGTGTCCGACCCCGATGCGGTCAATGCCCTGTTTGCCGCCGTGGTGCAGAAATGGGGCCGGTTGGATTTGCTGTTCAACAATGCCGGCATGGGCGTGCAGGGCTATCTGTTCGAGGACCTGCCGGTGGAGAAATGGCTGCAGGTGGTGGCGGTGAACCTCACCGGCAGTTTTCTGTGCGCCCAGGCGGCCTTCCGCATCATGAAGAACCAGACGCCGCGGGGCGGGCGCATCATCAATAATGGCAGCATCTCGGCGCATACGCCGCGGCCCGATAGCGCGCCCTATACCTCGACCAAGCACGCCATCACGGGGCTGACCAAGAGCATCATGCTCGATGGCCGCAAGTATGACATCTGCGCCGGGCAGATCGATATCGGCAATGCCGCCACGCCGATGACGGCGCGGATGCAAAAGGGCGTGAAGCAGCCCGATGGCACCATGAAGGTGGAACCGACCATGGATGTGGAAAATGTGGCCAAGGCCGTGGTCTATATGGACAGCCTCGACCTCTCGGCGAATGTGCTGACCATGACGATCAAGGCGACGCATATGCCGTTTGAAGGCCGGGGCTGACCCGGCGCAGGATAGCGCAAAGCGGCACCATGCGGCCGATGGCGTCGGAGGTGAAGGCCTCCAGCGCCGGCAGCACGCCAGGCGGTGGCGGCGGCATTTGGGGCGGCAATAGGCTGCCCAGGCTGGCCGCCTCCTCCCGCGCCGCGGCCTGACCGGCAGCGATGATCCCCCGTGCATCCAAAGGCGCCAGCACCGCCCAGGCCAGGGCAAGATAGCCCGGCCAATAGCCCAGATGGCGGTACATGCTGGCCAATATGGGTGCCTCGCCGGCGCCGATGGTGTTGAGGCGGAGCACCAATGCGGCGGTTGAAGGGGCCAGGGCCGAGAGGTCCGGCAGCGGCGGCAAGGGTACGGCCTCGGCGGCGTCATGGGCCATTGGTTTGGGCAGGGGGCCGGGGGTGAAGCCGGGTTTTGCGGCTTCCTGCAGCAAGGTCAGCGCCACCAGCGCCATGGGGTTGGTGCGGTCATAGGCGGCGAGAATGGCGTGGATTGGCCCGAGGGCCTCGGCGGGAACCCCGGCTGCCTCCAGCGCTTCACGCGGGATTTCCGGTAGCCTCGGCAGGGCCAGGCGCGCCCGCAGCCGGGCGGCGGCAGCTGGCATGTGGCCCTGGGCATAAAGCGGGCGCAGGTTGCCCCAGGCCCATTCCAAACCGCCCGGAAACACCGCGAGGTGCCGCCAGATCAAATTCACCACCCCCACGCCGAAAACGGCGCGGATATCGGCAAAGATCGCCGCCACCGCGCCCGTGGCATCGGCCTCGCGGATGGCGGGAACCGGGTCGCTCATCGCCCGGTGAAGTGGGGCTCGCGCTTTTCCAGCATGGCGGAGACCGCCTCGCGGTGGTCTTCCGTCTCATGCGCGATGGCCTGGAAGGCGGCGCTCATTTCCAGCAGCGTGGCCAGCGAGGCGTGCTGGCCCTCGCGCAGCAGGCGCTTGGTCATGCGCAGCACGCCGGGCGGGTTTTTCGCCACTCGGGCGGCCAAAGCCTGGGCGGCTGCCAGCAGCCCCTCATGGGGCACCACCTGTGAGACGAGGCCGACCGATTTCGCTTGCTCGGCATTCAGCGGGTCGCCGGTAAAACTCATCTCGGCGGCGACCGCATTGCCGACGATGCGCGGCAGCAGCCAGGCGCCGCCATCGCCGGGCACGATGCCCACGCGCACGAAGCTTTCGGCGAAGACCGCGCGTTCCGAGGCCACGCGCATGTCGCACATGCAGGCAAGATCAAGCCCAGCGCCGATCGCCGGGCCATTGACCGCGGCGATGGTCGGCACATTCAGTTCATAGAGGGCGAGGGGGATGTTCTGGATGCCGCGGCGGTAATTCTCCCGCATGGCGGCGGGGCCATGGCCGGCCATCATGCCGGTCTTGTCGCGCATGGCCTTCAGGTCACCACCCGCGCAGAAGGCGGGGTCGGCGCCGGTCAGAATCACGCAGCGCACGCTGTCATCACGCTCGATTTGGCGGCAGGCATCGACCACCGCCTCGCAATCCTCCCGCGTGCCGATGGCATTGCGCTTTTGCGGCGCGTTCAGGGTGAGCGTGACAATGCTGCCCGCTTGTTCATAGGTGATGAAGCTCATGGAATGTCCCTTGCGGTGGTATCGGGCCAAAGGGCGGCGCCGCCCTGTGCCAAAATATGACGGCCGATTTCGCCGGCCCAGGCGCGCTCACTGCCGCCCTCGTCGCGCCAGCTCCAGAGCCGGCGGGTGGTGTGGTGCAATTCGTGATCCTCGGTGATGCCAATGGCGGCGAAGACCTGGTGGACGGTGGCGGCAGTGGTCTGCGCCGCCTCGCCGGCCACCACTTTTGCGCAGGCGATTTCAAACGCAGCACCTTCCAGCCCCCGCGAATCCACCGCGCGGGCGGCGGCGGCAACGGCCACGGAGACGGCCGCCGCCTCAGAGGCCACCACCGCCAATTGCTGCTGGATCGCCTGGAATTTTGCCAGGGCGCGGCCGAATTGTTTTCGCGTATTGGCCCAATCCACCGCCAGGGCCAGGGCGTGCTCCACCGCGCCTGCGATCAACGCCGCGCGCAGCAGGGCGTGGCCCAGGCGCAGCGCGCGGGGGCCGTGGCTATTGGGCAGCGCGCCCTCGGCCAGCAGGGGGCCTGCGGTCATGGCGTCGCGCGGCTCGCGGGCGATGTTCTGGCCCGGTGTGGCGGCGCCGGGGGCATGCAGCGCCAGCCGCCCCGGGGCGGGCTCCAGCAGCAATTGGGCGACGAAACGCC
>Ga0214917_10001448_pt1 | contig 30274 bp, 22 predicted proteins | sample LL_1208_BB_MetaG_FD_177983 | JGI IMG/M metagenome (GOLD analysis project Ga0214917, IMG submission 177983) | Freshwater microbial communities from Lake Lanier, Atlanta, Georgia, United States - LL_1208_BB | ecosystem: Environmental > Aquatic > Freshwater > Lake | place: USA: Georgia | collected... | reverse complement strand
ACTGATCGAGGCCCGCTGGCTCTTCGGCCTGCCCGCCGCGAAGCTCGCGGTGCTCGTCCACCCGCAGTCGATCGTGCATTCGATGGTGGAGTTCGTCGACGGTTCGGTCGTCGCGCAGCTCAGCCCACCGGACATGCGGCTGCCGATCCAGTACGCGCTCTCGCATCCGCACCGCACGGCGGGCCCCGCCCGGCGGTTCGACTTCGGCCGGGCCACCACGCTCGAGTTCGAGCCGCCCGATCCGGAGCGGTTCCCCGCGGTGCGGCTGGGGCACGAGGCCGCGGGCCGCGGAGGCACCTGCGGCGCGGTGCTCAACGCCGCCAACGAGCAGGCCGTCGCCGGTTTCCTCGACGGGCGACTGCAATTCACCGATATCGCGGACGTGTGCGCGCGGGTGCTCGACGAGCACCCCTTTCAGCCCGATCCGTCGCTCGACGAGGTCCGTCGACTCGACGCGTGGGCCAGGCAGGAGGTCGTGAAGTGGGCCAGTGCGTGATGATGGCGGGGATCGTGCCGGCGGCGACGATCGCGGCGGGCGGCTGGATGGAGTGGATCGTCCAGCCGTCGAGCTGGTGGGTGATCCTGCAGGTCGCGCTCGGGCTCGGCTTCGTGATCTTCGTCCACGAACTCGGGCACTTCCTCGTCGCGAAGGCCTGCGGGGTGAAGTGCGAGAAGTTCTTCCTCGGCTTCGACGTGGGCGGGCTGAAGCTCGCCAGCTTCAAGTGGGGCGAGACCGAGTACGGGATCGGGGCCCTGCCGCTGGGCGGCTACGTCAAGATGCTCGGCCAGGACGACAACCCCGCCGCCGCGGCCCAGGAGGCCCACCGCGCGCGGGGGATGATCGAGTCGGGCGACCTGCCGCACGAGCCCACCTCGGACCCGCATCCGGCCTGGGATCCCCGGAGCTACCCGGCCCAGAGCGTTCCGGAGCGGATGGCGATCATCTCCGCCGGCGTGATCATGAACGTGATCTTCGCCGTGCTGATGGCGTCGTGGGCGCTGGGGCTGGGCGTGAAGGAGATGACCTGCGAGCTGTCGAGCGTGCGGCCGGGCGGGGCGGCCTGGCGGGCGGGGCTGCGGACGGGAGACCACATCACGTCCATCGGCGGCCGGAAGGACCCGATCTTCACCGACCTGCGCAACGGCGTCACCCTGGGCGACGCCGCGAAGGGCGTCGAGTTCACGGTCGAGCGTCCCGCAGACGGCACGACACGCACGGTCACGCTGCACCCCGACACCGACCTCGGCGTGCCCACCGTCGGCGTCACGAGCCCGTTCTCCCTGACGCTGCCCGGCGACCTCGCCGATGGCCTGCCGGGTGCGGCGGGCAGGGCCGTGCCGCCGCTGGAGGCGGGCGACACGATCCGCGGTGTCGACGGCGGGCCGGTGCGGACCTACGCCGAACTCATCACGGCGCTGGCCCGCCATCCATCGCGGCCCGTGCAGCTGGCGATCGACCGCAAGGGGGACAGTGTGACGGTGGAGCTGCCCCCGCAGCCGGCCGAAAGCACCGGCCTCGTGATGGGCTGCGGTCCGATCAAGGCCGTGCAGGACGACTCGCCCGCCCGCGCCGCCGGCCTCGTGGCCGGTGATCGCATCACGGCGCTCGACGGGGCGCCGGTCGGCGACCCGCTCACGCTCGACCAACGTCTGCGTGCGCTGGCCGGCCGCAGGGTCCGGCTCACGGTCGAACGTTCCGGCGGGCCCGCCGACGTCGAGATCGAGCCGCGCGAGGTGACCTGGATCGAGGATCCCCGGTGGCCGTCGAGCCCCGTGTCACTCTCCGCGATCGGCGCGGCGGTCACGGTCGATGCGACGATCGCCGCGGTGGAGGTGGGGAGTGCGGCGGCCGCGGCGGGCGTGCAGCCGGGCGAGCGGGTGGTCCGCGTGGCCTTCATCGAGCCGGGCCGCAAGGATCCGGACGCCGACGCCGGCCTCGAACTCTCCGAGCAGTCGCCGAGCTGGCCGTACGTGACGGCGGTGCTGCAGCAGACGCGGCCGGGCACGCGGCTGCGGCTCCAGATCGAGTCGGTCGCGGGGACCGGCAAGCGGGAGGTCGAGATCGAACCGCGGCAGTCCGACGAGCGGTTCGTGGTCGATCGGGGGCTCGTGTTCGAGCCGGTCTACGAGATCGTCCGGGCGAGTTCGTTTCTCGACGCGCTCTCGCGGGGCGGCCGCAAGGCGATGGAGAACCTGTCGCTCGTCTATCGCTTCCTCCACAAGCTCACGAGCAACCAGATCAGCCCCCGCCTGCTGGGCGGGCCGATCGAGATCGCCAAGCAGGCCGGCCGGTCGGCGGCGGAGGGGTTCAGCAATTTCCTGCTGTTTTTGACGATGCTCAGCGCGAATCTCGCCGTGGTGAATTTTCTCCCCATCCCCGTCCTGGACGGCGGGCATATGGTGTTTTTGCTGTATGAGTGGATCCGGGGTAAGCCACCGAGCGAGGGCGTGGTGGCGGTTCTTTCCTACCTCGGTCTGGCGCTGATCCTCACGCTGATGATCTTCGTGTTCGGGCTCGACCTGGGGTTGATTCCGCGGCGGTGAGCGAGTGCATGAACGGTTCCGCTGAAGCCGCCGTGGTGGAACGGGACGCCGTCGTCTTCCCGCCGCCCGGCGTGCGTGTCGTCGTGTTCGACGTGGTGGGAACGCTCATCGAGCCGACCCCGCCGGTCGCGGAAGCCTACGGCCTGGCCGCCGCGGGACATGGCGTGCTCGTCGAGCCCGAGGAGATCCGACGGCGGTTCCGTGCGGCGTGGCGCACCCAGGAGGCGGTCGACGCGGCGGCCACCCCGGCCTTCGCGACGAGCCGCGAACGCGAGGCCCGTCGGTGGCGGGCCATCGTCGACGAGGTCTTCGCGGGCGTCGGCGCGGCGGAAGACATCTTCGCCGAGCTCTGGAGGCACTTCGGCACAGTCGAGGCGTGGGGGGCGATCGACCGCGGCCGCAACCTCGTCAGGGCGGCGATCGATGCCGGGGTCACGGTGGCGCTGGCGAGCAATTTCGACGAACGGCTGCTGGCGATCGCCGGCGCGATCGAGCCGCTGTCGTGGGTGCCGCACGTCTTCGCTTCCTCGGAGATCGGCTGGCGGAAGCCGGCGCCCGAGTTTTTCCGCGCGCTGGAGGAGCGGCTGGAGTGCCGGCCCGAGGAGACGCTGCTCGTCGGCGACGATCCCGACCTCGACGTCCGCGCGGCGCGGCGGGCGGGCTGGCACGCACTGGCGGTCGGCGGCGCGACGGCGTGAGGCGGCGCGTCAGCGTGCCAGCAGGTCGGCCGGCAGCCGCGGCGTCGCCCCCGGCTGCGAGGCCACGAATCCGCTGACGAGCGCGGCCGTCGCGAGCGTCTTTTCGACGGGCCAGCCGAGCAGGCGGCCCACGATCAGCGCCGCGGCGAAGGCGTCGCCGGCACCCACGGCGTCGGCGCCGGATCCGCGGGAAAACTCCCGGGCCGCTGCCGTCGCGATGCCGGCTGCGGTGGCCAGCCACGACCCGTCGAGGCCCCGGGTGAGGACGACCGCCTCGAGCCCCTCCCGGCGTCGCAGCACGTCGAGCTGCTCTTCGGCCGGCGCCGCCGGCAGCCCGAGCATCTCGGCGACGAGCGGCAGTTCGCCCGCGTTGAGCTTGAGGATCGTCGCCAACCGGCAGCCGCCGCGGATCGTGTCGGCCGAGAAGAAGGGGGCACGGAGGTTGACGTCGAAGACGCGGACAGCCTGCGGGGCCGCCCCGAGAAATGCCTCGATCGCCCGGGTCGCGGCCTCCGTGCGACGGCCGAGCGTGCCGAAGCAGACGGCGTGGGCGCGGGGGGCGAGCGATCGCCAGGAGGGGTCGAACGCGACCCCGTCCCAGGCCGAATCCTCCGTGATCGTGAAGCTGGGCTCGCCGGCGACGAGCTCGATCACGGCGGTGCCTGTGGGCCGCGAGTCGTCCCGCTGCACGGCGGCGATGTCGAGGCCCCTGTCAGCCAGCTCGGTGCAGAATCGGTCGCCGAGCGGGTCGCGGCCGACCCGCGTGGCCACCGCGGCGCGGCCGCCGTGGATCCCGAGCAGGTCGAAGAGCTGCTGCACGTGCACGGCGACGTTGATGGGGGCACCGCCGAGCACCGGACCGCCGGGCAGCAGGTCGAAGAGCGACTCGCCGAGGCCCACGACGAGCGGCGGGGCGGCGGTCGCGGGGCGGGCGGTGCCGGTGTCTTGATGGCGCATGGCGGTACGAGTCTACCCGTCCGGCGGTGCGGTTCGTTGCGGTGAAAGTGCCACGCTCCGGTGGATTCGCCGCACACCGGCCGGCCGGGTACATTTGGGAGGCGGCTGGAGCCGATTTTCCCTCTTCGGACCTCCTGCTTCGGGATTTGGGCGGATCCAGCCACAGGCTCTGGTGCCACCACATGCTCTCCATCGTCGGCGACAGTTCGGGCGGCCGGGATTTCTGCGACCGACTCTCGCGCCGCCGCATGCTGCACATCGGCGGCCTGTGCACGTTCGGGCTGGGCCTCGAGGGCCTCTTGCGGGCCGAGCAGGCGGGGCTCGTGCACCCGGCGGCGACGTCGAAGAAGTCGGTGATCCTCGTCTGGATGCACGGGGGGCCGTCGCAGCTCGAGACGTTCGACATGAAGCCCGACGCACCGGCGGAGGTGCGGGGTGTCTTCTCGCCGATCGGCACCAACGTGCCGGGCATCGACATCTGCGAGCTCCTGCCCGAGCACGCCAAGGTGATGGACAAGTGCACGGTGATCCGCAGCTTCTCGCACGGCAACGCCGACCACTGGGCGGCCGCGCACTGGATGCTCACCGGCAGGCTGGGCGCCAACGGCAACGACCGGGTGCCGCGGTATCCATCGATGGGGGCCGTGGCTGCCAAGCTGCTGGGGCCGACGCAGCCCGGGTCGCTCGCCAGTGTCAACATGAATGACGGCGGCTTCGGCTTTCACGGCGCGGCCTGGCTGGGTGTGAACTTCAACCCGCTGCAGTGCGGCGACTACAGCTACGGCAACGAGGCCGGCCGACTGCCGGCGGGCGACACGCAGGCCTTCACGCTGCGGGACGGGCTCTCCGAGAGCCGGCTCATGGACCGCATGTCGCTCCGCGAGCAGCTCGACGGGCTGAAGCGGCGGATCGACACGAGCCGCATGTTCGACCAGATGGACGCGGTCGAGCAGCAGGCGGTCGATCTGGTGCTCTCCGGCCGCGTGCGCAAGGCGTTCAACGTGGCCGAAGAGGACCAGAAACTCCGCGACCGCTACGGCTCCGGCTGGGGTGAGCAGGCGCTCCTGGCCCGGCGACTGATCGAGGCGGGCGTCCGCTATGTGTCGCTGAACACCGGCTACTTCGACGACCACTCCAACATCACTCCGGCGCTCAAGGACAAGCTGCCGCGGCACGACCGCGCCGTCGGCACGCTCATCCAGGACCTCGCCGACCGGGGCATGCTCGACGACACGCTCGTCGTGGTGGCGGGCGAGTTCGGCCACACGCCGCGGATCAACGACAAGGCAGGCCGCGACCACTGGCCGCAGGCCCAGAGCATCCTCCTGGCCGGGGGCGGCTACCGGCACGGCCAGGTGATCGGCGGCACGAACGACAAGGCGGAGTATCCGACGTCGCGGAAGATCGGCGTCGAGGATTTCTGCGCGATCGTCTACCACGCGATGGGGCTGCGGATCGACGACCACGTGGTCGACATCTCCGGACGCCCGACGCACCTCGTGCCCGGCGGCGAGGTCCCTGCCGAGCTGCTCTGACGAACGCCCGCTCCCGCGCGGCAGGCCGCCTCGCCGCGGCGTCCTTACGGCTCGTTCGGGGTGTCGAGCACCACGTCCGAGAGGACGGCCGTGTCCGACGTCACCGGCTGGTGCGAGCAGAACCCGATCCCGACGTAAAACGGCTCCTCGAGATGGAGGTCGGCGGTCGGGTCGATCCGCTGCAGGGGCTCACCGTCGACGCTGACCAGGAGCGAGAAGGTGTCGCCGCGTTTCGTGATGCCCAGACGCACCGGCGGCGCGGTGGCGGGTCGCTTGTCGAGCATGTGCTTGGCGGCGGTGACGATCTTCTCCCCCTTGGCGGGACGGTGGGCCAGATGGACGAGCCCTCCGCCGTGCAGCGCCACCATGATGGTCTTGGAGTCGTCGTCGAGGCTCTGGCGGAACATCAGCACCGCCTTGCGATCGAAGTAGCCCTCCACGTAGGGAAACGCGATCGAGGCGCTCAGGGAAGCATCGCCACCCAGCTTCTTCCAGGCGTAGCGGCATTCGTCGCGGGTGTACCAGATGTTGTAGCTCGCGGAAGTGAGCCGGTAGTGTCCGCTGGCGGCGTTGTAGCGGGAATCACCGGGCAGCAGCGGTCCGCCGATGTCCGCCTGTCCGTCGAAGATCCCCAGCGGCTGGTTGATGACGACCGTGGGGCGGTGAAAGTCCGCGGGCGGGGGCACCTGCCTGTGGGCGGTGGGCGGTGGCATGCTCGGCAGTGACCAATCGGGCGGCACCGGTTTTGTGACGCTGACGAACGCCACCCTCCTGCTGTCGGGCGACCACGATGGGACGTTGATCGTGCCCTGTCCGCCGAAGAGCGTGGCCAACACCCGGATGTCGCCGCCGGCCGCCGGCATCAGGCGCAGCAGCACGTCGCGGTTGGAGGGATGTTCGTCCGCGATGACGTCCTTGCCGAAGCTGAGGAAGGCGATCCACTTGCCGTCCGGCGACAGGTGCGGGAACCAGTTGCGGGAGTCGTCCGCGACCACGGGTTCCTGCCCCGACCCGTCCGGCCGCATCCGCCAGATCTCCATTCCGCCGTTGCGTTCGGAATTGAAATAGATGAAGCCGCCGTCCGGCGAAAATTCCGGGCCGTCGTCGAGTCCGGGGTTGGTGGTCAGCCGCTTCTCTTCGCCGCCCGCCGTCGGGATCGTGTAGATGTCGTAGTTGCCGTCGCGTCCCGCGGTGTACGTCAGCGTCGTGCCGTCCGGCGACCAGCCGTGCCACCACGAGGGCGACTGCGTCGTCACCCGCCGGGCTTCCCCGCCATCGATCGGCACCACGTAGATCAGCGACTTCTTTCCTTCCGCCTCGGCGCTGACGGCGAGCTGCTTGCCGTCGAAGGAGATGCCATGGTCGTTGTTGCACTTCGTGGCGATCCCGGTGTCGAGCAGCCGCGGCGTGCTGCCGGGGGCGTCCGCCGTCCTGCCGTCGGTGGTGATGGGAAGCTTGTAGATGCCCCCCTTGGAATTGAAGAGCAGGTACGTGCCGTCGGGCGACCAGTTCGGTGCCTCGATCCGGTCCCGCGTGCGATGGACGACGCTCCGCTCCAGAGACGCGATGTCGATGGTCTCCAGGACGTATTCGAGACCCAGCGCCGGAGCGGCCGTCGACACAAGAAGGGCGACGAGCGTGCCGCTGCGGATCATTGCGGCGAGTGTCGCCATGCGCATGTCCCCCAGGAGTGCCGGGTCCGCGAATCCGTCGGCGCTGCGGATGCGAGCAGAGCGGGGCAGCGTACCACACCGGCGCAGGCCGCACAGAGCGTCGACGTGCCGCTGCCGGGGATGCCCGCGATGCCGACCAGCTAGGCGTCGGACCGGCCGCGCAGGGCCGCGAGCAGCCGCCGGGCGGACTCCTCCGCGGCCACGTGGACGTCGGGCAGCGGCGTCATGACGCGGGCCGACGCAGGCGGTCGGCGAGCACCGCGGCCAGGATCACGAGGCCCAGCACCACTTTCTGCGTGTAACTCTCGATGTTCGTGAGGTTCATGCCGTTTTGGATCACGGCGATGATGAAGGCGCCGATGAGCGTGCCGAGGATTTTTCCTTCGCCGCCGGCCAGGGCGGTGCCGCCGACGACCACGGCCGCGATCACGTAGAGCTCGTACATCGTGCCGTAGGTGGGGGAGCCGCTCTTGAGCTGCGAGGCCATGATCACGCCGCCGAGGCCGGCGAGCAGGCCGCTGGCCACGTAGGCGAAGAGGAGCACGCGGCGGACCGGCACGCCGGAGAGCCTGGCCGCCTCGCGGTTGCCCCCCACCGCGTAGAGGTAGCGGCCGAGCGTCGTCCGCGACATGAGCACGTGCGCCAGGCCGTAGAGCACGACCATCAGCACCACGGCGTTGGGCAGGCCGAAGAGGTCGGAGCCGCGGCCGAGCCAGACGAACGACTCGGGGATCTGGTAGATCGACTGCCCCGCCGAGGCGATGTAGGCCAGGCCGCTGGCGACGAGCATCATGGCCAGCGTGACGATGAACGGGGGAATGCCGCAGAGCGTGATGAGCGTTCCCGACAGACCGCCGACGAGGCCGCAGACGGCGATCGCCCCAAGGCAGGCCGCCAGCATGCCGCCGGCCGAGGCCTCGACACCCCCGGCGTGGTCACGGACCAGCCGGGCGGCCAGCACCGCCGAGAGCGCCGCGAGGCTCCCGACCGACAGATCGATGCCGCCGGTGATGATCACCATCGTCATCCCGATCGCCATGATCGCGATCACCGCGATCTGGTTGGCGATGTTGAGCAGGTTGTCGGACTTGAGAAAGTTGGGCCAGCGGCGGCTCGTCGGCACGACGATCCGCGGCGTGCCGAGCGCGGGGAAGTCGGTGGCCAGCTCCGAGAACACGAGCCACGAGCCGGTGGTCTGCGTGGCCGCGACGGCGTCGAGCCGGCCACCGGCCTGCGCGATCTTCTCGAGCGCCGCCCGCGCCGCCTGCGGCTCGCCCTGGACCACGTCCACCACCTCGGCGCCCGCCGTGTCCAGTTCCCGGCGAAGCGACTCCGCAAAGAGGCCGTCCTCCGGGGTGCCGCGGACGGCGACGAGCACCCGCGGCCGCTCCGGGCTGTCCCGCCGGATCGAGGCGGCCATCCGCCGGGCCGCGGCATCTCCGCGCGACGACTGCTCCTCCAGCGTGAGGCCGCTGAAGACGAGGCCCAGGAGGAGCAGCACGGCGAGCATGCCGTAGTCGGAGAGCAGGCGGCGGAGCGCGGCGGACATGGGGCGGTCGTTCCTGGCGGCGTCTTTCTGGCGGCGGCTTTCTGGCGGATGGTCGCGGCTCTGTCAGGCCACGGCCAGCTGCATGATCTGTTCCTGGGTGACGCCGGGGCCGTTGGCTATCTCGCCGGTGACGCGGCCGTCGTGCAGGACGAGGATGCGGTCGGCCATGCCGAGCACCTCGGGCAGTTCGGAGCTGACCATCACGATCGCCTTGCCCCGCGCCGCCAGATCGTTCATGAGCAGGTAGATCTCGTGTCGAGCGCCCACGTCGATCCCGCGGGTCGGCTCGTCGAAGAAGAGCACCTCGCAGTTCCGCTCGAGCCATTTGGCCAGCACCACCTTCTGCTGGTTGCCGCCGGAGAGGTTGCGGGCCCGCTCCTCCTGGTGCGGCACCTTGATGCGGAGCTGGTCGACGTGGCGGCCGAAGGCCCGCCGCTCCCGGCCCGCCTCCACGAATCCCAGCCGCGACAGCCGCCCGAGGTTCGGGAGCGCGAAATTCTCGCGGACCGACCGGCCGAGCACGAGGCCCTCGAGCTTGCGATCCTCGGTGAGCAGGCCGATGCCGGCGGCGATCGCATCCCGCGGCGAGCGGATGTCGAGCCGCCGGCCGTCGAGGAGGATGTCGCCCGAGTCGCGGCGGTCGGCGCCGAAGATGAGCCGCAGCGTCTCGGTGCGGCCCGCCCCCACGAGCCCGGCCAGCGCCAGGATTTCGCCGGCGTGAACCTCGAACGACACGTCGCGGACGGCCCGGCCGCGGCACAGGCCCCGCACGGCCAGCCGCGGCGGGCCGACCGCCACCTGCCGCCGCGGGTATTCGTCGGCGAGGTCGCGGCCCACCATCAGGGCGATGAGGCCCGTGCGGTCGAGCCGGTCGATCGGCGCCCCGCCCACGTTCCGGCCGTCGCGCAGCACCACCACCCGGTCGGCGATCGTGAAGATCTCCTCGAGCCGGTGGCTGACGTAGATCACGGCGATGCCGCGGGACTTGAGTTCTCCGATGATCTCGAAGAGCCTGGCCACCTCCGCCGGCGTGAGGGCCGCCGTCGGCTCGTCCATGACGATGATCCGCGGCTCGAAGGCGAGCGCCTTGGCGATCTCCACGAGCTGCTGCTGGGCGGTCGAGAGCCGGGAACAGGGGGCGTCGAGGTCGATCGTCACGCCCAGCCGGGCGAAGAGATCGGCGGCCCGCCGGCGCTCGGCGCCGCGGTCCACGAATCCCGCCCGGGCCGTCTCCTGGCCGAGGAAGATGTTTTCCGGCGGCGTGAGGCCGGGCACGAGCGTGAACTCCTGGTGGATCACGGCGATCCCCGCGGCGCGGGCATCCTGCGGCGAGCGAAAGGCCGTCGGCCGGCCGTCGATGGCGAGGCTGCCCGCATCGGCGGCGTGCGCTCCGCCGAGCACCTTGATGAGCGTGCTCTTGCCGGCGCCGTTCTCGCCCAAAAGCGCGAGCACCTCGCCCGCGGCGAGCTCGAGATCGACGCCGCGAAGCGCCCGTACGCCGGGGAACGCCTTCTCGATCCCGGCCATGGCCAGGAGCGGCGGAGCGGCGGTCATCGGGACCGGCCCGCGGCGGAAAGCTCGGGATCGTTCTGGCCGTCCGTCTGCCGGTAGAGCCGCGTCGGGATCAGCATCTGCGGCGGCAGCGACTCCCCCTTCGAATACCGCACGATGGCGTCGACGATGCCGCGGCCCATCTGGTCGGGAAACTGGATCGGGTCGGCGTAGATCTTGCCGTCGCGGATGGCCTCCTTCCCCTCCGGCTGACCGTCGAAGCCGATGATCCTGATCTGCTCGGTCCTGCCCGCCTTCTCGATGGCGGCCCGGGCACCGAGCGCCGCCGGGTCGTTGATCGCGAACACGCCGCGCAGGTCGGAGGCCGCCTGGAGCGCATCCTCCATCGCCTTGAAGCCGGCGTCCTTCGCGCCGCCGCTCTCGAGCTCGGTGACGATCTCGATCTTCGCGGCGGCGTCTCGATTGTGGGCGTCGATCACCTCGCGAAAACCCTTCACCCGCAGCTGGCAGGATTCGGCCTGCTTGAAGTGGAGCACGGCGACCTTGCCGCCGCCGGCGCCGAGGGCCTCGATCATCGCCTTGCCCGCCTCGCGGCCGCCCCCCTCGTTGTCGGTGGCGACCTGCGTGACGATCGACACTCCCGGCTCGTTGCAGGGGATGTCGACGGTGAAGACGGGGATGCCCGCGGCGTTGGCCTCGCGGATCACCGGCACGATCGACTTCGAGTCGCACGGGGAGAGCACGATCGCCGCCACCTTCTTGACGATGAAGTCCTTGATCTGGTTGCCCTGCCGGGCCACGTCCTTGTCGGCGCTCACCACGACGGCGTCGTAGCCCCGCTTCGCCCCCTCGGCCGCGATCGTGTCGCCGATCACCTTGAAGAACGGGTTGTCGAGCGCGAGGAGCGACACGCCGATCGTGCCCCTGGTCGACGTGGCGACGGACGCGCCGGAACCCACCGGTGCGACGGGCTTCTGGCAGCCGCAGAGCAGGGAGACCGCGGTGGCAGCGAGGCACACGAGCATGAGGATCGGGTGGCGCATCGCGGAATTCTCCCGAATACAAGGTGGCACGGCGAGGAGCGACGCCGATCTTACCCTCTGCCCGGGGGACGGCAATCGACCGAGGCGGTTGCGTCGGTCTGGCTCAGCCGACGTCGCTCGATCGCGGCGGCACGCGGCCGGACACCATGCGACCCCGCGTCGTATAGTGATGCCTCCTCCCGCACGCATGGAATCGGCACATGGCCTGCCTGGGCATCGAGATCGGTGGCACGAAGCTGCAGTCCGCGGTCGTCGACCGCAGCGGCGCGGTGCTGCTGCGCCGGGCCGATCGCGTCGATCCGGCCAAGGCCGCGGCAGGGCTGCGGGACGCGCTGGCGGCGCAGCTGGCGGGACTTCTGGCCGCCTGGCGGGGCGGCGCTGGCCGCGAGCCGCTCGCGGCGGCGGGCATCGGCTTCGGCGGCCCGGTGGACCGCGACCGCGGCCTGGTCGCCGCCAGCTTCCACGTGTCGGGCTGGACGGGCTTTCCGCTGGCGGAGTGGGTGTCTGGGGTGCTCGACGGCCTGCCGACCGTGCTCGAAAACGATTCGAGCGCCGCAGCCTTGGCGGAGGCCACGGTCGGCGCGGGCCGCGGCCGCCGGCTCGTCTTCTACTCGAACTCGGGCAGCGGCATCGGCGGAGGATTCGTGAGCGACGGCAGGCTCTACCGCGGCCGCCCCAGCGGCGAGATGGAGCTGGGCCACCTGCGGCTGGGGCCCGACGGGGGCATCCTCGAGGACGTGGCCGCCGGCTGGGCGATCGACAGGCGGGCCCAGGCGGAGGCCGCCGCCCATCCACAGGGGGCGATCGCGGCCCACGCTGCGGCTGCTGCGGCCAACGCCCGCCACGTGGCCGCCGCCGCTGCCGCCGGCGACCCCGCCGCGATCGGCATCCTCGACGGGGCCGCGCGGCACTATGCCTGGGCGCTGTCGCACGTCGTCCATCTGCTCAACCCCGACCTGATCGTGCTCGGTGGCGGCGTGGCCGAGATCGGCGCGGCGTGGCGGGACCGCGTCTCCAGCCACATCGAAGGCTTCCTGATGCAGCCCCTGCGGCCGGCGCCCGACGTCGTGCTGGCGCTGCTCGGTCAGGACGTCGTGCCGGTCGGGGCGGCGCTGGCCGCCATGGCGGCCTCGGCCGCCGCGGACGTCAGCCGTTCTCGAGCTCCATGAACGCGTAGCAGAGCATGTGCAGGATGTTCATCTGCACGTCCTCGACGCGGCCGTAGTGGAGGTCGTCGATCACGATCAGGTGGTCGGCGTGCTCCGCCACGCCGCCCCGCCTGCCACCCACGAGCGCGACGGTCACGAGGCCGTGCTCACGGCCCCAGCGGGCGGCCGCGACGAGGTTGGGCGAGCTGCCGCTGACGCTCGAGAGAATGAGCAGATCGCCCCGCTCGGCATGGTTCTCCAGCTGCCGCACGAAGAGCTCGTCGAACGAGTAGTCGTTGCCGATGGCCGTCATCCAGGCGACGTTGTCGGCCAGCGACAGCACCTTGAACGGCCGCGGCATCACGGCCGAGGCGCCCTTGCCGAGGTCGGTCGTGAAGTGGGCGGCGTTCGCGGCGTTGCCACCGTTGCCGCAGACGAAGATCCGCCGTCCCGCCACGCCCGCCTCCCGCACGAGATCGATCACGGCCGCGATCGCCGCGGGGGGCACGGCGTCGAGCGCCCTGTTTTGTGCGGCCTTGTAGCCGCCGATCCAGTCGAGGGTGTGCTGGCGGCCGCGGGGGCCGGCCGCGGGCGGCGTCGGAGGTGTCATGCCATCAGCATACCCACCAACCGCACCAGGCATCACCCGCGGCCGTGACCGGCCCGAATCGGCTCCGGCGCAGGGTATACTCGGTGCGTCACGACGGCCGGTTGCGCCGTGCCGATTCGCCATGCGGACGCACGTCCCATGAACCCTCTCGACCGCATCGCCGCCACGGCCCTGCTGTTTGCCGTGTTCGCGGCGTCTGGCGGCGGCGCGGCGGCCGCCGAGAGCGGATTCGATCCGCAGGAGTTCGAGTCGCAGGTGCGGCCGCTCCTCGTCCGCCGCTGCGGTGACTGTCACGGCCCCGATACGCAGGAGAGCCGGCTGCGGCTCGACGTGCGGCACCGGGCGCTGAAGGGGGGTGACTTCGGCCCGGTGATCCTGCCCGGCAAGTCCGGGGAGAGCGAGCTCGTCCGCCGGGTCGAGAGCACCGACGACGAGCGGCGGATGCCTCCCGAGGGCGAGCGGCTCTCCGCCGCCGAGATCGACCTGCTGCGGCGGTGGATCGACGCGGGCGCCCCCTGGCCCGAGGCCGCCGCCGACCGGCTGGCCCGCGAGAGCGATCGCGATCCCAGGCTCGACCATTGGGCCTGGCAGCCGGTCGAGAGGCCCGCCGTCCCGCCGCCGCATGCCGGCTGGCCGGTTCGCAACGAGATCGACCGCTTCCTGCAGCAGACGCTCGCGGAGAAGGCCCTGACGGCGGCGCCGGAGGCCGACCGCCGCACGCTCATCCGCCGGCTCTCGTTCGATCTCACCGGCCTGCCCCCGACGCCCGAGGACGTGGAGGCGTTCGTCGCCGATCCCGCGGCCGACGCCTACGAGCAACTCGTCGATCGGCTGCTCGCCTCGCCTCGCTACGGGGAGCGGTGGGCCAGGCACTGGCTCGACATCGCCCACTACGCCGACACGCACGGCTTCGAACGCGACCAGCTGCGGCCGAACGCCTGGCGGTACCGCGACTGGGTGATCACCGCCCTCGACGCCGACCTGCCCTATGACGAGTTCCTCCGCAGGCAGATCGCCGGCGACGTGCTCGCGCCGGACGACCCCGCGCAGGTCACGGCGACGGGGTTTCTCGCGGCCGGCCCGTACGACTTCGTCGGCCAGGTGGAGACGAAGAGCGACGTCTTGAGGCGGCAGGCCCGGGCCGACGATCTCGACGACATGATCACGCAGGTGATGGCCGGCTGCTGCGGCGTCACGATCAACTGCGCCCGTTGCCACGACCACAAGATCGACCCGATCTCGCAGAAGGAGTATTACGCGCTGGTCGCCGTCTTCGCCGGCGTCGCCCGGCAGGATCGCGGCACGAGCGCCGCCGCGGACCGGCGGCATGCCACCACGAAGGCCGAGCTCACGGCGGCCGTCGCCCGCGGGCAGGCCGAGGTGCACGCGCTGGCGGGCAAACCGCTCACCTTGGCCGACATCGTCGGCGGCGGCGACGGCCGCGGCACAGGCGTGAAGGGGGCCGGCATCGATCCGCGGACCGGCAAGGCCCGCGACACCGCGCCGCAAGGCGTTCTCGACGCCATCCGGCCCAACGTCGTCTCGCCCGGCCCGACGCCGCTGGTCAACGCGGTTTTCGTCCCCGACGGCCCTGGTGACGTCCCGGTGAGCACGACCGGCCTGGCCGTGCGGGGGATTCCGAAGACGAGCGTCGCTGCCTGGGATGCGATCCGCAACGGCCCGGTGAACCAGCAGTTTTCGAAGCAGCTCGGCGACGTCGATTACGCAGCGGACGGCCATACGATCCTGGGGCTGCACGCCAATGCAGGGATCACGTTCGACCTTGCCGAGATCATGAAGCAGGCCGCCATCGTCGGCCCGCGCTTCCGGGCCGTCGTCGGCTACGGCGGCCGCACGGCCGAAGCGGGGGCCGACTTCTTCGTGTTCGTCGACGGCCGGCCTGCCGCGCAGGGCCGGATCGGCCGCGACGACGGCGGCGTCCCGCTCGACATTCCGCTGCCGCCGCCGGCGCGTTTCCTCACGCTCGTGGCCACCGACGCGGGCAACGGCATCGGCATGGACCAGATCTTCTTCGGCGACGCCCGGATCGAGGGGGAGCCGCCGGCGCTCGATGCCGCGGGCAGGGAGCGGCTCGCGTCGGCCCAGGCACGCCTCGCGACGCTCGAGCAGCAACTCGGGAGCCTGCCGCCACCCGACAGGCTGTTCGGCGCGGTCGCCGGATCACCACCCGTGGTGAAGGTCAACATCCGTGGCAACCCGGAGGCGACGGGCGACGAGGTGGGCCCGGGCACGATCGCGGCCGTCGCCGGTGTGCCGACGTCGTTCGGCGATGCGGCCACGCCCGATGCCGAGCGCCGCAAGGCCCTCGCGGCCTGGGTCACGTCACCCGCGAACCCGCTGACGCCCCGCGTGATCGTCAACCGGCTCTGGCACCACCACTTCGGCACGGGCCTCGTCGACACGCCGAGCGATTTCGGCGGCGGCGGCGGCCGGCCGTCGCATCCCGCGCTGCTCGACTGGCTGGCGTCCGAGGCCGTGGCCCGCGGCTGGTCGCTCAAGGCCATGCACCGGCTCATCTGCACCAGCCACGCCTACCGCCAACGGAGTGTGGACGTGCCGGGGGCCGCGGCGGCGGCCGCGATCGACGCCGACAACCGGCTGCTCTGGCGGCAGTCGCCGCGGCGACTCGACGCCGAGAGCCTCCGCGACGCGACGCTCGCCGTCACCGGCTGCCTGAATCCCGCCATGTTCGGCCCCGGCTATCGCGACTTCGACTACGAGGAGGCGTATGCGCCCATCTACCGCTACGTCACCCCCGACGCGCCCGACCTCTGGCGGCGAAGCATCTACCGGTTCGTCGTGCGGAGCACGCCGCATTCCTTCATGACCACGCTCGACTGTCCGAACCCGGCGAACCTGGCGCCCGCGCGGCTCGAAACGACGACGGCGCTGCAGTCGCTCGTCCTGCTCAACAACGACTTCATGCTGCGGCAGGCGGGGCACTGGGCGAAGCGGCTCGAGCGGGAGGCGGCCGGCGACCGCGCCGCACAGGTCCGCCGGGGGTTCGCGCTGGCGCTGGCGCGGCAGCCCGACGCCGCCGAGCTCTCAGCTGGGGTCGCGCTCGTCGAACGGGCGGGCCTCGTGCAGTTCTGCCGGATGCTGCTCAACGCCAACGAGTTCGTCTACGTCGACTGAGCTCGCCGCCGAAGGTGCCGCCATGCCGCGATCCCCGTTTCCCTGCGACCTGCGTCGGGCCCCGGTCACCAGGCGGGATTTTCTCTGGGAGCTCGGCGGCGGCCTCGGCGGCGTGGCACTGACGGCGCTGCTCGCCGGAGAAGAGGCCCGTGCAGCGGCCGCGGCCGCCGCAAACCCGCTGGCCGCGAAGCCGCCGATGTTCCCCGCCCGGGCGAAGGCTGTGATCCAGATCTTCTGCCCCGGCGGCCTGTCGCACCTCGACACGTTCGACCACAAGCCCGAGCTCGAGCGGCGGGCCGGCACGCCCTTCGACACCACGGGCCAGCTGCAGTTCTTCGCCTCGAAGCCCGGCAACTGCCAGCCGAGCTTCTGGACGTTTCGCCGGCACGGCGACTGCGGCCGCTGGGTGAGCGACCTCCTGCCGGGCTTGGCGACGCACGTCGACGAAATGGCCTTCATCCACTCGATGCAGAGCAAGACCGCGCTGCACGGACCGGCGATGTTCATGGCCAACAGCGGCTTCATCCTGCCGGGCTTCCCGAGCATGGGCGCCTGGGTGACCTACGGCCTCGGCAGCGTGGCCGAGGACCTGCCGGCCTTCGTGGTGCTCCCCGATCCGCGTGGCCTGCCGCCCGGCGGCCCGATCAACTGGGGGGCGGGCTTCCTGCCGGCGATCCACCAGGGCACCGTCATCGAGACGGCCGCGGACAAGCCGCCGATCGCCGACCTCTTCCCACCGGAGGCGCACGCCGGCCTGGCGGCCGGTGAGCAGGCGGGCCGCGAGTTCCTCGCCACCCTCAACGATCGGCACCGCGCCACGCGGGCCGACACCAGCGAGCTCGACGCGCGGATCGCCGCCTACGAACTGGCCGCGCGGCTGCAGCTCTCGGCGCCCGCGGTCACGAGCCTCGCCACGGAGTCGGCGGCGACCGCGGCCCGCTACCAGCTCGACCACCCGGAGATCGGGCCGTTCGGCCGGCAGTGCCTGCTGGCGCGGCGTCTCGTGGAGCGGGGCGTGCGGTTCGTGCAGATCTACTGCGGTGCCGAGAACACCACCGCCAAGAAGATCCGCCCCAACTGGGATTCGCACGAGGACCTGGTCCGCGATCACGGCTACTGGGGCCCGATCCTCGACGCCGGTGCAGCCGCGCTTTTGTCCGATCTCAAGGCCCACGGGATGCTCGACTCCACGCTCGTGATCTGCTCGACCGAGTTCGGCCGGCAGCCTGCCGCACAGGGAAAGGGCCGCGACCACAACCCCGGCGCCTTCACCGTCTGGATGGCCGGCGGCGGCATCAGGGGGGGCACGACCTACGGCACGAGCGACCCGCTCGGCTTCGCGGCCGAGGAGCACCCCACCTTCTGCTACGACCTGCACGCCACGGCGCTGCACCTGCTGGGCATCGATCACACGAAGCTCGCGGTCTACAACAACGGCATCGAGCGGCGGCTCACCGACGTGCACGGCCGCGTGATCGAGCCGATCGTGGCCTGATGGTCGCGGTCAGGCCATCGGCCCCTAACCGCAGCCGCGCAGCAGTCCGGCGGCGAAGCCGCCCGGTCAGTCGAGCCCGCTGACCTGGTCGCCGGTGGCCTTCGTGCCGAGCGCACCCCAGACGCCGTAGGGGCTCGGCGTGCGGCTCGAAGAGCCGATCGTCGCGCCGCCCGACTGCACGGTCGCCGTGTTGCCGGTGTCGATCGTGTTGGCGATGAACCTCGTGGAACCGTCGCAGAAGGCCGTGTTCACGCCGCCCGGGTGCCCGCTCGTCGGGGGCAGGACGACGTCGCTGTTGTCGGCGTTGGTGTTCGTGCCGCCACAGGCCGGCGAGTTGGGCGCCAGCACGGTGTTGAAGCCGACCCGCTCGGCCTGGCCGTCGGTCCACCTGGCGCCCCAGCGGCCCTTGACCTGCGTGCCGGCGACGAAGAACTCGCTGCCCGCGACCGCCAGGCAGGCATTGGGCGTCGTGGCGACCGACGGCACCTGGGCGATGCCCCACTTGATCGGGATGTTGCTCGTCGTGAAGGCGGTGTCGTCCCCGTGCATCCGCTCGCTGAGCATGATCGTCTTGCTCGTGCCGTCGCGGATGTCGGAGAGCGGACAGCCGTCGGACTGCCGGGTGGCGAGCGACGTGGCGGCGTCGGTGGTCCCGTACACGGCGGTCGGCCAGACGCCGCGGGCCGTGGTGCTCGTCGAATAGATGCCGGTCACCTGGTCGCCGAGGGAGAGCGCGTAGCTGTTCTGCGCGGTGACGCTCGGATTGAAGTAGTCGCTCGGGCACCGCATGCTCTGCGGCGACGTGTTCCAGACGGTCCAGCTGCCGTAGGCCTCGGGCCCGCCGGGCGGCTGGCTCGTCGTGTTCGTGCCGGCCTGGATCTGGTTCCACATGGTGAGCTCCTCGGAATAGGGCAGCATCTCGACGAACGCGCTGCGGCGGCCGGTGTTGTTTCGCAGCGACGTCGGCCAGCTGTAGCCGCAGCAGGTGCCGCCGTTGCGGGCGGGCAGTGCCTTCTTCGCGCTCTCGAAGTTGAGCGCGGCCAGGGCGAGCTGCTTGAGCTTGTTGTTGCAGGCGGAGGTGCGGGCGCTGTCGCGGGCGCTCTGCACGGCCGGCAGCAGCAGGCCGACGAGCGTGCCGATGATCGCGATCACCACGAGCAGTTCGACGAGCGTGAAGCCGCCGCGGCCGGACGGGCGGGAGACGGGGGTGTTCATGGCGAAATCCTTTGCGGTTCTGCAGGAATGATAGATCGGGATCGGATGCGGGAGGATTCGGATGCGCGACGATCAAGGCACGGGAATCGGAGCGAACGAGACGATGACGGCAGCGGGCCCTATTTCTTGAGGTCGAAATCGAAACTGTTGGCTGCGCCGGCGGTCACCTCGGCCGTGAGCCCGGACTTGGCCGGATCGGCGTACTGGGCGGGCACGAGGCTCTTGGGCGGCGGCGACGAGGCCGTCGGCGGGGCGTAGCCCGATTCGTTCATGTCCTTGCCGGACGGCGCGCCGTCCATCTTCGTGACGGCGACCTTGTACTTCCCCGCAACGGCCCCGTCCTTGGCCGCGAACGTGGAGAGCGCGTATCCGCCGGAGTCGTCGCTGATGCCGGAGGCGCCGTTGCCCTTGCCGTCCGGCTGGAAGCTGATCGTGGCCCCGGCCAGAGGCTGTCCACCCAGCGTGATCCGCCCCTTCACGGGCACCGTCTGAGGCCGATTCGACGCGGGCTGGCGCGAGCAGCCCGCGATCACAAGCACCGCGACCGCAGCCACGACAGGGACGCGACACAGCATGGGACACACCTTCCGAAGACGACACGGGAACCGACAGTATGGAGGCGGCCAGTATGGAGGCGGCATGAAGGCGGCATCCGCCCCATCACCCCAGCAGCCACTCTGTGCATGATCCGCTGAGGAGCCGACCCGGTCAAGTTGAGGGCGAAGCGGGGGACGGGGAGTTCGAAGGACGGAGGGGAAGGGGCATGCGGTCCCTGACGCCGTCACGACCGTTCGGCGCCGGTGTCGAGCACCGCCATGAAGGCCTTCTGCGGGATGTCGACGCTGCCGACGCTCTTCATCCGCTTCTTGCCCTCCTTCTGCTTCGCCCACAGCTTCTTCTTGCGGGAGATGTCGCCGCCGTAGCACTTCGCCGTGACGTTCTTCCGCATGGCCGAGATCGTCTCGCGGGCGATCACCTTCGTGCCGATCGCCGCCTGCAGGGCCACCTCGAACATGTGGCGGTCGATCTCGCCGCGGAGCTTCTTGACGATCGCCCGGCCGCGGCGGTCGGCGTCGCGGCGGTCGCAGATGATCGACAGGGCGTCGACCTTCTTGCCCCCCACGAGGATGTCGAGCCGCACGAGGTCGGCCGGAAAGTAGCCCACGAGTTCGTAGTCCATCGTGCCGTAGCCGCGGGTCACGCTCTTGAGCTTGTCGTGCATGTCGTAGATCACTTCGGCCAACGGCAGGTCGAAGGTGAGCATGGCCCGGGTGGGCGAGAGGTATTCGGTCTTGAGGTAGGTGCCGCGGCGGTCGGTGCACAGCTGCATGATCGGGCCGATGTGCTCGACCGGCACGAGGAAGTTGGTCCGCACGATCGGCTGGCGGAATTCCTCGATCAGGCCCGTGTCGGGCACGTCCTGCGGATTGGTGATGGAGATCGTCTCGCCGTCGGTCTTGAGGATCTGGTAGGTGACGTTGGGCGCGGTCTGCACGAGGTCGAGATCGGCCTCCTGCTCCAGCCGCTGCTGGATGATCTCCATGTGCAAGAGGCCGAGGAAGCCGCAGCGGAAGCCGAAGCCGAGCGCCTCGCTCGATTCCGGTGCGAACTCGAACGACGGGTCGTTGATCGCCAGCTTCTCGAGCGAGTCGCGGAGCTCCTCGAAGTTCTCCCCCTCGGAGGGATAGAGGCCGCAGTAGACCATCCGCTGCGGTGGCTTGTAGCCGGGCATCGGGGCGGCGGCCTGGTCGCCGGGGATCGTGACGGTGTCGCCGATGTGCACCTGCTTCACGTCCTTGATGTTGCAGACGAGGTAGCCCACCTGGCCCGCGGAGAGCTCCTCGCAGGCCCGCCGCTGCGGCACGAACTGGCCGAGCTCGAGCACCTCGTGGGTGACGCCCGTCTCCAGGAAGCGGATCTTCTGCCCCTTCTTCACCGTGCCGTCGATGAGCCGCACGTAGGTGATCGCGCCTCGGTAGCTGTCGTAGTGGCTGTCGAAGATCATCGCTCGCAGCGTCGCCTGCGGGTCGCCCTTGGGGGGCGGGATCCGCTCCACGATCGCCGCCAGCAGGTCGTCGATGCCGATGCCCGTCTTGGCGCTGGCCTTGATCACCTCGGCGGGGTCGATGGCGAGGCTCTGTTCCATCTCGGCGAGCACCTCGTCCACCCGGGCGTGCACGAGGTCCACCTTGTTGATCACCGGGACGATCGTGAGGTCCTGGTTGATCGCGGCATACGCGTTGGCGACGGTCTGGGCCTCCACGCCCTGGAAGGCGTCGACCAGGAGCACCGCGCCCTCGCAGCAGGCGAGGCTCCGCGAGACCTCGTAGTGGAAGTCGACGTGGCCGGGCGTGTCGATGAGATTGAGCTCGTAGAGTTCCCCCGCGTGCCGGAACTCCATGCGGACGGCGCGGGCCTTGATCGTGATGCCCCGCTGCCGCTCGAGTTCCATGTCGTCGAGCATCTGCTCCTTGAGCTGCCGCTTCTCGACGGTGCCCGTCCGCTCGAGCAGCCGGTCGGCGAGCGTGCTCTTGCCGTGGTCGATGTGCGCGATGATCGAGAAGTTGCGGATGTGCTTGCAGTCGATGGGCATGGAAGGATTCTAGACGAGTTTCACCGGCGGTGCAGGATCAGACTTTCGCGGTCGTCGCGGCGAGCAAGCCGACTGCGGAACGCGCCGAAACCCTCCGCGTGCGCCGGGGCCGCCCATGCCCCGTCGCCGGACGTTCGCTGCGGGCATCCTGCCCTCCGCTCACTCCATGCCGGCTGCGCTTCGACATCCTGTCTCCGCTGGCCGTCAAGGCCGGCTCCCGGGGCATGGGCGGCCCCTCGTCCGTTGTTCGAGTGCGCATGCCGAGCGGTTTACGAACGGCGGCGGTGCTCGAGCCGCGCGAGGCCGGCGGCGCCGATCGAGCCGGCGTCGCCGCCGAGGCTGGCGAAGCGGATCGCGGTCTTTGCGGCGAGCAGCGGAAAGGTCCGCCGCTTCACCTCGGCCCGCACCCGCTCGATGAAGGCCCGGCCGACCGGGTCCTCCTCCCCGCCGAAGAGCATCGCACCGCCGAGGATGACCGCCTCCGGGTCGATCGTGTGCATGAACGTCACGATCCCGATGCCGAGCCAGCGGGCGGTCTCCATGAGGAGATCGACCGCCAGCGGATCGCCCGCGCCGGCCTCGCGGCCGATGAGGATCGGCGTGAGTTTCTCGCCGCGGGCCACGGCCGCGGCGAGCGTGCCCGAGCCGCCGGCTGCGACCGCCTCGCGGCCGCGGGCCACCAGCGACGTGGCGCTCGTGTAGGCCTCCAGGTGGCCGGGCTGGCCGCAGGGGCAGCGGCGGGCGGTGTCGGAGGGGTCGACGATGATGTGGCCGCACTCGGAGCCGTGGCTGTGGGCGCCGTCGATCGACATCTCGCCGATGATGATGCCGCCGCCGATGCCGGTGCCGAGCGTGAGCAGCACGAGGCTCGAATACTCGCGGCCGGAGCCGACCCAGAACTCGCCGTAGCCGGCGGCCGTGGCGTCGTTGGCGTAGGTGACGGCATGGCCGCAGTGGGCGGCGACGCGGTCGCGGATCGGGAAGTCGTCCCAGCCGGGGAGATTCCCCGCGCGGATGATGACGCCCGTGCGGAGGTCCTGCGGGCCGGGCGTGCCGAGTCCCACGGCCGCGATGTCGCTCGTGGCGATCCCCGCCATGCCGGCGAGCGTGTGCACCGCGCGGCCCATGCGGGCCGCCGCATCCTCGGGTCCGCGTTCGGCGTGCGTCGGCTCGGTGTGGAAGGCGACGATGCGGCCCTCGTCGTCGACGAGCGCAACCTTGATGTTCGTGCCGCCCAGGTCGACGCCGGCGTAGAGCGGTCGCCGCGCCTCCGCGAGCGCAAGAAGCCGTCGGGTGCTCATGCTGGCACCGGTCATTCGTCCGCCGGCAGGCGGCTGGTCTCGACGGAGGGCGTCGGGCCCGTGCAGGCCTTCATGAACGCCACGAGGTCGGCCTTCTCCTGCGGCGAGAGCTTCAGGGGACGGATCTTGTCGCTCAAGGTCGGGTTGGGGTGGCCGCCCTTGTCGTACCACTCCACCACCTCCTCGAGCGTCGCCACCGAGCCGTCGTGCATGTAGGGGGCGGAGAGGGCGACGTTGCGGACCGTCGGCGTCTTGAAGCCGCCGGTGTCCTTCGGGTCCTTCGTGACGACGAAGCGGCCGAGGTCGGGCTCGGGCTTGTCCATGCCGATGCCGATGTTGTGATACTTCTCGTCGGCGAGGTTCGCGCCGACGTGGCAGGCGGTGCAGTTGCCCTTCTCGGAGAAGAAGATGTCGCGGCCGCGCTTCGCCTCGTCCGACATCGGGTGGGCCTCGGCGCCCGCCTTGGCGGCGGCGAACTTCCGGGCGAGTTCGGGGTCGTCGGCGATGTCGTCGGGATCGAGGCTGGCGAACGACCGCATCTGCTCGCCGTAGTCGTAGGGCGACGGCGCCGTGACGAGCGCCCGCTCGAAGGCGGCGATCGCCTGGCCGACGCGGTCGATGGTGAGGTCGCCGAAGATCCTCTCGAACTGCTTCCGGTAGACCGGCATCTCGCCGAGCCGCTTCACGACGCCCTCGTGCGTGAAGCCCATCTCGATCGGGTTGGCGATCGGGCCCACGGCCTGGGCCTCGAGCGAGCCGGCCCGGCCGTCCCAGAACTGGGCGGCGGAGAGGATCCGGTTGAACGACACCGGCGAGTTGCGGCCGCCGAGCTGGCCGCGGATGCCCACGCCGGTCTTCGTGTGTGCCGAGTAGCCCTCGGCGGGGTTGTGGCAGCTGGCGCAGCTGACGGTCGAGTCGGCCGAAAGCCGCGGGTCGAAGTAGAGCTGGCGGCCGAGCTCGATCTTCGCCCGAGTGAGCGGGTTGGTGTCGAGTCCGCTGATCTGCGCGGCCCCCTGCGACAGCCCCAGCGGCAGGACCGGCTCGAGCTCGACCGAGTTCTTCGGGTCGGCGAGCCACTGGTCGATCTGCTCGAGCGTGATCGGCCCGGTGCCGGGAACACCGGCCGTGAGCGACGGGTCGCCGAGCATCACCTGCTGCCGCGCCACGGGCGCCGCTGCGGCGGTGGCCGCCGGGGTCGGCGGAGCCTTTGCAGCGGCGGGCGCGGGCGGCTCCACCGGCTTCGTGGCCACGGCCGACGTGGGGGCAGCAGCCTCCGCGGCGGCGGGCTTCGCCTCCATCTTCCCGGGCTGCTCGTTCCTGGCCTGCTCGGCCGTCGTCGCGCCGTCGATCGTGCGGCCAGCCTCGGCGATTGCCCGGTCGGCCGCCGCCGTCGCCTCGTCGACCGTCTTCTTCGAGCGTGCTGCCGCCTCGTCGATCGCGGCCGCGCGTGCGTCCTTCGCGGCCGCGTCCGCCGTCGGCTCGATCGTCTCGATCGTCTCGATCTCCACGACCCGCCCCTGCGGGCCCGTGCGTGCCGACGGAGAGCAGCCGGCCGCGACGGCGAGGACCGCGACGAGGGGGAGGCAGGGGGCGAACGGGGTGCGGATCGTCATGGCGGGGGCTCCTCGGGGAGTCGCGGTGTGGCAGGGGGAACGATCGGCAGACGCGCTGGCCTGGCGGCAGGCCGGCGCCGACGGCATCCATGATAGTGGTGTGGCGACAGAAGTGTACCGCCGCGGCCGCCGGCCTTCAGGGCCGGCTTTTCTGCGGCGGCCGATCAGGGCGCTGGCCGTTCAGAGAATGGCGGCCGTGGCGAGCCATTCGAGCTCTCCCGGCTGCCCCGGCCCGTCGTCGAGCCGGATCGAGGCCACCGCCCCCTTCTGCATGCGAATCGCGGCGGAACCGTCGCCGATCGTCAGGGCGACCAGCCTGGCGACGCACGGCATGTGTCCCACCCAGGCGATGCGGGCGGCGTCCTGGTCGGCGGTCCACTCGACCAGCTTCTGCCAGTCGGAGGTGGGAGCGAGGGCGTCGACCACGTCCACGAGCGGCCTGTTGGGGAGGGCGTCGGCGAGGATCTCGGCGGTCTGGAGGGCGCGGACGAGCGGGCTGGTGGCGATGACGTCGACTTCCATCCCGGCGTCGCGGAGCCGTTCCACCATCGCGGCGAACCGCTTGCGGCCCTTCTTCGTCAGCGGCCGCGCGTGGTCGTCGACGCCGGGTCCCCGATCCTCGGCCCAGGCGTGTCGGACGATGTAGAGATGGGTGGTGAGCTGGGGCATGTCGGAATTGTGCGTGCGGGTCGGGGCCACGGCAAGCCGCGGGACTCGTGGCGTCAGGACGGCGGTCTCAGGCCCGCCGCCAGAGGTCGTCGTCGGCGATCCGCTCCCGCGCGATCGTGGCGGCAGCGTCCTGCCGCCAGCGGACGGCGTCCGTCGGATATCCGGCCGTCGGCGCGAGGCCCGGCTGGCGTCCCGACCAGAAGGCGTTGAAGGCCAGCATCGCGAGTTCGCGGACGTACTTCGCGGTCATGCTCGCCAGCGCCACGGGCGGCCGTGACTCGCCTCCCACGCAGAACTCGACGCGGCAGGCCGCCATCTCCGCCGCCGGGACGTCGTAGGCCGACCGCGCCGGCGTCTCCTCCAGCGGCCGCACGAGCGGCGCGTCGAAGTGTCGGGACACGAGGCCGCCGTACCGCTTGCGGCCGCCGTGGCGGTCGCACCAGACGACCGCCGGCTCGCCGGCCGCCGCGGCCCGCAGCGCTGCGGCGAGGTCGAGCGTGGCCTGCGAGAGGATGTCGGACTTGTTGAGCCCGCGGCCCAGCAGCGCGTTGAACTCGCGCGGGTAAATGCAGCGGCAGGCGACGCGGCACAGCGCCACGGCGTGGCTGGCGAGCGATCCGCGGGCCGCGGCGGCCGCCGTCAGGCAGTCGACATCGGTCGCCGCCGTCGGCAACGCGAGCGACGCGAGTGCTTCCCACGGGCCGCGGCTGCCGTTCGCCGGCGAGATCGCCCCCACGGATCGCTCGAGCGCCGGCCATGCCGAGGGCGGCGCCTCACCCGCGAGGAGCAGTCCGGCGAAGACGCCGCGTTCGAGCGCATCCATGCCGTCGCCGGCGCGGTACAGCTCCTTCGAGTCGCCCCACAGCCGGCCCCCCCCCGCAGCGCGGCCGGCGGCCGCGGCCGCGTCGGCCAGCGCCGCCTCGGCCTCGTCCGGGCCGGCGGCGACCCGCCACGACGTGGCCGCCACCACGAGCGGCCCGAGGTTCGGACCGTACCCCGCCTCGTCGGTGCCGATGACGAGCGTCATGGCGACTTCCCTGGGGCCGCGGCGAAGCGACGGCAGTATTCATAGACCGCGATCGAGGCCGACGTGGCGGCGTTGAGGCTGTGCGGCAGGCCGTACATCGGGATCTCCGCGACGCGATCGAGCCGCGCCAGCACGTCCTCCTCCAGTCCTGTCCGCTCGTTGCCGACGACGAGCACGGTCCGGGCGGCGAAGGCGAAATCGAACAGCGGTTCGGACCGGGTCGCCTGCTCCAGGCCCACGATCTCGAAGCCCTCCGCCCGCAGGCGGTCGAGCACCGGTGGCAGGCTGCGGTGGACCTCCAGCACGACGGAGTCGGCGCCGTCCCGGGCGATCCGCTCGTGGAGCCGGGCCGCGCCGCAGGCGATGACCCGCGGAATGCCGAAGCAGCCGCAGGTGCGGACGATGTGCGAGAGGTTCACGTGGCTCCGCATCGCCGCGCAGGCCACGACCAGTTCGCCGGGGCGGGCCGGCGTTTCCGGCGGCTTGTGACGGATGTGCTCGAAGCGCGGCATCGCCGCATTCTGCGGCGGCGGCCGGTGGAGTCCAATGGGCGCGTGTTCGGGGTCGGACCGCGGCCGTGCCGGCACTACAATGCCGGCGTTCCGCCCCCCGCCCGTCCGTCCGCCGAGAAAGCCGCCATGGCACGCCTGCCGCAGCGCATGTCGCCGCCGCCCGCCGACCCGAAGACCGCCGCCCCTGCAGGGCCGCGCGCGGGGGACGTCGTCCGGGGGCCGCTGGCCGCCGGCCGCGAGACGGTCGAGTCGGTCGTGATCGCCTTCACGCTCGCGCTCCTGTTTCGCGCCTTCGAGGCGGAGGCGTTCGTGATCCCGACGGGCTCGATGGCACCGACGCTCATGGGACGGCACAAGGACCTGGCGTGCGAGTCGTGCGGCCGCGACTTCCGGATTGGCTGCAGCGCCGAGGAGGACGACCAGTCGCAGGGTTTCCGCGCCGAACTGGCCCAGCTCGAACGGGAACTCGCCGGGCTCAAGGCCGACGGCAACGGCGGCGGCCTCCTGCAGCGCGAGGAGGCACGGCGGCGGATCGAACTTTTGGAGAGCGACCGCGGCCCGATCGTCCAGCTGCGGACGCGGCTGGCGAACAAGATGGTGCCCGCGGCGCGGTGCCCCAACTGCGGCCACGTGACGCGGGTCGTGGAGAGGGCGGGCGGGCAGATGCGGTACGACCCCAGGTATCCGTCCTTCAGCGGCGACCGGATCCTCGTCAACAAGTTCGTCTACGACTTCCTCGAGCCGCAGCGGTGGGACGTCGTCGTCTTCAAGTATCCCGAGGAGGCGAAGACCAACTACATCAAGCGGCTCGTCGGCCTCCCGGGAGAGACGGTCAGCATCGCCGGGGGCGACATCTGGACGAGCCGCGGCGGCGAACCGCCGCGGATCGCCCGCAAGCCCTCCGATCGCATGCTGGCGATGCTGCAGTGCGTGCACGACAGCCGCTTCGTGTCGCCGGAGCTCGAACGTGCCGGCTGGCCGCGGTGCTGGAGCGACTGGTCGCCCGCCGGCGAGGCGGCGCGGTGGACCAGCGACGATGGCGGCCGCTCGTTCGTCGTGGCCGGCGCAGGCCCGGCCACGCTCCGCTACCGTCACTTTCTTCCCACCGCCGACGACTGGGAGTCGATCGCGCGGGGAGAACCGGCGGCCGGCCGTGCGCGGCCCACGCTCGTCGACGACTTCCAGCCCTACAACGCCATCGCCACGCGGCCCCACTGGGTGGGCGATCTCGCGGTGGAGTTCACGGTCGACACGCGGGCCGCCACCGGCGGGCGGCTGGCGATCGATCTCGTCGAGGCGGGGGCCGCGCACCGCTGCGAGGTCGACCTGGCGACCGGAGAGGCCACGGTGGTCGTCGCGGGCGGCCGGGAGGGTGAGTCGGCCGCGCGCGGCCGCACCGGCATCCGCGGCCGCGGCTCCTGGAAGCTGCTCTTCGCCAACGTGGACGACGAGCTGTCGCTCTTCGTCGACGGCCGGCGGGTCGCCTGCGACCGCCCCGCCGCCTGGACCCGGGCGATCGCCGACGTGCCGGCGGCGCGGCCGACCCGCACGGAGCCCGCGCCCGGCTCGACGGAGCCGAGCGACCTCGCGCCCGTGGGCGTCACGGTCGACGGCGCGGGCGTGCGGGTGCAGGGCCTGCGGGTGCTCCGCGACACCTACTACATCGGCGCGATCGACGTCGGCTCACGGCCGGGCGAGATCCTGGAGGAGGATCGGATCGAGTTCGCCCTGGCGGCCGACCAGTTCTTCGTGCTCGGCGACAACTCCGCGGCCAGCAAGGACAGCCGGCTGTGGCTGACGGGGCACCACGTCGACCGCGAACTGCTCATCGGCAAGGCGCTGGCCATCTTCTGGCCCCACGCCATCCCGGCAAGCTGGAGCGTTCCGGTGAAGATCGGCGGGGCGGAGTTGCGATTGCCCTCGTGGCCGAACTTCGGGAGGATGGGCTTCGTGCGGTGAGGCCGCCGGGGCCGGCGGCCCGCGACGGCCGCAGGATCGGGTTCGGTCAGGGTCGGGTTCAGGAGGAGCCAGATGCCCCTGCTTTCCGTCACGGGCCTCGTGAAGAGCTACGGCCGTCGCCGCGTCGTCGATGGCGTCGATTTCCACGTCGAGTCCGGCGAGATCGTGGGCCTGCTCGGACCCAACGGCGCCGGCAAGACGACGAGCTTCCGCATGACCTGCGGCCTCGTCATGCCCGACGCCGGCAGCGTGCTGCTCGACGACGAGGAGATCACCCACTGGCCGATGTTCAAGCGGTCGCGGGACGGCGGCATGGGTTACCTCGCCCAGGAACAGAGCGTGTTCCGCAAGCTCACCGTCGAGCAGAACCTCCTGGCGATCATGGAACTCGTGGGCATGGCGGCCAAGGAACGCCGCCGTCGCTGCGAGGAGCTGATGGAGCAGTTCGACATCACGCGGATCCGCAAGTCGAAGGCCCACTACATCTCGGGCGGCGAGAAGCGGCGTCTCGAGATCGCCCGCTGCCTGGTGACCGAGCCGCGGATCATCCTCCTCGACGAGCCGTTCACCGGCATCGATCCCGTCACCATCCACTCGATCCAGAAGATCATCCGCGGCCTGCGGGACGACGGCATCTCGATCCTCATCACCGACCACCGCGAGCGGGAGACGCTGGCGATCACCGACCGCAGCTACGTCGTGCGGGCCGGCAAGGTGCTCTGCCACGGCACCGCGCAGGAGGTGCTCTCGAATCCCGACGCGAAGAAGTACTACTTCGGCGAAAGCCCGGGCGTGGAGGCGGCCTGACGGGTTTCGCGCCGTCCGCGGTGCCGCGGACTCCCAGCGCCGGGGCTGTCCATGCCCCGTCGCCGGACGTTCGCAGAGGGCATCGTGCCCTCTGCTCACTCGGATGCAGCCTTCGCTTCGCAATCCTTGCTGCGCTTGTCTGCATACGCCGGCTCTCAGGACACGGACAGCCCCTCGTCCATAGCACTGCAGCACTGCCAAAACACCGCCCGGCACGATGCCGGGCGCAGCACCAGAAACCGGAGGTTTCCAAGCAAAAATCGCAGGATGCGATGTTTTGCGTGAAGCCGTTAGCCGGGCGCAGCACCAGAAACCGGAGGTTTCCAAGCAAAAATCGCAGGATGCGATGTTTTGCGTGAAGTCAGCGCCGGGGCTGCCCGTGCCCCGTCGCCGGACGTTCGCTGCGGCCATCCCTGGCCTCCGCTCACTGCATGCCGGCAGCGCTTCGGCATCCTGCCTTCGCTTGCCGCCAAGCCCGGCTCTCAGGACACGGGCAGCCCCTCGTCCATAGCACTGCAGCACTGCCAAAATACCGCCCGGCACGATGCCGGGCGCAGCACCAGAAACCGGAGGTTTCCAAGCAAAAATCGCAGGATGCGATGTTTTGCGTGAAGCCGTTAGCCGGGCGCAGCACCAGAAACCGGAGGTTTCCAAGCAA
>Ga0214917_10001447_pt1 | contig 30291 bp, 24 predicted proteins | sample LL_1208_BB_MetaG_FD_177983 | JGI IMG/M metagenome (GOLD analysis project Ga0214917, IMG submission 177983) | Freshwater microbial communities from Lake Lanier, Atlanta, Georgia, United States - LL_1208_BB | ecosystem: Environmental > Aquatic > Freshwater > Lake | place: USA: Georgia | collected... | reverse complement strand
CGGACCTCACGGTCACTCCGGGCAACGGCGGAATCTACCTGCGGATCGAGGAGACGAGCGCGACCGACCCGGTCCGCAATTTCCGCGTCTGGATGCCCGAGTGGCAGGGGCAGTCGTTCGCCGGCCGGCGGTGGCAGCCGGGGGCGGCCTCCTCCCCCTTCCATCCGCTCTTCCGTGAGCGGCTCGATCCGTTCGGCGTGATCCGCTTCATGATGCCGCAGGAGACGAACACCTCCGACATCCGCACCTGGGCCGACCGGCGCGACACGGCCGACATCCGCCAAAGCTCCGGCATCAACGGCTCCTGGAGCGAGCCGCTGGCCAACGGCATGTCGGTGGAGCACATGGTGCAACTTGCCAACGATCTCGACGCGGATCCTTGGTTCAACATGCCGCACATGGCCGACGACCAGTTCGTGCGCAATTTCGCCACCTACGTGCGGAACAACCTGGAGCCGGGCCGCAAGGCCTACGTCGAGTGGTCGAACGAGATCTGGAACTTCGCCTGGGGCTTCGAGGCCACGCAGTGGGTGGTCGAGCAGACGCGGCTCCCCGCCAACGCCGGCCTCACCCACTGGCAGATCGCCGGCCGCGAGGCCAAACGCGACATGGACATTTGGAGCGACGTCTTCGCCGGCCAGACCGACCGGATCGTGCGGGTGGCCGCCGGCCAGTCGGGCAACGACTGGGTCACCGCCCGGATCGCCGACGCGATGCAGGGCTCCTTCGACGCGATCGCCATCGCCCCCTACTTCAGCCCCTCGGGCCCGCAGCGGGCCGCTTACACCGCCGCCACGACCGTCGACCAGGTGCTCGCCGACTCGCGGGCCGCGATCGACGGCTCGGTGGCCCAGGTGAACGCCCACCAGCGGCTGGCCGACACGTGGACGACACGCCTCGGCCGCGACGTGAAGCTGCTGGCCTACGAAGGGGGCCATCACCTCGACGGCCGCAACGCCCTCTACCAGAACGTGTTTTACGCCGCGTCGCGGGATCCGCGGATGGGCGACCTCTACCGCGACTACCTGCGGCGGCTCGACTCGGCCGGCATGGATCTCTACGTCGACTTCAACTTCACCGGCCGCGGCGGTCCGTCGCAGTGGGGCGACTTCTCGAAGCTCAACCGCATGGATCAGCCGCTCGAGACCGCGCACCTTTACAACGCCGTGGTCGCGGCCGCGAACGGCTCGCTCTGGTCGGGTGTCGCGCCGCAGCCCCAGCCGGTGACGCCCGCGACGGTCGCCGTCTCGGTGCCCGACGCCGCGGCCGCGGAGGCCGGTGCGAACACCGGCACGATCCGGCTCACGCGGAGCGGCGGGAATCTCGCCGCCGCGCTCGTCGTGGCCTACGCGGTGAGCGGAACGGCGACCGCCGGCAGCGACTACCAGCCGCTCTCCGGGAGCGTGACCCTCCCCGCCGGGCAGGCGAGCATCGACCTCACGGTCAGCCCGCTGGACGACACCGCCGCCGAGCCGGTGGAGACGGTGATCCTCACGCTGCTGCCCGGCGCCGGCTACGCGGCGGGCACGGTCGCCCGCGGCGAGGTGCAGATCATGAGCGATGACCGGCCGCCGCTGCCGACGCTCTCGATCGCCAGTGCGTCCACGGCCGAGGGCAACTCCGGCGTGCGCGACCTCGCCTTCACGATCACGCTCTCGGCGGCGCAAGCCCTGCCCGTGAGCGTGAGCTGGAGCACGGCCAACGGCACGGCGCTCACCGGCGCCGACTACACGGCGCGGTCGGGCCAGGTGGTCTTCGCCGCGGGGCAGACGAGCCGCACCGTCACGGTGCCCGTGATCGGCGACACGGCGGTCGAGCCCGACGAGACGTTCCGCGTGCAGCTCTCCCAGCCGCAGAACGCCACGCTCGCGGCCGCCTTCGCCACCGGCACGATCACCAACGACGACGTCGTGCCGACGACCCCCACGCTCACCCGCGACATCCCCTACGCGACGGTCGGGGGCCGCACGCTCCTACTCGACGCGTATCGCCCCGCGGGCGCGGGCCCCTTCGCGGCCGTCGTGCTCGTGCACGGCGGCGGGTTCACCGGTGGCTCGAAGGGGGGCTACACGGGCGATCTCGCCCGGTCGCTCGCCGCGGCTGGTTACGCCGTCTTCGACATCAATTACCGGCTCCTCGGCGACCTGGGGCCGGGGGCCACGCTCGACGGCGCGATGAACGCGGCCCGCGAGGATCTCGGCCGGGCGCTCGACCATGTCGTGGCCCGGGCGGCGGCCTACGGCGTGGACGCGACGCGGATCGCCGTCGGCGGCGGGTCGGCCGGGGCGATCACGGCGCTCCTGGCCGCGTACGGGCCCGACCGCGTGCGGGTGCGGCCGCGGGCTGTGATCGATCTGTGGGGGGGCATGTACGGCCGCGAGAACGCGCTGCGGGCGGGCGATCCGCCGGTGCTCGTGGTGCACGGCACGGCCGACCGCACGGTGCCCTACTCGCAGGCCGAGTCGCTGCTCGCGGCGGCCCGCCGCGCGGGCGTGAGCGCGACGCTCGTGCGGGTGGAGAGCGGCGGCCACACGCTGCCGCTCGACCTGGCCGTGGCCGGCCGCACGATCCGCCAGTCGGTGCGCGAGTTCCTCGACCGCACGATGCGGTGATCGGGATCGAGTCACGCGGCAAGGTGCCGCGCGGCCCGCGCGGCGGAGTATCCGCCATGTCGCGTGCTGCCGGCGGCCGATTTCCTGCGCCTGCTCTGGGCCGGCGACGTCTTCGGCTGACGAGCGCAGCCACGCTCATCACGGGCAACAGATCCGGCAGATGGGCCGTTGGCCGGGCTGACCCTTTGCTTGCGGTGTCGCAAGCTCGTTGTCTATGAGCGTTATCGTCAATTGCCCCGCCCTCATGCCCCGCGATCCTGGATGTTGCGAGGAGCGGGCCGGGGATCGCCAATCGCGTGGTGAACTCGACGTCGAAGTGCACAGGCAACCGGAAGGCGACCGGGCCGCGGGGATTCACACATGGGGGCAGGTCATTATCCCCTACGCCATCGCCAAGAAGGGCAACGGAAAGGCCGTCAGGATCCCGACCGTGATTCGAGAGAGGCTGGAATCGTTCAGGGTGGAAGGAAACCCCTTCGCATTCGCGGGGTTTGCGGACGAAGTGGAGCGGTCGCTCAAAACCTGCCACGCCGTCAAGTCATTCAGTCCGAAACGGATGCTGTGGCGAATGCAGAAGCTGATCAAGCAGGGCGCCTTGGCGATCGGGCGCCCCGAAATCACCCACCATGCCCTTCGGCGAACGCTCACGAACTGACCAACGAGGGGGAAATGCGGGACAAGAGGAAGGCTGCGGCGGCAAAGCTGCAGACGACGGTTGGCAATATGGAACGCAACTACCTCACCCGCATCGGCAGGAAGGACAGGCTCCTCGCCGACGGCCTCTACGAGAACATGACGGTTGCCCTTCAGGATTATCCTGCCCTGGCCGAGCGTTTGGGGTGTGATCCCGTGGAGATCATGGTTGAGCGGGAGATGGACGCCTTGATGAGAAAGCTCACGCCCATCCAGAGGCGGAGATTTCAGAAGAGACTCGGCGACAGCGGCGGCGAAGGTGAAGGGCGGGGGTTGCCTGACCTCACTCAATGTCCGCCAGCACCCTTCCGAGAACGACGATGAGGAAGGTCGCCAGCGGCCCAATGAGGAGCGAGATCAGGCACCACACCAGCCCGCTCCGCCCCTTGCCCTGGGCGAGACCTGCGTTGATGAGGGCGAGCGTGCCCCAGCCGACGAAGAAGTTGGTGCGGTCGTCCATCAAGCCCTCGTTCAGGGTTGGCTCTCCCTGGGATCGGGCTCCCTTCAGATCCGATCCCGATCCCGTCCCTATGCCCTCACGAAACCACCCGAGTGTGGGTTTGAGTTTGCGTTTGGGACTTTGTCCTCTCCGAAAATCATCAAAAACCACGAGGCCCGGTGTGATTCGAACACACGACCACGGGATTATGAGGACGAAAGCCCACTCAGACCAAATCGTGCGTAAAACCGAGCGGTTTCCGGTTTCGCCTGTGCAAGGGTGCGGTTTCGAGCAAAGTCGGACACGGTTCACAACGTCGCGGCACCGGTTGCGACGATCTTTTCTGAAAAAGCCATGGCTTCGGCCATGGGTTGGCTGGATTGACGGTCGAATCGCCCAGTCTACAACGCTCGACTAGAATTCACCGAGCGGCAGCACGGAACACTTGCATGACACCGACAGTCTTTCGGGAGGGACCATTCCGGTTCTTTTTCTTCTCCAGGGAAGAAACAAGAATGCACGTTCATGTGTCCCATCCGGATGGCGAGGCGAAGTTTTGGCTGCGGCCTGAAGTCGAGCTGGCAACCCAGACGGGCTTGGCGAAGCACGTAGTCGGTGAGGCACAACAACTGGTCGAAGACCATCTGCAGGAGATCATCGATGCCTGGAACAGGCACTTTCCCGGTTGAAGTCACCAACGTGTCCCGGCACGGCTTGTGGCTATTGGTCGGTGACGAGGAATTGTTCCTGCCGTTCGAGCAGTTTCCGTGGTTTCGTGACGCCAGTATCGAGAAGATTTGGGTCGTTGAGCGTCAGACCGCCGACCATCTGTACTGGTCCCTCCTCGATATCGACTTGTCTGTTGAGTCGATTCGCAATCCTGCCGCGTTTCCCCTCGTTGCCAGGCCTCGGTCATAAGGTGGCCTGATTCACTCCGTCTCCGATGGCACCTCGTCGGCTGGGGCACCCTTGCCCTGATCAACGCTGGCCTCGCCCACCAACAAAATCTAACTAGGCCCGGTGTGATTCGAACACACGACCAAGGGATTATGAGTCCCCTGCTCTCACCACTGAGCTACGGGCCCGAAGGCTTGTTTATAGGGTGTTTGGCCCTGCCGTCCAGCGCGGAATGAAGACGACGACCGGCATGACGAACTCGGGGAGCCGTGCTTGTCGGAGGCCACTGCCGTGACTGCGAGCGGCTCGTCCGGTGTTGCGGGTGGGAGCGTGTCGTCGAATCGATCACGCGCGACGACCTGGCGGCGCTCGGGAAGCAAGGTGCGCGAGGCGTCACCCGTTCGCGACGGTCGGCGCCGAGGCAGGCGACCCGGTGGCGGTCGATCCCCGCGACATGGACTTCCGGCCTGTCATCGTGCGAGCACGATGATGGCCGAGCCGATGAAGATGAAGATGCCGCCGATGATCACCGGAAGTTGCAGCTGACCCTTGAACAGCAGCACGGAGAACAGGGCGACGAAGAGGGGATACGAGATTTCCAGCACGGCCGACTGGCTGGCTCCCAGCAGCTGGATCGAGCCGAGGATGGAAAGGGCCGCCGCCGTGGCCGTGATCAGCGTCAGCCCGACCAACGGCAGGCTCGATCGGGCCGTGTCGAACGTGACCAGGGACGCCGGCGATGCCCCTTGAACGAGCAAGATCACGCCCGCAACGAGCACGCCGCACAGGCAGTGCAGGAAATAAAGCTTGAAAACCGACAGGCTCGACAAGACCCGTTCATCGAGACAGTACGTGAGGCCCCAGAGAACCGATGCCAAGACCGCCAAGCCCAAGCCGAAGGAGTTCATCAGTCGGTTCCTGCTTCAGACCCGTCCCCTGCCCTGAACACGCCGCCACACCGAACGCCGCCCCAGGTGCCTGTTCTCGTGAATGGCCATGACGAACGCCACGCAGTCGCCCAAGGCCGGCAGCATGGTATCCTCCCCACGCCGGGCCGACGTCGGTCCCGGCAGCCTCCCCCCTTCCCACCATTGTCGAGGGCTCCCGTCATGACCCGTCACTCGTCCACCGCGGCCGTGTCCACGATCGCCTGCCTCGGCCTGGCCGCGTGGGCGACCGGGTCGCTTGCGGCCGAGCCCCGCGAGCCGCTCCGGGCGGTCATCATCGACGGCCAGAACAACCACGGCAACTGGCCGCAGACGACCCGCATGATGAAGCGATACCTCGAGGACACGAAGCGGTTCACCGTGGACGTCGTGACCCACGCGCCGAAGGGCGCGGACCCGACGTTTCGGCCGGCGTTCCGCGGCTACGCGGTCGTCATCAGCAACTTCGGCCACGGCGCCACGGCCTGGCCGGACGACACGCGGGCGGCGTTCGAGGACTACGTCCGCGGGGGTGGCGGGTTCGTCTCCGTGCACGCGGCGGACAACTCGTTCCCCGAATGGGCCGCCTACAACCAGATCATCGGCCTCGGCGGCTGGGGCGGCCGCAACGAAAAGAGCGGGCCGTACGTCTACTATGCCGACGACGGCACGCTCGTCCGCGACACCGCCGCGGGACCGGGGGGCAGCCACGGGCCCCAGGCGCCGTTTCCGATCCAGATCCGCGACCCCGACCATCCCGTCACCAAGGGCATGCCCGCCAGCTGGATGCACGCAAAGGACGAACTCTACGACAGCCTGCGGGGTCCGGCCGAACGCATGGAGGTGCTGGCCACCGCCTACTCGCCGAAGACCAGACGGCACGAGCCGATGATGATGACCATCCGCTACGGCGAAGGGCGGGTGTTCCACACGCCGATGGGCCACGGCAACGACTCGCAGGAGTGCGTCGGCTTCATCACCACGTTCACCCGCGGTGCCGAATGGGCCGCGACCGGCCAGGTGCTCGGTGCCGTGCCCGCCGACTTCCCCACGGCCGACCGGCCGAGCAGCCGGCCGTTCGCCGACTGACGCGGGCCCGCGGGCGGGCCCGGTCGCGGGCGGCCGCCGGCCTCACCAGCCCGAGCCGCCCCCGCCACCGTCGCCCCCGCCGGAAAAGCCGCCCCCGCCGCCGTCGAACCCCGAGCCGAATCCCGAGTCGCCGCTCGACCGCGGGGACGAGGTCATGGCCTCGCCGGTCTTCGCTGCCATCACGCCGAGTCGGCTGGTGAAGCCGCCGGGATCGAAGGTGTCGGAGGGACCGTCTCCCACGTACCATGCCGGCGGCTGCGTGCAGACGCCGGCGAAGGCCCGGGCCCAACGACGCTCCACGCCCAGCGCCATCGCGTAGGGCAGAAACCGCTCGAACAAGTCGGGGGTCAAAGGCAGCGACTCGAGGCGGTGCTGCTCCACCCGCCGGAGAAACTCCTCGAATCCGCGGACCTTGTCGCGGGCCCGCGCCCCCGCGATCGTGCGGGCCGGCATCAAGAGGGCGAACGGGGCGACCGCGAGAAACGTCGCCACGCCCAGGCCCACCGCCAACGCGATCCCGCCGCCGTCCGCGCCCGCCGCCGACTGGGCCAGCACGAGCCAACCGACCGCCCCCACGGCGAGGCCGGCCAGGGCACCGCCGGCCAGGTAGTTCGCCATCGTCGTGTCGGGCCGGGATACGTAGTAGCGGCGCCCGAGCAGGTCGGCATAGATGGTGTCACGGATTTTCGGCAGGTGCACGTAGAACGACTCGGCGAGATGCTCCGACCGCACGCTCTCGATGACGCCATCGCCACCGGCCGCGCCGTCGGCCGCGGCGAACATGCCTCCCAGCAACGCCCGGCCGGACGGCGGGATGCCCGCCTGCTCCCACCGCGACCGGGGCTCGAGCAGTTCGAAGGTGTGCTGGGCATGGGTCAGCCATCCGCGCGGCACGGTCTCGCGGATCCGCACGACCCCCTTCACGGCCGCGTCCACGAGTCCTGCCATGATGTCGCGGACATCCGGACGGCTGTCGACGAGCGTGCCCACCTCCGCCGGGCCGAGGCCGTCGGGCGGCTCGTACTCCACGACGCGGGGCCCGGGACGCGGATCACGCCCCACCCGCCACCAGGTCCAGAACATGCCCAGGAAGGCCGCCAGCGGCGCGGCCATCACCGCCACCACGAGCGTCCGCCCCACGAGCCACGACGACCACGCGGTGACCGCCCGCATCCAGGCCGACGGCCGGCGGATCACCCCCGGGTTCCAGGCCACCGCCGCGGTGAGTCCCTCGCGGATCCCCAGCGGCCTCAGGCTGTCGATCTCGACGACATGGGCGGCGGCCGCCGGCGGCGGCGACTCGCCGGCGGGGACGAACGCGTCGTCCGGCCCCTGCCCGACACCATCGACGCGGATGCGCACCGCCCGTTCCGCGGAGCCGTGCGGGCCGGTGAAGGCGTTGACCCGCACGTTCACCAGGGCCGCCGGCATCTCGATCCGCGCCCGGGCCGCGTGGATCGGGAAGGCCCACTCGTCGCCGGTGACGTTCCAGTAGAGTTCGTCGTGGTCGTCGAAGAACCGCAGGCCGCCGGTGATGCGGTAGCGGATCACCACCGTCCGCACCGCGTCGGCCGCGCCCGGCACGCGGATCTTCAGGTCGACGTCGGCCCCGCGGCGGCTCCGCTTCACCTCCAGGGCACGGCCGGCCTCGTCGGTCACCGCCTCCAGGCTGAAGCCGAGGTGCCGCTGCTCGCCCCGCGACGTCACGTTCTGGATCGGCACGGCGCGGATGATGCCGTTCCACTGGCCCGCGAACCTGAGGCGGATCGTCTCGGTGATGCCGAGCCCGCCTGACCCGTCGACGCGGATGTCGACCGCGTAGTCCTCGATCTCGATCGACCGCGCCACGGCCACGGGCGCCGGTACCGCGGCCGCCAGCAGCACGAGCACCGCCGCGAGCCGCCACGGCCGCGGGCAGGCGGGTCGCGGCAACGCGACAGGCCGCCTCATGGCCCCAGCTTCACCGAGGGGACCGCCCGCTCCGCGTCGTCGGCGATCTCGAAGAACTCCCGCGGCCCGAAGCCGCCGAGCCCCGCCACGAGCACGCCCGGAAACATCCGCACCGCCGTGTTGAGCTCACGGACCGAGGCGTTGTAGTAGCGGCGGGCCGACTGCAGCGGCTCCTCGCAGCCGGCCAGCGCCTCCCGCAGGCCCGTGAACTGCTCGCTGGCACGCAGTTGCGGATAGTTCTCGGCGAGGGCGAACAGGCTCTTGAGCGTCCCGGAGAGCGCCGACTCGGCCGCCGCCGACTCCCTGGCGGTGCCCGCGCTCAGGGCCCGTCCGCGGGCCGCGACCACGTCCTCGAGCGTCCCGCGCTCGAAGTCGGCGTACTGCCGCACGACCTCCACGAGGTTGGGCACGAGATCGTGCCGCCGCTTGAGCTGCACGTCGATGTCGCTCCAGGCGTTGTCGCAGCGCACCTGCCGGGTGACGAGATCGTTGTAGATGGCGATCAGGCCGACGACGATCCCGCCGACGATCAGGGCTCCGATCCCGAGGATCGACCAGCCCGACGCGACCAGGGCAAGCATGTGCACGGCTCCTGTGGAAGTGACCCACGCAGGATACCGTCTCGCCGCCGGCGGCGGCGAGACCGCGCCGCCCGCCGCCACCCGGCCGGCACGCTATCCAGCCCGCCGGCCCGCCCCCATAATCCCCGGTCCTTCCGTCCGTCCCCCGCCCCGGAACGTCGCGGCCCGTGCACGAACTCGACCTGATCCTCACCCTCACCGGCGGCCTGACGGCCGCTCTGCTCCTCGGGACGGCCACGCAGCAGCTGCGGCTCTCGCCCATCGTCGGCTACCTGCTCGCCGGCATCGCCGTCGGCCCCCACACGCCCGGGTTCGCGGCCGACATCTCCATCGCCCGCGAACTCGCCGAGCTCGGCGTCATCCTGCTCATGTTCGGGGTCGGGCTCAACTTCCACCTCCGCGAACTGCTCGAGGTCCGCGGGGTCGCGATCCCGGGGGCGCTGGCGGCCAGCGTCGTCGCCACCCTGCTGGGCATGGCGGCGGCCCGGCTCGCCGGCCACGGCTGGGGCACGGGCATGGTCTACGGCATGGCGGTGTCGGTGGCCAGCACCGTGGTGCTCGTCCGCGTGCTCGCCGACAACCGCGACCTGCACACCCGCTCCGGGCACATCGCCGTGGGCTGGGTGGTCGTGGAGGACCTGCTCACCGTCGTCGCGCTGGTCGTGCTGCCGACCCTGCTGGGCGGCAGCGGGGGGGCGGCGACGGCGGGCTGGCAGGGCGTGCCCCTCGCCCTCGGGCTGGCGGCCCTGAAGATCGCGGCGCTCGTGGCGCTCGTGTTCCTCGTGGGGGGCCGCGTCATCTCCTGGCTCCTGGAGCAGGTGGCGGCCACGCGCTCCCGGGAGCTGTTCACGCTCGCCGTGCTGGTGATCGCGCTGGGCATCGCGGTCGGCTCCGCGCGGGTGTTCGGGGTCTCGATGGCCCTGGGGGCCTTTCTCGCCGGCGCCGTCGTGGGCCGCAGCGAGTTCGGCCTGCGGGCCGCCGCCGACGCGTTGCCGATGCGCGACGCGTTCGCCGTGCTGTTTTTCGTGTCGGTGGGAATGCTGTTCGACCCCGCGACGCTTTTCGCATCCCCCGGCCTGCTGGCGACCACGCTGGCGATCGTGCTCGTCGCCCGGCCGGCGGCGATCTGGGCGGCCGTGCTGCTGCTGGGGCAGCCCCGCACGGTGGCGACGAGCGTGGCGGTGTCGCTCGCGCAGATCGGCGAGTTCTCCTTCATCCTGGCGGCGCTCGGCGGCCGCCTCGGCGTGATGCCGGCGCAGGCCACCGACACGCTCGTCGCCGTCGCCATCCTGTCGATCACGTTCAATCCGCTGCTCTACCGGCTGATCGGCCCGTTCGAGCGCTGGCTGGCCCGGCACGGCGGTGCGGGGCCGGCGGACGACGAGATCGCGCCGCTCGAGCCGGCCGCGAGCCAGCGGGCCATCGTGGTGGGCTACGGCCCCGTCGGCCAGACCGTCACGCAGCTCCTGCTCGACAACGGCATCGAGCCGACCGTCGTGGAACTGAACCTCGACACCGTCCGCCGGCTACGGGCCTTCGACGTGCGGGCCGTCTACGGCGACGCGATACGGCCGGAAATCCTCCGCGAGGCGGGCATCGCGCGGGCCGCCAACCTCATCCTCACCAGCGGCTCCGGCGGCGTGGACGAGGAGATCGTGCGGCGGGCCAAGGAACTCAATCCCGACGTCGCGATCCTGGCGCGTTCGCAATATGTCCGTGAACTGCCCAAGCTGCACCGCGCCGGAGCGGAAGATGTGTTTTCCGCCGAGGGCGAGGTGGCCCTCGCGTTCACCGTGCGGATTCTCGAACGACTCGGCGCGACCGGCGAGCAGATCGACCGCGAACGGGCCCGCGTCGAGGCCACGTTCCGCGGCGGCTAGATCGTCCTCCAAAGGTTCATCGCCGATTCACTGCGTGGCCCGGAGGGTTTCCATCCATGCCACGACATCGACCAGTTCGTCGGCCGACAGCGTGGTGGCCAGATCGGCCGGCATCAGCGACACCGGCTGCTTCAGGAGCTGCTCCAGCTGTCCGGCGGGAAGCGTCACGTCGAGCGAGTCGGCACCGCGGATCACCACCTGCTCCGGCGACTGCGACACGAGCAGGCCCGTCACGCTGCGACCGTCCTCCATGATCGCCGTATGGGTCTCGTAGCTGTGGCTGATGGCGGCCGATGGTGCCAGCACCGATTCGTAGAGCGCCTCCCGCGACAGCTTCGCACCGACACCGGAGAGGTTGGGGCCGACCGACTTCCCCTCGCCATTGACCACGTGGCACTTTGCACAGGTGCCCGCACCGGCGAACAGCGCCCTGCCATTCGCGGCATTGCCCTTGCGCTTCACGAGCTCCGTCACCGGCGGCAGCTTCTCGCCTCCCTTGGCCTTCGGCATGGGCAGCACGTCCGCGGCCGACTGCCGAATGTCGCCCCACGGGCACGACGCGATCGCCACGGCCGCCACCTGCGGCAAGACGCCCGAGAGTTGGCCCGACTTCGCCATGGCGACGAGATCCTTCGCCCCCTGCTGCGAGCGGGCCAGACCGCGGACGGCCGCAGACTTCTGCTCCGCCGACGCGTTGGCATCGGCGAGGATCCCCTTGAGCAGTGCGGACGTCTTGCCAGAGCCGCGGATGCCGAGGGCGGCGAGCAGGCGGCTGGCTGCGGCAGGATCGGCACCCGTCAGCACGGCCATCACGCGATCCTCCCCGCCGCCATCGACCGCCGCGCCCGCGGCAGCTGCGGCCACCTGTTCGCTCGTGCCCTCGGCGGCTGCCAGCCTCACGAGTTCGCCCTGCCGTTCCTTCAGCCCGAACCGTTGCACGAGATCGACGAACCGCTGCGTGCCCGTCACGTAGCCAGCTGCCTCGGAGATCGTCTTTGCGAGCGACTGATCGCCCGCGTCGCCGGGCTCGAGCCGCAGCACGAGTTCGGGCAGGACCACCCTCAGCTTCTCCTCCGCGCCCATCGGCACGCGCGACGTATGGTTCACCGTCTCGCGAACAGCCTCGGCCACGCGTCCACGCTCCTGGAAGTCGAGCGCCCGCAGGAGCGCGAGCGATTCCGCCGTGGTGACGTTCGCGTCCGCGATCAGCAGGCACTGCATCGCTGCCGACTTCCCGCCGCGGCTTCGCCAGACGATCTCCCTCCCCACGGCATCTTTCGGGCCCGATGTCTTCGCCAGCCAGGCTTCGAGCCGGGCGTCCCACAGGCCGTCGGCCCCGATGCCGAGGGCTTCGAGTTCCCAGCGGTCGCCGGCCGTGTGCCGGGCGGCGAGTTCGGCCCATGCCCGATCGGCCCGCTCGCCGGCAACGCCCGTGAGGGCGATCGCACACTCGCGACGGACCGCCGCGGAGGGATCGGCCACGAGTTTCTCGACGAGGCCGAGCACGTCGCCCTTCGTGAGCCGGCACATCCGCAGCGCCACGACCCGCAGCCGGGGATCGTTCGACGCCGCGAGACTCGCCACCATGCCGTCGGACCGGCCCGGCAGCATGCCCAGGGCCCAGGCCAGCCGCGCGGCGTACCGATCGTCGGCGACCGGCCGCGACACGACGGCGTCGATCGCCGCCGCGGCCGCCTCCGGCTCCTTCGCCAGCCGTTCGAGCGCCGTCGCCCGCGTGCAGAGATTGGGGCTGGCCAGCGCCGCCACGGCGCCCGCCACGGTGCTGACGTCGACCGCCGGCACCGTCCACCGCGATCCGGAGGGGGCGATCCGGTAGAGCCGCCCCTTCTCGGTGTCGCCCATGCCGTGGCCGCCGACGCCGGGGTCGTACCAGTCGGCGACGATCAAAGAGCCGTCGGGGGCCACGCAGACGTCGCTCGGCCGGAACCAGCGATCCGCCGTGCCGTCGACGAGCGTCTCGCTCTCGGCGGTGAAGCCGGCGCCGTGGGGCGTGACATGGTAGGCCCGCACCACGTTGGGCCCCGCGTCGCAGTGGACGAGCGCCCCGTGGAACCGCTGGGGCAGGAGCGTCCCCTCGTACACGCAGATGCCGCAGGGCGAACCGGCGCCGGTGAGGAGCAGGTTGGGCACCACGCCGGGATCGTTCTGGTGCCAGTGCTGGAGCGGCACCGTGGCCTCGAGGTTCGTGCGTGGCACCTTCCACCCGGCCCCGGTGCGTTCTTCGACGTAGCCGAAGTTGCCGTGCTCCATCACGAAGTTGATCCGCACCCCCTTGTTGCCGTCGTCGTCGTTGTCGCTCTGCCACAGGCTCCCGTACGAATCGACGGCGACCTCGTAGTTGTTGCGGAAGTTGTGGCCCAGCACCTCGAAATCGGTGCCGTCGGGCCTGCAGCGGAAGACCATCCCCTGGCGGTACGGCTTCCCCGAGTCGTCGACGGCGCGGCCCAGGGAGTCGATCACCGGTGCCCCGTGGCGGTCGTGCACCGCGTGCCCCGTGTTGCCGAAGTTGAAGTACCAGCGGCCGTCGGGCCCCACGACGAAGGCGTGGACGGAGTGGTCGTGCTGCGGCTGGCCGGTCTTCGTGAACAGCGTCTCCCTGCGATCGGCCTTGAGATCGCCGTCGTCGTCGTGAAACACGAACACGTCGGGCGCGCAGGAGACGATCACCTTGCGGCCGGCCCCCTCCCCGATCACGCAGATACCCAGGGCGCTGTCCACGTCCCGCCCCTGGTGGAAGACGGTCTGCGTCTCGGCCTTGCCGTCGCCGTCGCGGTCCTCGAGGACGAGGATCCGGTCCCCCTCGGGCCGCGTATCCTTCTTGCCGCGGTAGTTGGTGACCTCGCACACCCAGACCCGGCCCCGCGCATCGACGTCGATGTCGGAGGGGCTCGAGAGGAGCGGTTCGGCCGCGAACAGCGTGGCCTGGAGGCCGTCGGCGAGGGCGAGCGGGCTGGCCGCCTCCTCCGCCCCCGCGCGCGTGGCCGGGCCGCAGAGGCACCAGCCGCAGAGGCACCACAGGATCACGAGCCGGGGTCGCACGATCGCAGGCATGTCGCTTCGCTCCTCCCGAGGGCACCGCGGGATGCACCGCCGCCGACCGGCCGTGGCGGGCACCGGGGACGGTCCGGCCGCCCCCGGCAGGCTATAATAGACGATAGTTTCCCCGACTCGACGCCCCCGCCCCGTGGGAATCCTTCGCGTGCGGCCCGCTGCCCTCCCGCCCATCGCCCGCCCGCCCCGCGGCAGCCTCCGCTTCGGGGCGGTGACCCGCTGGCTTGCGGCCCTCGCCCTGGCGACGGGCGGCCTGATCACGACGTCCGGCCCGGTGGCCGCGGCCGGCATCTCGTTCAACCGGGACGTGCGGCCGATTCTCTCCGACAACTGCTTCGCCTGCCACGGACCGGCGGAGGACCGCGGCGGCGACCTGCGGCTCGACGTCCGCGACGAGGCGATCGCCGATCGCGGTGGCTCCGCGGCGATCGTCCCGGGCAGGCCGGAGGCCAGCGAGATCCTGCGGCGGATCCGCGCCACCGACCCCGACGAGGTGATGCCGCCGCCGCGGGCCAAGAAGCACCGGCTCAGCGACCGGCAGCTCGCGATCCTCGAACGGTGGATCGCCGAGGGTGCCGACTACCAGGGCCACTGGGCGTTCCAGCCGCTGGCGGCGGTCGAACCCCCCGCCCCGCCCGCGGGCTGGGGCCACAACGGCATCGACGGCTTCATCGCGGCGGAGCTCACGGCCGCCGGCCTCGCCCCGTCGGCCGAGGCCGAGCCCGAGGTGCTGCTCCGCCGCGTGTCGCTCGACCTCGTGGGCCTGCAGCCGACACCGGAGGAGCTGCAGGCCTTCCTCGCCGACCGGTCTCCCGACGCCTACGAACGCGCCGTCGACCGCCTGCTCGCCTCGCCCCACTACGGCGAGCGCTGGGCCCGTCACTGGCTCGACCAGGCCCGCTACGCCGACTCGCACGGCTACTCGATCGACAGCCCCCGCGCGATGTGGCCGTGGCGGGACTGGGTGATCAGGGCGCTCAACGAGGACATGCCGTTCGACCGGTTCACCATCGAGCAGCTCGCCGGCGACCTGCTGCCGCAGGCCACGAAGCTCCAGCGGATCGCCACCGGCTTCCACCGCAACTCGATGATCAACGAGGAGGGGGGATCGAAGCCGGAGCAGTTCCGCAACGAGGTCGTGGTGGACCGCGTGAACACCACCGGTGCCGTCTGGCTCGGACTCACCGTCGGCTGCGCCCAGTGCCACACCCACAAGTACGACCCGCTCACCCACACCGAATACTTCCGCCTGTTCGGTTTCTTCAACGGCGACACCGACGTCAACAACGTCGCCGACACCCTGGAGGTGGTGCGGGGGGAGATCGTGGGCCAGGCCGGCGACGTCGATGCCCGGGCGATCGCGGAGGCCGGCGCGGCGGTGGCACGGGCCCGCGCCGGTGATCGCAGCCGCCTCGCCGACTGGCTCGCGGACTGGCCCGCCACCGGCGACGCCGCCGCACCGGCGAACGAGTGGACCGTGGCCCGGCCGCTGCCGGTCGACGAGGCGCAGCCGACGATCGCGGGCGCCACGCTGGAGGCCGACGGCGTCACGCTCGCGATCGACGCCGGCGACACTGCAGAGCTCACGGTGTCCCTGCCCGACTTCACCGCGCCGGTCCGGGCGGTGCGGCTCGAGTTTCCCGGCGACCCGGAGTCGGGCTCCGTGGCGCACGCGGCCGACGGCACGTTCGTGGTCAGCGACGTCTCCCTGCTCACCCGGGGCGGCGACCGGCACGGCGTGATGAAGGCCTTCGCCAGCGGCGAGCAGAAGAACGCGACCGCCCGGCTGGCGATCGACGACGCGCCGGCCACCGGCTGGACGGCGACCGCGACGGCCGGCGGCGCGGGCCTCGTGATCGTGCCCCGCGAGCGGATCCCGTCCGACTCGAACCTGCGGATGACGATCCGGTTCGCGGCGGGCAAAGGCCGCGTGCCGCGGCGGCTGCGGATCAGCACCACCACGCAGGAGCATCTGGCACCCCTCGACCCAGCCGCCGCCGACGTGCTCGGCAGGGCGATCGCCGCCGCCCACGGCCGGGGAACGGCACCGCCCGAGAAGGCGGTGCTGGCCGCGTTCGCCACCGTCGACACCGGCCTGGCCGCGGCCGAGTTCGATCGCGACGCCCTCCGCCGCCGCACGACGCTCGGACAGTCGCTCGTGATGCGGGCCTTGCCCGAGCCGCGGCGGACGTTCGTGCACCTCCGCGGCGATTACCTCAATCCCGACACGAAGCTCGGGCCGCTCGAGCCCGGCACGCCGGCCTTCCTGCCGCCGCTGGGCGTCGAGGCCGGCCGCCCGGCCACGCGGCTCGACCTGGCGCGGTGGCTCGTGCGTCCCGACAACCCGCTCACGCCCCGGGTCGCGGTCAACCGCGTCTGGATGCGGTTCTTCGGCGCGGGCCTCGTCGATACGGAGAACGACTTCGGCACCCAGGGCAGTCCGCCCACGCACCCCGAACTGCTCGACTGGCTCGCCGGCCGGTTCATCGCCGACGGCTGGTCGATGAAGACGCTGCACCGGCTGATCGTCACCAGCGCCACCTACCGGCAGGCGTCGGTGCACCGCGACGACCTGGCCGCGCGGGATCCGCGGAACACGCTGCTGGGCCGGCAGAACCGCGTGCGGCTCGACGCCGAGGTGATCCGCGACCAGGCGCTGCTGGCCGGCGGGCTGTTGGCCGCGGAACTGGGCGGGCCGTCTGTGCATCCGCCGCAGCCCGACGGCGTGTTCGCCTTCACGCAGACCCGCAAGGCCTGGCCGACGGCCACCGGACCGCAGCGGTTCCGCCGCACGCTCTACACGCAGTTCTACCGCAGCGCCCCGCACCCGCTCCTGACGACGTTCGACGCGCCCAACTTCTCGCAGGCCTGCACCCGCCGCACGCCCTCCAACACGCCGCTGCAGTCGCTGATGCTCGCCAACGACGAGATCTTCGTGGAGGCCGCCGCCGCCATCGGCGACCGCGTGGCGGCCGTCCCCGCGCCGGCAGGCGGCGCCGCCACGGCGGCCCGGATCGAACGCATGTTCGCCCTCTGCCTCGCCCGCCGGCCGAGCGACGCCGAGCGGTCGCTCGCCGAAACCTTCCTGGCGAGCCAGGTCGGGCCGGAGGCCGGCCCGGAGGCCTGGGGCACGCTCGCCCGCGGCCTGCTCAACACCGACAACTTCGTCACCCGCGAATAGGACGTGCTGCCATGACACGCGATCCCCGGACCACCGCCCGCGATGCGGCCGACGCCGTCCTGCGGCACGTCACCCGGCGGCACCTGTTCGCGGGCGCCGGCGTGTCGCTCGGGTCGATCGCGCTGGCCGACATGCTCCGGGCGGAGTCGGCCGCCACGGTCGGCGAGACCACGCGGCCCGACCCCGGCGAGCCGATGGCCGTCCGCCCGCCGCACTTCGCCCCCAAGGCGAAGCGGGTGATCTTCCTGTTCATGGCGGGCGGCCCGAGCCAGTTCGAACTCTTCGCCGACAAGCCGAAGCTCGTGGAGTGGAGCGGTCAGGAGCCGCCCGAGAGCCTGATGCGCGGCCGTCAGTTCGCCTTCTTGAAGGGGGGCGAAAAGCTGCTCGGATCGAAGCGGAAGTTCGCCCGCCACGGCCAGTGCGGGATGGAGGTGAGCGAACTGCTGCCCTACACGGCCCGGATGGTGGACGACCTCTGCTGGGTGCGATCCTGCACCACCGACGTGTTCAACCACGGCCCCGCGAAGCTGTTCATGAACACCGGCTTCCAGGTGCCGGGGCGGCCGTCGCTGGGGGCCTGGGTGACCTACGGCATCGGCTCGCCCTCCCGCGACCTGCCGGGCTTCGTCGTCCTGCAGAGCGGCCCGCGCGGGCCCCGGGCCGGGGCGGCCCTGTGGTCGAGCGGCTTCCTGCCGTCGAGCTACCAGGGCGTTCCCTTCCGCGGCCAGGGCGACGCGATCCTCGACCTGAAGAACCCCGCCGGCGTCACGCCGCAACGGCAGCGGGAACTCTTCGACTTCGTGCGGGCGCTCAACGAGGAGCGGCTGGCGGCGACGCACGATCCCGAGATCCAGACCCGGATCAATGCCTACGAGATGGCCTACCGGATGCAGTCGAGCGCCCCCGAACTGATGGACCTCTCCCGGGAGTCGGCCGCCACGCTCGCGGCCTACGGCGTCCAGCCGGGCAAGTCGTCGTTCGCCAACAACTGCCTGCTGGCACGCCGGCTGGTGGAGCGCGGCGTGCGGTTCGTGCAGCTCTACCACACCAACTGGGACCACCACGGCGGCGCCGAGAACCTCGAGGGGGAGCTGGAGAAGGTGACCCGCGAGATCGACCAGCCCTGCCACGCCCTCGTCAAGGACCTCCAGGCCCGCGGCCTGCTCGACGACACGCTCGTGATCTGGGGCGGGGAGTTCGGCCGCACGCCCATGGGCGAGCTGCGGGCCCCCGTGGGCCGCGACCACCACGTCGAGGGCTTCACGATGTGGTTCGCCGGCGGCGGCACGAAGCCGGGGACGATCATCGGCGAGACCGACGAACTCGGCCTGGGCGTGGTCCGCGACAAGGTGCACGTGCACGACATCAACGCCACGATCCTGCACCTGCTCGGCTTCGACCACGAGCGGCTCACCTACCGCTTCCAGGGCCGCGACTTCCGGCTCACCGACGTGCACGGCACGCTCGTGCCGGCGATGCTCGCCTGACGGGTGCCGGCGGGCCGCGGCCGCGGGGACCGGCCGCTTGCACCGTGGGGCACGGCAGATCACGATGATGCCGGTCTCGCGGGGGCTGCGTGCGTTCCCCGTGGGCTCCATCCGCCGCGCACGCCACGCCCTCGGGAGACTCCCATGTCCGTCATCCACCCGCGCCGCTCGACCGTGTCCCTGGCCGTCTCACCGGCCGTCTCCCTGGCCGTCGCGCTGGGCATGACCGCACTGGCGGTCGCGCTCGCCGTCGCTCCGGCCGGCATGGTCCGGGCGGAGCAGCCCGCCGCGGCCGCCGTCGCCGCTCCGCCGGAGCCCGCCGACATGCGGCCCCTCTTCGACGGCAAGGACCTCGACGGCTGGGACGGCGATCCGCGGCTGTGGAGCGTGCGGGACGGCGTGATCCATGGCGAGACGACGCCGGAAAACGTCGCCAAGGGCAACACGTTCCTGATCTGGAAGGACGGCACCGTCGGCGACTTCGACCTGCGGCTCTCCTTCCGCTGCAATGCCGACAACAACTCCGGCATCCAGTACCGGTCGCGGCACATCAACGACGGCTCCGCCAAGAACCAGTGGGTGGTCCGCGGCTACCAGCACGAGATCCGCAACGAGGAGACTTTCCCCAACGTGCCCGGCTTCATCTACGACGAGGGGGGCTCGCGGCAGCGGATCTGCCAGGTCGGCGAGCAGGCCACGTGGGAGGCCGAGGGGGGCAAGCGGGTGGAGCCCACGCCGCTCATCGACCAGGCCGCCTTCAAGGAGCTGATGAAGGTCGACGACTGGAACGACGTCGTGATCCGCGCCGAGGGCAACCGCATCCGCCATTACCTCAACGGCCGGCTGATCCTCGACTTCACCGACAACGATCCGAAGCGTGCCCTGAAGGAGGGCGTGCTCGCCCTGCAGCTCCACGCGGGCAGGCCGATGTGGGCGGAGTACCGCAACATCCGGCTGAAGACCCTCTGACCCCGGGCCCTCCGACCGCCCGCGGTCCGAGCACGGCCGCCCATGTCGCCACCCGCCACCCGCCTGCTCGCGGTCTCCCGCGCCGCCCGGCTCCGCTGCCCGCGGTGCGGCGTGGGACCGCTGTTCGCGGGCTTCTTCCGCATGCACGCGGCCTGCCCGCGGTGCGGCTTCTCGTATGAACGCGAGCCGGGCTTCTACCTCGGCTCGATCTACTTCAACTACGGCGCCACGGTGATCCTCACCGGCGGACTCTACGCCCTGCTGGTGCAGGCGGCGGGCCGCTCGCACGAGACGGCGCTGGCCGCCTGCCTGGTGGCGGCGGTGCTCTGCCCGCTGCTCCTGTTCCGGCACGCGCGGAGCTTCCTGCTCGCGCTCGACAGTTCGGTCAACCAGACCTCCGGCCACGAGGAGGCCCCCGGCGACGACGACTCCGCCGCCGGCGACGCGGCGCCGGGCCTCGGCAGCGGCCGGCTGGCCGCGCTCCGCGCGGACGACGGTCGCGCCGGCTGCGCGATGGGGGTGGCGCTGGTGTTGATCCTCCTCTTCGGCCTCGGCATGGCGGTCGTCACGCTCCTCCACACCCTCGAGGACCCCGTGCCGCGCGCGATCGAGCACGGCGGAGCGGCGGACGATTTCTGATAGACTCGTCATCCGCGTCGAAGGTCCGTTTCTCCGGGGGGAAGCATCATGCGTCTGCGTCACGGCGTCCTCTGTGGGCTCGTCGTCGTGCTCTCGAGCGTGGCGTCCGGCGGCCGTGCCGGGGCCGCCGAGCCCGGTCCCGACCTGCCGCCGACCGTCGGCTCGATCGAACGGCTCGACCCGCGGTTCGACGCCCTCGTGCCCGCGGATGCGCGGATCGAGGTGCTGGCGATGGGATTCGAGTGGGCCGAGGGGCCGGTCTGGATCGCCGACGACAAGGCGGGCCTGCCGGCGGGCTCGCTCCTGTTCAGCGACATCCCGAACAACCGCGTCCATCGCTGGAAGGCGGGGGAGGGCGTGCGGGTATTTCTCGAGCCCGCCGGGTTCACCGGCCCCGCCGCGTACGGCAAGGAACGCGGCTCCAACGGCCTCGAACTCGACCGGGCCGGCCGGCTCCTCTCCTGCGAGCATGGCGACCGCCGCGTCAGCCGGCTGGAGCCCGACGGCGGCAAGCGGACGCTCGCCGATGCCTGGCAGGGACGTCGCTTCAACAGTCCCAACGACCTCGCGGTCCACTCGTCGGGCGCGATCTACTTCACCGACCCTCCCTACGGCCTGCCCAAGGGTTTCGACGATCCCCGCCGCGAGATCGACTTCTGCGGCGTGTACCGGATCGCCCCCGACGGCGGGGTGACGCTCCTGTGCAGGACGATGACGCGGCCCAACGGCATCGGCTTCTCGCCCGACGAGAAGCGGCTCTACGTCGCACAGTCGGATCCGAAGGCGCCGCTGTGGAAGGTGTTCGAGGTGCGGGCCGACGGCACGCTCGACGAGGGGCGGACGTTCTTCGACGCCTCGTCGCTCCTCGCCGGCCGCAAGGGGCTGCCCGACGGCCTGTCGGTCGATCCTCAGGGCAACCTGTTCGCGACCGGCCCCGGCGGCGTGCTCGTGATCGCGGCCGACGGCACGCACCTGGGCACGTTCCTCACCGGACAGGCGACGGCCAACTGCTGTTTCGGCGAAGACGGCCGCACGCTGTTCATCACGGCCGACTCGCTGCTGTGCCGGGTGCGGCTGGCCCGCTAGGAACATCCCGTCGCTGACGCTCCGGGCTTGTATCCGCGTGGCGGGGCGGGACCGAACACACGGTCGATCCCGTCGCTGACGCTCCGGGCTTGTATGAGGCCGGTCACCACGATGTGCGGGGATCCCGTCGCTGACGCTCCGGGCTTGTATGCGCATGGCCGCACGGTACGGCCCCCGGCGTCAGCCGGGGGACGAGCCCCTCAGTGGCCGACCGGCCAGGAAAACAGCCGGATGCGGTTGCCGTCGGGATCGGCGGTGATCAATTCCCGGAAGCCCTCGGGGTGCATCTTCGGGGCGGTCACGTCGGCGTCGGTCTCCGCCAGCCTGGCGTGCACGGGCTCCAGGTCCACCACCTCGAAGCCGAGGCTCCAGCGATGGCTCGGCTCGCCCGGCGACGGCCGGCTCAGGATGGCCAGCCGCGTGTCGCCGGCCTCGAACAGCGCGTAGCCGTCCTCCACGACGCGGACCAGCACCCGCAGCCCGAGCACGTTGCGATACCACTCCACCATCTCCGCCCAGCGGGCGGTGCGGAGTTCGACGCTGAACAGGCTGGGCCGCTGGTGCAGGGTCATGGCTTCCGGCGTTATACACCCGGCGTTTCCGCGGCCGGCAGCCGGAGAAATCCCGGCTTCACGAAACGGCGGTGAAAGCCGACAATCCGTGGTTCCGGTCGGCGGCACCGCCACATCCCGCCCTCCCTTCCCCCGGTCACCGAGACGCCCGTGTCACAGCCCCGCGACGACGCCCACCCCTCCCCGCCGGCCGCGGCCCATGCCGCCGGCGCAGGCACCCGTTCGGCCCTGGAAAAGGCCCGCCGCGACAAGCTCGCCCGGCTCCGCGACCTCGGCGTCGATCCCTGGGGCCGACGGTTCGACGGCAGCGCGCCGATCGGCGAGGTCCGCGCGGTCGGCGGCACGATCGATCCCGCACCCGACTTCAACGGCGGCCCCACCGTCCGCGTGGCGGGCCGGATCATGCTGTTGCGCAGCGCCGGCAGCCTCGTGTTCATCGACCTCGCCGACCGCAGCGGCCGCATCCAGATCATGCTCGGCAAGAAGCAGGTCGGCCCCGACGCCTGGCAGATCGTCGACTGCCTCGACCTCGGCGACATCGTGGGCTTCGACGGCCGGCTCGGCCACTCGAAGACCGGCGAGCTGACGGTGTTCGCCTCGAGCGTCGAGTTCCTGACGAAGTCGCTGGAGACGCCCCCCGACAAGTACCACGGCCTGGTGGACGCCGACCTCCGCCAGAGGATGCGGTACCTCGACCTCATCCATGGCGAGGGCGTCCGCGAGCGGTTCGTGGCCCGCTCCCGGATCGTGGAGGCCGTCCGGCGGGTGCTCGCGGCCCGGGGCTACCTCGAGGTGGAGGGTCCCACGCTGCAGGAGAGCGCCGGCGGCGCGGCGGCGCGGCCCTTCAAGACCCACCACAACGCGCTCGACATGCCGCTGGTGCTGCGCATCGCGCTGGAGCTGCACTTGAAGCGGCTGCTCGTCGGCGGCCTGGAACGGGTCTTCGAACTGGGCCGCGTCTATCGCAACGAGGGGGTGAGCCCGCGGCACAACCCCGAGTTCACGATGATGGAGGCCTACGAGGCCTACGGCGACTACGGCACCATGATGGACCTGACGGAGGCGATCTTCCTGGAGGCGGCGCGGGCCGCCGGCACGCCGACGCGGTTCGAGTGGATGGGGCACGCGGTCGATCTCACCCCGCCGTTCCGCCGCGCCCGCTACGACGACCTGCTCGCCGAGGTCACCGCCTGCGATCCCGCGGACCCCGGCAGCGTGGCGGCGGCGGCGGCGGCCCGCGGCATCGAAACGGCCGGCCGGCATCCCGACGTGGTGAAGAGCGACCTGTTCGAGGCCACCGTCGAGAAGACGCTCTCCGGGCCGGTGTTCGTGCTCGACTACCCGGCGGCCATCTGCCCGCTCACCAAGCGCAAGGCCGACGCGCCGCAGGTGGCGGAGCGGTTCGAGCTCTACGTCGCCGGCATCGAACTGGCGAACGCCTACACCGAGCTCAACGACCCCGATCTGCAGGAGGAGCTGTTTCGCACCCAGCTCGCCGGGCTGGCGCAGGAGGAGTCGATGGCCCGCATGGACACCGACTTCCTGCGGGCCCTGCGGCACGGCATGCCGCCGGCCGGGGGCCTGGGCATCGGCATCGACCGGCTGGTGATGTTCCTCACCGCCGCGGCCTCGATCCGCGACGTGATCCTGTTCCCGATCCACCGGCCCCACGCGGAGGGCTGAGCCGGGCCGCCACCGGCCGCCGTCCCGCCTTCCGGAGCCACGATGTACAAACTCCTCCTCTGCTGGCGGTACCTCCGCACCCGCTACATCGCGCTGGTGTGCGTCGCCAGCGTGATGCTCGGCGTGGCGACGATGATCGTGGTCAACGCGGTGATGGCGGGGTTCGCCCACGAGATGCAGACCCGCATCCACGGCATCCTCTCCGACCTCGTCTTCGAGAGCCACTCGCTCTCCGGCTTCCAGGACCCGGCGTGGCACATGGAGGAGATCCGGCGGGCGGCCGGCGGCGACATCGAGGGCATGACGCCGACGGTCGCCGTGCCCGCCATGCTCAGCTTCCAGGTCCGCGGCCAGTGGGTGACGCGGCAGGTGATGTTCATCGGCATCGACGAGAGCACGCACAGCCTCGTCAGCGACTTCGGCCGCTACCTGCAGCATCCGGCCAACCGGCGGCAGCTCTCCTTCGAGCTGCGCGACGGCGGCTACGACACCTTCGACAGCCAGGCGGAGGGGACGCCCGGAGAGAACGGCCCCACGCGGCCGGCCCTGGAGGGAGCGGGCTGGCCCCACCGCCGCATGCGGGTGGCACGGGAAAAGCTCTACCGCGAGAAGACCGGCGGCCGCGGCGACGCGGCCGGGCAGCCGGTCCGTCCCGTCGACCAGCAGGTCGACGCCGTGCTGGCCGCCACCGGCGGGTCCGCCCCCGGCAACGACGGCAGCGCCGCCACGCCCGCCGCCGCAGAGCCCGCCGCCGCGGCCCCGCCAACCGACGCCAGCCGCCGGGATCCGTTCCGCGTCGCCCGCCCCGACGAGGGCGACACGATGGATCCCGCCCGGGAGCAGTTCACCGGCATCGTGCCGGGGATCGGCCTGGCCAGCTTCCGCGACTCCGACGGCATCGACCGGTTCCTCGTGCTGCCCGGCGACGACGTCAAGGTGACGTTCCCGACGGCCGGCACGCCGCCCAAGGCCGTCAGCGACACGTTCACGATCGTCGATTTCTACGAGAGCAAGATGAGCGAGTACGACTCGAACTTCGTGTTCGTGCCGATCGCCGCCCTGCAGCGCATGCGCGGGATGATCGACCCGCAGACGGGCGTCGCGAGCGTCAATTCGATCCAGATCCGCCTCAAGCCCGGCGCCGACCTCGACGCCGTCCGCGACCGGCTGCGGAACGTGTTTCCGGCCGAGATGTACGCCGTCTCCACCTGGCGGGACAAGCAGGGCCCGCTGCTCTCCGCCGTGGACATGGAGATGGCCGTGCTCAACATCCTCCTGTTCATGATCGTCGCGGTGGCCGGCTTCGGCATCCTCGCGATCTTCTTCATGATCGTGGTGGAGAAGACCCGCGACATCGGCATCCTCAAGTCGCTCGGGGCCGGCTCGGGCGGCATCGCCGGCATCTTCCTCGGCTACGGGCTGTTCCTCGGGCTCGTCGGCGCCGGCGTGGGCGTCGCCCTGGGGCTGGCGATCACCTGGAACATCAACACCATCCGCGCGGCGGTCGAGTGGTGCACCGGGCAGCGGGTCTTCGACCCCTCGATCTACTACTTCTTCAGGATCCCGACGATCGTGAATCCGCTCACCGTCGCCTGGATCATCGTCGGCGCCGTGGGCATCGCCGTGGCGTCGAGCGTCCTGCCGGCGCTGCGGGCGGCACGCCTCCGCCCGGTGGAGGCGCTCCGCCATGACTGACACGCCCCCCGCCGCCCCCGCGATCCTCGCCGTCCGCGACGTCCGCAAGAGCTACCGCTCGGGAGGCGGTTCGCTGGAGGTGCTCCGCGGCGTCGACTTCGTCCTCGAGCCGGGCGGGTTCGCGGCGGTCATCGGCCAGAGCGGGTCGGGCAAGAGCACGCTGCTGCACCTCATGGGGCTGCTCGACGCGCCCGACTCGGGCTCGGTGCACCTCGACGGCGCCCGCATCGACGACCTGCCCGTGGCCCGACGCGACCAGCTGCGGAACACGGCCATCGGCATGGTGTTCCAGTCGTACCACCTGCTCCCCGAGCTCGACGCCCTGGAGAACGTGCTGGCGCCGCTTCTGGTGAGGCACGGCGTCTGGGCGTGGCTCCGCGAGCGGACCGCGGCCAGGGAGCGGGCCCGCGAATTGCTCGAGCGGTTCGGCCTCGGGAGCCGCCTGCACCACAAGCCCCGGCAGCTGTCGGGCGGCGAGATGCAGCGGGTGGCGATCGCCCGGGCCCTGGTGACGCGGCCCCGCGTGCTCCTGGCCGACGAACCGACGGGCAATCTCGACGAGGCCAGCGGTGCCGGCATCCTCGACAGCCTGTGCGAGTTGAACCGGCGCGACGGCCTTTCTATAGTGCTCGTCACGCACGACACCTCGATCGCCCGGCGGGCGGACCGGGTCGTCAGGCTCGCTGCGGGCCGCGTCGCGGACGCCTGAGCCGGCGGCCCGCATCGCGTGCTCCGCCCCCATCCCCCTCCGACGCACTTTCCACGGGGTCGATCATGCCGCGGATCATCTTCATGAACGACCGCCTCGTGCCGGAGGAGGAGGCCCGCGTCAGCGTCTTCGACCACGGCCTGCTCTACGGCGACGGCGTGTTCGAGGGGCTGCGAAGCTACTCCGGCCGGGTGTTCCGGCTCGACGCGCACCTCGACCGTCTCTGGGCCAGCGCCCGCGCGATCAGCCTGGAGATCCCGCTCTCGCAGACGCAGGTGGCGCAGGCGGTCGTCGACACGCTCGCCGCGAACCAGCTCGTCGACGGCTACGTCCGCCTGGTGGTCACGCGGGGCGCGGGCAGCCTCGGGCTCGACCCCAACCGCACGAAGCACCCCCAGGTGATCGTCATCGCCGACACGATCAGCCTCTACCCGCGGGAGTTCTACGAGCAGGGGCTGCGGATCGTGACCGCCGCCACGCAGCGGGTGCACTCCGCCGCCCTCTCCCCGCGGATCAAGTCGCTCAACTACCTCAACAACATCATGGCGAAGCTCGAGGGGCTGCAGGCCGGCTGCGTCGAGGCGCTCATGCTCAACCACAAGGGCGAGGTCGCCGAGTGCACCGGCGACAACGTGTTCGTCGTGCGGGGCGGCAGGCTGCTCACGCCCCCGCCCGACGCCGGCATCCTCGAGGGCATCACCCGCGGCGCGGTGATGGAGTTGGCGCACGCCGCCGGCATCGACTGCCGCGAGGCCACGCTCACCCGCTACGACCTCTACACGGCGGAGGAGTGCTTCCTGACCGGCACCGCCGCCGAGGTGATCCCGGTCGTGGAGATCGACGGCCGGAAGATCGGATCCGGCACGCCGGGCGCGGTCACCGCCCGGCTCACGGCCGACTTCCACCGTCTCGTGCGGCGGTGACCCGCCGCCCCCCGGCCGACCCTCACCGGCGCGGCCGCTGGTCCTCGTCACCGACCGCCTCGTAGCGGGAGACGTAGCCCGGCTCCCGCGCGCGGACGAGTTCCGCCTCGTATTCCCGGACCACGCGGTTCTGGATGAGCTCGCGGCAGGCCGCGTTGATCGGGTGGGCGATGTCCACGTAGAGCCGCGGGCGGCCCTCGGCGTCGCGGGGCGGCGGTCCCTCCACGAGCTTCGCGCCGCACTGGTTGCAGTAGCTCGACTTGAGCGGGTTCTTCGCGTGGCAGGCGTGGCAGTGGCTGCCGACCTTGCGGCTGGGCATCGCCACGAACGGCCCGTTGGGGCCGCCGATGACCTTCAGGTCGCGGACGACGAAGCCGCCGCCGATCGTGATGGAACAGAAGGCCAGCAGCCGCTCCGCCGGATAGTCGACGAGCTTGACCCGCACCTCGGTGATGTCCATCGCGTCCCGCCCCCCGTGGCCTCCGCCACCATCCCGCCCCCGCGTGCCGGACCGTCCCCGTTCAGCCGGCCAGCAGCCGCACGGCGAACACCCCCGGCCAGCCCGCACGGTCCAGCCGCGCCGCCAGCCGCCGGGCCTCGACCGCCGACCGCGTGAGCGTGAAGCACGCGCTGCCGCTGCCGGTGAGCATCGGATGCACGGCGCCGGCACGGGACAACTGCCCGAGCAGGGCGTCCACGGCGGGACACATCTCCCGGGCCGGCCGCTCCAGGCTGTTGTGCATGAGCGGCAGGGCCGTCCGGAACCGCCCGGCGGCCAGCGTGGCGGCCAGTCGCCCCGCATCGCCTGCCCGGCCGGCGTCGGGCACGCACCTGCCGTAGACGGCCGCGGTCGAGAGCCCGGTCGCCGGCCGGGCGATCACGGCATGAACCGCCGGGATGCCCGGCGCCGGGGTGATCCGCTCGCCTCGGCCGGCCGCCACCGCCGCACCGCCGGCGAAGAACATCGGCACGTCGCTGCCGATGCGGGCGCCGATGGCGGCCAGCCGGTCACGGGGCCAGTCGATTCCCCAGGCCCGGGACGCCGCCACGAGGACGGCCGCCGCATCGCTCGACCCGCCCCCCAGCCCGGAGCCCGACGGGATCCGCTTGACGAGTTCGATGTCGAGGCCCGGCAGGGGAGGGTCGGCGGGAGAGGCCGCCAGCCCCGCCTCCACGGCCAGGCTCTGCGCGGCCCGGACCACGAGGTTCGTGCCGTCGTTCGGCACGTCGTGGGCGAGCACGGCGCCGGCGGGCGTGGCGAGCCGGCCGCCGAACCGCACCCGTAGCCGGATGCCGGCTGCGGCGGACACCCGCACCCGCACGCCGTCGTGCAGCGAGACGGGGACCATCAGCGATTCGATCTCGTGGAACCCGTCGGCACGGCGGGCCAGCACGGCCAGCGACAGGTTGAGCTTGGCGGCCGCGGCCTGGGCACACCACGGCCCGCACGACGGGTCGGCGACGGCGGATACGCTCTGCGTCGACATGCACTGCCCCCGGTGCCCGCGCCAGCCGTCCCACCCCCACCACCGGAGGATAGTTCTACTGCCGCACCGACGGGTGGTCAACGGGACACCGGCTGGGCGCCGCGTGGCGGGGCCGAGCGGCCGCCCGCTATCGCCAGTTGGAGACGAAGGCGAGCGTCACCAGCGCCAGCACCAGGCCCGTGGCGACCAGCGCGGCAAGGAGGATCGCGATGCTCCGGCCCGCCCAGAGGTCCTCGCGGATCATCTCGGTACGGTCGGTCTTGTCGAACGAGGCGTTCCAGATCGGAAACGTCCGTTCGTCGTAGACCCACTGCGTCCGTTCCTCGAACTGCTTCTCGCTCATGTCTCGCTCGTGGCTGGCCGGTCGTTCCGGCGGGATGTCCGGCGGCCGGCAGGCCGCGGATGCCGGGTATGATGGGCGACATGCCCACAGCAATCTACCCCGCTGATTCCGGCGATGCCAGCGGCGGCGAAAACCGCGGTGGCGACCGGTCCGGCGGCGACACCGCCGCGTTGGCGGCCGCCGACGTCCGACACATCGTCGATCCCGGAGGCGGACTGGACGAATGGCTCGCACAGCGACGCCAGCCGGCCTGGCGGGCCAAGGCCATCCGGCGCTGGTTGTTCGGCCGCCGGGCCGCATCGTTCGCCGACATGACCGACCTGTCGAAGGACCTGCGGTCGCTGCTGGAGGCCGACTTCCGCATCTGGACGACGGCGATCGCCCGGCACTCCCGGGCCGACGACGGCACCGAGAAGCTGCTGCTCGAACTGCGCGACGGGCAGCGGATCGAGTGCGTGCTCCTGCGCGACGGCGACCGCCGGACCGTGTGCATCAGCTCCCAGGTGGGCTGTGCGATGGGTTGCGTGTTCTGTGCCAGCGGGCTCGACGGCGTGATCCGCAACCTCACCACGGGCGAGATCCTCGAGCAGCTGCTCCGGCTCCAGCTCCTGCTGCCCGCCGAGGAGCGGATCAGCCACATCGTCGTCATGGGCATGGGGGAGCCGCTGGCCAACCTCGACCGCCTGCTGCCGGCGCTCGCCGTCGCGCAGGACCCGGAGGGGTTCGGCATCTCGCAGCGGCGGATCACCGTCTCGACGGTCGGCCTGCCGCAGGCCATCGACCGGCTCACCGCGGAGAACCCCGGCTACCATCTGGCGGTCTCTCTCCACGCGGCCGAGGACCAGCTCCGCACCCGGCTGGTGCCCGTGAACAAGGCGATCGGCCTGGCCGAAGTGATGGCCGCGGCCGACCGCTACTGGGAGGCGTCGGGCCGGCGGCTGACGTTCGAGTACGTGCTGCTCGGCGGGGTGAACGACGCGCCCGAGGATGCCCAGCGGCTCGTCCGCCTGCTCGGCCGGAGGGCGGCGCTGGTCAACGTGATCCCCTACAACACGGTGGCAGGACTCCCCTGGCGGGAACCGTCGCCGGGCTCGCAGGAACGATTTCTCGAGGTCCTGCGGCACGCGGGCGTGAACGTGCAGGTGCGCCGTCGCAAGGGGGCCCGCATCGACGCCGCCTGCGGCCAGCTCCGCCGCCTGGACGCCCAAGCCCGGTGACCGCACCGGGCGGCGTGCCTCGCATCTTGCTCGCGCTCCCCGGCACGGCGGGGCGCTGCCACGGACCTCGAACCATCCCGTCGCTGACGCTCCGGGCTTGTATGCCTGAGATGGCAAGCCGGGATCGGCGGAAGCTCGAGGAGCTTTGGGCTATCCTGCCC
>Ga0214917_10001446_pt1 | contig 30307 bp, 23 predicted proteins | sample LL_1208_BB_MetaG_FD_177983 | JGI IMG/M metagenome (GOLD analysis project Ga0214917, IMG submission 177983) | Freshwater microbial communities from Lake Lanier, Atlanta, Georgia, United States - LL_1208_BB | ecosystem: Environmental > Aquatic > Freshwater > Lake | place: USA: Georgia | collected... | reverse complement strand
CTTGAGGTTACAAAGTTGCCAACTACTGGCCAGGCACCTTTTCGGTTGTGTGAAAACGACTGCCTTTTTACCTATAAGTGGGCGAGAACTGAGAACTCAAAGCAGATACTTCTTCCGGTGAATTTTGATAAAACGATCGAGATAAAAGACAGTCTGACCGGGAAAAGACTGAAGACCGCAAATTATCAAGGGTTGGTGGCTGTGCAAATTGACGGCGATGCAACGAGTGGGGTTTTTACTGGCGATGTTCGTCCTGATTTGATGATGTGGTTGAGAGTTGCGATGACTTACTTGCATACGATCGTGTTTGTGGGTGCGCTAGTAACGATGTTGGTTAAAGGTGTTCGAGCAGTTAAGGAGATTTCAAAGGCTCCGGAAAGCCAGCCAGTCAGCTAACCGCAGCCAGTGATTTCACTGCCTATTTTTTGGAGCGTTTGACTTTTTCGCGAACGACGTTGAGTGCGCTGCCGGCTTTGAACCATTTCACTTGCTCAGGCGAGAAAGTGTGATTGGCGAAGAATTCGATTTCGATTTCGCCGCGTTTGTGAATAATGCATCGAACTGGTTTGTCGGGTTCTGGCGGCATGCCGCGAACGCTGATTGTGTCTTTTTCGTCGATCTTGTCGTAATCGTCGGGGTTGACAAAAGTCAGTGGCACGATGCCTTGCTTTTTGAGATTGGTTTCGTGAATGCGTGCGAATGATCGAGCGAAAATTACGCAGGCGCCGCGGTAGCGAGGCTCCATCGCGGCGTGTTCGCGAGAAGAACCTTCGCCGTAGTTTTGATCGCCAATCGCACACCATTGAAGTTGCATCTTTTTATAATTCTTGGCGATTTCTGGATAAGGGCGAACTTGATAATCAGACCTGTCGAGACCTTCGCCGACTGCACCAGTGAAAGCGTTAACCGCACCAGCGAACAAATTGCCCGAAATGTTTTCAAGGTGACCGCGGAACTTGAGCCACTTACCAGCCGCCGAAATGTGATCGGTGGTGCATTTACCCTTGGCCTTCATCAGAATTGGCATGAAAATGAAATCGTTGCCATCCCACTTTTCGAAGGGTTCAAGAAGTTGCAATCGATCACTATTCGGATCAACTACGACTTCGATTTTTGACCCATCGGCAGGTGGGGCGACGAATGTGTCAGCACCTGCGTCGTAGCCATTTTTTGGTAAAACTTCGCCGAGTGGTGCAGCCAGTGAAACTTGAGAACCGTCAGGTGCGGTAAGAGTGTCGGTAATGGGATCAAAATCAAGGCGACCCGCGAGAGCGAGTGCAATAACTGTGTCTGGGCTCGTCACGAAACTGAGAGTATTTGCCGAGCCGTCGTTGCGTTTTGGAAAGTTGCGGTTGAACGAACTGACGATCGTGTTTGTTTTGTCGGTGATATCTTTTGCGCGCTCCCACTGACCGATGCATGGACCGCATGCATTTGCCAGCACTGTCGCGCCGATTGCCTCAAGATCGGCAAGCAGACCGTCACGCTCTATCGTGGCGCGAATTTGTTCAGACCCTGGTGTGATCAGCAGCTCAGTTTTGGCTTTCAAACCTTTTGATGCGGCGAATCGCGCAACCGATGCGGCACGAGTGATGTCTTCGTATGAACTGTTGGTGCAACTACCGATGAGAGCGGACGAAATTTCGAGTGGCCATTTGTTATCGGCAGCAGCCTTGGCGACACCTGCGCCAACACGGTGGGCGAGGTCTGGTGTGTGCGGACCGTTAATCAATGGTTTTAGCGCTGAGAGATCGATCTCAATTGTTTGGTCATAATGCGCGCCTTCGTCGGGTCGTAAATGTTCGGCAACTTTGTCGGCGGCGCTGGCAATTTCGCTACGGTCAGTGGCCTTGAGATAAGCCGACATGTGTTGGTCGTAGCCGAACACTGAGCATGTTGCGCCAATCTCGGCGCCCATATTGCATATCGTTGCTTTGCCCGTTGCTGAAATTGTGTCGGCGCCATCACCGAAGTATTCAATTACTGCACCCGTGCCACCCTCAACGGTGAGAACTCGTGCTACTTCGAGAATTACATCTTTGGGGCTTGACCATCCTGAGAGTTTGCCCGTCAGTTTGACGCCAATAACTTTTGGCCAGCGAACATTAAATGGGAAACCTGTCATCACATCGACGGCGTCTGCGCCACCAACGCCAATTGCGATCATGCCAAGACCACCTGCGTTTGGTGTATGACTGTCGGTGCCGATCATCATGCCACCAGGAAACGCGTAGTGCTCGAGAACAACTTGGTGAATAATGCCGCTGCCGGGGCCCCAGAAACCGATGCCGTACTTTGCGGAAACCGAACGTAAAAATTCGTAGACCTCTTTATTGGTGTCAATTGCTACGCCCATATCGATGCGTGCGCCAGATTTTGCCAAGATCAAGTGATCGCAGTGCACTGTCGATGGCACTGCGGTGGTCGGTAAGCCAGCAGTCATGAATTGCAACAGCGCCATCTGTGCAGTTGCGTCTTGCATCGCAACTCGATCTGGTGCAAAGTCGGCGTAGCTTCTTGAACGCTCGAGCTCTTGTTTTGCCGGACTCGTGAGATGGTTGATCAGAATTTTTTCGGTGAGCGTTAGCGGTCTGCCAAGTCGCTTGCGACCAAGCGCAACATTTTTTGTCAGTTTGGCATAAACGCCGTTTACAAGATCAATGGGTGTGCCGGCACTAGCAACACTTGATTTCATGGTCATACTCGCTTCATATCTGTCGGGGAAAACAGTTTATTACCACTTGTCCCAGTGCAGAACTTTTTCGAGTGGAAGTCGCTTTGCGGGCTTAAAGTCAGTGCCGACTGTATATGCAATCGGAAACAGACCGCCCTGGGTGATTTTGTCTTGCGGAATGCCAAGAATTTCTGCGGCTTTCTTTTCGCCGTCAAGTATCAGGTGAATAGTTGTCCAAGCCGAACCCATGCCGCGACTGCGCAGAGCCAACATAAAACTCCAGACTGCCGGCAAAAGTGAACCCCAGCCACCGGCGCCAGTGGCGATGTCGACATTTTCGAGGCGACCTTCGATGCAAGGGATCATCAACATTGGCGCGCGATGCATTTCGTCGGCGAGAAACATCGCCGAGTCGCGAACTTTTGGCATTTGCGCGATGCGTTGATCTCCGTCGGCATATTTGCGGCCAGGAAGGCTGGCATAAAGTTTGAAATTTTCTTTATAAATGTCAGCGAGTGCTTTGCGCTTGGCGGCATCTTCGACGATGATCCAGTGCCACCCTTGGCTGTTGCTGCCAGTTGGCGCTTGTAGTGCCAGGTTTAGGCACTCTTCGACAATGGCCCGTTCAACTGGACGGTCGAAGTCGAGTCGCTTGCGCACACTTCGAGTGGTTGATAAAAGTTCGTCATTGGTCAGGTTAAGTTTCATGGCTTCAAGTGTGCCACGCGCTCGAAGCCATGCGAGACTTGGGAGAGCGAAAATTGAAACGAAAACGAAAACGAAGACGAAAAAGTAATGATTGATCGGAGTCAAAATGTCGTCAACTGAGGCCAAAAACTACAACGACAGAGTAACTGTGGCGGTTAGCGACAGCATTGCTGACGTAAGACTCGATCGCCCCGAGAAACGCAATGCGTTAGATCCAGCGATGTTCGATGCAATTTCAAAAGCCGGCCAAGACCTTGTCGCGAATCGAGAGATTCGTGCTGTTGTGCTTTCGGGCAATGGCAACTCGTTCTGTGCGGGCCTTGACTTCGGAAGTTTTCAGTCGATGGCCGACAGCTCGAAAAACGGTGGCGGTAGCGGAGGTAACACGAATTCGAGCGAGAACGCAGGTGCGATGCAGCCAGGCGCGATCACGCATTTGGCGCAACAGATTTGTTGGGTGTGGCAAGAAGTGCCTGTGCCTGTTGTCGCGGCTTTGCAAGGTCACGCACTTGGTGGCGGCATGCAATTGGCACTTGGCGCCGACATTCGAGTTGCGCACGGTGAGACACAGTTTGCAATGCGCGAAGTTCATTGGGGCTTGATACCCGACATGACGGGCACATTGATGTTGTCGCGACTTGTGCGTGACGATGTCGCAAAAGATTTGGTTTTCAGTGCGCGAATAATCTCAGGCGTCGAGGCTCATGCACTCGGTGTGGTGACGCGCCTAAGTGACAACCCGTTTGATTCGGCAATGCAGATTGCCCGAGAGATTGCCGATCGAAGCCCCGACGCTGTGCGTGGTGCGAAGGCATTGATCAATCGCCTGTCAAATGCAGGAGCAGCCGAGCATTTCGCCGAAGAGCGACGAATCATTTATTCGCTAATCGGCAAGCCAAATCAGGTCGAAGCTGTGATGTCGAACTTCGAAAAAAGGCCGGCAAAATTTAGACCTCCGACTGTCTAGACTTTTAATCGCGGGCCAGCGTCGTCTCGTTTAGTCAGCCAATAGGTGGCTGAAATCAAACTTTAAGAGGCGACAATTTTGCAAGACACACCACAAGCGATAGGTCTCTACGACCCACGATTCGAACATGATGCCTGCGGCGTGTCATTTGTCGTTGATATGCATGGTCGGGCAAGTCACGAAATTGTTGCAACTGGTCTTGGCGCGCTTTGCAGCATGGAGCACCGTGGCGCTACAGGTGCCGAAACGCAAACTGGCGATGGTGCGGGCGTTTTGTTGCAGATTCCGCACAAGTTTTTTAACGCTGTAACAAATTTTGATTTGCCTAATGTCGGAAGTTACGGCGTGGGTTTGGCGTTTTTGCCACGAAACGAAGAACTTGCAGGTAAGGCACAGGCACAAATCGAACTGATAGTCAGTGAACAGAAGTTGCGAACGCTCGGTTGGCGAAGAGTGCCCGTTGACCCGAGTTGTCTAGGTGCCAGTGCGTTGCGTGTGATGCCAACTTTTATGCAGTTTTTTGTGGATGACCCGAGCGGCACAAAGTTGATCGACCTAGATCGCAGGCTTTTTATTTTGCGCAAGCGCATTGAGCATGAACTACCTGACGAATTGAAAACCTATTTTCCGTCGTTGTCGTCGCGCACATTCATTTATAAGGGCATGTTGACCACGCCAGAGTTGCAGATGTTTTTCACAGACCTGAGTGACGAGCGAATCGAGTCGGCCTTGGTGCTGGTGCACAGCAGATTCTCGACGAATACGTTTCCGTCATGGCCGTTGGCACACCCGTATCGATACATCGCACACAATGGCGAAATCAACACTGTGCAGGGAAACCGAAACTGGATGCGAACGCGAGAGTCGTTGTTGGCAACCGAACTGATACCTGACTTAGAAAAAGCATTTCCGATTTGCACGATTGGTGGATCTGACTCAGCGAGTTTTGACGAGGTGCTCGAACTTTTGCATCTTTCTGGTCGAAGTTTGCCACATGCGATGTTGATGATGATTCCAGAAGCTTGGGAGAACTCGACAACAATGTCAGAAACGAAACGCGCGTTTTATCGCTATCACGGATCTTTGATCGAGCCGTGGGACGGCCCGGCGAGTGTGGCATTCACTGATGGCACAGTGATCGGCGCAGTTTTGGATCGCAACGGATTGCGACCGAGTCGATATTGGGTCACTGATGATGATCGCGTGATTATGGCGAGCGAAGTTGGCGTCGTCGATATTGACCCAGCGAAGATTGTCGCTAAAGGACGTTTGCAGCCGGGCAAGATGCTGCTTGTTGATACTTCGCAAGGTCGAATAATTGGAGACGACGAAATAAAAGAATCCCTTGCCGCAAACGAGCCCTACAAAAACTGGTTGGACGAGGGTCAAGTCGAACTTGCAAAGCTTGCGGACCGCGAACACGTTGTATTCAGTCATGAAAGCGTTCTGCGTCGCCAGCAAATGTTTGGTTATACGCACGAAGAACTGAAGCTGATTATGGCGCCGACCGCATTGACGGGTTCAGAGCCAGTCGGATCAATGGGCACCGATACACCAATCGCTGTTTTGTCGGAGCGACCGAGACTTTTGTTCGACTACTTCTCGCAGATGTTTGCACAGGTGACCAACCCGCCGCTTGATGCAATTCGTGAGGAGATTGTCACGTCAGTCGGTTCGACTTGCGGGCCAGAAGGCAACTTGTTGCAGGCAACAGCCGAAAACTGCAAACAACTTGTTTTGCCGTTTCCGATTATTGACAACGATGAACTAGCCAAGATTATTCACATCAATGACGACGGAAACTTTGAACATTTGAAGTCTGTTGTTGTGAGCGGACTTTACCGAGTAGCAGACGGCGCCGAAGCGATGCGCTACGCAATCAGTGAGGTGCGCGACCGCGTATCGAAAGCGATTGACGAAGGTGCGCGCATCGTGGTGATTTCAGACCGCAATAGCGACGATACGTTTGCGCCAATACCAAGTTTGTTGTTGACCAGCGCGGTACATCACCATTTGATTCGACAAAAGCAACGCACAAAAGTTGGTTTAATTATCGAAACGGGCGATGCGCGCGAAGTGCATCACATGGCGCTGTTGATTGGTTATGGGGCGGGCGCGATTAATCCGTATCTCGCATTTGAGACGATCGAAGATCTTGTTCGTAACAGCCTCGAAGTTGCGGCGACTGCAGATGGCGCGTCGGGCGAAATGTTTGGTCTCGGAGCCATGAATGCGCAGACGGCGATCAAAAATTACATCAAGGCGTCAGGAAAGGGCGTTTTGAAGGTCATGTCGAAGATGGGTGTATCAACTGTCGCGTCGTACACGGGGGCGCAGATTTTTGAAGCGATTGGTTTGTCGCGAGAATTAGTCGATGAATTTTTTACAGGTACCGTTTCACGATTGGGCGGAATTTCGTTGGATGAAATCGCTCAAGAGGTTGCGGCACGTCATGCAACTGCATATCCATCGCGGCCAGATCAGAGACGACATCGACAGCTTGAACTCGGCGGCGAATATCAGTGGCGTCGCGAAGGCGAACATCACTTGTTTAATCCGGAGACTGTTTATCGACTGCAACATTCAACTCGCTCTGGGCGATACGACATTTTTAAGCAATATACGAAGTCAGTAGACGATCAGTCGCGAGTGCTTTCAACCTTGCGAGGTCTATTCGAGTTTTCTGATGCACGCAAGCCGATTTCAATAGATGAGGTTGAGCCAGTAAGTGAGATCGTCAAACGCTTTTCTACGGGTGCAATGAGTTACGGCTCAATTTCAGCCGAGGCACATGAAAACTTGGCGATTGCGATGAACCGAATTGGGGCCAAGAGCAATACGGGCGAAGGCGGTGAAGACTCAGAACGTTATGTCGCAATGGCGAACGGCGACTCGAAGCGATCGGCAATTAAACAGGTTGCGTCAGCCCGATTTGGTGTGACGAGCGAATATTTGGTGAACGCCGATGATTTGCAAATCAAGATGGCCCAAGGTGCAAAACCTGGTGAGGGTGGCCAGTTGCCGGCACACAAGGTTTACCCGTGGATTGCCAAGACTCGACACTCGACAGCGGGCGTGGGTTTGATTTCACCACCGCCACATCACGACATCTATTCGATTGAAGATCTCAAACAGTTGATTCATGATCTCAAGAATTCGAACCCATTCGCGCGAGTGCACGTCAAACTTGTTGCAGAAGTAGGCGTCGGCACCGTCGCGGCTGGTGTTGCCAAGGCGAAAGCAGACGTGGTTTTGATTTCTGGTCACGACGGTGGTACCGGTGCTTCGCCATTGACGTCGCTTAAACACGCCGGAGCACCTTGGGAGTTGGGTTTGGCTGAGACGCAGCAAACTCTGATGTTGAACGGTCTTCGAGATCGAATCGTCGTTCAGGCTGATGGTCAAATGAAGACTGGTCGCGATGTAATTATCGCAGCGCTACTCGGTGCCGAAGAGTTTGGTTTTGCGACCGCGCCACTTGTTGTGAGTGGTTGCATCATGATGCGCGTTTGTCACTTAGATACTTGTCCGGTAGGTATTGCGACTCAGAACCCCGAGTTGCGCAAAAAGTTTGCTGGCAAGCCTGAATTCGTCGTTAATTTTTTCGAGTTCGTTGCTGCCGAGGTTCGTGAATATTTGGCGCAACTTGGGTTTCGAACACTTCAAGAAGCAGTTGGTCGAGTTGAGATGCTTGATGCTCGAGTTGCGGTAAATCATTGGAAGGCGCGAGGGCTTGATATTTCGCCAATTCTGATGGCGCCACAAAATCCGTACAAGCAGACTCCTTACAACTCAACCACTCAAGACCATGCACTTAAAGAGGCGATTGACAACAAACTGATTGTCGATTGCGCAAAGTCGCTCGACGATGCTTTGCCAACCAGCAGTGAATACAAGATCAACAATACGAACCGCACCGTCGGCACGATGCTCGGCTACGAAGTGACAAAACGATTTGGCGCAAAGGGTTTGCCTGACGCAACGATCAGGTTGAAGTTCGTCGGTTCGGCTGGTCAGAGTTTTGGTGCTTTCGTGCCGCTGGGTATCGAAATGACACTCGAGGGCGATTCAAACGATTATTTGGGCAAAGGTCTTTCTGGCGGTCGAATAATTTTGCATCCCGATCGGCGAGCGAGGTTTGTCGCTCACGAAAATGTGATCGCAGGAAATGTCATTGGCTACGGCGCAACGAGTGGCGAAATTTTCATCTCGGGCATCGTCGGAGAGCGTTTTTGCGTTCGCAATTCTGGAGTGACAGCTGTTGTTGAAGGTGTCGGCGACCATGGTTGTGAATATATGACAGGCGGAAAAGTTGTAGTGCTTGGAACGACCGGCAGAAACTTTGCGGCCGGAATGTCTGGCGGCCTTGCGTATGTCTATGACGTAGACAGCCAATTTGGGTCGAGAGTCAATGGTGAGTTGGTTGACATTGTCGCTCTTGAAAAAGAAGACGTGACTTGGTTGAAGACAGTGATTAGTCGCCATGTTGCGCTGACTGATTCTGTGCGCGGACAAGAAATTTTGGCTGATTGGAAGGCGTCATTTGCCAAAATTCGAAAGGTACTGCCGAGAGATTACGCACGTGTGATCGCCGCGCAGAGCAAGAAGACAAAGGTTGGTGCTCATGGGTGAGCCAACCGGTTTTTTGAAGTGGGATCGTCAGACGCCAAAGCGACGACGAATACCAGTGAGAGTGCAAGATTGGAAAGAGGTTTACGAACCGTTTCCTTCTGATGAGTTGACGCGACAGGCTGGTCGCTGCATGGATTGCGGCATTCCGTTTTGCAACAACGGCTGTCCACTTGGAAACTTGATACCAGATTGGAACGACCTCGTATATCGCGGAAACTGGCGTGACGCCATTGAGCGATTACATGCAACAAATAATTTTCCCGAATTTACAGGAAGATTGTGTCCGGCACCGTGCGAGTCGGCGTGCGTGCTTGGTATCAACTCTGACGCCGTGACTATTAAGCAAGTTGAAGTAGAAATCATTGATCGCGCCTGGCGTGAAGGTTGGGTGACACCGCAGGTGCCCTCGCAGAAAACTGGTAAGCGCGTGGTTGTGATTGGCTCAGGCCCTGCAGGTTTGGCTGCGGCGCAACAGTTGACGCGTGTTGGTCACGATGTCTTGGTTCTTGAGCGCACTGATCGAATCGGCGGTCTACTTCGCTATGGGATACCTGAATTCAAGATGGAAAAACGGAATATCGATCGCCGTATCAAGCAGATGTCTGCCGAGGGAACAATCTTTCGAACGAATGCAACCGTCGGCGAAAACGTTGACATTGATGTTCTGTTGGCATCGCATGATGCTGTTGTACTCGCATGTGGCGCGACAAATTGGCGCGACTTAAATGTGCAGGGTCGTGAACTCATCGGTATTCATCAAGCGATGGAATATCTGCCACCTGCGAACAAGGTGCAGCACGGAGACCATGTTGAGACGGAGATCTCGGCCAAAGGAAAGCATGTAGTCATCATCGGCGGTGGCGACACTGGCGCCGACTGTTTGGGTACTGCAATTCGTCAGGGTGCTGCATCAATAACGCAACTCGAGATTATGCCGCAACCGCCAAATTCGCGTGCAGAAAACAACCCATGGCCTCAATGGAGTTTTATTTTTAGAACGTCATCTGCTCATGAAGAAGGCGGCGAGCGAATGTTTGCCGTTTCAACTGAAAAGTTTGTGGGCGATGAAAACGGCAATGTTCGCGCACTGGTAATTGCTGATGTGAAATCTGAAAACGGCAGTTTTGTGCCGATCGAAGGTTCGCAGCGCGAATTGAAAGCCGATTTGGTTTTATTGGCGCTTGGTTTTGTTGGCCCAGAAAAGTCGTCTTGGATTGAGAGCCTTGGCCTCGAGTTCGATGAGCGTGGCAACATCGCGCGTAACGACTCGTATATGTCAAGTGTTAGAGGTGTTTTTGTCGCGGGTGACATGGGTCGCGGTCAGAGCCTGATCGTCTGGGCAATTGCTGAAGGGCGGGCAGCGGCGGCGGGTGTTGACAAATATTTGATGGGGCATACCGATTTGCCGTCACCGATCGTCGCTTCGGCAAAGCCACTGAGTTGAAATGTTTCCGATTCGGGTGTGATCAGATATCGCAATAAAAATCGCTTACGATAGAGCGTGATGCTAAGTCGCAAATTTCAATTCGCATGCATTGCAATAATCGTCTCGTCGTTTGCAGTCAGTGCGTGCGGTGTTGATGTCTCGGGCACTGCAACTACTGTCGTGCCGATTGGGCCAACCGACTTTGCGACGATACCTCCGGTGCAGACGACTCTTCCGAATACAACAACCACTTTGCCGCCGGGGGCAATTGGTGTCGAACAGGAATACATAGTTCAAGCCGGAGATTCGCCGATCAGAGTCGCCACATTGTTTGGTATCACCGTCACCGAACTTCTGGCGTGGAACGGACTGGTCGCGGCGTCGCAGTTTCCGTATCCGGGTCGTAAATTGAGAATTCCGCCGTCGGCACAAGTCGTTTCGACGAACGTGCAGCAAACGACAACCGCGAGCCCAGTCGGTAAACCTGGTTGCGGCAACCGTCCCGCCGGCACTTATGAAGTTGCGCAGGGTGATTCTTTGTATGTGATCATGAAGAAGTTCTGCGTTTCGATGCCGGCGTTATTGGCAGCCAACCAGTGGTCGAGTATCAACGTATTTTTGTATGCCGGGATGAAAATTAATATTCCGCCAGCAGGTTCGTGAGCGAAGCGCAGTTAGCGCGAAGTTTTGTTGCGACGTTTGGCGTGACGGGCGAGTGCGAGCGAAATTAGTTCGTCGATTAACTCGGGGTAACTGACACCAGAGGCTTGCCATAGTTTTGGATACATCGAGATCGGCGTAAAACCGGGGATCGTGTTGATTTCATTGCACAGAAAGCCACGTTTGCCCTCTTCATAAAAGAAATCAACGCGAGCCATGCCGTCGCTTCGAAGTGTTCGGAAGATCTTGATCGCAAGTTGTTGCACTTCAGAAATCTCTGCAGAAGACAGAGGTGCCGGCACCAGCAACTGGGCGCCATCGCCCACATATTTGTCGTCGTAGTCGTAGAACTCGTGGCTCGGAATAATTTCTCCCGGTATCGAAGCGCGAGGAAACTCGTTTCCGAGAACAGCGACCTCGATTTCGCGACCGTTAACGGCTTCTTCGACGAGAACCCACTCGTCGTACTCAAATGCTTTGGCTAACGCATTCTCGGCCTCGTGTCGAGTTTTGACTTTGCTCACGCCGATTGATGAACCCATGTTGGCTGGTTTAACGAACATCGGTAAGCCAAGTTCTTTGATGGCACGATCAATTGCCGAATTTGCATCGTCGGTGTCTCTGACAGTAACGAATTTCTGCTGTGCGATGCCGTTCGCCGACATGATTTGTTTGGCGACTGACTTGTCCATCGCAACTGCGCTGGCCAAAACTCCTGAACCTACATATGCAACATGCGCGAGTTCGAGCAAACCTTGCACGGTGCCATCTTCGCCCATTGGGCCATGCAACAACGGAATAACGACTAGTGATTCTGATGCTGAGGCCTTTTCGAAAACCAAGTTTGAGCTGGTTTCAGACCCTGATGCACTGAGTGCTTTGACATTTTGCGATTGCGGTAACTCTGATTGAACCCACCTGCCTTCACGAGTGATGCCGACGGTCGACACTTCATACTTTCGTGAATCAAGCGCACGCAGAACATGGGCTGCAGTAACACAACTGACGTCGTGTTCGGCAGATTCGCCACCAAATAAAACGACGACGCGTGTTTTTGACTTGCGATTTTCGCTAATCATTCGTCTTTACGGTACTCGCATCACAGCGCTAAACAGTCGCATCGCAAGATCGCAGTTAGGATAAAAGCCGTATGCGCTTCATGGCAGCAGATGTTGCACGCGCGGTTGTCGGAGAATTAGTCGGCTCAAACGCCCACTTGTCCGGAGTCTCGTTTGATTCACGAACAATTTTGCCTGGTCAACTTTTCGTGCCGATTGTCGATCAACGCGATGGTCACGATTTTATTGCCGATGCGCTCAGACGTGGTGCTGGTGCATATTTAACTTCTCGCGAACCACAGGGTCGCACAGCGATTCGGGTCACCGAAACAGTTGCTGCGTTGCTGGCGCTTGGCGCGTGGGGAAGAGCAAGGCTTGATCATAATTTGGGACTGCGAGTTATAGGTATCACTGGCTCTGTTGGTAAAACTTCAACAAAAGACTTGATTGCGAGTGCATTAAATGTTGCCTTTAAAACGCATGCCAATGAGCGTTCGTTCAACAACGATTTTGGTTTGCCGACGACGATCTTGAATGCCCCCGATGAGACGCAAGCACTTGTGCTCGAAATGGGAATGCGTGGGTTCGGCGAGATTTCCAAGTTGTGCGCGGTTGCTCATCCGCAAATTGGCGTCGTTACGGCGGTCGCTAAGGCGCACACCCAGAGAGTTGGGTCGATTGACGGCGTCGCTAAAGCGAAACGCGAGTTGATTGACGCATTGCCGAAAGCCGGCATTGCAATTTTGAATCGCGACGATGAACGGGTCTGGGAAATGCGCAAATCAACCGATGCAACTGTGTTCAGTTTCGGCACCTCTGAGAATGCAGATGTTCGAATGACGAAATGCACTATTGACGATCGAGGTTGCGCGAAAGCCAGCGTTGCTTCGCCATGGGGGCAAGTCGAGTTGAAGATGCAAGTTGCGGGACGTCACATGGCGCACAATGCTTTGGCGGCATTGTGTGTGGCTGGTGCACTCGGCATTGATTTGGGCTCGGCGGCGGCGGCGGTTTCTGCGTCGAAGATTTCTGAGTCGAGAATGCAGATGAGAAGTTTGCAGTCGGGTGCGACCGTGATTGATGATTCTTATAACGCGAACCCTGCCTCAATGCGTGCGGCGCTTGAGACGCTCGCGAGTTTTAGCGCCAAAAGAAAAGTTGCTTTTTGTGGGTTGATGGCCGAGTTGGCTGATTCTGCGAGCGAGCATTGCTCAATTCGAGAATACGCAACTGAATTGGGCATCGAGTTGGTCGCAGTGAACACAGATTTCTACGGCGTTGATGCGGTGAGTTTTGACCAAGCGAGAGATCAACTAAAAAAACTGAGTCGTGATGATGCTGCGCTCGTTAAGGGTTCGAAAGTGACGGGTCTCGTTCGCCTTTGCGAAGGTCTATAAAACTGTTTCTACTTCACTTCGGTTGCGTTCAATTCGTTCGATGTCGCACCACCACCACAACACTGCAGCCCAAAGCGAACCCATAATCAACAGCCACTGTGCACCATAACGGTCGATAAGTGGGCCAAAAATTAGATTGCCAATTGGCACTGTGCCGCCGAATGCCATGAACCAAAGTGCCATGACACGTGCTCGAATTTCGGGTGATAAACCCGAAGCAAGGACTGTCTGCATTGAAGTGGTGGTAAAAAAGTAAGCAGCACCGAGGAAGAAAACAGAAAAGAACGCAAGACCGATACTTGGAGCAAATGCAAACGCCATCATGCTGACGCTAAAACTTGCGAAGCCGACACGGATCAGTCTGCGATTGTCGACGTCCACAAAAAGCGTCGAGACACTTAGACCGCCGAGGCAAGCACCAAGTCCCCAAGTTGCATAAAGCCAGTTATATGTCGAACTTTGAGACTTAATGCCGAAGTTCAGTTGTGCCACTGCAGGAAACAGGCCGACATATGGCAAAGATAGAAGCGAAAAAGAAGCGAGAGTCAAGACCAGTCGCGAGACGACGATGCGTTCGCGGGCGATTTTGAACGCGAACGTGAATCTTCGCCAGCCGGCAGTCGTGTCACGAGCAAATTCTGGAATCTTCACACTAATTAACGCAAAAATAACGAACAGATAAGTGGCGGCATTGATTGAAAAAAACTGTGCCGAAGAGACGTTCCATTGTGCGAGTACGGCGACGATGATCGGGCCGATCACTCGTGCGCCGTTGATCACAGTTGAATTAAGCGAGATAGCACCAGGAAGATCTTTTGGAGGAACGAGAGTAGTGAGCATTGAAGACCAGCCGGGTATTTGCAACGCATTGCCAATGCCGACACCGAGTTGAGCCGCAAAGATCAGCCAAATGGCGACGTCGTTGGCGGCAAAGTATGCGAGCAAAAGTGAGCACAAAAGTTGGAGGATTTGCATTGATACAAGAAATTTCTTCCGATTGACTCGATCGGCAATGACGCCACCAGGAATTGACAACAACAGAATTGGCCCGAGTTGAGCAAAGATCACAACCGCGACGAATGAGGCGCGGCCAGTTCGACCATATATATAGACAGGTAGAACGACGTTTTGAATCCAGGTGCCAATGTTTGAGGCGAACGAGCCAAACCAAATTCTCCGAAAAGAGCGCGACTGAAATGCGGCGCGAGCACTGCCTGATTTGACTCGGCGGTTTCGTCTGCTGACCGGAGTTGAAGAGTCAGTCGTGTCAGTCATGCGCGAGTCGCTCTCACGCTAGTGCAATAATTGAATCGTGGACAATTCAAAAACTAATAGCAGAATAAGTTTTGCGCAGGTGCAAGAGGCACAAAAAGTAGTAGCCGACTCGTGTCGCACACGTCACGCAGTATTTTCAGAATGTCCACATTGCGGTTCGGCTTTGCATGCTGAGCATGCTCACTTTAAGTGTTCTGGTTGTGGATGGCGCGATAGTTGTTGCGACTAGTTCTACAGAACCTTTAAGCAATCAACAGCAGTTTTGCTGAGCGCAGATGCTGCTGCGAGATTAGTGATTTCGCCGTTGACCGTATTGACGCCGAGTTTGAGACGTTCGTCTTGTTGTGCGGCATTTTTTGTGCCGAGTTTGGCGACCTCAATCAGATAGGGCAATGTCGCATTGGTCAGTGCGTAAGTGCTGGTGTGAGGTACGGCGCCCGGCATATTGCCCACGGCATAGTGCAGCACGCCATGCTTTTCGTAAACGGGTTCTTTGTGCGTTGTTTCGTGGATTGTTTCGATGCAGCCGCCTTGGTCGACAGCGACATCGACGATCACCGAGCCCCGTTTCATTGACTTGACCATGTCTTCTGTAACAACAATTGGTGCGCGTGCGCCTGCGACAAGTACAGCGCCGATTACTAGATCAGCTTGTGCGATGTAGCGCTCGATTGCACCTCGGTTCGAGGCGATAGTTGTAATTCGCGATCGAATGAGTTGATCAATGAAACGCAAGCGATCGAGATTTTTGTCGAGTAAAGCAACTTCGGCTTCCATTCCGCCGGCGATCCACGCTGAGTTCCAACCAACATTTCCTGCACCAATAACCAGAACCTTTGCCGGATGCACACCGGGAGCGCCACCCATTAAAACCCCTCGGCCACCGTTCGGGCTTTGCAAATAGAACGCACCAACCTGGGTGGCGATGCGTCCGGCGATTTCGCTCATTGGCGCAAGCAATGGAAGCGAACCATCTGCCTCTTGAACAGTTTCGTAAGCGATCGACGTCGTCTTGTTTTTAAGCAGTGCTTCGGCGACTTTCGGGTACGCCGCGAGATGGAGATATGTGAAGAGGGTTAGATCGGATCGAAGGTAATCGAATTCTTTTGCGGTGGGTTCTTTGACTTTGACGACCATTTGTTGCGACCACGCATCGGCAGCCGTCGGAACGATGGTCGCGCCAGCCGCCTCGTACTGATGGTCATCGATTGAAGCGCCAAGACCAGCCGTGGTTTCGACGAACACTTCGACCCCTAATCGCTCGAGTTCGCGGACGCCATCGGGAGTAAGGGCGACTCGTCCCTCTGAAGTTTTGGTCTCTTTGGGTACACCCAGTGTTTTGATTGCTGGGGTCGTCATGTGCTCAAATCTAGTAGAAATATGCAATGCTTGATTTCAAGTTGATTGTGCGTGGGGGTTCAATGCAAGTGAGCGAAGTAAGTGGGCTTCGTTAGTGGCAAGTGAACGCGGTTCGGTTGAGTTAGTCAACGTCACCAAGCGTTATGGCGATGTCGTTGCAGTTGATTCTTTAAGTCTTGAAATTAAGTCGGGCGAATTTCTTTCGCTGCTTGGCCCGAGTGGCTGTGGCAAAACAACTACTTTGCGAATGCTGGCCGGGTTCGAGCAACCTGATGAAGGATTTGTGCGCATAAGTGGTGAGTATGTGCAAGGTGTGCCACCGTACAAGCGAGATGTGAATACGGTGTTTCAGCACTATGCATTGTTTCCGCACATGAGTGTTGCCGAAAACGTTGCATACGGTCTGCGACAAAAAGGTGTTTCAAAAAGTGAGATTGGCAGCAAAGTAATTGAGGCCCTTGACATGGTGCAGATGTCAAAGATGGCTAATCGGAAGCCACGGCAGTTATCTGGTGGGCAGCAACAGCGTGTTGCGGTGGCTCGTGCCTTAATCAATCGTCCGAGTATTTTGTTGCTTGACGAACCTCTTGGCGCGCTTGACCGAAAATTGCGAGAAGAGATGCAGATTGAATTGAAACTTTTGCAGAGTCGATTAGGCATCACCTTTGTCTTTGTTACGCACGATCAAGAAGAAGCGATGTCAATGTCAGACCGAATTGCGATTATGCTCAACGGTCATGTCGAACAACTGGGTGACCCTGAAACTGTCTATGAGCGACCCGCATCGGCGTTTGTTGCTGGCTTCGTTGGTCGAAACAATTTTTGGCGAGGCGTCGCAACTTCTAATGGCGCGAAAGCCCAAGATGGCACAGTTTTTATTGCGACCCGGCCAGAAGAATCTGTGCCCGCTGGTCAAGATGCGCTCGCCGCGGTGCGACCCGAGACGATCAACCTCTCGGCGACAAAACCGAGTTCTGAAGCCAATTTTGTGAGTGCCAAAGTTGCGGGTGTTTCTCATTTCGGCGATGTGCTGCAATATGTCGTTACCGCTGGGTCTCGAGACTTGTTGGTTCAGGTGAGCCGCACAGACCCGTCTCGATTTGCGGTTGGAGATTCAGTCTGGTGCACGTGGTCGGCTGACGACGTTTATCTTTTCTCTGCGCGACAGGTTGATTTAGTGCTGGCAGGCACTGCTCACGCTTAAGGACGTGACTATTATTCAAATAACACACAGAAAATGGGGAAAGCAATGAGTAACGAAAAAAAGCAATTGAAGATGTTGGCGCCCGAAGGTTTTCGTGAGAAACTTTCGCGACGTGCGTTCTTGCAAGGCGGCACGGCGCTCGCAGGTTTTGCTTTAGTCGCTGCGGCTTGCGGTTCTTCAGATGGCGACTCAGCAGAAGGTGGCGAGGCAAGTGGCGAGACTTTGGCTTCGGGTGACTGGAGCCGAGTAGTTAATCAGTCAAGTGGAACATTGGCAATGTACACCTGGGGCGACTACAACGACCCTGAGTTGGTGGGTGCTCTTGCCGCGTCAACTCTTAATGTGACGATGAAAGTCGACTACTACGCCAGCAACGAAGACTTGATCACGAAGCTTGCAACTAGCGGCGGTGCAAGCGGTTTTGACATCGTTGTGCCGACTGGTCCGTACATTCCTCAGATGATCGAAAAAGGTTTGATTCAGAAACTCGACAAATCATTGATTCCGAACATGGCCAATGTCGATCCGAATTATTTGGCGCAAGCGTGGGATCCGACAAATGATTATTCTGTATGCAAGAACTGGGGAACCGTGGGATATTTCTACGACTCTTCGAAAATTTCGAAAGAACTGACCACCTGGCAAGACTTCCTTGATGTCTGCATGGGCGAGGCGAGCGGCAACTGCGCCGTCATCGATGCTGCGCCAAACTATTGTGGCGCTTGGTTTTGGGCCAACGGCATCGACTGGAATACCGAAAAGGCCGAAGATCTTGATGCTTGCGAAAAGTTCTTAGTCGAAGAATTCGCTCAGCACGTCAAAGCATTCGACAGTTACCCATCAACGAAACTCGCCGAAGGAGCATATTCAATCGCGATGGCATGGAATGGTGACGCTCGTCAGGCATATTCACGAATAGAGGAGGCTGGTGGCGACCCTTCAGTTTGGAAGTGGGTTTTGGGTTCACCAGAAACAGAGTTGTGGATGGACAACTATTGCATCGCAGCGGGTGCGCCGAACGCCGAAGCGGCAAACGCTTGGATCAACTGGGACTTGATTCCGGAAGTCTCGATCAAGGACTTGTCGTACCACGGCTATCACACTGGTATGAAGAACATGTCGACTCTGATTTCAGAGATCGCGCCAGAACTGACTCGTGGCGACATGATTTTTTTCGGCGACGAACAGGTCAAGACGATGCGAACCCAAGTGATCACACCAGCGCTTGATCGATTGATCGACATCCTCAATAAGTCAAAGGCAAAGGCCGGAGGCTGATCTTTAGTGGCCGTATCGGTCGCCGCAAAACTTAGGAGCAAGACAAAAGCGCCAAAGTATCTGCTCGCCATTCCGGCGATCATTTGGTATCTGGTCTTTTTTGCGGCGCCGATCGCGTTCATCGTTCTTTATTCATTTGGCACCAAAGACACGACGAAGTTATTGCCAGTTGACTTGAGCAGCCTTTCGGCGAATAGTTATTCGTCTGTCTTTGACGAGACATTCTTCAAAGTCTTCAGGGCAACATTGCGAATCAGCATTGTTGCAACGATCATGTGCGTTGCAATCGGTTTGCCAGTTGCCTATTTTGCCGCATTCAAAGTTGCCGAAAAATGGAAAGCAATAATTCTGGCGGCAGTTGTCGTGCCAAGTTTTACCAGTTTTTTGATTCGCACGGTGGCGTGGCGAATTCCGCTAGCGCCAAACGGGACGCTCTCAAAATGGCTCGTTGACATGGGGTACATCGGTAGCAATGGCATTCAAATTCTTGAGACTGCCACTGCTGTGCAGATTGCGATCGTTTACAACTATTTGGGTTTTATGATTTTGCCGTTGTTCGTGGCACTTGATCGCATTGATGTGCGTATGCGCGAAGCAAGCAAAGATCTGGGTGCAGGACGAATCGCAACATTTTTTGGTGTGACTATGCCACTCGCCGGACCAGGAATTATTGCTGGCGTGTTGCTTACCTTTATTCCGATGTGTGGTGACTACGTCACGGCCACAGTTCTTGGTGGCGCAAAGGGCAACATGATTGGGGCAATGATTGCTTCGCAATTTAGTGGAGCGCAAAACTGGCCACTCGGTTCAGCGATGGCGATCCTGATGATCGGAGCAGTTCTGTTGACTTTGATCGTCGGAGCGGCGATCTTTTGGGTTTTGCCACGACTTTTGCGGCTGGCTTCGCCAGTTATGCAGCAAGTGCGTCGCAAGATTCATGAACGCGCAGCCAGTCAGGTGCGAAGTGAAAAAATACAGACTCGCGTTAAGCGTCAAGTTTTGAGCAAGGTGCTGGCTATTTGGACTGTGCTCGTTTTGATATTTATGTTCGTGCCGATCTTGCTGGTTATTTTGCATTCATTTAATGCGGGTAGTTCGTTCACAATATGGTCGGGAAGCACGAGTCTGAAGTGGTGGGGCGAATTGTTTGATGGCGCAGAGTCGCTCGCCGTTCTGATTCGATTTGCTGTTTTGATTGCAGTTGGACTCATTGCAAAAAAATATTTTCAAAAGAAAACCTACGTTGCAAGTTCAGTGAAAACTTGGGTCGTAACCGGCGCATTTGTTTTGGCTTTGGTCATTAATGGTGTGATCACCAACTGGTTTCGAACGATTTTTGACTTTGCCGGCATCGGTGATGCAATTCGAAACTCGTTCATTGCGGCATTTGGAGCGACAATTATTGCCGTCATCATTGGCGGCATGTCAGGTGTTGCTTTGGCGCGCCGGCCGGGCGGCTGGACGAAGGCTTTTATGGCAGCGGTGTTTTTGATTCTGGTCACCCCAGAAATCATGGATGCAATTGCGCTCGTGACTTGGTTTCCGCGAATCAAAGATGTGCCTTTGGTCGGCACGATTTTTTCGTCTGGTTGGGGCCCATTTAACGGGGGCATCAACAAACTTTGGGTCGGTCAATCGCTTTACGCAAGCGCGGTAGTCACGCTAATTGTGCGAGCGCGTCTTGCAGGTCTAGATGAATCGCTCGAAGAAGCAGCAGGCGATCTCGGAGCTCCACCGGGGCGAGCATTCCGTCAAATCACTTTGCCGTTAATTGCGTCGGCAATGGTGGCGGGCGGTTTGCTGTCGTTCGCTTTATGTCTCGATAACGCCGTGATCTCGACGTTGTTGAGTGAAGCCGGCTCGACAACGTTTCCGGTTGCATTGCTAGGTGCGACGCGAAGCACAATCAAGCCCTTCTGGGGTGTTGGGGCAGTGTTGCTGTTTATGGTGACGCTTGGGGCGTTGTGGTTTCTTGCGGTTCTGTTGCGACGCGGCGGTGACTCGGCGAGCAAAATTGCAGCAACGTTTACAGGTTCTTGAACTATGAGTAGGAAGTGTGAGCGACCGTCATGTCGCGAACGGGGTGAAGTCGCATATGTAATTGACACGGCCAATTTGCTGGTCAACATTGACGCACCGATACCGAGAGATTCATCACGGGTCAATATTTTGTGTCGTCGACACGCTGACTCGTTGGTTGTGCCCCGTGACTGGCAGATCATTGACAATCGAACCAAAAAGCAGCGGTTGTTCAGCGCCCCTGCAAGTGATTCTGCTCGGGCCAAAACTCGAGCGTCTACGGCAAAAAAAGAGAAGCGCGAAAAAAGTACGGCCGGTGCGGTAATTCAAGATCTTTTTGAGTTTGCAACACGTGTGGTCGCGGCCCCTGCCCGCGAGCCTGAACCAGTTCTTGAAACTACTTCAGCGCGCCTTGACGAAGTTTCAGAAGTTTCGGTCGGCGAAATTGAGGTCGATACCGAAATTGAAACTATTGATCCGCAAGAAACTCAAGCCATGCCGTGGACGCCGCAGTTTGATCGAACAGGTGACCTAGATGGCCGATTGCGGGCACGAGGCCGATTGTTGTCTCGAGCCTTTGGCGCTTTTGATGCCTCTGATCAAGACCATGGATACGACCATGATCACGATCAGCAACACCCCGAGTATTAACACTTAAATGGATTTAATTGCCTCGGTTGAGGTGCCAGTTTCTGTCGAGAAATTGTTTGCTTATGTCGCCGACTTGGCGAATTATTCTTCGTGGCTTGAATTCGTGTACAAAGTCGAGGTGGTCGGCGACAGCAGTGAAACTGATGCAACTTGGCTTGTTGAATTGCGGGCAAAACTTGGTGTTCTTGCGAGGTCGAAGCGATTGCGAATGACTCGAACTTTATGTGAACCCACAAGACTTGTTGTATTTGAGCGTCGCGAGCAGGATTCGCGACGACATTCAGATTGGGTTTTGCGCGTGACTGTCAGCCCGACTGCAACCGGGTCGAGACTCGAAACAAACTTGTACTACTCGGGCAATTTGTTTACTGGCGGCATTTTAGAACGAGCTTTAAACGAGCAAATAGCAACTGGTCGCGAAAAACTCATCCAACAATTGAGCGCGAAGTAATCGCCACTGGCTGACCCGCGGCAAGTTGACCGCAGGCGGCGTCGATGTCGGTGCCGCGGTTGCGTCGGACAGTCGCGTTTACACCAAGGTCAATTAATTGATCTGCAAATTCGCGAACTTCATCTGGCGCGCTGCCTTTGGTCAAGTAACCAGGTGTCGGATTGAGTGGAATCAAGTTGACGTGTGCACTCGGTTTTAAACTTTTGCAAAGTTTAGCCAATTCGCGGGCGTCTCGTGGTGTGTCATTAACGCCTTTGATTAGGGCCCATTCAAAAGTGACCCGACGATTTTTCTTTTGCAGATAATTTCGGCACGCTTGCATCAGATCTTCGATCGGGTATCGCTTGTTGATCGGTACGAGTGAGTTGCGCAAGTCATTGCGCGCAGCGTGAAGAGAAACCGCCAAGTTCACCGGCAATGGTCGATCAGCGAGGGTATTGATGCCTGGAATAATGCCGACAGTCGAAATTGTTAAGTGTCTTGCCGAGATGCCGATTGCTTCATGAATTCGCGTGACTGCTTGCCATACTGCTTCTTCATTCGCCAATGGTTCACCCATGCCCATGAACACCACATTTGCGAGGCGCTGATTGCGCGCAGCACTGGTTCGTGCGGCGTGCACGACCTGTTCGACGATCTCGCCCGCAGTTAGTTGACGATTGAAGCCGGCCTGACCAGTTGCACAAAAGCCACAGGCCATGGCGCAACCTGCTTGTGTGCTGACGCATACAGTTGCACGATCTTGGTAGTGCATCAATACCGACTCGATTTTGTATCCACCGTTTTTTAGTTGCCAAAGAAACTTGGTCGTGCCTCCACGATCGCTATCACGTGCAGTTACGAGTTCAAGACTGCTCGGCAGTGCAGCATCGAGTTTGGATCGCAGGTCTTTTGAGATCGTCGTAATTTCAAGTGGTGCTTGAAATTCTGTATACAGACCTTGCCAAATTTGGTCGAGCCGATACTTCGGTGCATCGCCGAGAATCGATGCGATCTCTTCACGGCTGGCGTCGTATCGCGACTTAACTAACTGTGTCTGAGCGCTCACTTTATTTGAGATGCTTTTGGGCAAGCGCCTCGTAGTCGACCATGCGGGCACGAAGAACGTCAAGGCTTGCAGTCCAAAAAGCTTCGTCGCTGACGTCGATGTTGAATGCTCGGCCCAGTTCTTCGGCTGTGTCCATGCCTGCGCGAGAGAGAACAGTGTCGTAACCGCTGCGGAATCGCTCTGGGTCGCGACTGTATTGGGCATAGAGACCAAGACCGAACAACAAACCATATGTATATGGCCAGTTGTAGAAATGGCTGCCGTAATAGTGCGGCTTAAGCACCCACATGTGTGGGTGCGCCGTTGACTGATCGATGCCGTTGCCATATGCCGAAGCTTGGGCGCTGAGCATCATTTCGTTGAGTTCGCTGACGCCGAGCGTGCGGCGTTGGCGACGAGCAAACACTTCGGTCTCGAACAAGAAACGGCTATGAATGTCGACAACGACTTGATTGGCGCCACCGAGATCAGTGTCGAGCAAAGCAAGACGCTCGTCGCCCGAAAGGCGCGATAGACCTTCTTCAACCACGAGAGTTTCACAGAAGATGCTCGCTGTTTCGGCGAGCGCCATCGGCAATCGCTTTTGTAATGGTGTGCGGTGTGCGAGTTGAGTGTTGTGATATGCGTGCCCGAGTTCGTGGGCCGTTGTTTGGGCTGAGTCAACGCTGCCGGCCCAGTTGAGTAAAACGAGCGACCTGTCATCGACAAACGACATGCAAAATGCGCCGCCGACTTTGCCCTCACGTGGCTCGGCGTCTATCCATTTTTCGGCGAGCGAGCGATCGACGAGCCCGGCTAAGTTGTCGCTGTATGCGGCAAACGCCCCACGCACAAGTTGAACGCCTTGATCCCACGAGATTTGACTTGGGGCAACGTTGAGCGGCGCGAAGAGATTCCACCAGGACAAACCGTTTTTGTCTCCATGTAGTTTGGCGCGAACGTTCATCCAGCGTCGGAAGTCAGGTAATGATGCTGAGACTGCGCTTTGCATCGCGTCAAATGTTTTGCGACTAACGCTGTTTGCGTATAACGACGCGTCGAGTGGCGATGCCCAATGTCGGCGGCGATTGATCGCGTTTGCTTCGCCTTTGATTGAGTTCATTGCGGCAGCACACGGGGTGGCAACTGTTGGCCATGCACGCATTTCGGCGTCATAGGCGGCTTTGCGCACGCGTAAATCAGAATGCATTGACATGCCACGTACAGCCGTAATTGGCAAAGTCTTTTTGCCATCTGGTAGATCGACTTCGACAGACAACTGCGATGTGATGTCACCCTGAAGGCGAGACCACGCCGACGAGCCTGTTGTCGAAAGTTCGGCATAGAAACCTTCTTCAACTTCGCTCATCTGATGTTCGGCTCGTGCCTGCAATCTTTGAAGAGGCCCGAGGTGTTCGCGTGCGACTTCGCTCACTTTGGCAAGGTCATCGGCGCCAAGTGTGGCGACCCAGTCGGCAAGGCGAGCGAGAAGTGGCGAAAGGCGTGAGTCGATGACTTCGAGTTCGCTGAGTAGACCTTGTGCGGTTTCTTCACGGGTGTTTGTGCTGACTGTCGCATAGACATAAGAGCCAAGAATTTCGGATTCTTTGATCGTCTCGTTCATCGAATTGATTATTTGGTTGGCGATTTCGCCTTCTTGTTGTGACGGTTTGTGGGGTGAGCCGGCACGAATGTTGTGTTCTTCGAATTGGGCCTCGAGTCGGGCGACATTGGCGCCGGTTCGCTCCATGGCGTCGGTGAATGAGCGCGCTGCAAAAGACTCGTGAACATCGGCAACCGACCAACGCGGTAAAAGTGTGTCTGTCATTGGGTTCAGTGTATGCGTTGCAGTATCTGTCAGGTTTGTTTCGCGGTCGAAGCGATCTCGCCAACAAAGGCCTGTTCTTGATGGTCGACAATGAAGCCGAGTTTTACGTAGGTTGCGATTGCGGCGGCGTTGTCTTTGTCGACAAATAGCATGCCAGTTGTCGCGCCTGCATTTGCTAGATAGTTGAGACCAGCGACAGTAAGTGATCGACCCAGACCTTGGCCATGAAATTGTGGGTCGACAGCGATGACATAGATCTCGCCGATTTTTGGGTCTTGATCGCGGTCGATTTTTGTCCAACAGAATGCGGCGAGGGTTGGCTTGCTGATGTCGCTCAAAAAATAAAGCAAGAAGCCACTCTGATCGAACCATTTTTCGGATTGCCGCGATTGCAACAGTTGTTTTGTCCAATTGCCTTGCTCGGGGTGGGTGCTGAACGCACGGTTATTGACTTTAAGCCACGCATCTTCGTCGACGCCAACACGAAAACTTTGTGTCTTGACTTGCTTAGTTGCAGCAATCACCTGTTCAGAGAGCGGAAGTTGTACTCGCATTTGCAACAATGTGCGACCGCTGTGAAAGTCGATTTGTTTCGCCAGGTCGATGTGTTCTGGTGTTGCGCCACAGACCCACCAATGCACATGACCACCACCTTCGTCGGAAATAATTTTTGTGGCTTCTACCAATAATGCGTTGCCGAGTATTCGCGTTTTATCTCGATGTTGAGGATCGACAACCAAATCGATAGCCCACGAATCGTTGCCGCGAGAAATTTGACAATATGCAATTGGCTGACCAGTGCGAGGGTGGCGAGCTGTTAAGCCTGCGAAACCGGGACGACCACCTTGACGCAAGTCGATCCATAAATGGTCGTTGAGTGGTTTTCGGTTATCGGCTTTTTCGACTGCGTCAAGTAGGTGAGTGATTTCGGCAATGTTTTGTGGGGTCATGTTTCGTTTGATTTCGAACTCGACCATGTTTTCAGGCTATCTATCGGGGTCGCGATGCAGTGCTGTGTAGTGTTTCGTCTTGATGAGTGCGAAGAAAATTGAAATCGCAAAGCGCGCGACCGACGTATTGCGATTGTTGAAGCGTGAATATCCGGTGGCGATATGCGAGTTGACCCACGAGTCTGCGTTTCAGTTGCTGGCTGCGACGATTCTTTCGGCTCAGTGCACGGATGTTCGCGTGAATATGGTGACACCGGCACTTTTTGATGCGTATCCGACACCCGAAAAACTAGCCGTCGCTGACGTGGCACATGTGGAGCAGTTGGTGCGTTCGACGGGTTTCTATCAGACGAAGGCCAAAAATTTGATTGGTATGGCTAGTCAGGTGATGTCGCGATTTGGTGGTGAAGTGCCACGCGAAATTGAAGATCTTGTGACATTGCCTGGTGTGGGTCGTAAGACGGCCAATGTGTTGCGCAGCGTTGTATTTGGCTTGCCAGGTCTGCCAGTTGACACGCATGTTGGTCGATTGTCGCGACGACTTGGGCTCACAAAACTAGAAGACCCCGTGAAAGTTGAGCATGAACTCAATGCGATGTTGCCGCCACCCGAGTGGGGCGAGTTTAGTTTGCGATTGATTCTGCATGGTCGTCGAGTTTGTGATGCACGAACACCGCGATGCGAAGAATGTTTGCTTGAGTCGCTCTGCCCGAGTTCGATGTTGCCGACAAAAAAGCCGGCGAAGAAGCCAGCGAAGAAGCCGGCGAAGAAGCGAGTCGCGAAAAAGCCAGTCGCGAAGCGAGTGGCGAAGAAAACGAAAGTGAGAAAAAAGTGAGCGAAGCACCGAATCGAGCAAGCGCGCTGGCTGAATTGGCAGCGCTGGCAGAAAATGTCGAGCGGTGCCGAGAGCGAATTGTTGCGTTGGCCGAGTCGCAACGACTGGCGACTTATGACCCAAAGAAGCCCGAAAACGATGATGGTTTGTTGATGGCGATTTACGAGGCCGAGCGCGGCTTGATTAACGCGGTTAGGTTGTTGCAACGCGCAGCGCGAAGTCGCTGAGCACACAAAATTTCAGGCAGAATAGACGAGTGTCATCGATAAACACGGCGAGCAATAAAAAAACTAAACCGTTGATTGCGGTGCTCGATTATGGCATCGGAAACTTGCGATCAGCGCAAAAAGGTTTGCAATTTGTCGGTGCCGATGCGCAATTGACCAATGACAAGAAATTGATTGCAGATGCTCAGGCAGTTGTCTTGCCAGGTGTCGGAAACTTCGGTGCATGTATGACGGCACTTCGTCAAGCGGGTTTAGAAGACAGCGTGCATGAGGCGATCGGTTCGGGGCGACCATTTCTTGGTATTTGTGTCGGCATGCAGATGCTGTTCGACAGAAGTGAAGAGAGCCCAGGCGTTGCTGGTCTCGGCGTTGTTGCCGGCGAAATTAAATGGCTTCCTGATGGCGTGCAGCGCCCTCAGATGCAGTGGAATCGACTGATAATAAAAAATCAGGATCAATTGTTCGCTGGTTTGAGCGAGAATCCGTGGATGTATTTCGTGCATTCATTGTCGGCAGTTGCCAGCGACCAGTCGGTTGTTGTGGCGACGTGTAGTTACGGAAGTGAACTGTTGGCGGCGCTTCGCTTGCGAAATGTTTTTGCGACTCAGTTTCATCCTGAAAAATCAGCAAATGAGGGATTGCGAATTTTGGAGAACTTCGTCGACAGTTGCGCTGTCGTTGCGACTGCAAAATAGTCTCGATGAAAATTTCGCCGACTCGGCAAGAGTTTCATGCATTAGCCAAAGACAACACGGTGATACCTGTGTGGGCCGAAGTTTTGGCCGATGTTGAAACACCCGTTTCGGCATACATCAAACTTGTTGGCGATGAGCCTGGTTTTTTGCTCGAGTCAGTTGAGCATGGCGAACGGTGGAGCAGATTTTCGTTCGTTGGGCGTGACCCAGTGGCGACGCTGGTATTGCGTGACGGAAAAATCACAACAACGGGCTCGGTGCCGAGCACAATGCCACGCGACAAAGGAATCTTGGCCGCCATTGAGTCTTTGCTCGCAACGTATCGTGCGCCATTGCACCCTGACTTACCGCCATTGCAAGGTGGCTTGATGGGTTTTCTGGGCTACGACGTTGTGCGCGAAATTGAGAATTTGCCAAACGCGCCGCACGAAGATCGCAATATGCCAGATGCGGTGATGAGCATGATCGGTTCGCTTGCAGCATTTGATCACTGGCGTCAGCGTTGTTACATGATTGAAAGCGTGCCCGTGGCGGGTCTTGATGCTGCGGCGCGAGATGCGGCTTATGACGCAGCGGTTATCCGCGTAAATAAAGGTGTCGAAGATTTGTCACGACCCGTTGTGCACACACCAGTTGAGCCACCACTGCGTGACGACACTTTGAAAGTTGAATCGTCAATGCCCGGGGGCATGTATGAGCGCGCAGTTGAAGTTGCAAAAGAACACATTCGAGCGGGCGACATTTTTCAGGTTGTTTTGTCGCAGCGTTTTGATGTGCAACTTGACGCTGATGCGTTCGATGTGTATCGAGTGTTGCGACAGATTAATCCGAGCCCCTATATGTATTACGTGAAACATGATGACGTGACGATCGTTGGCTCATCGCCAGAACCGATGGTGCAACTGCGCAACGGTCGGGTAGTGAGTAGACCGATTGCTGGCACACGCAAACGCGGAGTAGATGACGAGCAAGATCGCAAGTTGGCGGGCGAATTGAAAGAGAATCCTAAAGAGCGTGCCGAGCACGTGATGCTGGTTGACTTGGCGCGCAATGACGTTGGTCGTGTCGCCGAATTCGGCACGATGAACGTTGACGAATTTATGTCCCTTGAGCGATATAGCCATGTGATGCATTTGACTTCGCAAGTCTCTGGCACATTGCGTGCTGGTCTCGGACCAGTTGATGTATTGCGTGCGACTTTGCCTGCGGGCACCGTTAGTGGTGCACCAAAGGTGCGGGCGATGCAAATTATTGACGCCTTAGAGCCGACAAAGCGTGGGCCATATGCGGGTGTCGTTGGCTATGTAGATTTCTCGGGCAACCTCGATACTGCGATTGCGATTCGCACGATGTTTGTCGGTGATCATGGCGCGACCCTGCAGGCTGGCGCAGGGATTGTCGCCGACAGTGTGGCGAGCGAAGAAAGCCTTGAGTGTCGAAACAAAGCAGCAGCGCTAATCGCGGCGATTCCGGCGGCGCGGCGAATGACGGAGGCACGTAAAAAATGACTGGGTTTTACGTCGAGATGAATCGCGATGTACTTCATGTAAGTGGCACTGATGCTCGAAAGTTTTTGCACTCACAGTTGGCCAACGATGTTGCATCGTTGAAAATTGGTAAATCTCTTTACAGTCTGCTGCTCGAGCCGACGGGCAAAATTACTTCGTTGTTGCGCGTACGCTGCGAGTCTGACGAGCGTTTTGTTTTAGATTGCGATGCGGGTTTTGGCGAATTTTCGGCGAGTCGGTTAACTCGATTCAAGATTCGTATCAAGTGTGAAATCTCATGTGGTGCGCAGAAATTCGTTGCGGTGAGAGGTTTATCCGCAGATAATTGTGCTGATTATTTGGCGCGCGATTCGGCGTTATCGGCGTGGCGAGAAAACGACTGTGCGGTCGATTTTGCGGCAAACGATTTTGTCGCTGGCGATTTGCGTCTTGGCTCGACAGAAGAACTTGAATTGGCTCGTGTGATGGCGAAGTGGCCGACAATGGGTATCGATATGACGACAGACTCGTTGCCCGCAGAAACTGGATTGACCGATTGTGCAGTGAGTTTTACGAAAGGTTGTTATCCGGGGCAAGAGTTAGTTGAACGAATGGATTCACGTGGTGCGACGGCGCCACAACAGTTGCGTTTGATTCGCGCCGAAGCTGGTGCAAGTGCGGGCGCACCCGTTGTGCTGAACGGCGAAGAGGTTGGTATTTATACGAGTGTTTGCCAAGAATTTGCGTTGGCTTTGATCAAACGGTCGGCAGACAGTCGTTCAATCGAGATTGACGCGTAAACTGCAGTATGCCTTTTATCTTCGCATTTGATCACAAACACCGTCGCGCACCAATGAGCATGAAAGATTTGCTCGGCGGTAAAGGTGCAAACCTTGCCGAAATGATGAGCGTGCTGAAGTTGCCAGTGCCACACGGTTTTACGGTGACGACCGATGCGTGTCGCGCATATATGAAGGGTGGCTGGCCGAAAACTCTCGACAAAGAATTGGCGAGCCATGTTGCGCAGCTTGAAAAGAAAATGGGTGCCAAGCTTGGCGACCCGATGAACCCGTTGTTGGTTTCGGTGCGGTCGGGCGCGAAGTTTTCGATGCCGGGCATGATGGACACGGTTTTGAATTTGGGTCTTAACGATCGCAGCGTTCAGGGTTTGGCGAAGTCGACCAATGACGAGCGCTTTGCATACGACAGTTATCGCCGATTCATTGCCATGTACGGTCGAATTGTTTTGGGTATTGACGGCGCGAAGTTTGAGCATCCGTTTGAAGATGCAAAGAAATCTGCCGGTGTTACGAGTGATGCAGCGTTGTCGGCGAGTTCGTTGAAGGCGCTTTGTGAGACGTTTAAGTCGGTAGTTAAGGCCGAAACAGGTAAAGAGTTTCCGCAAGAGCCGGTTAAGCAATTGCGCGGTGCTGTTGAAGCAGTGTTTCGTTCATGGAATGGCGCTCGAGCGATTGCATATCGCGTTCGTGAAAAAATTA
>Ga0214917_10001445_pt1 | contig 30315 bp, 53 predicted proteins | sample LL_1208_BB_MetaG_FD_177983 | JGI IMG/M metagenome (GOLD analysis project Ga0214917, IMG submission 177983) | Freshwater microbial communities from Lake Lanier, Atlanta, Georgia, United States - LL_1208_BB | ecosystem: Environmental > Aquatic > Freshwater > Lake | place: USA: Georgia | collected... | reverse complement strand
TGCATTGGTGTTCACAAACAACTCGGAAACACACATGACTCCTACAAGGTTTTGTAAGAGAAGTGCCTCATCCTCGGTGTACTTCATTCTTGGTGCCATTTTCATGAGAGTGACTCCTCCAGTTGTTCCAGAGTAACTTCCTGCTCATTCATCCAGTTCCTGAACTCCCACTCCATATGCGTTGGCACCTGCACGGTGACCGCCGTTGAGAACACGTTGCTCGTCGGCTCCGTGATGATTGCCACGGGCGTCGGAGCGAACAGTTCTTGCTTGAGCAGTAACTCAGCCCACTGGTTGAACACCTGCTTCTTGCGGGCGATGAAATCGTCCCATCCACCAGTCGTCCAGCCTTCGACTACTGTCGACCACCCGACGATTTTGGTCTCGGAGTATCCACGCCACTGACTAGTGCTCACCCATTCGTTGGTGAACTGCAGTGGAGTATCTTGTGCCCAGCCGATGTCATCGCCGTACTCGGTCATGCGAATGTGCTTGCCGATGTAGTAGCGCTCGAGGTTGTCGTCCGTCACGATTTGCACCGTGGCGCACGAGTTGCCATCTGATTCATGGCAACCTGAGCACAGGTAATCCTCTTGGACACTGCTCCAGTAGTACTCCTGCTCCGTGTCTACCGCTACACCGCAGTCACAGCACTTGGTCTCGGTCTCGGCGGTCATTCGGTGACCTCCTTAACTTCCTCGACGTCAGCGACTTCAAATGCTCCGAAGTCCCAGTAGACCTCCTTGCGGAGACGGTCGTAGTCGATTGCGACCTCGCCAAAGCGAACGAGTTCCCATGCGCTCTCGGTATCGGGTGCCTCGACAACGAAGTCGTACACGCCCGATATCCACACTGGGATTCGGTACTTCTTGAGCGGTGGTTCAGTTTCCTTCTTTTGGTACTCAGAGACCAGTTCTGGTCTCTCTAGGTATTCCTTCATGATTGCCTCCATGGTTGTTGATGGTTGTTGTTTGGATGTTGCCACCCCAAGAGCGTCACACCTTTCGGCGTGGCGCCCTTGGCGTGGCGCCGATTGCTCGGCGCCCCCACCGTCAGTCCTCGAACTGATCGTCGTACTTGTCGACTTCGATGCAGAACCACACGTTGTCCTCGTACGGAACTTCGCAAACGAAGTAACCGATGCGGTTCACGAACGAATAACCGTTCGTGATGAACGTGCCCTTATCGCCGTCGCACCACGTCCACACCTGTCGCTTCAGGTTGTGGTCGCAGACGTACACATGCTCGTCGCCGTAGGTCTCAAACAGCGTTCCGCTGTTGTCTTCCCCCGTTCCCCAACCTGCGTCGGGATTGAGGTGGTTGACTCGTGGCTTGAACTTGTCAAACCATTCGTCCACGCTCAACTCGATTGTTGGAAACGATGCGATGAACTCATCACTTGTGTTCGTGGTCATTGGTATTCCTCCTCGTTGTCATTCTGGTCGAGGAATGCATCGAGATGCAAACCTTCAACCGTGTGGGCAACGGTGCGCTCCAATCCGTTCGGATAGGTGAGCACTGCGTCCCACTTGCCTTCATTCGCAAGAGCAATCGCTTGAAAGCACACGGGGATGAATGCCTCGTGCACTGGCGGATAGTGATTGCTCTTCAGGTGCCACGACAGTGCCGTGGTCAGTCCGACATCGCCCTCGGAGACGAGTCTCGCTGTTTCTGATGCTTGCAGGTATCCCATGATTGACCTCCTCTGGTCTTGGTTGTTGGGATGGGCTTTCGCCCTCACACTCCACGATAGCGACCGTGGAGTGTGAGGACGGCACGAGTATCCCCGTGCTGTCCCCCAACGTCAGACGATGAACGTGTGCTCAACGACGTAGAAGTCCTCGCCGTTGTCCTTCTCGTACAGTTGGAAGAACGAGTCTTTCTCAATGTGGAAGAACACTTCGTCGTCTCGGAATCCGACGGAGTCGAACTCGGGCTCCTCGTCGCAGTCGTACTCACCGAATGAGATGAGACGAGTTTGTGGCAATGCCGTTTCCTCATCACACCACACCATCTTTACGAATGCACCGATGACTTCGTCATCGATCGGTTGGGTTGGTTGTTTGGTATTCATGGTTGACCTCCTCTGGTCATGTTGATTGAGCACTGAATGGTGCTCTCATAATGCACAACGGGTGTCATGCACTATGAGAGCACCACGAGCGATTGCCCGTGGTGCCCGACGTGGTGCACGGCTGAGGTAACCGTGCACCGTGCGCCGTACTGCTGGCGAACCATGACCCGCCAGTGACGGCAAGTCATGCACCGAGAATGCCCTCGATGATTGCTTGGGCAGTGGAACCCTCGGCGCCAAGGTCGGTGGCGATTCCGTCTAGGACGGCGCTCACCGTTTCGTGCTTGGCGTTCAAGAGTGCCCACAGCCTGTCGTCAATCGTTGGTCTCTCGGCATCGGCGGCAATGAGCCACCATGCGACGACAGCATTTGATTGTCCGATGCGGTGCGCACGGTCTTCGGCTTGAGTCGCCTCGGCTGGAGTCCAAGGAATCTCACCGAACACGACGTTTGATGACGCCGTGAGAGTGAGCCCTACACCAGCCGCTGTGAACTGACCGATGAAGACACGTGCCTCACCAGATTGGAACTTCGTGACCGCCTCATCCTTCTGCTCATCACTAAGACCGCCGACAATCTTCACCACGCCATGCTTGGCAAATGCCTCGCTGTACTTGGTGATGACGTCCTTGTGGTGGGCGAATACGATGACTTGCTCGCCCTGTTCGACGAGTTCATCAACGTGCTCAACCACGCTGGCAATCTTCGCTAACCCGAGAAGTCGTCGTAGAGCGGTGAGTCTGGAGATGACTTCCGCCTTGGCAATGCGTTGCCATGCGTTGGCTCCGCCATTCTGGATGACGAAGTCCTTGAAGTCTTCTTCAGCATGTCGGTACGCCAAGAGATCGACCTCATCGACCTCAATCTCGTACTGAGCACGTCGCTTCGGTGGCAGTTCCGTCAGAACGTCTTCCTTCTTGCGTCGTACGTAGCACGTACCACGCAGGATTTTGTTCAGTTCAGCGGTGTTTGATGCTCCGTTGTACACCCAGCCCCAGCCATTGTGCTTGGGGTCGCAGTAACGCTGGAGGAACGAATACCGAGTACCGAACACGGTGCCCAACCGACCAATGATTTGGAGCGGTGAGACCAGTTCGTTCGGACGATTCACAATGATGGTGCCCGACAAGAGCACGACGTATCCCTCGCTACGTATTGAGCGAGCGATGTAGTCAATGCCCTTGGTGCGTCCAGATTTGTGGTTCTTTGCACGGTGCGCTTCATCAACGACGAGACAGCCGAACTTCTTGTCAGCGAGCGTTGTTGACCATGCGTCGACATTGCTGTCTCCGATGATGGTCACGTCGGTCGCTTGATAGCGGTACGGCTTGTTGCCCTTGACGACCGTGACGCTGAGCCACGGTGCGAACTGTGCAATGGAACGTTGCCAGTTGATGCGCAATGACGGTGGCACGACGATGAGTGCACGGTGACCGTGCTTAACGGCGTGCGCACAGACGGCGATACCTTGCGGTGTCTTTCCGAGACCCATCTCATCACCGATGATGACACGCTTCTGCTTGAGAGCGTATGCAACACCAGCACGCTGAAACGGATACAACGGTTGCGCTAAGTCAACCTCTACTTCTGCGTCCTTTGCCGACGACAACTCGGTCAACACGTCATCCACTTTCATGAGTGGTGCCGTGCGGTCGAGCGTGGCGATGAAGTCACGCAGTTCCTTTAGTTGCTGATTCATGGTTTTGACCTCCTCTGGTCATGTTGATTGGGCTTCCGCCCTCACAATGCACGAATGGTCTCCGTGCACTGTGAGGACGGCACCGATTGCTCGGTGCAGTCCCCAGCGCTCACACTGATGCAGGACGCTTCAGTATCTCCACTGCTTCTTTTTGCGTGGGATACCACCACGAGTTGTGGTTTGCGCATACCTGCCCGTATCCCGCAACGAGCGAACGCTCGTCGGTCAACTGCTTGGCGCAACACACGCAGAACGAGTACTGGCGTCCCAGTGCGGAGGCTTCCTTCTCAGTGAGAAGCGTGCCCTCCACCGAGATGCGCCCGACTAGTCCTGACTCGTACTTGAGCGAGCCTTGCTTGCCCGACGGGGTTGTGTCGCTGACTTCTACGTCAACGACCACGAGTTTGCGAGCAGCAGTCCTTCCGTTTTGAGTGATGTACGTCAATGCGATTGTTCCGTCCTTAAGACGGTACGCACGATTGATGAGCACTTCGGTAGGTTGCGGTCGCTCACCCGATGGGCACTCTCCCTTTTTGTGGTACGTGTGCCACTCGCCCTTGACTGCGATTGCGTATCCAGCGCCAACGTTGACGGGATGCCCGCATAGTGCGCAGGGCTTCACGTACTTGTTGACGATGAGACGGTCGTGCTCGGGCAGGTGGTCGAGACCAGTGCGCACGACCTTTATCTGTTTGATTCGATCGATTAGCGCACTGGCTGAGCGTGAGGTGAGCGACGTCAACTGCTGTTCAATGATGAACTGGTCAATGTCGCCCTCCTTCAGCCCAAGTGTCTCGGCACGCTCCACTAGGAGATTGCGCAAGAATGCCTGCTGGCTTGGTGAGATGGTTGCCATGGTTTGACCTCCTCTGGTCATTGATGGGCATCGGATGATGCCCTCACAATGCACGATATCTACCGTGCACTGTGAGGGCACCACGTGCTTACGCACGTGATGCACCCCATCAAAACAGTTCCACTGACCTGATGTCTGCGAGCAAGAGCCTGAACTCATAATCGCAGTCTTTGACTGGGTGCACTGCGGTGAACTCCACCTCGGTGTCACCAACGCTCGTGACGGTGCAGTTGTCATACGACGTCCACTCCGTCACGATGGTTGCTGAGCCACCGTCTTGATAGGCGTTCTCCAGTAATGCTTGAACCTCTTTGACTTTCATTGGTCGTCCTCCTCTTCGTTGTAGAAGAACGAATCCCAGTCACTGATGGTGAACTCCTGTTTGCAATGAAGACACGGAAAGTGAGCCACTCCCAAGTCATCTACAAAGCCAGTGAACTCATCTTCAGTGTCACATTCAAAGCATCCCGTATAAACGGTTGCTTTTTCTTGACTTTCATTCATGGTTGATTGACCTCCTCTGGTCGTTGCGAACACCTTGTGGTGTCCTCACGATGCACGACACGTGCCATGCACCGTGAGAACACCACGTGCTTGCGCACGTGGCGTCTCCGTTCACTCGTAGTCTTCGTCCTCATTCACAAAGGATTCGGGGAGAGTGACTTCGGGGAAGTAGACGACGCTGTCCCTGCCCATGCTGTCGTACCGTACGTACTCGCACAGTTCGGTGATGAGTTCGGAACGCTTGCTGTCTTTGCCGAACTCTGATGCGAGGAGCATGAAGCACTTCGCAATGTCGTCGGTGGTGATGCCGAGGCAATACTTGCCGTACATGAAACGCCCCGAGTACGGGATGAGTTGCCCCGTCTCGTTGAGTTCCAAGTTTGCTTGGATTTCCTCAACTTCTACTTCAGTTAGTTGATATGACATGGTGACCTCCTCTGGTCAATAGCGAGCATCGGATGATGCCCTCACTGACCACCGATTGAAACCGATGGTCAATGAGAGCACCACGGAGTGAACCGTGATGCGCCCGTGTCAGAGCACGTTGATGATTCCAGTCTCAGCCCATTCGATCGAATGAGTCTGGTTACCAATGACGTCCACGACGACGAAGTAATCGTCGTTGACTTCGGTGACCTGACCTTTGATTGTCCTGTACTGCTTGCCTTGGTCATCTTCGTTGAACAGGACTCGCACACTCACGACGTCTCCGACGTAAATGCCACTCTCCTGTGCCCTGATGATGTTTGGACTACGCATGGCGTTGACCTCCTCTGGTCATTGTTATGAGCGTCTGGTGACGCTCTCACAACGCACGACTCACGCCATGCGCTATGAGAGCGCCACGTGCTTACGCACGTGACGTCCCGTTCATTCCTCGCTGTTGATGAGCGACTCAAGCACTTCCCAGCCAGTCTCGATGAGCCTGTCTTGGATGTGGCGAGCGTTGCGGTCAAGGAACTCTTGGCACTTGTTCAGTGACCACTCGGGCTTCAGTTGCTGGATGTCTGCGTCACACCAGATGATGACTGCGTTTTTGCGTCGGTCTACCAGTGGCGTGCCGTGGACAAAGCCAAGTTCTTTGGCGTGTCCTTCGTAGTGGGTTTCATCCCACGCTTCCAGCAACTCTTTGCCGTGCGGGTCAAGAGTCTCGGGGTCAACGACAACGGTGCCGTCAAATCCCGTGACTGTGCCGTCATCTACGTTGATGACGAGCCTGTTCTCTACTTGCTTTTTCATGGTTGTGACCTCCTCGGGTCTTTGATTGCGGACATCGGATGATGTCCTCGGAACGCACGACGTATGCCGTGCGCACCGAGGACATCACGGGCTGGGGGGTCGCCCGTGATGTGCCCCGTCACTAGCACTTGACGTAGTTGAACTCGCCGTCTCCGATGACGTCCAACGCATTTGCGTCGTCGTCAACGAACAACGTGAGGCACAGTTTGTGCTCAGGTGCGTTGTATGGCTGGTAACGCACGAGTAGTTCAACGACGGTGAACTCCGAGGACGAGCCCTCGTTGTACACCCTCACTGTCTTCTCCACTTTGGTGACGTTGTGGATTCTGGTATCTATGCTCATGGCTGTGACCTCCTCTGGTCATTGGTTTGTTGAGCATCTGGTGATGCTCTCAGCACACACCGAATCGATCGATGTGCACTGAGAGCATCACAGCGTGTGCTGTGATGTCTCCCACTGCGTGGTTGGTAGTTGGACTCGGTTGTACAACGCATGCAGTAGTGATGCGTGGTGAACCGAGATGTGCTTGCGCACAATGTTGACAAAGGCTGAGCGCCACTCAATGCCGTGCCCGTCGTTCTCGCACACGAGGTGCGCTAACTCATGGGCAAGCACGAGCACTGTCGTCTCCGCACGTGCGATGCCGATGGCGTGCTTGTCTCTACTTGCAACGCCAGCCCATCGCCGTGTTCTGATTGAGCAGACAGACGGCGTGTCCCAGTCCTCAAGGTCGCATACGGCGTCCAGCCACTTGGTTGCGTCACGTCGTGAGATGACCTGCGTTGGCAGGACGGATTCAACGACACGCTCAACCGAGTAGACGAGCGCCTGCTCACGTGGCATGCCACGTGGGGGCTTTTCGCCCCCACGCAACGCATGCTCCACATACTCGTGGATGCTCATCGGTTGAGCGCTCCGATGGTGCTACCACCGATTCTGGTGGAGCCCAACGAGAACGATGCACCCGACTTGACACCGCTGTAGTACGCAGACGAGTTACTAACGGACGAACCTCCTGAGTAAGAGCGAAGTTTGATTGTCGCTCTCATCTCTTTGTCCGCACGTTCGTACTTGCTTGCGAGCACGAGCGCCACGCTTGAACCGTCGCTTCCGCTCTCCTTGATGACGTCGTTCTTCGCTTTGCTCAGGACTTGCCTGATGCCAGCAGTGAAGCCGTGCCACCATGAAGTCTTCAGCGAGCGGTCTCCGTGTTTCGGAATGAGCCGTGACGCCAGCAGGTCAGCCGATGCGAACAGTGTCTTGACGGCGAAGATGTCGGCGCTGGTGCCGTAGAGCACCAACACTTTGACCCACTTGCCCTCATGACGTCGCTCGCTTCTGTACGATGCCACCGAGTTTGCTTTCGCAATCGTGAAGCCGAGCGTCAAACGACGCACGTCGTACTTGCCTGCGATGACGAGTTCATCTTTCACGATGTCTTCGGGCTTGTCGGTGATGACCAACGAAGCCTCGTCAATACCGTGCTTGATGATGAGTTTCTGGGCGAGAGCCAGTGCCGTCTCCGCTTCAGCCTGTGGCGTGTTCGGATGATTGGCACGGTCAAGTATCGCCCTGACCTTGTCATGGATTGATTGGTTCATGGTTGACCTCCTCAGGTCTATTGATGAGCGTCGGATGACGCTCTCAGTGCACACCGAATCGATCGATGTGCACTGAGAGCGCCACGGGCATTCGCCCGTGACGTTCTGAGTCATGCGTACACGTACGCAGGCTCAATACGGCAGAAGTACAACTCAGCGACGGTGAACGAACCATCGTCGTGCTGGAGCGTGATGCGTCCGTCGTTGGTATCAACGACAGTGCCAGTGGCGTGCCATCGTTCCACGTCTCCGTCTTCGTACGAGCGCCCGTAATAAACGGTGACCTCGTCTCCAGTCGCTGGGAGTGTTGCTTGTCTTGCCATGGTTGTGACCTCCTCGTGGTCATTGTTTGAACGTCGGATGACGTCCTCACGATGCACGACGTGTGCCGTGCACCGTGAGGACGCCACGGCGTGAGCCGTGACATCCCGATTGCTATGGCTGGTACGGCTGTGGAGTCCGCTGGAATCCAGCCCGCTCGCACGCACTGACGATGGCGTCAATGACGTCTCCGCCAAGCATGGTGTCCCTGCCAATGGGCTCCGCTTCGTACGTGTACTTGTTGAGACCTTCCAACTTGGTGATGTTGAGAATGTCCCGAACGAGCGTCGTGACTCGGAGCAGTTCGTCAGTCGTTCGGCTGGCGTATCCGTAGTACCAGCACTGACTGCAATCTTTCTCCGAGACGTTGTTTGACAACTCACGCACGTCGTTGAGCGCCTTGACGTATCCCTCGTGCCAGCCACGCTCAATGGAGTCAATGGCATCGCCTGATTCGTCTTCGGTCTCCTTGGCGTATGCCAAGTCAACTTCAGCAATGCGGAGACGTGTGTCTAACTCACGTCCCATCCACGCAAGGTCTCTCTGCGGTGTGTTTTCGGTGTTCATGGTTTTGACCTCCTCTGGTCAATAGTGAGCATCGGATGATGCTCTCAGCATCCACGACGTGAGCCGTGGACACTGAGAGCACCACGGGCTGAGCCCGTGATGCATCCCGTCAGCCCCAGATGACTTTGCCGAATACTGCCTGCTGAAGCACGCAATCGCTTGACGATGCGTCGTGGTTCTCCCAGTCCAAGCGGTAACCGCTGTTCTGGAGAGCCTCGTACGCACGCACGAGGTCGTTGACGCACACCTTCTTGGTGTTGAGGAGCGGATATCCGTCCTCGTCCGTCTCATCGCCCTCAATCTGGATGCCAAGCGTCAGGTACGGGCGGTCAAGGTCGGCAGGGAAGATGTCCCAGTCAAAGCCTTCGTCGTACTTGACGATGTTCCACCACCACCACGTCGCAAACGCCGAGCCCAGCAAGTTCTCTACGAACTCCTGTGCCGACACCTTCGTCGTGATGATGAGTGATGTTTCGCTGATGGTACTCATGGTTGATGACCTCCTCAGGTCTCTGTGAACGTCGTGTGACGTTCTCGCAGTGCACAAGCGTCGTGAGAGATGCACCTATGCACCACGAGAACGTCACGAGTCTTGCGACCCGTGACGCTCTGAGGATTTATTTGAACCATGTGTTGACGGGTCAACGTGCGTGTCCGCACTCACCGTCGCTATCGCTGGGGCTCCATTCAGTGTTGGCTGTGGATTCGGCGCCCTACCGTCTGATGACACTCAGACAGCAGGGCGGGCGCTTGAGGAACCTTTGAAACCATCTCCGCAAGCATCCAGACGCCGTGCATGACAAATGCACGGGCGTGGGATGCACTCAAGGCGCATGCCGTTTTGCCCGCTCAGCGAGTCGCTCGGTTGTCAAGGAACACCATTCAAACTACAGGAACGGTGTACGAAGTAAAGGGTCGTACGGCGTGACATTCGTCACATATGGTTCCGATTCGGACGGGTCTCGGGGGAAGCGACCGCCCCAGCGAAAAGATTCGCCCCAGTCACACGTGCTCTCACGCATGGAGGGCGAGAAAACGGCGCCCCACCGAACAACGTCAACCGCACTGCAGAGAGAGTGAATGAAGGGATTGAAGTGGATGATGCGAAAACACTGCAAACACTGCGATATCGCAAAAACACCGATAAACATTGGCGTTTCAACGGAGAGGGGTCTAGGAGGCGTTTACAGCGTTCATATGGCTGTTCTGATGATTTGGTCATCCGATGGCAATAGCGACGATTCTGGGGGATGTTGTAAACCTACCCACGCCCCCGAAACGCCCGTATTCATTGGCTCATAGACCCATTCCTAGACTGCACATAATCGCTCAGGATGCGTCAAAAGGGGTGGGGGCGCCCCTAACCTCCAAAACGCACCTGCACGCAATACAGAGGCTCTGGAGCGTGTCTGGAGCGATTGTGACGATCGGCACAGTCATGTGCGATGGGGGCGTGTCTTTGGTCACTATGTGACGATCGACACATGTTCCATGTGATGTTGGTCACATACCATGTGACGATCGACACATCATGGCGTGGTGGTGTGACGCATGGCACGTGGTGTGGCGTGGGGAGTGACGAATGTCACCCCCCAAGGTTAAGTGACATGTGGCACAGGGCTGGGGGGTAGGAAACAGGAGCGACCCGACACCCCCTACCCCAAATAGCCCTATCCCAACTGACCCCGTCGAGCCGATATCACGACACCGCCCAACCGTCCAGATAGCCCTATACTTGATCGATGCGTAAACGACTCACTGCACGGGAAATCGTCCACACGTTTACACCTGGCGATTATTCGGGAGACCCGCAGGACAACGATTCTCTCGGATTATTCTGGAAAGATCGACTCTCGCAGGCCAAGTGGTCGCCCGTCGTTGCTGGCAGTGAAACCAAACAGTCGTTGTTCGACGACATCAAAGAGCATGGTCAGAAGCGACCGATCTCCCTGAATCTTGAGACCAAAGAGATTCTTGACGGTCACCACCGTCTGGCGGCCTTGTACCACCTGAATCCGAACCAGTTCGTCAAGTACCGAGGCTGGAAGCCCAGTTAATCGCTGTGGAGATGGTTGAAATCCCAATCATAGATGACGGGGATGTACCGTTCCCGTTGTTCCTTGTCTTCTAGTTGCTTAGAGGCTGCGACACGGTGGTGGCCCTGGCCCATGGTGTACTCCTCGGTACTGGTTCTGTAGTGGGGACTTGAAGGAGGAATGATGATGACTGGCCTGTGCACTCCCTCTTTTTCAAGACGTTCTGACAAGACCTGAAATTCGAAATAGTTGTCTACTTCGTTTGTCTTGTCTCTCCACAAATCTTCCATGGGCTGTGGTCTAGTTCCCATCCGACCTGCTCGATCGACGGAGTCCGTGACCAAAGACTGTATTTCCGACGGTCGCATGAACATACGAAGTTGCTCGCCCTGGAGATGGTCGGATGCAGGCACCCAACAAGTATAGATGTTTTGGTCAAGTACAATAGTCGAGTGGGAAAACTCAACGACGACCAATTCTTCAACACGCTGAGAGGTTCATACCCCTCGCCCGAGGACATGAACGAGGACGACGAGTACCTTGAGTCCATGGTCGAGTGCGACAACTGCGGCAAAGACACCCACATGGATGACGTCATCATCGCCACGCCAACCAAGAAGGAACGTGGTGCTGGGTCCGTGACCAATTACTACTGCGGCGAGGAATGCGCACGCAACCACCAGTCGGGCCCACGCAAAGGTCGAATCGGAAACCCGTTCAACGATTAACCATGGCAGCCAAAGATCATCTACATCCAGACCAGTTACGCCATTTGGCAAATCAACACGGAGACAAATACTATAAGAACTTCCGTGACCCCGACAAACGGGAAACCAGCATGTGCTATGAATACTCTGAGCATTTCAGCAGGCATTGCACACAAGCAAACGCAATGGTGCTCCCTTACGATTTTGATGAGGACTATCCACACGCCGTTAATTTGGTAGAAACCTCAAAAGGTCCACACATTGTTGATTTTACTTATAACCAGTTTGACCGCAATGCCCAGGTTCCTATCGTTGAACCACGTCGTACGTACGAAAAACGTTTTAAAGGTCGTAAAATAGACGCTTATCCTGCGTATAAAAACGAAAATGACACTCTTTTAGACACGGACGAATTGCTACCGTAATGGCAGCCAAAGACCATCTCAATAAACACCAGTCTGGAAAGTACGTTCTCATCCACCGTGGTTTGGCTGGTGTACACCATAGTGATGTTGATATGAGTAGGCCCCTTGGTACCCATTGGGCCGACGACGAGCATGAGGTTGTTGCACACCAGTTTGCAACTGACCGTCTTACGGGAGGCTCCGAATACCCAGAAGAACGGAAAGGGACGGTTCTGCACGCCATCGTCCACAAACGCCACATCCTCGATTACGAAAAAGACGCCGACGATTGGGAAGCATGGGCGAATTCAGACGATCGTATCGCACACGGTGAAGGTGAAGTGCCCCTACTACCCGACACGCCAGTGTACGTTTTGGGTGCCACGGACCATCACCATGACAAGGACGAGGTCCTCCACAAAATAAAACCACGAATGGGTCGTTTGTAATGGCAGCCAGAGACAAACTCAGCCATCAGTTCGAGTTAATCGACCACGGTGAGGAGATGGGCGGCAACGGTCGCTACACGCTCCACATGCACCAACCAGGTTGGGAACGGGTCGCTGGAGTGGACTTCGATACCTACACCGACGACTACGGTGACCCGAAACTCGAGGTCAGTTACCTGAAATCACAGATTGAGGGCAAGGGCAACGCCCAACGATTGATGGAACACCTCTACCAGCGGTATCCGAAGCATCACATCGACTGGGGTAGGACGATCAACCCCGCTTCCACGCACATTGCGTCCAAGTTCGAGGACAAGTACTACTCCAGGACTTCGTATCAACCCGAAGAAGAGTGACTAAAGCGGGTAATCCTTACCTGAGATAGCGGTGTTGATACCCCATCCGACTATTTTTTTCGGGCGAAAGCCCTTCTTTGATACAACAATGTTCGATGTTGGACCGAAGGCAAGGTGTTCACGGGGCGCATTGAAGGTTTTCTGCAGTGATTTGCTGTTCACAGCAGAAGAAACGTCTTCTTTGGGGTCAATCGGGTCGACTTCGTACACTGGGCCGAAGAGTTTTCCTTGTTTTGCGGCTGCTGCGCCCGCATACCACTCGCTTAATTCACGATTTGGTGTTGCAAATGCGATATCTTGCTTCAAAAATGAGTTTGGGCGGGCTTCGACGACTTCATTTTCACCAAAAACGTGAGCAGTGCCGTGAAAGAGTTCCTTGTTGAGGTGTTCCTTGGCGCTCATACATCCATTTTAGACGATTTGGAACGATGTTGATAACCTATTGACCGTGCACACGACCTGTCCGCATTGCAATCATCGCTTTGATGCGGCTCAATACGTCGACAAAGAACCGTTTTTGGTGATTGAGGCAGGTAAGGCGCCTTGGAAACTGCTGCAGGCGTACAGAGTGCGCATCAACGAGCCGAAATTGGACGAAGAGTTGTATGAAATCGCCAGAGAACTGTACCCAGAACTCGATGTTGCGAGTCCGTGGAGGATAATCACGTCGCTAATCAAGAGCGGATACGTCCGTCAGGTAGGAAAACGTGTTTCCAGCCGCAACAGATTGTCAAGGACGTGCATATTGACAAGATTCGGGCACCAGACGTTGGTCGAAATTGATTTATAATTGACGTATGACGTTGAGCCCACAACAGTTTAAGAGTTGGGGAGAGTACTTAAAAGCCACCAATACCAAGTTGTATCACGGAACAAACGTTGAATTCTCCCCTAAAACTAGAAAAGTGCGACCATTTACAAACAGCAGCGATGAAAGCGGCTACGGGAGTGGTATGAAAGTTGCACACGCAACAACCGATCTTGATGAGGCCCGTCAGTACGGTCAGCATGTGTACGAGGTGGACCCCGATGAACATACCCACGAAGGGTTTGGCCCCACTGCTGTATACAGCGAAAAAGGTTTCAAGATTATTAAGAAGGTTCAATAAGTGTCCTCGTCAAACCACCTAAACCAGGACCAGTTTCCAGATTTCCCGTATCCACGGCTGCGTGAGAACTTCTCGACGATCTGGTCAGACAACATGGCAGATATTCTGCGTGAGGACAATCCGTTGATTGACACACGAATGGTGTTACCTACGGGCGACCATCAAGCCAAGGCGTTCGTTGAGATGGCACTGGCTGACCCCACCGATACAAGTACAAGACAGTATTTGATAGATACTGGATTCAAACAACGGAAGAGGGCTAAAGCACTACGATCTTCGTGGGTAAACTAATCGTTTATAATTGACGTATGGGACGAATCGTCTATCACGGCACCGTTGAGTCTGATGCTCCGCATACATACGGATTTCCGTTTCATGCTGGGAGCCTTCGTGCCGCTCAAGAACGACTAGACGACGAACTTTCTCATGGTATTGATACCGATGAGACGCCCGTAGTCACAGCATCGATACATGCATATGACGTAGATGAGAGCGCCCCTACCTCACGACGTGTTTGGCAAGACCCGATGTTTTATGAAGACGAGCGTCGGGCGGTCCCAGAACACAAAGAAAACAGAATTTACCCATATAAAAATGCCCGTGAAGATCGTGATTCGACTTCGTATGTCATCCCCTCGTCTTTTGTTGGCAAGCATGTAAAGCATCTAGGGGTGCAGTTTCAACAAGTACATGATTTTCGACGACAAGGTAGGAGCAAGTAATGCCTCGTCCAAACGGACCACAGTTCAAAACGATTAATGGTGAACGATTTAAAACGACACGCCACCCAGATTTACAGGACCCAAAACACGAGCGCCTTGCATTATTGGCGGAAGACGGTTACGGCATTGAGAATGTGTACAGAGGACCAAGGGGCGTGTACGACCCGTCTGGTTACAACTTTGAGGACGCAGAGAGCATTGACCACGCCGTCAGAATCATTCAGGAGCACCGTGCCAAGAAAGCACAAAAGTAATGGCATCTTCTGACCACCTCAGCCCATACCAGTACAAGTTGTTCATGCAGGCAAAAGATCTGATGAACATCACTGCGGGCGATGGAGGGTTTGATGGGACGTTGGCAAGCAAGCCCTGGTTGTATCAGCGCAAATTAGAAAATGCAAAACGAAACAGCGCCTTCAGTTCATGGCGTGAACCAAAGAAAGGGGAGAAGACCATTTATGAAAGCATCAAGGAGCGTGGGATCGTCTCCCCAGTGTCAATTGGTTTAAGGAAGAACGAAAAGGGCGATACGGAAGAGTACATCAACGATGGTCACCACCGTGTGACCGTTGCAAACGAAATCGATCCCGAGATGTACATCCCCGTCCATTACGGAAGCACCTTTGGCTGATCGTATGGCAACTTGGCACCATCTCAACGGTCAATTGTTCATGCCAGTGATGGAGTTGCGCACCGAAGACACGATTCATCCAAGAGAGTTGACAACTGCTGACACCACCTCATACGACCGTGTTGGTCGACAGATAACCCCAGAAGAATCATTTTGGAGACGGAAGCAAAGCGAGGCGTCGAGTTCTGGGATCACCGAAAGCATCAGAAAAGAGGGGATGGTCAACCCAGTGCGCTTGGTTCGTGATAGGAGAAGCCCAATAATTGCCAACGGGTACCATCGAGTAGCAGCCGCCTACGACAACAACCCCATGTCCTTCGTACCCATTACGTACGAAAATAAAGAAGATACAAGGGGAGAGGAATTACCAGTTCACTGGATGCGGGAGAACGAAGAGCATTTGTATCCAGAAGAAGAACGGTACTACTAACTGTTCTATAATTGAACGGTATGGCTCGATACTTTGCACGTGAACGTACGGGCACTGACATGTTTGGCAGGACCGACAAACGTGTAGTAGTCGAGGCAATTGGTGAAAAGATCAAAAGCAAAAGACATCTGAACTACAACCAGTACAAACAGGCGTACATGGCTGCCGATGTGATTCCAGAGTTTGAAGAACCAAACTTTGAGTTTGGATTGCCAGACCCATCAGACACTAGCCCAGCAGCCACGGTAAAGCGTGCCGTTGGGCCGACTGCTCATGGGACACCTCTGTCTAGGCACACCGTCGGTACAACCGACCAATTCAATGCTTTTTCTGCTGCATCGCATGTATTGAAATATGTGAATCAAACACCACTTGAGGATTTGAAGAAAGACGCATACCTTCGGTCACACAAACGAAAAGTAGGGATAGATTACGCAAAAAACATATCTAGATTAAAGAAAATGAATCCCAACTACAAACCAACCGAACTTTTTAGGCATACACCACAAGAGACTCTGGTCACTGAGGCGTACGCCCACCCAGACCTGTCGCACACCGTCCCAATTCTTGCGGCTCAAATGCACAAAATGGCGGGCATGCCGCTTACCGCATCATCCAGTTTGTCGGTGCACAGCGCACCTTTAGTACGCAACGCAAGAAAATCTGGTTTTCCTGTTCGAGGAAATCCATATAACAATGACCTTGCCGTTAGTAATGGAGAGGGCTATTACGACATGGGACAGTTTTACACCGACTCGGTTCCAGAAAATGAAATGAGTGAATCAGATGTCAGGGGTGCCAAACAACATTTCGTAGAACTGCGCAAGGAAGCAAAGGCAAAAAAAACCCTGCGCACTAGCGGTATTGAAAAAGCAAAGCAATACAGAGATACATTGCGTGATCCTAACCGTAGTACCCAACTTAGACTTTTTGAGTAATTATGGAAAAGACAACAACGATCTCAGTTGATTGGGCTGGTAAAAAACCAATACCCACTTCACGTGTCCCGAAGTACACGGAAGTGAAGGAAGGTCAACAGTATCCGACTGGTCGTGGTGGGCAGTTGAAGGCGTTCCACGAGCATGTGTGGCCCAAGGGGTATACGCCCGAACGTCGACGTGAAGTCGGTGACTTAAAACTCCCGATAACTGGAGGTTCCAGTGCATACAAAGAGGGCGGAAAAACAAAGAAAATCAAGACTCACAAAGGCGTGGCTAAATCGCATATTGAAGAGACCCTCGCCCGATCAACCGTCCCTATTTCCGACATTAAACGTTTGAAATCTAACAAAACAAGGTTTTCTGTTCGTGAACTTGGTGGTGAAGGGAAAACTACGTCAAGTTTTAATATAGACGGGGATTCGACTCGTATTGCTCTTACCGTCAACAGAACCGATACTGCCGCTGACGTCAGTCATCAGATTGTCCATGAAGTTGGACACGCTGTTGATTTTTCTAAAGATAAGCATGTGATGCTTAACAGATTGCGTGAAATGAACGCCCCAGGCGCTGACTATGGTCCGTTGTGGGACCCTAATCAAAAAAAGGGTGCCCACCCAGTAATTGAAGGTATTGCTGAGGGGTATGCTTCAGCACATGCCCGTTTGACACGTAGCCAAAGGAGAACGGGAGGAAACGTATCATCATACGGATACAACCCGCTCTGGTCTTGGAAGTCACCACGACTGGGTCAGCAATTCCATAACACACGTTCCATTGTTTACGAAGGCGAAACGGGAAAGCCGTGGAGCAAGCCTCCCACTTATGTCGATGACGAGCCCCGTGAATCAACCCAACTAAGGTTGTTTGAATAATGTCTAGGAATCAACATTTTCAAATAGGTCACAAGAAGATTGATGACCCCACCAGACCAAACATCACCGATTCCTACACAGACTGGTCTGACGAGCACGAGGCATACATCACCACCATGTTTGGCAAAAACGAAAAGGGTGAAAGAATTGTAAAATATAGAGCACGTGAAAATTACCCATACCCATGGGGACCAGACTGAGGTAGTTATGGCAGCACGGGAGTATTTGAGCAGACAATTCACCGACAAGAAGGGCAAGGTGCACGAAATCACCGCCGACCCTTATGGTTGGGTGGAAGCACGCAGCGGTAAAATCAACACTGGTCGTCTAGGTGTGATGCTTGGATTCCATAGTGATGAGAAAGTCAAAGCGCAAGGTCTACGTGGCAATCACCTCATTTACGGAATTACCACTCACGGTCGGTACAAGCGACGTGGTATCGCCAGCGAAATGTTCAAAATTGCAGAAGAAAACTACGGCCCAATTGATATTGGTTCCACGAGCGAAGAGGGCGGCGAGTGGAAAAAGTCAATGTATGGTGAATGATGGCTGCAAATGACCATTTAAATCAGATATTGTTTCACGCCTCTTTGAGTGCTACGCCTCCTCACAAAAATAGGAAAAAGAACGAACATGGTGACGTCATCCATGCTGGAACTGTAAAAGCAGCGATAGATCGAATCCACTACGGGTATCTCTCAGACGATGATAACTACGATTTTGACAGTGAGACACCCCCGCAAATAAACGCCTACATGCATGTGTATGAGGCGCAGGTTCCCAAAAACGCCCATGTATACGACGATCCATCCGCTTCTGGATACACGCAACATCATGACCCAGATTGGGAGATTGATAATGCCATAGATGAAAGTAACTTAAAAGAGATAACTCCATACATCAATCGTCATGAAGATTACGGCTCAACTTCGTATGCGATACCAAAACAATCGATTCGTCAAAAGAAAACCAAATACATTGGTTCTATGCCGTTTACGGCACGTGCAGAAGTAGACGACGATGTGCGAATTAAAAAAGAACTTGGATTTGATTGATGTCCGCTTCCGAGCACATTAACCCAGATCAAATGGTCAAGATTTACCACATGTCTTGGTCAAACACGCCCCCGCATGAGTTGGAGCCAGACACTAAGGGACTGCACGTGTATTCACCAGGTCGCAACATTCATCCAGACATTCTTCACATGGGCACCCGCCGATCGGCTATTTCTATAAATAGAACCCATTTGCATGAATATGAGATTGATCAATCTGAAATCGAGCCAATCACCTATGGTGACGAGGGGTGGTTATTGGAAAAACACGCAAGACAACCAGATAGTTACTTTCCAAGAAAGTTCAGGGAGGCTATGGAAGGTAAGCAGCAGGGATTGTGGGAAAATGTTCCCGCCGATCCGCTGGAGTCAGTTCACAATAGTAAGGTCATTCCATACAGAAATACTACGGAAGACGCTGGAAGTATTTCTTACATGGTTCCAAAATCTGCAATCACCACTGGTCGTGTGAGGTACAAAGGAGTCACGGACGTGACCAAGGGCGGTATGAGGCAAAAGATCGAAAATGAAGAGGGTTTGTACAAATAATAATGCCCACCTATGAATACAAATGCGAAGACGGTCACCGATACACCGAGCAGCGCAGTTTCAGCCAAGAACAAACCAGAAGTGACTGCCCCGAGTGCGGCAAGTCTTTGAAGACGGTATACAGCGCCCCAATGTTTACCTTGGTTGGTCGTGGCTTCTATTCCAACGGCGGCTGAAGTAGTAAACTATAACCATGGCACGTCTCAACAAAAACCAATTTGGAAAAGGTATGATTTACGGAATCGACCGTGGTGACGGTGGTGCTCGATTGACCCGTGTTGAAACGGAAGAAGAGGGTCCAAAGAGGACGGGTGGTGTTTCTGCAGGAAACCCCCTCTTACAACCTGGTTTTCTTGGAAACCTTCCCTCATTTAAAGACGTGGTAAATAAAATGACTGTTAAGACTGCGGATCTTTCCAACATTTCCGATGCGTCACTTCTTGCCATGTACCAAGGCGGTTTCTACTCTCATCCCGCATTTGGTGAAATGCCCCATTTTGACAGGGCAGCGGCGGTCAAACAGGAACTCGCTGGTCGTCGTGTTCTTGAAGAACTGTCCGAAAAGGACCGAGGGCGTGAGGACGCATTTCAAAGTCGTGGGCGTGCCATCAGAGAAGAAAACAAGATGGTTGACGGAGAATAGATATTCCGTTTATTCTGTGTGTATGCCCAACACAGACAAGTCAACAATAGCCGAACAAGTAGAAATGGCAAAGACCCTTGCCATCATCATCAATGACCTGCGTGAACCAGGCGAGATCATCGACCAAAATTTCCTTCTCGAAATGCTCGCCATTGCTGGACTCAAACTTGAGTCGGACTCAGAAACTATGGATGCGATGCAGGCGTTCGAGTTTTCGTCAAACTTTGGAGTTTGAAAACCTGTAGGCAAGTTGCCAATGGTACTTGCCTACCACGGGCCACGTGATTCCAGTCTTGTCATCGTGCCACGACTTGCCCAACGGGTCGTTTGGAATTAACTCAAACACGTTTTCGATGTCGGTAAATCCCATACCTGTTATTAATCTTTTGACACGCTCTTCGTGACAGTTCCAATGGTGGTGGGCACCATCCCACCACTCAGTCTCACGGTCTGGTTGGAAGTTCATGTCAAGGTGCTCCATCACTGACATGACCATGTGCCAAGGTTCTGTGCCTTCTTTCCATCTTTGTATTGTCTTGAATACGTCAGGTCCGACGATGAGCATCGGGGCGTCTTTCTTGGCGATGCGAGACATGTCTTTCAAGAACGTCGGTACGTCATTCCACGGCATGTGCTCGATGACGTGACCGAGGAACACCGCATCAAACGTGTCGTTTTCAAACGGATACGGTTCACCAGGAACTACACGTACGTCAGGTCGTGTGGTGTCGGACTCCCATACGTCAGTGTTGACCCAACCTTGTGCGTAATGAGTTCCACAACCAGCGTTTAGGTACTTCACATCCTGAGTCCGTCGTCTATCGGGAACGCCCATCCGTCTCCAACCTTCTGCGCTTTTGGCATGTCTTTCCTGTGATTGACGCCAGAGTAGTGGGCAATCAACGACTTGCGCAACATTCCTTCTTTGTTGGCGATCGAACCACGGTGAAGAAGTCTTCCGTGCCAGAACAACACATCACCACGCTCTGGAAGATATGTCAATACTTCTGCCCCACGCTTTTCAATCTCTTCGGTGAATAGTGGTGTCAACAACCGCTCGCTGTAACGAGGCCAGCGGTGGTCACGTTCTTCTGGTCGCAGCGCTTTGAGAATCTTGTCTTGGGTAACGACAGGCCACCTGTGGGAACCAGGGACCAATTGGAACGGTCCAGAATCTGGGTGAATGGTGTCCAACGCAATCCACGTCGCAACGTAATAGTCGCCCACGTGCGGAGGATTGAGATAGGTATCTTGGTGCCAATTTCGTGTCGTCGACACCCAACCAGTGAGGTTGAGATGGACGGCGGCTGGCTCACCAATCAACTGCTCCATCGTTTCATGGAGTCCTTTGTACATGAGGATGTCCATGAGTTCGGGGTGTTGCCGATACGGTGTGCAGTAATTCCAACCCATCGGGGAGTGCATGACCAACTTCCCATCGATCATTTCCCCGTTGTTACGAATCCAACATTCTTCGTACGCCTGCATCAAGGCTTCTGGAATAAACTTCTTCTTTATTACGAATCCCTGCTCATTCCAGTCCGCTGGGCCTGGGTTTGGGGCTGGTACGGTCAACTGTTCCAAATTCATACAGTAAACTGTAACTCATGATTGTGACCTACCCGATTCAAACTCCCGCAATGCAGGACGCAATTGAGCAGGCAACACGCACTGCTAAAGCACAGGGGTACCGAACTGTCGTATTATTGGATATCCAATCTACGGGAGTCGGTTCATGGCTGGTCAAAATGCAGGTGATGAGGTAACCGACACCAGCGAACAGTGCATTCGCTGCGGGTGCAAGATGCGCCCCGAACATGCTCATTACAAATGCGACAACTGTGGTTGCCGTGATGCATGTTGTGAAGGGGTGTACTGATGGCAAATCAACCAGAACTACCTCTTGAATATGGTCCTACTGGGGGCACAGCACGCTATGGAAGGGTCGTACCATCTGCTGCAAAGGCAGCCGACATGTTTGCCCGTCAGGTCGGTAAGCGCCACGACCAGACCACACTGTCAAACATCCAAGCAACTGGCACCCATCACCAACTTGCGGTGTCCGTAGGCAAAGAATTTGATCATCCCAAGCCCTTGAGCCGTGCAATGCGACGTAGTTACCGTGCTTTGGAGCAAAGCGTCAACACCCAGTACGAACATATGACCAAACCCGTTGAGCAAGGAGGTATGGGGATCAACGTTCAGTTTGTCAATGACAGTCCGTACAACCACCCACGTGAAATGCAAGAAGACGTAGAAAAGAACAAAACGCTCAAAATACTTTCTACTGCTTCAACTGGCGGGCACGGTCTGTGGACCAACGAGCAAAACGATCGATTCCGTGCAGTGCATGACATGTTTGGTCACCTTGCAACAGCACGGGACTTTAGTCCGCACGGTGAGGAGGCGGCATTCGCCAGCCACGCCGCAATGCTTCCTAATAGGGCATTACGTGCGCTGACGTCCGAGACCCGTGCGCAGAACGCTTATTATGTTAATCGGGGAGAACAGTTCCCTCCCAATGTCCCAGTAAACGTACCGTCGTGGGCAACCCGACTAGAAGGCGGACCAGAAGCGCCAAAACGAAAAAAGGCCGAGCAGCCCGAACTTCCGTTCGGTTCCTGATACATCGTTCACGATTGTGTATAATGGACACACGAGGACGTCAAACTCCACGGGGCGGGCTGACTGCGGACAGCCCGTTTTCGTGTCTCTGAGGCGTGATGCGGTTTCGTAAAGGCGCTTGGATTTTCTGGGTTGTTGCTGCAATTGGGTGGTTTTCCCCTTCCCAAGCCAGTGCCGAAACCTACACCGCCACAATCTCTAATCGAGACTTCTATTTTGAGTTATCTACCGCACAAACGTTGTCCATTCGTACGTATGCACAAAACAACGGAATTGACTCGATGCTGTGGCTGTACAACAGTTCGAACACAATCCTTGCAGCAAACGATGATTACTATGGTCTTGATTCTTTTATTTCTATAAACCTCCAACCTGGAACGTATCGATTGCGTGCTGGAGTTTGTTGCGGAGATCCAAATGCTTGGTACGGAAGTTCGTACACGATTGAGACAAGCACAGCATCGATCACCACAACTACGGTCGTGACAACAACAGTTCCTACTACGACAATTCCACCAACTACGACCACTATTGCGCCTACTACGACTGTAGAGGCAACAACGACCACTTCTCCTACAACTACAATTGTTGTGACGACAACCGTTGCCCCAACAACTACGGTAGAAAGTACTACTACGACATGGCAGGTAACTACCACAGCCCCAACGACGACAACTATTACTATTGCCCCAACAACGACTGTCCCTGCCACGACTACGACTGTTCTTGCCACAACCACAACGACGGGATCAACAACAACGTCCACTACAACCAGCACCACTACTACGGTGCCGCAAACTACAACAACGTTTTACGTGCAACCAACAAGCACGTCAACTAGTACGACTACAACGACTGTTTACGTACCGCCAACTACGACTACTACCGAGGCCCCGCCTCCATTGACGACAACGACGTCAACAACGACTTCCACAACCTCAACGACTCAACCAACAACGACAACAGAAGCACCAACCACGACAGTGGAGGAAACCACGACAACTGCGGTTTCCACGACATCTTCTACTGTTCCTTTGACGGTCCCAACAACAGTGCCAACAACAACAGCAACAACGCTACCCCAATTAACGGAAACGACAGTAACAACAACGTCTTCATCTACGACCACTGTACCAGATACAACAACTACAACCTTATTAGTGATTCCCTCCTCACCAACCGTTAAGCAAATTTTGGAAGTGGTTACCAATCCAGAAGTGGTTGCAACTCTGACCGTTGAGCAGGCTTCAGAATTGTTTGAATCCCTGGACATAGAGGAATTGACGGAGGAGGAAGTTGCCGCCCTCGTTGAGGGTCTTCAAGAAGCACCTATCGAAGTTAAAAAAGAATTTGAAGCAAGCGTGAACGTGTTTGACGAGGCTTTCAACGATTACGTCCCGTCAGGCTCTACAATTAGTGTGGCTCAAAGACGAGTAGTAATCGGTGCAACTGCTGTATTCTTTATCCTTCCCGTACCCGTGCCAACGGTAACAAGTGGTTCCTCATCAAGTAGTGCTGGCAAGAAAGTTAAATGATGAACCCGTTCAAGAAACTTACGAACGAGATGTTTGCCCTGTCCTTCACCCTGGGTGGCACTGGCCTAGTACTTATCACGCTTTCGGGAGAAACCTTGAAATGGGGTATATGGATCACGGTTGCTTCCGTCATCGTCCATTTGGTTGGCGTCCTTCTCAAAGAAGACGAATAACTAAGGTAAAATTGACTCCATGCCTCACGCTGTAAACCCCCACACGGTCAACTATTCCATTGTCAGGGGGTTGCCTTGGGAACGCCACATCTACGTCAAGAATAGATGGAACAGGCGTTTGGTCAGGATAAGTGAGCCTGATGCGTTTATTCGCATCTCCGATACCCACAAAAAACAGATTGATGCGTCCGTTTTGAAAGACAACGGCATCAAACTGTATTTGGATGCTGGGGACACCATCGACTTGGTTGATGGTTCATACGTTTATGACATCTGGGCATACGTTGGAACAATTGAAAAGAAATACATGCCCATCGCTCGGGGTACAATTGACGTGTCGACCTACGACAATGTCACGCCTTTGGAGGACACAGACGCTATGGAATTGCGCACCAAAGAGCGTGTCGACTTCCGTCAGACATTTACGTGGAAAGACGAGGATGGAGATGTCCTTGCAATTCAGAACGCTTATATGCAAGCAGAAGATTCGTCTGGGAACGTCGTCCTCGATCTGCGTTGGTATGCGTCTGCGCCGAGCGAAGCAACCATCATTGCCCTCCCAGAGACACGGCGTGGTTATATTGCCCCATCGACGGGTGCAACCCTTGAGTTGCACATTAGTAATAAAAATCCGATCTCCGCTGGAAGTTACTCGTTCGATTTGTTCGTTCAGGACACTTTGGGTGACTGGGACTCTTTGATTACTGGAAAGTTGGTCGTAGAGCCGTCCATTTCGGTTGAACCCGCATGAGCGATACTGTAGAGATTGTCCGTAAGCGCAAATCGACGGTAGTCACGAATGCGCCGATAAAGAAGCAGGTCATTGAGGTCGGTGACGTCGGCAAGCCAGGTCCCGCCACCACGCTCACTGTCGGTGATGTGTCAGTTTCCAACGAAGTCGTTGAGCCAGTTATCACCATTACGGGAGTCGCCCCGTCCCAAACCATCAATTTCACGTTCCCTGCAGGTTCCTCTGCGTACAGGCACGTGCAGTCCGCCCCGTCATCAACATGGACAATTCAACACAATATGGGCTTTTATCCAGGTGGTGTCACCGTAATCGACAGCGGTGGTACTTATTGTTTGGGAAATCTGTCGTATCCCAACGTCAACACAGTAGTGGTAGAATTTTCAGCGGCGTTTAACGGCGTTGCCTATCTCTCGTAAGGACCCTCCATGCCTAAGTTTCTAAATAACGTAGACCTTAACAAGAATGAACTCCAGAATGCGAAATTGCATGGTCTTCTCAACGCCCCGTCCAGTCCAGTTGAAGGTCAGGTCTACTTTGACACCACCAACGGTGACAAACACGCCTATATCTGGGACGGCACTACGTGGCAGAGCATGTCAGGACCGTTTTTCAACTCTGATATTGCTTCCAACGCATCAATCTCATACAGCAAACTAAATCTCACAAACAGCATCGTTGAGGGCGACCTCACCACTGGTTCCGTCACGAGCGATAAGATTGCTAACGGCACGATCGTCAACGCCGACATCAATGCCAACGCTGCCATTGCATTCGAAAAGTTGGCGAGCCCGACTCAGGCGTTCTCGTTCAACAGCCAAAAGATCACCAACCTTGCCACTCCAACCAACGGAACTGATGCTGCAAACAAGGCATACGTCGATGCAGCCCGCTCTGGTTTGGATGTCAAACCGTCGGTTCGTGCTGCCACCACTACGACTGACGGAAACATCACGCTTAGTGGTACTCAGACGATTGATACGAATGTTGCACTACAAGTCGGTGACCGAGTTCTTGTCAAGAATCAAACCACTGCTTCTGAAAACGGTATATGGGTTGTTGCTTCTGGCGTATGGTCACGTGCGGCGGATGCCAACGGAACTGCCGACACTGGCACGGTTTCTGGTGGAACATTCACTTTCGTTGAAGAAGGTACTCTCAACGCCGATTCAGGTTGGGTGGTTTCAAGCAACGGTTTAATCACCGTCGGTACCGACCCGATGAACTGGGTGCAGTTCTCTGGTGCTGGTCAAATTATCGCTGGCGCTGGTCTTACCAAGACGGCAAACACACTTGACGTCGGTGGAACTGCAGACAGAATCACCGTCAATGCCGACAGTGTTGACATTGCAAGCACTTACGTCGGTCAATCGTCCATCACGACGCTCGGAACAATCACCAGTGGTACGTGGAACGGTACGACAATTGCAGTAGCCAACGGCGGTACTGGTGCCACCACTGCGGGCGGAGCCAAGACGAACCTCGGGTTCATGACCCGTTATGCCGCAAACTTCGGCAACGGTAGCGCAACCGATTACACGATCACCCACAACTTGGGCACCCGTGACATCACCTACACGATTTACGAAAACGGTAGCGGTTATCCAGTCGTTCTTACCGACGTAGAGATCACGGACACAAACAGCATCACCATTCGTTGCTCGGTCGCCCCGACCAGCAACCAATACCGAGTCGTCGTAATCGGATAATGTTTGGACCTCGAGGGGTCCATTCATACAACAGCAAGGGTTGAGGCCCAATGCCATCATTCTTAGAACGAATTAAAGCGAGGAAGTTCGCTTCCGCTGCGTCTACCGCCGTTGATATTGGCGTTGATGGTGATGCTCAATCACGCCTTGCAGTTGACGCTGGCGGCAAACTCACATGGGGTGACGGTGGCACGGCTGGTGACACCAACCTATATCGTGACGCTGCCAACGTTCTCAAAACCGACGATACCCTCAAAGTACCGTCGCTATTCGTTGACGGCATAGAAATCGACACCACTGGTGCGGCTTCCCAAGACGTCCTCATTTTTAACGGAACCAAGTTTGCTGCGGCTTCCGCTTCTTTTGGTGGCGGGGGAGCCACGACCCTTGATGGTCTTACAGACGTTGTCATTACCAGCCCAACTAATTACCAAGTTCTTGAATACGATGGAACAGCCTGGGTAAATGTTGATGCTTCCGTTACTACATATGTTCGGAACGCCGAGGCTACAACTCTTAATATTGGTGAAGTTGTTTATCTTTATCAACAGCAAGGTAACCGTGCTTCTGTAAAACGAGCAATTAACACTAGTGATGCTACTAGTGCCAAAACTCTGGGTGTTGTTGCCGCATCTATTCCCGCATCATCAGATGGTCCAGTAGTTACTCAAGGTTATGTATATAACTGCAATCTTGGTTCATTTACCGCTGGACAAACTGTCTATCTTTCATCTACTGCTGGTCAATTTACTGCAACAAAACCGTATGCTCCTAACCACCTTGTTTATGTAGGTGTCGTAGTTCGTGCTAACAACGGTAACGGTATTCTCTATGTTCGAGCGCAAAATGGTTACGAATTAGATGAAATACACGACGTAGACCTGATTACAAACCCGCCAACGTCTGGGCAGTTCCTTAAATACAACGGAACCCTTTGGGTTAACGACACCATCGATCTTGGCACGGATACCAACGGAAACTACATGTCTGGTGTTTCTGCTGGAACTGGTATCAGTGTCACACATACACCTGGCGAGGGTTCTACGGCAACGATTGCCGTAGATAATACCGTCGTCAAAACCACTGATACTGGAACAGTCACATCTGCAATGATTGCCAACGGAACCATCGTTGATGCAGACATCAACAGTACTGCGGCAATTTCTCTTTCAAAACTTTCCACTACTGGTGCAACAACTAACGATGTCATCAAATTCAACGGCTCAGTTTGGACCGCCGCCTCTGCAGCCGCTGGAGGTGCTTCGGTCACTATTTCAGATACCGCCCCAGCATCACCGTCAGCAGGAAACCTTTGGTTTGAGTCCGACACGGGAAGAACGTTTATCTATTACGACTCGTACTGGACTGAGGTAGGCGCAGTCTCTACGGGAGAAGTCAATTCGTATAATATGGATGGTGGGCAGGCAAACTCCGTTTATGGCGGAATTGCGGCCCTCACTGGAGGATCGGCATAAATGGCTGTAACAATTCAATTCCGACGAGACACGGCGGCTAACTGGACATCTGCTAACCCTGTTCTTGCCCAAGGTGAACTTGGTCTTGAGACCGACACGGCTAAGTACAAGATCGGTAATGGGTCAACGGCGTGGGCAAGTCTTTCGTATTCGTCGCTTCCATCTAACGCAATCGACACGAACACCATCAATGCCAAAGGCGACATGCTGGTTGGCACCGCTGACAATACCGTTGGCTTGTTGAGTGTTGGTTCTGCTGGTTATGTGCTTATGGTTGATTCTTCCACGGCTACTGGTTTGAAATGGGCGGCGATTCCACCTTCTGGTGGCTTGGCTACCACTACTGAAGGTGCAATTATGACAATGGACATAGGAGCGTAAGACATGGCAGTTGGAGATAGAACAGAAAAACGTTTGGGCGGCCCCACTCAATTGGGCACGACCACCACGACCATCGGAACGGTACCTTCCGCCCGAAACTGGGTCATCAAGCAAATCATCATTTGCAATACCGACACAGTGGATCGTACGATAACATTGTCGGTCGGCACTGCTGCAACCGCAGCAAATCGTTTGATGTCACAACTTCCACTCGGTGCCAACGATATCATGGTATTTGACACCGCACTTGTTCTTACTGCTGCAGAAACGCTTCAGGGTTTGTCTGATGCAGCAAGCGTAGTGAATGTCACATTGGTCGGTTGGGAAAAAGAAGTTTAATCTAAATGGGTCTTTCTAAAGCGTACGGAGAGAAATCCTTAACTGGATATTCTTACGGTGCGGGCACTGGTGGAAACTCGACTTCTACTGGTGTGAGCATAGGCGGAACGCTTTATAACATTCATACGTTTACCTCATCTGGTACTTTTACCGTTACAAGACCTGGGAAGTTTGATGTGTTGTGTGTCGCAGGTGGCGGTGGCGGCACTAGCGGTGGCGGTAATGGCGGTGGTGGTGGTGCTGGTGGCGGCGGCTTTGCACAACAAACGATCTACCTTGATGCGAACGCAACGGTGACGGTTGGTGCTGGCGGTGCGGCAGGAACAGGCGGCGTACCACAAGCAGGTGGTATCGGTTCGCCAAGCGTGGTGAGCGCATTTGCGGCGGTTGGTGGTGGGCGTGGCGACGTTGGCAATAGTGGCGGTTTCGGTCAGTCATTAGGTGGTTCTGGTGGTGGTCGTGGTGGCTATTCAACATCAGCAGGTGGCGTAGGTACAACGGGTCAAGGCAACTCAGGCGGCGCAGGTCAAGGCGGTACGGGCGGCAACAATGGCGGTGGCGGTGGCGGTGGCGCAACATCAGCAGGTAGCGCAGGCACGGGTAATGTTGGCGGTGCTGGTGGTAGCGGCACATCGCTCAGTACATTCACGGGCGGAACTAATACCGATGTGAAGAGTGCTGGTGGTGGTGGCGGCGGCGGAACGGGTGGCGCAGGCGGCTCGTCAGGCGTGGGCGGCGCAGGCACATACACAGGCACGGCAGGTTCAGCATCAGCAAACACGGGTTCAGGTGGTGGCGGTGGTGGCTACAACGGTGGCACAGATACTTACGGCACACCTGGGGCTGGCGGCTCAGGAATTGTTCTCATCCGTTACGCAACCAATCAAGGCTTCACCACCAATACAGGTGACACAAAGAATGGTTATGGAACCGCAACTGGTGGAAGTTCTTCCCCAATAACAGTTGGAGGCATCAACTACACGCTTCTCACCTTCACATCTGACACAAACCTTGTCGTGTCTAAGGCTGGTTTGTTTGACTTGCTTCTAATCGGCGGCGGCGGCGGAGGAGGCGGTGGTGGCAATACTGGTTCGGGTGCTGGTGCAGGCGGTGGTGGTGGCGACATTGTGGGATTAGATACGTTGATAACTGTTTATTTATCGGCGGAAACATATTCGGTTGATGTCGGTGCTGGCGGTAGCGGTCATGCAGGAAATCCAAGCAATGCCAATAGAGGCTTACCATCAACCCTCGCTGGATATATTGCTATCGGTGGCGGTGCAGGTGGTGCGGCATCAGGAAGAACAGACGATACTGCGCTTGCAAAGCAAGGCGGTTCTGGCGGTTCTGGTGGTGGAAGTGCGGCTCAATACGATTCGTCACCAACTTTCAAATTGGGAATCAAAGGTAATAATGGCGGCTATGGAGATGCCGCCGCTAACTCATCTGGGACAGGCGCTGGTGGTGGCGGTGGTGCTGGTAGTGCAGGCGGCAACGGTACGTCATCTGTTGGCGGCTCTGGCGGCAACGGTGCTGACATCTCTAGTTGGATTACGGGCGCAATC